>ERZ773248.133-NODE-133-length-109726-cov-7.468720_pt1 | contig 109726 bp, 92 predicted proteins | sample MGYA00580518_ERZ773248 | MGnify/ENA primary metagenome ERZ773248 (study PRJEB29015, sample SAMEA2737762) | human gut metagenome | biome: human gut; feature: human-associated habitat; material: faeces | place: China | collected 2012 ...
CACCTTTGTGCAAGCACAGGTGTATGTTCCTTGCTACTACTTATAACTCACCTCAGATTGCTACACGCTTCGCGTTCCCGCAATCTGTCCTTATTATTCGCATATCGTGCGACTTCGTCGCCCTTTTATGCTCATAATAAGGCACCCCCGAAACTTCCAGGACACCTTTGTGCAAGCACAGGTGTCTTGGAAGTTCCGGGGGTTGGTGAGTTACATGAGTTTTGTTTCTTCTAGTTTTTCTATTATGAAGTTGTTTAGTTTTATTATTGGTTTTCTTAGTATTAATCCCAGTATCAGTGATGGTATTAGGAATAATAGTAGTTTGGATATTTCTGTCCAGTATGTGTTTCCATACATTCCGGCTATTGTTTCTCTCATTGCTCCCATGCTGTAGTTAAATGGAAGTAATGGGTATACTGTTCTGAAGAATTTTGGTGCTACTTCTATTGGGAATGTTCCACCTGAACCTGCTACCTGTACTACAAGAAGTATTACACAGATTGCTTTTCCTATATCACCAAAGGATACTGTTAATGTGTAGATTATATTTACATATACTATGCTTGATATCCAGCCTGCCAATAGGAATAGGAACGGATGCTCACATTGTATCTTTAAGAAATACAAATCTCCCAAACAGATTAATCCACTTTGGAACAATCCTATTATCATAAACAGAATATAACGTCCTAAATATATCTGATAGTTTTTCACATTGAATAGTTGTTTCTTTCGATCTTCCTCTAATGTTACTTTCATCATTGCTACTAATACAATACCACCTACCCATATTGCAAGTGTTGAGTAGAACGGTGCCATTGCAGAGCCATAATTATCTACTTTGTATATAACATTTGTGTTCATCTTTACAGGTGATGACAAGAATGCACTTAATGTGTCAGGGCTGTTGCTTAATATGTTTTTAAGCAATTCTGTTGCATCGCTGTTTTCACTATTGCCTAATTTAAATGAAATATTGCTTACATTTTTGGATGCCTTTCCAAGTGCTTTACCTGAATTTTTAAGAATCTTCTTTAACTGTCCAAGTTGTGCTCCTGAATCTCCTGCAAGCTTACTTACATCACTTGTTCCCTGATTTAAATTGTTTACAACTTTTGATACTGAGCCATTATTTACAGTAAGTGAATTAACCAACTTAGTTAAGTTAGTCTGAACCTTCTTTTCATAAGAATCCTGAATAGAAGATATATCCTTTGCACTTTGTTTTATCTGTTTCTTTAAGTCTTTTCTATATAAAGTTGTCGTTCCTGATGTCAATGTTATATCATCAGAAGCGTCTTTTAATTTTGTTCTAATTTCCTTCTGTTGAATAATTGACTGGTCTATTTTACCAATAATTTTGTCAATTTCAGTTCTTAACACTTTCTCATTTGCCGGCAATGCATTCTGCACTTTCTGAAGGCTTTCTTTAAATTCAGTGTACTTCTTTGTTATGTCATCTACCTGAGTTGCAAGACCACTTAAACCTTTTGATGCTGTGTCTGCACTTGTGGACACTGAGTCAAAAATATTATCCACTTCTTTTGATAATTGATTATATGCAGATACGCTTTGATTTAACGCCTTGTTTATTCCATCAGTTGTTCCACTTAAGGCATCTTTCAAATCTGTTACATCAGTACTTGAAGTTTTTAAAGTATTAACGCTATCCTTTGTGCTGTCTCCTGACGTTTTTAATAATGTTGATGTACTGTCTAACATTTCTTCCAAAGAACCTGTAAGGTCAGCAAAAGCATAAACAGTCTGTTTTGCATCATTTAAGTCATCTGCAATCTGCTGCACATTAGACTGAACCTTGTTCATTACAGTTTTTGTTGTATCATCATCCATAACATCTGACAACTGATCAAGCACGCTTATTGAAATCTCTGAAACTGTCTTTGTAAAAACCTGATCAATCTGCTTTTGAACTGCGCTTGCTCCCTTGTCAGTTATCTTTGGAGCAATGGCATTTTCTTTTTCATTAAGATAATAAATAATATCCGAATGAGAAACATTATCAGAGAAAAGGCTCATCATATCGGTACTAAAATTCTTTGGAATTACAATTGAAGCATAATACTTTCCTGATTTTACACCGTCAATTGCATCTTCTTTATCAGTAAACACCCAATTAAGCTGAGTATTTTCACGAAGAGCTGATATAACCTGATTCCCAAGATTTAAGCTTATTGGAATAATGTCACCCTCATAGCCTTTATCAACGCTTGCCACTGCAACTTTTAACTGGTCGGTATTGCTATACGGATCCCAGCTTGCAGCAATGTTGAACCATGCGTAAAGAGATGGAACTACAGTAAGTCCTAACACTACAATCCACGCTATTGCATTTCTGCTGATTTTTTTCAAATCCCCAATAAATATTCTAAAAATATTCAGCATTAGTCCTCATCTCCTTCCTTACTGTTCTTTCTACCACGTTTCTTTAACTGCTCTATAAGCTCATCACCGGTCATTTCAGCCATTTTTTGCTTGTTAAGCAGGTTCTCATGGATAAACTCAACACAAATCAAATATAGGGCGATTAATATAATAGACACTATCCACAATACAAGAAATACCATTTTTGATGTGATACTAAACATTAAAATCAAAAATACAATCGGTATAATAACTATTGCAAAAAATCCACCCTTTATTAGTTTTGGATAACATATTTCAAACTGCTCGACTTTCTTATTTATCTCATCTCTAAACTGCTTTTCTCCTGCAAGTATTTTCACAGTAGTTAAAAGTCTTACTCTTTCCCTGGTTATTCCTTCCTCTTCACAAATCATAAGTCCTGTCTGTTCAAGTTTTTTGTCAAATAAACTATTTAAATTCAACAATAATCTACGAAGGACAAGTCCTATAAACAAGGCAATAGGAACATAGATTAAAAGAATAACTAAATTTTTTACATAATAATGTCCGTAAGTTCCCGCAATTGCTTCTCTCATGGCATTTATTCCATAAGTAAAAGGAAGTAACGGATGAATTGCCTGGAAGAATCCCGGCGTCATTTCAATAGGATAAGTTCCCGCTGAACCCGGAATCTGCAAAATTACAAGAATTACACTTACTGCTTTTCCTATATGCTTAAATGTTAATGACAGGGCATAAATAAGATTTACATATACAAATGCTGCTACTAATCCTGCCACAACAAACAGTACCGGATGCTGGCACTTTATTTTTAAGATAAAAATATCACCTAAACATATAATTAACGCCTGCACAAATCCTACTAAGATGAAAAGCATCCATCTTCCAAAATAAGCCTGTGTTGGAGTGAAATTTTTAATTTTTTCACTTTTATCAACTTCCATTTTGAAAATAGCAATAAGAACAATTCCACCTACCCATATTGCAAGGTTAGTATAGAATGGTGTCATTGCTGTTCCATAATTTTCAACTGAATAGAAAGTTTCTGTTTTTAATTTAACAGGAGATGACATAAAAGATGCAACCTTATCTGAGTCTAAATTTGTCATATCCTTAAGTTTTATATATATCTTTGAAGTTTTAACAACGCTAATGTCCACATTAGCCTTGTCTAATCTTTCCTGAACTTTCTTAATGGAAGAACCTGTTGAACTAAGTGCTTTCTTTGCACTGTCAAGGCTGTTCTCTAACTGGTCCATTAAAGTTACAACATTATCTGTTGCAGGTCCAACACCTTTTAAAATTCCTGAAAGTGTACCCTGAATGTTTGAAAAAGTATCAAGGCTTGTATTTAGACCTGTCATTATTCCGTTTTCAACAGTTACCTTTGAGCTGTGAATGTCTTTTGTATTCTTTTCGATAATTTTAGAAATAGATTCTACTGCCTTAACAGATGTTGTTGTAGCATCATTTATAGAATCGCTTCCTGTTCTTAATTTTTGTAAAATAGTCTTGTACTTACTATTCTGACTGTCTAATTCATTAATAAGATTAGTTAATGAAACTGAAGGGTATTTCTTGTTAATTTCCTTTAAAGTTGTAAGCATTTCGCTATTTTTATCAATAATAGATTCTACGGAAGTTATCATTTCCTGAAACTGTCCGTGAATGCTTTCAGTTTTTGAACTTATTTTCCCAAGATTTATTCCTGATTTAGTATTTACCTTTGCCAAACTATTCTGTGCCTTAGATATTCCCGTACCTAAATCGTTTGCAAAATCTGCTATGTCATTTCGTACAAGTGTTAAACTGTCTGTTCCATTCTTTATGCTATTTACACCGGAATTAGCGTTGCTTTTCACTGTAGCCATTGATTTTTTTGATTTTTCAATTAGCTTGTTACTGCTATCCACTGTTTTGTTAAAAGAATCCAGTGCCTTTTCATATTCTTTAAGATTATCAGACACTGTGTTAATCTTTGTTGAAATGTCATTTTGAACGTCATCAAGCTTAGTTCCAATTCCTGAAACTGAACCGTTAAGTATGTCCGCTACTGTGCCTGCCGCCGCTGACACAAACTCTGTATTAACCTGTTGCTGAATTGTATTTGCACCTGTGTCAGTTATCTTTGGTGCAATGGCATTCTTCTTTTCATTAAGATAATAATCAAACTCCGGCTGTTCTATTTTTCCTGACAAAAAACTTACCATTGATTCACTAAAATTATCAGGAATAACTATTGCTGCATAGTATTCTCCTGACTTAACCCCTGATATTGCCTTGTCTTCGCTTACAAAAACCCAGCCTAAACTGTCATTCTCTTTTAATGTATCAACTATCTGACCGCCTACATCAAGGTTTCCAAGCATATCATTTTCTGTTCCGGCATCATTATTAGCCACGGCTATTTTTATGTTAGCTGTGTTGCCATATGGGTCCTTGTTGGCAGCTATGTTAAACCATGCATACAACGAAGGGATTATGCACACGCCGATTACAACTATTAGTGCAACTATGTTTTTGGATAATCTACCTATGTCACGTTTAAAAATCTGGAAGGATTTTTTCATGTTAAAACTCTCCTTTTTCTTCATTATTTAAATAAATAGCTTCGTAATAAGAGTATTTTTTTATATAATATCACAATCTCTTTTTCAGTTGATTCTTATACTTTTATTTTGTTTTGTATGTTTTTTTGTTCTTTATTTTTTACATTTTTGTGCTATAGTTCCACATTGTATCACAAGTATAATTTTACGTCTATTGACAATTAATATATATGTGACAAAAAACAGAGTTCTTTTTGTTTTTAAGAACTCTGTTTTTTATTATTGTGCTATTTTGTATAGATCCTGTACTCTGTTTTTTGTATCAAAAATATTGTTGTACTGTATGATGTCGTAATTATGTATCCATTCATAGTATGGTGATGTTTTGTCTCCTGTTTTGTAGAAGTTTCCATCTTCACCAATGTAGCCTTTTTTTGTTATGATTGGCACTTTTTTGCTAAACTCTGATACGAACTGCTGATATCCGTTTTGTGCTAGTCCTGCTGTTTCCAGTACAAGTGAACTCATTCTGTTTGCACTTATATACATATTGTTATCTGATTTCATATCATAGTTTGCCCATATAACGAACTGAGTGTTTCTCTTCATTAGGTTCTCATAAAATTCATCAAGCTTATAGTCTTTTTCTATTTCCTCATAGAATGATTCTTCTATCTTTGGCTCATGGTCACCAAAGAAGATTATTAATGTTGGCTCTTTTACATTTTTAAAATATGTAACAAGTTCTTTTAATGCATCATCTGACTTTCTTAACATATTTAAGTACTGAACTGCCTGTGGTGCGTTAATATTGTAACCAAGTTTTATATCTTTAGATACTCCTGCTGCATCAAAAGGACTATGGTTCTGCATTGTCACGTTAAACATAAAGAACGGTTTATCGTTGTTCTTCTTATAGTTTTCATATTCTGAAATAATTCGTTCCATATCTGCTTTGTCAGAAATATGAAGTCCGTATGTTTCTGTGTCTTCTGCAAAATCATCCATTGTAAGGAATTTGTTGAATCCCAATAAAGGATAAACCTTGTTACGCTTATATCCTGTTCCCTTATAAGGGTGCATTGCTATTATTCCACCATATCCTTGTGCCTTTAAAGTTGACGCAAGAGAAGTCATAGGTGAGTTGATATATGTAGTATATGCTGTTATGCCATTAGGAATGTATGCCATTGAGTTAGAAGTTAAGGCTTCAAACTCAGTTGATGCTGTTCCTCCTGCAAAAACTGATACAAACATCTGACCGCTTAATGTATTCTTCTTTAAACTATGGAAGAAAGGCATATTGTCTTCGCTTAAAGGTACATCCGCAAAAGACATAAAATCAGTGTATGCCTCACTCATTATCATTATAATATTAGGTTTCTTATCATTAGAAACTGTAGTTTTAGTACCCTTAAACTGCTCTGCCAGATTTTCAACTTTCTGAACAGAATAATCCTTAGGCTTCTTAACCTGAAGGTCGTTAATACTTCTTGCAAATGTTATGTAAAAACCGTTAGTATTAAATGTTTCCTGTGGCTTAAAATATTTGACTTTCAATATTTTAACATATTCCTTTGACTGAACTAAGTCATTAACATTAATCACCATTAAAAGTGCCAATGCCATAGGAATAAGTCTCCAGAACTTCTTAATTACCACGTTCTTGCCTAACTTAGTTGCAAAAAAACATATTGCAATGGAACTTATAAGGAACAGATAAACTCTATAATTCATTCTATAAGAATATCCGCCTGCCACATTTGCCGCAGTCTTTATATTTACAATATCTGCTGCCAAAAATCCTGAGTTTCTAAACTGTACAAGATAGAAATTTGCAAGTCCCATAACAATATTTACAATGTTCATTGTTATAATTGCAACTTTAAAACTGTTAGTAACTGCAAATATAACCATAAAAATCATAAATAAAACCATAATATTGTATTTAACATAATCCCCTTCAAGCTTATATTCGTATCCCTGAGACTTCTGTAACATTACAAAGTTTCCATATACTAAAATTAAGCTTACCAAAATAGATATGACAAAATTAACCCATCTGTTAACTTTTATTTTTACAAACATTAATGCTGAAGAACTTACAAACAACAATGTTGGAACTACAATTCTCATAGGATAAACTTTTCCCTTAAAAGTATACAAATCCCAAATATACAGCATTGAATATGCACCTGCAAACATACAAACTAAGATAATCTTAATTACAAGAAAAGCTGTGTCTTTCTGTTTCTGACTAAGGAATTCTTTTCTAAATTTCTTACTTTTCTTTGCATCTGATTCTTTATTTATTTTTGTTCCTGCTTTTTTATCTGATTCTGCATTTGTTCCTGCTTTTTCATCTGATTCTGCATTTGTTCCTGCTTCCATGTTTTCCCCCATCACATTCTTTTTCTTCATCTGTTTTCCTCACTCTCCTGATTTCCGTATTCTAATATTGAAAACAATTAAACTAAATTATTAATTAAAACAAATCCTTTAATTTTTTTCATTTTTCCATATAATTGAAATACATTTTATAAAACGTTTAAATCTAAACATTTATTGCAATAAAATTTATATTCTTTATTTAAATTTAACCTTTTCTTTACAATTCTTCATCATTATATCACAAAGACTTAATTGTTCAACTAATAAAATACTATCAGTATTATTTTTCATTTTTCTTTAGTTTTTTTATGACACAAAACTTTAATTGACTATTTTTTGTTTTAATTTTTTAACATCCGGTCAGACTATCCCTATCCCCTTCAAAATCAAATAAATAATTCCAACTATCCAACTTGAAAAAATACCATAAAGAATAACCGGTCCGGCTATGGTAAAAATCTTCGCTCCAATTCCGAATATGTGACCTTCCGCCTTAAATTCAATTGCCGGAGACACAACCCCGTTGGCAAATCCTGTTATTGGGACAAGACAGCCTGCGCCACCTTTTTTTGCAATCTTCGGATAAACATTAAGCCCCGTTAGAATTGCACTTTCCAAAATCAAAATCAAAGTAGTGTAACTTGCGCTGTCCTCCTTATCCATTCCAAAATACATAAACAGCTCAAGCCAAATCTGTCCCATAACACAAATCAGACCGCCTATCCAAAAAGCATTCCACATATCCTTTGTCAAACTGTTATTTGGCGTAATTCTTTCAACGTATTCGTTGTACGCCTTCTTCTTTTCTTCACTTTCCATATCAATTCTCCATTAAATTATATATTTACGCGTTCCTACAAGTGATGCATATTCAGGACGAAATACAGACGTGGAGAGCCTGCTCACCAACGGTTGTATTTTGCGAGAAATAATTTTCCGGCACAACAGCATATTCAAAAGCATTAGTTCACCCAGTCGTTGTAGAATTGGAGCAACGATGCAAGGACTTTGCCTACCGCTACTGATAACACTATGAAACTTAGCCCCATTTGCAGTTTTGCCCTTCGTGCAAAGATTGCTGTTCCGTTTAGGGCCTCCGCCAGTGCCACTGCAAGACAACCTACGAATATACCCTGACATAGTCCCATGATTCCCTGAAATATTTTTGCCGGCTGTCCCGTGAATTTGAAATGGGATTCCATTATCCAGAATATATTCCAAAGTATTCCCCCTGCAATTACTATTGTTTCATATAATTGTATACTTTTTGCAGTATGGGTTTTGTCTGCAAATCTTGTTATTATTCCTGTTGATGTTATTAATGCAAAAACTCCTGCAGAAATTATGAAACCTGCCCCGATTCCTGTAATTGCAAGAATTATTTTTCCTATCATTTTGTTCCAATTCTACCTTTCATATTTCGTCACTGCTTCTATTTTACATCCACCTTTCCGTCATCTCTGTTATGCCCATCTATTAAAGTCTGGTTTATGTCTCTTTCGTATTTTCTCATTTCAACCTCAATGGGCGTTGGATCCTTGGTTAATTTTTTCGGTCCAAAATGATTATAAAAGATGATGATTCCCACACCCAATCCTATTGAATAACAATACTCAAGTATTTTTCTGCCCTGCTCTTTGTCCCCTGTAAATTGCTTGCTTATTTTTGAAAACATATCATCTATTGACACATCGTTGTTAAATGACATTATGGAAAATCCCACTCCGAAAAACAAAATCAAACATATTATTGCTGTTTTAATTATTGACATTGGTCCGTCATCTTTTTTGGGTGTCTTAAATTCAACAACACATTCTGTTTCCCCTATATTTTGTATATCTACATTCTGAAATGTTTGATCTGCCATTTCGATAATTTTCATTATTGAAACTATATATCGCTTTTTTCCTTTTGTTGTATCCTCCAACAATTTCATTGATTTTAGTCTGTTTGTTATATTTTTGTTTTTGCATTGAAGTTTTGCAACATCTCCAACTGTTACCTGCTTTTTCGTAATCTCCACTGCCTGGTCCATTTTTATATATAATGTGTCACTCATTTATGTCCTTTCTATCCCATATTGTTTAATATGGATTATTACTTTTTTAAAAATATAATCTTATCAACCTTTTATATCATCACTGCTTCCTGTATTTCTTCCACTTGATATGTGTCGTTGCACATGTAGAAGCCAATGCCTATTGCCACTATTATCACTGCTATTATTGCCACCATTTTTAATACTTTCATTTAGACCTCCAAAAATTTTTATTTTTTAGAAAATTTAAACTTCTATGCTTTTATTATGCAATTTTTTATTTTAATTATTCTAAAATAAATAAAAAGTGCAATGAACATTTGATTTCTAAACTTTCACTGCACTTTTTCGTTTTACAATAACAACTATTTTTTGTTTATGTACTTTTTTCATTTCTCATTGAGTTTAAAATTTTCTTTTCCAGTCTTGACACCTGAACCTGCGTCATTCCCATTTCTTTTGCTACCTGACTTTGAGTTTTATTTTTAAAATACCTCAAATTTATGATTTTTCGCTCCTTACTTTCCAGCATGTCCATTAATTGTTGAACCATAATTTTATTCAAAACCGTTTCTTCTATATTAGTGTCATCCTCCGCCAAATCCATTAGAGTGTATGCTGAGTCTTTTGAATACATTTCTTTGTCAATTGACTCAACATTTCTTGAGGCATCCATCGCCATTACTATTTCTTCTTTTGTCAAATTACAGACCTTTTCAAGCTCTTCTATGGTTGGCTCCTGCTTTTTTTCATTTATATAAATTTCTCTTTGGTGCATTATTTTCATTTGATTTTCTTTTATTTTTCTGCTGATTTTTACAATGCCATCATCTCTTATAAACCTTCGGATTTCTCCTGCTATCATTGGAACTGCATAGGTTGAAAAAGCCACGTCAAATTCTGTGTCAAATCTGTCTATTGCTTTTAGCATTCCAATGCATCCGATTTGAAACAAATCTTCGCCTTCGTGCCCTCTGTTTAAAAATCTTCTGACAATGCTCCATATCAAACCTGTATTTTCAATTAATATTTTATCTCTTGCTAACTTATCTCCCTGATGAGCCCTGTTTATCAAAGTTAGCGTATCCATTATGCCCTCTGGCCGGACTTTTCTTTCAAATTAACTAGCCCAATGGATTTAGAATTAGTGTGGTTCATCAACTTACTATTATATTGACTACTTTTTATGCTGTTTTTTTCTATAACTTTTTTAAGTTTTTTCTCCATTATAACTGTTGTGCCTTTCCCCGGCTCTGAAATCACATCTACTTTATTCATAAACATTTCCATAAACATAAATCCCATTCCGGATCTTTCAAATTCCGGTTTTGTGGTAAACAAGGGCTCTCTTGCTTTTTCAATATTTGTTATACCAACTCCCAAATCTTTTATCTCAATGGTAATAAAACTACTAACCGTATATGTATCCTGCTTTTCGTACTGATTGCATACAAGCTTGCACTTTAAAGTTATTTTCCCCGGTCCCTCATTGTAGCCATGAACAATTGAATTAGTTACTGCTTCTGATACTGCCGTTTTAATATCATTAATTTCTTCAACGGTTGGATCAATCTCCGTTAAAAAAGAAGCAACTGCAATTCTTGCCAGACTTTCGTTTTCGGACTTTGCATCAAACTCCAAAGTCATATTGTTTTCCTTACTTTTATTTTCCATGTGTCCCTCCAATTACCATTTTACCAAGCTGGGTGTTTCCGTTTTGCTCACTATTTTGTAAAGCCCCGAAATAGTAAAAATTCTGTCAATTGAATTGTTAATATTTGTAACTGTAATGCTTCCACCTCTCTTTTTTACAAGCTTATACCTGCCCATTATCACTCCAATGCCTGAGCTATCCATAAACATTGTTCGCTTAAAATTAAAAATTATGTTTTTAATCTGGTTTGAAACAATATACCAATCTGACTGCTCTGTAATTGTTTTCGCATTGTGATGATCAAGTTCCTCCGGCAGATAAATCAAAAGATTCTCGCCTCTTACTTCATATAAAACTTCCATAAATCCCCCTTTATTCTTAAACGCAGAAAGAGAAGAGCTTTCGCTCTTCTCTTTCGTAAATCTTTTCTAAAATCTAACTAGATTCTAGTATTATCAATTGTAATCTTTATCCCTTATTCTGAAGTGCCACCGTCGCCATTATCGCCGTTGTCTCCGTTATCGCCGTTATCGCCGTTGTCTCCGTTATCTCCACTACTGCTACTGTCATCTATGTTAAGCTGGCTCTTTGCTGTGTCATAGTGTGATGAATTAGGGAAGTTATCATATATCTCTTTGAAGTACTTATTGGCATTCTTTGAATCGCCTTTGTTCTTGTAACTCCATGCAAGATAGTATATTGCGTCTACATTACCTGAGTCAGCTTCAATACATTTCTTAAACTGCTTAATTGCTGTGTCATAATCTGCCTTATCTCTTGCTGTCATTCCTGCATTGTAAGCTTCTTCTGAAATACGTTTTGATAATTTACTGCTTAACCATTTATAAACAGTTGTAAAGTCTTCAGAGTCCATCTTAAGCTTACTATCAACATCACTTAAAGCTGTTGCCGCGTTCTTATAGTCATCATTTAAATAATAATTTACTGATTTTAACAGGTTACTGTAGTTTGATGCAACTGTATTTCCTGTGTCTGTATACTGTGCCAAGTCTGACTTAAGTTTCTTCTGTTCTGTTTTTAATGTATCAACCTGATTCTCTAATTCAGATATTGTTGAATTTTTTATTGCAATCTTCTGATTGTATTCAACGCCTACATTGTTAGCCTGATCTGTCAGATGTGACATTCTTGCCGGTGTTACAATAAAGTAAACCAATGCCGCACCTAAAAGCAAACCAATAACAATATGAAGAATACTCTGTGCTCCTGTTATGGCTTCCTTAAAGTTATTCTTAGGAATGATAACATCATTTCCGCTAAGATATTCTCTGTCTACCATAACTCCACGAAGGTTTCTTCTCCTTTCCATTCGCTTGTCCGGATCAGTTTTCTTCTCTTCATCCATATATTCGTTAATCTCTCTTAAATATCTTATGCTAAGAGGATTACATTTATCTATTTTCATAGATTTTTTTATGGATTTTTTTGCACGCTCATACTGTCCGCCTTTTAAATACAACAGTGCCAACAACTGGTATGCTTTTATAAAGTTAGGATTCTGATTCAATACTTTCTTAAGCTGAATAATTGCCATGTCATCTGTACCGCTTTTGGCATAATCAAGAGCAATATTAAACTTCTTAATTGTATGATTTAATTCGCTAACCTTACCTTTATCCTGCTGTATTGCAACAAGATATTTCTCAGCCGGGTTATTATCCGGCTGAATATTTGTACTCATTACCCATTCTGAAAATGCCTGAACAGTCTCACCCATTTCAAAATAAACAAGACCTAACAGATTTCTTGCATCAATGTTTCTCTTGTTAAGTTTTACACTTCTTCTAAGAGTATCTGCTGCACCTGACAAATCCCTGTTTTTTGCTTTTGTAAGACCGGCATTGTAATAGGTATTTGATAATTTTACTATTCTTTTGTATACGCTTACGTCCATACCACAATGACTGCAATAATCACTGTTAGTTAAGACATTTCCACAATTGTAGCATATCATTTATACACCCATCCTTTGCCTTTTATTTGTCGCCTTTAAGTTCCTCAACCATCTGAATCATAACATCCGTAATGTCAGAAATGTTATTGTTGTAAATGGCATCCTCTGCTTCTTCTATTTCTAGACTTGGGTGAAACTTCTTGATTTCCTCTTCAAAATTTATCATGGTCGTTTCCTCCTACTTCTGTAATCTTGCCAACTGTTCCTTTACCTGATCCATCATCTGCTGATATTTAGCCTGTTTAGCCTTTTCTTCGTTAATCTTCTTTTCAGGAGCCTTGCTTACAAAATTAGGGTTGCTTAACATACCGTTAACTCTTGCTAATTCTTTATTAAGCTTTTCAACTTCCTTATTAAGACGTTCGATTTCCTTTGAAATATCAACTAATTCAGCAAAAGGCATATAAATAGTAGCCTTTGGAATAACTACTGATACGGCATCATCACCAATACCTGACTTGTCATCCTGAATAATAACTTCGCTTGCATAACCTAATGTTGCAAAGAATACTTTACCATTTTCGAAAATGTTCTTAATTTCTTCTTCACTTGAAACTACGAAAACTTTAGCTTTCTTACTTGGGGCAACGTTCATTTCTGAACGGATATTTCTAATATTTCTAACTGCCTCTTTAATAGTTTCAACTGCTTTTTCTTCTTTGGCGAAATCATATTCTTCTGTAAATTCAGGCCATTTTGAAAGCATAATTGTTTCTTCTTCATCCTGTAAATTGCAGAAAATTTCTTCTGTAATAAATGGCATATATGGATGTAAAAGTTTTAATGCATCGATTAATACCTTCTTAAGTGTCCAAAGTGCTGCCTTTTTAGTATCGTCATCATCATTGTACAATCTTGGCTTAACCATTTCAATATACCAGTCACAAAATTCTTCCCAAATAAATTCGTAAATTTTGTCTGCTGCGATACCCAACTCAAATTTATCAAGATTTTCTGTCACATCTTTGGCTAAAGTGTTAACTTTTGATAAAATCCACTTATCTGCATCTGTAAGATTTTCAGGTTTGTTCTTCACATCAATACCTTCTTCAGGCATATTCATCTGAATAAATCTTGATGCGTTCCAAACTTTGTTAGCAAAGTTTCTTGAAGCTTCTACTCTTTCCCAGTAGAATCTCATATCATTACCTGGTGCATTACCTGTAATAAGTGTAAATCTTAATGCGTCAGCACCGTATTTGTCAATAACTTCCAATGGATCAATACCATTTCCAAGAGACTTACTCATTTTACGTCCCTGAGAATCTCTAACAAGTCCATGTATCAAAACTGTATCAAAAGGAACTTTTCCTGTATGTTCAAGTCCTGAGAACATCATTCTGATTACCCAGAAGAAAATAATGTCATATCCTGTAACAAGTACATTTGTAGGATAGAAATAATCTAATTCTTCTGTGTTGTCAGGCCATCCAAGTGTTGAGAAAGGCCATAATGCTGATGAGAACCATGTATCAAGTGTATCAGGATCCTGTCTCATTTCCTTACCACACTTAGGACATACTGCATGATTTTCTTTTGTAACAACCATTTCCCCACAATCATCACAATAGAATGCAGGAATCCTGTGTCCCCACCATAACTGACGTGAAATACACCAGTCACGGATGTTTTCTAACCAATGGAAATATGTTTTGTCAAAATGAGGTGGTACAAACTTAGTGTCACCATTTTTAACAGCTTCAATTGCAGGTTTTGCAATTTCTTCCATCTTTACAAACCACTGTTTTGATACTCTAGGTTCGATTGTAGTATGACATCTGTAACATGTACCTACATTATGTTCATGGTCTTCAATCTTTACAAGGTATCCTTCTTTATCTAAATCTTCAACGATTGCTTTTCTTGCTTCATATCTGTCCATACCTGCATACTTAGGATAATCATCAACAATCTTAGCATCATCTGTTAGTACATTAATAACAGGTAAGTTATGACGAAGTCCAACTTCAAAATCGTTAGGATCATGTGCAGGTGTAATCTTAACAACACCTGTACCAAAATCAATACCTACATAATCATCTGCCACAATAGGAATCTCTCTTCCAACTAAAGGAAGTGTAAGAGTCTTTCCCACTAAGTCTTTATATCTGTCATCATTTGGGTTAACTGCTACTGCTGTATCGCCAAGTAATGTTTCAGGTCTTGTTGTTGCAAGCTGAATATATCCTGAACCATCTGTTAAAGGATATCTTAAATGCCAGAACTTGCCTGCCTGATCTTCATATTCAACTTCTGCATCTGAAATAGATGTAAGACAATGAGGACACCAGTTAATGATTCTTTCGCCACGGTAAATCTGTCCCTTGTTGTACAAGTTTACAAATACTTCCTTAACTGCCTTTGAACAGCCTTCATCCATTGTAAATCTTTCTCTATCCCAGTCACATGAAGAACCTATCTTCTTAAGCTGTGAAACAATACGACCGCCGTACTGTGCTTTCCACTGCCAAGCTCTGTCTAAGAATTTCTCTCTTCCTAAATCTTCTTTTGTAATGCCTTCTTCACGCATTTTTTCTACAATCTTGGCTTCTGTAGCAATTGATGCATGGTCAGTTCCAGGAAGCCATAAAGCTTCGTAACCCTGCATTCTCTTAAAACGTGTAAGAATGTCCTGCATTGTATTATCAAGGGCATGTCCCATATGAAGCTGTCCTGTAATATTTGGAGGTGGCATAACAATTGTAAAAGGTTTCTTACTTCTATCTACTTCTGCGTGGAAGTATTTCTTTTCCTGCCACTTACTGTACAATCTGTCTTCAATCTCTGCCGGATTGTAATTCTTTTCAATCTCTTTCATCTTTCTTCTCCAATCGTAACCTTTTTCATAGGATATGTTATTAACATATTAAGTCCTATTTTTTAATTTATTAACATTTCTTAATACGCACCGGATTTTCGTTAACAAATACGAAAGTCGTGCTCTCCTTTGCAGTATCAGCACGACTTTCTTATGTATATATGCCGGTACCGCATAAAGGGCGATTGCTCGCGGTACCACCTTTATCTTTCACTTATCATATCCTATAACGGGGACGAACCGTAGACAACTACTTAATTCATCATCTCTGCTCCAAAACTACCTTCGCAGACACTGCTTTAAGAGGCTTCCACCGTCCCTCTCTCTCTTTAAAAGGTTATCTGCTACTCCTTTTCTTCTACGCATTTCCATATATGAACTAATAATAATGATTTTAAATTGGTTTGTCAACTATGTTCACAAAACATTTAACTGTTTATTTCTACAATATATTCTTTCTTGCACTGCTGCATATATTGATCTTCCTGTTTTTTGTTCCAACCTGTTTTAATTTCAGCATTAAGCTTAATTATTTCTGTCTTAATTCTGTTGATAACAGTGTCGGAAACACCATATTTGTCCTTATCCATTTTTAGTCGCTTCTCATTATCAGTAATAAGGTCGCACATTATTATTGATTCCAAAGACTCTGCCGAAGCATTAAGCCTATAAGCACATCTAAAAGCTGTTGCAGCCTGGTCGTATTCAAACAATCTTGCGTAAGCCACACCAAGATTGTTATAAACATCACCATAAAATCTTTCAGGCAAATCAGTATTAATGGACTTACTTAAAATACTATTATAGTAATTAATTGCCATATTATACTTGTCTGTTTCCATCAAAATATCTGCCTTAGCCTTAATTCTTTCTGCTGCTGTTTTTGAACTAAGCATAACAAGATGGTTTTCTAATTTTTCTGCTTCACGCTCAGTATAGTAACCGGCGTTTTTTATAAGAAAAGAAATCTTTTCTCCCAAAGCTCCTTTGTTGGCATTAATCTGTCTTATACCTGATGCAATGTGAGGTTGCTTAAGTTCGTTTTCAATATAATCAATTAAGCCTTCACTGAAAAACTGGTCATCAATTAAATAAAGGTAATTAAATAAGTAATAACTTAATTCTTCTATAGAATATATATTCTTGTTAATTTCTTTAATATAATAAGGCTTTTCCGTATGCATTGTACATAATGTTATGTCATTCATATTCATTTACTCCTTTAGCCAATCTCTATTTCCTTTGTAACTGACATTCCCGATGATTTAAAGAACTCTCCAAAACCTAAATCCGTAATTGTAATCTGGAATTTGTTTTCTGTTAAATATTTAAAATCAACACTGATTCTTGTTGTTTTCGGTGGTCTTTTTGGAAATTCCGTCAAATCAATTCTAAACTCTTCTGTTGTATGTTTCATAATATTATGAATTTCAAAAACAGCTTCTGTAGGTTCTTCCATTATACATTCTGTTTTTGATTTTGCCTGATACCAATAATCACCAATATCTGACAATGTTACCATACTGTCTCTTTCTTTGTGTTTAACAGACATTGTAACTCTTACTCTTGTTCTGCCCTTACATGAAATAATGTAATCCTTAAGGGTTTTCATATAAAAGAACTCTTTTGCCCCGTAAGCTGCACCTTTTACAATTAAGTTATTTCCCTTAAAAACTCTTCTGTTTCTGCATATAGTCTGTAAAGTTTTCGCCCAGCCTTCTGCATAAAAACCTTCACCTGACAAAAACACACCTGATACAACATTTTTCTTAAGCTGGTCTTCCATATAATCTGCCACAATTTCATCTGCCATATCCATGTTATTCTTTACCGAATCATATGTCATCCTGTCATTTAAGTCTTCAACTGTAACATCTGCCACATGAACCTGCTTGCCTTTTATAACATTAAGCTTTCTGCAGGAAAAATCATTTCTGTCAAAATTAAGGAAGTAAACCTGATTAATCCAAATATCTTTTCCCTGATTTAAAACATAATATACAAAACTTTCTGAATGACTTATTATCTTAATATCATTTGCATTGTAACCTAAATTAGTAAAAGCGGTTGTAATTAATTCAATCATTTCCGGTGTAACTTCATTTAAAGTTACAAGAACATTTTTGATTAATTTGCCATTGCTGTAATTTACTGCAACCTTTAGCAGATATGACATATACGTTGTAATAATCTGTTTTGTTAAATCTTCCCCATAGTTCTGCTTTAAAATCTCCGGCAATTTTCTATATTCAGTGCTATTATTTAATCTGCTTTTGTTAACAGCCTCATCACCTGCTGACCATTCATTTAATTCGCTGTTATAACATACAACAGACGGTATCAAAAAATTATCTTCTGTTCCTATACTAATGGATCTTGGATTAATTTCATCATCCAACACAGCCATTTGCGTAAAGTCTATGGAAAAATCGATTCCCAATATTATTCCTTTTCCCAAAGTTTCATCCTCCTATATTGTCTGCCCTGATTACAATAATCTAAATAATTTTCTTCCTGCTTCCTTGCAAAGTTCGTAAGTCTGCATCATATCTCTTGCTGCATCATCCTCGCCTAAAGCCTTGCAAATCATCATACTGTTAATTATTCCAAAACGGCTTTCGTCGTTGTAAGCATTCTTCTCTGATATTCTCACTGAATAGTTATCAACAACCTTGCCTTCCGGATATTCATTAGAATACTCCTTTATACTGTAATCTATTTCCTCACCGTAGAACATTATTACTTCTTTTGAGAAAATTCCCGGATAAATGCTTCCCATTTCTTCTGTAACTTTTCCGGTTTTTCCTTCCTGATTTTTAATCTCATAAGTAATATCAACCCTATGTTTCGGATTAGTTCTAAAATCTATAATTGTCTTATCTAAAAGATTAAACGGAATCTTGTACCATTTATTAAACTTCTTATAAAATTCAAAATTAACATTGCTCTTAACTAAAGTATCAATTAAGTCCTTTGTTATTTTAATTTGATTTTCAGTAAGCTTATCTTTCTGTGACATTACTTCCACAAAAGCGATTTTTGTAATTAATGTTACATCAAATCCGTTTTCCAATTCCTGTTCGACTATTTCCCATACTCTTTCAGGACATTGAACTTTTTTAATAAAATAATTATAAGAAACATATGTGTAAAATGCCTTTCTTATAACTGAAGATGTTGGTCCCTTAATGTATTCTTCATATATTTCATAAATAGACTTATCAACACTGCCTTCAAAAATAAGCTGTACCAACAACTTTTCAGCCAATGTATTATCATTAATATTTCTTGACTGAACCGCCAAAAACATCTGATATAATTCAAGGGAACCTGAATCATAATACTTGCCTAAGAACTTAAGAACATTCTCATCCCTGCAACCATTTCTGAAAGATTCGGCACACATCTCTATAAGAATTTCGTTTTTGTCAAACTCAGGCTCTTTAACCAATTCCACACAAAGTTTTTCAAGCAAGCTTACCTTTATGCTTTCATAACCATACTTGGCAATATGTGGATAAACCATTTCCATAAGATTTCTTTCTATTAAAATCTCCATTATCTTCTTTCGGGAAACTTTGGATAACTCTGCCAGATTAAACTGCATAATATAAATATCCATTTCTCCCAAATCGTAGCCTTTGTAATAATAATCCACAATAAATTCCTTTAGTGAATCACGATATTGCTTTGATAATTCAGGAATTTCCACTGTTTCCTTTAATTCCTGAACCTTACCTTTGTACATATTAGGATGTTCAAGAATCTTTTCTGTTTCCACAAGCTTAGTAAGATTACTGCTTCCTTTTTTTGTAATTGAAGCTTCGATTTTTAAATGTTTTATCTGATAGTCAGACTCCCAAATAAATCTGCCCTTGTTATCCATAAATAAAATAACAGGATTCTTTGTATATAATCTTACGTAAGCCACTCCGTTATTCACAGTTGATGTAATAATATTTTCTGTTTCTTTATGACGTACAACAACTGTTTTTATTTTTTCATTTTTTACTGTTATCTTGTAAGTATTAAGAACCTGTGGCATTGCCTGCTGCATATTACCTACAAGGAAATCATCTGTTATTAACTTAGAGTAAATTAGTCTTAAATGGTCATTGTTGTTGCCTTTAAGTAATTGTTCTGTTGCATATTTTTCCACGCCGTCACGGAATTTTAAATATTCATCCTCTAACATACTAATGTTAGTTAACAGATTTGCGTAAAAATAATCTTTGTTATACATTAAAGTATCTGTTCCGTAAGAAAAATACTTATATGCTGACTTCTCCAATGGCTTATAATTAGAAGTATTAATTGTATAAATATAATATTCATACAAATTAGTAATTCTAAGTTCTTCCCTAACACCTTCTGTAAGCCACTTGGAATAGCTGTGGTCCAACTTATTGCCATTAATAATCATTGTACATATACATGTAAGAACCTCTTCTTCCTTAGTCTGCTCATAAAATCTTGCAAGTATGTTAAAGTATCCTTCATTATATGCCTTGTCCTTAATCATGAGCTCTGCTGTCTGCTTGGCAAGATCTTTTGTCACGATTTTGTATTTTGCCGCAAAGTTTAATACCTGAATTTCAAAACTGTTAAGGATTCTTAAAAGTTCAGGCTGATTAATTAAAATATTTGCCGCCTCAAAATACATAACCGGACTGAAACATCCTTCTCCAAACATTCGCTTAATCATTGTATATTTTAAGCTCGGATTTTCGTCATATCTTTCATCCATGTAAAATAAAAGCCACAATAACTGCCATGTGTCATGACCACTTTCAAAGTATTTCTTGATTTCTGCCTTTATTTCGTTAGTATAATTAGGATTGTTTTTATGTAATGTTTTTAAGTACAGATAGTAACAGTATTCTTCTACATTATTTTTGTCCTTTATTGCCATCTGCTTAGATGCCCTGTCAAGATATGATGTAGCTTCCTCTGTTTTATTTTCGGCAATTGCCACCTGAGCCTTAACCAAAATACCAACAAGGTCGTCTTCGTTCTTTTCCAGTCGTTCCTGTGCCATTTTTGACATTTTATTAATCCATTTTTTACCATCAATAACACCGGTTCTAAAATCAAGATAGTTCTTTATAAGACCTATGTTGTTCTTCTTTTCTTCTATGTAATCGTTAATTTCGTCTTTTTCATTTACTACTACAATGTCGTAAACAATTGTTTCGTTAGTTGTCTCAAAAATTAATCTGCCGTGGTTGCTTCCTCCGTGAAGTCTGGCTGCATTAATATAAAACTCATATTCTGCAACTTTGCCATTAAAATCATCGCCCTTAACCTGTGACTTGCAGTTATAAAGGAAATCACCTTCAACCGTAACATTTATTTCCGCATATCCAAGACAACTTCTTTCAAGATTAATCGTGTCTGCATAGTTCTCTTTAATATTGGAATATTCTCTATAATTCTCCTTTGTACTAATGGCAACTCTCTTTTTTAGTCCCATTCCCACAAGAAACTCTTCCATTGCAATTCCACGGTTACTGTTATGAAGCACCATGTCATACAATGTAGAGCCGAAACTATCGTTTTTTAGGAAAAACTCCTTAAATTCTTTTGAAAGGAATAATATTAATGCCTCGTCATAACTTTCATTAATAAGTCTTAAGAAGTCATTAAAACCTCCAATCATTCCTATTGTTGATTCCAGCTCTCTTTTCTTTATTGTTATTGCAAAAGGAATGTCAAAACCCCCTGCAGTTGTAACCATGCTTATTGTTCCGTTGCAGATCTGTCCCTGCTCCAGATTCTTACTGCTTACGCTATATCTAATCACATTGTTAATGCCGTTAAACTGATTGTTCTCGAAAGTTATATGATTATCAGTAGAAAATACAACTCCTTTTATAGGAAGATTGTTTTTGCTTTTTATGTTTAATTCTCCCCGTTTGTAATCCCCTGTTTCCAGCTCTACGGCTATTCTGTTTTCTAAAACTTCCGCATCAGGCATTTCATATGTTGAAACTCCTGCTGCTAACTTGTCAATTAAAGTCTTCAATTATTTCACCTCTGATTTTAACTCTCTTAGGATTATGGAAATGCAAAACAGTTCACAATCCTTTTAATCCAGATTTGGATATTTTACACTAATCTTCCTTTATCTTTTTAAAGTAATTCTTAACTTCTACTTCGTATCCTAAATCTCCCGGTTCATAGAACCTGCTATCTTCCAAACCGTCAGGAAGATATTGTTGTTTCACATAATGATTTGGATAATCGTGTGCGTACTTGTATCCGATTCCGTGACCAAGCTTGGCTGAGCCTTTATAATGTGCATCCTGTAAATGTGCCGGAACCTTTGCTGTAACAGTACTTCTTACCACTTCATTTGCTGCAAAAATTGCATTGCAGGCTGAGTTGCTCTTTGGCGATGAAGCCACATAAATAACTGCCTCTGACAATATTATCTGGGCTTCAGGCATACCAACCTGATGAACTGCCTGGGCTGCTGCATTGGCAACAACTAACGCCTGTGGATTTGCCATGCCAACATCTTCTGCCGCACAAATCAAAATTCTTCTTGATATAAAGTCAACGCTTTCCCCTGCATAAAGCATTCTTGATAAATAATACACTGCCGCATCAGGATCAGAACCTCGCATACTTTTTATAAATGCAGAAATTGTATCGTAATGATTATCTCCTGACTTGTCATATTTTAATGCTCTCTTCTGAACACATTGCTGTGCTACTTCCAATGTAATATGTATCTTGCCATCCTGTGCCGGATCTGTAGTCAAAATACCAAGCTCTACTGCATTTAACGCTGTTCTTGCATCCCCATTTGAAATCTCTGCCAAAAACATAACCGCATCATCATCGATTACTCCGTTATAAATTCCCATTCCGTCAGTTTTGTCATTTACTGCCCTTAGTATAAGTGTCTTAATGTTTTCCACACTTAAAGGATGTAATTCAAAAACAATTGACCTTGATATTAAAGCTGAGTTAACTTCAAAATATGGATTCTCTGTTGTTGCCCCAATAAGTACAACCGTTCCGTCTTCAACAAAAGGAAGAAGATAGTCCTGTTGTCCCTTATTAAAGCGATGAATTTCATCTACAAAAAGAATAGTCTTCCTACCACTCATTGCCATATTCTGTTTAGCCTTTGCAACCACGTCTTCCATGTCTTTCTTTCCTGCCACAGTTGCATTTAACTGCATAAAATCTGCACTTGTAGTATTGGCAATAACCTTAGCCAATGTAGTCTTTCCCGTTCCCGGAGGGCCGTAAAAAATAATTGAACTAATTTTGTCTGCTTTTATTGCTCTATATAGTAATTTGTCTTTTCCTATTATATGTTCCTGTCCTACAACCTGGTCTAAAGTTTTAGGTCTTAATCTGCTTGCTAACGGCGATTCCTTCTCACTGTTAACACTTCTTGCGTAATCAAAAATATCCATTATATCTATTAAACCTCTATTAACTGTCTTATAACAACATATTTGGTTTTTATTCTACCACATTTCACATTTATTTTGTATAATAGATAAAATTAAATTCTAAATAATTAGCACTAAGTAGCTTTACTGCTATAGATATATAGTACAGATTATTGTTAATATCATCCTATCAAATATGCTCATTACAAATATTTATGCATTAATTTTTAAAAAACATTCACATTATTATTCGCCTAATTTTTTAATGTTTCGTCTTAACAAAATATACTATTTACTTTATTTTATTATGTTTAGATATGGTTTTATTGTAGAAAATTAAGTTATGTGGTAGACTTTACACTCATAAAAGGGAGGTTTTCTTATGTTATTAAATGAAAAAGAAGAACAGTTCGACGATCCACTTACAGTTCAGATTAATAAATATGCAGACAGATGTATTAATAATTCATGTATTGATCCGAATCTCTACGATAAATTTGATGTTAAGCGTGGTCTTCGTGATAGAAATACAGGTAAGGGTGTTCTTACCGGTTTAACTGAAATCGGTGATGTTCATTCATATGAAACTATTGACGGTAAAGTTGTTCCCGTTGAAGGAAAGCTTTTTTATAGAGGTATTGATGTAGAAGATATTGTTCATGGTTTCTTAAAAGAGAATCGTTTTGGTTTTGAAGAGGTTACTTATCTTCTTCTCTTCGGCGAACTTCCATCTGAAAAGAGACTTGCTAATTTCAACAAAGTTCTTGCCGAATATAGAACTCTTCCACCAAGTTTTGTCCGTGATATTATTATGAAAGCTACAAGTAGAGATATGATGAACCTTCTTGCAAGAAGTGTTCTCTCACTTTATTCATGGGATGAAAATCCTGATGACACTTCAATTCCTAATGTTTTAAGACAGAGCTTAAGCCTTATTGCCAGAGTTCCACTTATATCCGTTTACGGATATCAGGCTCACAGACATTATCATCATGGTGATAATTTATATATTATTAATCCTGATGTTAACCTGTCAACTGCCGAAAACATTTTAAGACTTTTACGTCCTGACAGCTCTTATACAGAACTTGAAGCCAAAATCCTTGACTTAGCTCTTGTTCTTCATGCTGAACATGGTGGTGGTAACAACTCAACTTTCACAGACCATGTTGTTTCATCTTCAGGAACAGATACTTATTCGGCTATTGCAGCTGCCCTTTGTTCATTAAAAGGACCTAAACATGGTGGTGCTAATATTAAAGTTAAGCATATGTTTGATCATATGAAGGAAACAATCAATGACTGGAACGATGATGAAGAAATAAAGAATTATTTAAATGCTCTTCTTGAGAAGCGTATTTTCGATCAGTCAGGTTTAATTTATGGTATTGGTCATGCAGTTTACGCCATTTCCGATCCTCGTGCAAAGCTTCTTAAAACTTTCACAAAAGACCTTGCTGCTGAAAAGAATCGTCTTGATGAATTTGCATTATACCAAAACGTAGAAAGACTTGCTCCTGAAGTGATCTCAAAAGCTCATAAGAGACAGAAAAGTGTTGGGGCAAACGTTGACTTCTATAGCGGTTTCGTTTATTCAATGCTTGGACTTCCTGACGGACTTTACACTCCAATGTTTGCTTCCGCCAGAATGGCCGGCTGGTGTGCACACCGTATTGAAGAATTAATCAACGCCGGCAAAATCATACGTCCTGCATATAAGAACGTTGCAAAAAAGGCAGTTTATGTGCCACTTGATAAAAGATAGATTAGATATTTTTCATTTTGATAATAGCAACAAAAAAATCCCTGCAGTTTCATTTTCTGAATCTGCAAGGATTTTTTAATTCATTTATTCTCTACACAAACTGATTTTTTTCTTCATCATATGTATACTCAATCATTTTTAACTTCTCTATTATTTCCTGTTTATCTGCGTCTTTTGCTTTGCAAAATTCATCTAAGTTACTGTAGAAATCGCGAAGATTGGTATTTACTACGCTTAGAAGCATTACAGGATCTTTTGGTAGATTGTTCATGTCTGTCTCCTTTATTTCATTGTCCATATTCAACTTCTTTATTTGTTTCCCCAGATTAAATATCCGATAATAATTCCCACACCAATGCCAACTATCAAATGCACGATTCTCATTATGTCTAACTGCTTAGGCTGGTCTGATGTGACACTTTTTTTGCTCTGTTTTCTATTGAATATTACTATATCTATTGCAAGAATTATACTTCCCACAAAAGATATAATAAATGTTATCAATGTAACCATAAGTGCCTGAATCATAGGTGTCAAAAGTGCAATCATTACTGACACAAAAGCAATTATAGCTGAAGGTACTGTTACTGCAATGGCAATCTTGCCAACTGTACCCGGTGTATAACGTCCATAAGGATTTTCCTGTTTATTCTGTTTAAATCCATAATAATTCTTGTTTTTTGTATTACTCATCCTATGTTCTCTTTCATTTTTATAATAAAAATTCCATAATTGTTTTCATTCTTTAAAACAATGCATTAAAGAATGAAACGCCTGCCACGCTTCCAACGCCCATTATAACGCCGGCTAACAATACTCCACCCATACATGCAATAACGCTCTTCTTAAAGTCCATATCCAAAAAGCTTGCAGCCAATGTTCCGGTCCATGCGCCTGTGCCCGGAAGTGGAATACCAACAAATAATAATAAAGCTACATATAAGCCTTTGCCTGCCTTTTCTTTAAGCTTCTCGCCTCCACGTTCACCTTTGTCAAGGCACCATGTAAAGAATCCTCCAATAAACTTTTTATCCTTTCCCCAAATAAGTACCTTTCTTGCAAAAAAGAATATTACCGGTACAGGAAGCATGTTTCCAATTACACAAATAATATATGATTGTAACAATGGCAAGCCAAAGCCCTGAGAAATTGGTATTGCTCCTCTAAGTTCTACAATGGGAACCATTGAAACAAAAAAAATCATAATATAATGTTTTAATAAATTCATTCTTTTAATTCTCCTAATTATCTAATTTTTCACACAAGTTCCTGACAAGTATATCATTATCCATAACTTTTCTCAATTACATTTATTTATTAAATCTATTTTTTCAACTTTTATTTTATTGTACTGTTATTTAATTTATCCACAGTAACAAACTGATATCCCTTATCCTGCAAAATATCTACAGTCTTTAAGGCTGCCTCAACTGAACTTTTAAAAATATCGTGAAGCAATATAATGTCTCCCGGTCTTACATGGCTTATAATTCTGTTAACGACAATGTCTGCATTCTGGTCCTTCCAGTCTTCCGGGTCAACATTCCAAAGAACCACCCTCATTCCTGTATTTTCCAAAAGTTTCTTGTTCACATCTCCGTAAGGCGGTCTTATATACTTTGGAGAAGTTCCTGTAATACTTGTTATAATCTCATTAGTCTTATTAATTTCAACCGATGCCTTATTGTAATTAGTCCTTGCAAGGTCTGCGTGTGAATATGTATGATTTCCGATAAGATGACCTTCTTTTGAAATTCTTTTTGTCAGCTTTTTGTTATTTTCCACGTTCTCTCCCACAAGAAAAAAGGTGGCTTTTACCTTTCTCTCCTTAAGTCCGTCAAGCAATATTTTTGTATAAACGCTACTGGGACCGTCATCAAAAGTCAAAGCCACCTTAGGGATGGCATCATTTACATTTGTAATATTTAGATTAGTAAGAACAACTTCACTGTTCCTATAGTTGCCGTAAATAAATGCCATTCCTATTATTAACATTCCTATTAATAATATTCCAACTAAAATTTTTTTATTTAATATTCTTTTCAATACTCTTCACACAATATTTTATTAATCATTATATGAAAAATATATTATTTTAATTACACGGATTGCGGGAGTGCAAAGCACAAAGCAATCCGTGTAATTAAAATTAATCAGTTCTCTTTAAACAACTGCCAGCTTTCCGTCAACAACATCAAAGGTTATTGTATCTCCCATACTAACCTTACCTTCAAGAATAACTCTTGCAGCCAATGTTTCAACATTCTTCTGCAAATATCTCTTTAATGGTCTTGCACCATAAACCGGATCATATCCGTTATCTGCAACATAAGTTTTTGCTGCATCAGTAAGCTTAATCTGTAACTCTCTATCCTTTAATCTTTCGTTAACACTGTCAATTACAAGATCTACAATTCCGCCAATGTTATCCCTTGTTAAAGGCTTAAACATAATAATTTCATCAAGTCTGTTTAAGAACTCTGGTCTGAAATGATTTCTTAAATCATTCATTACAAGGTCCTGATTTTCCTGCTTAATGTTGCCATTGTCATCAATTCCTTCTAACAGATATGATGAACCAATATTTGAAGTCATAATTAAAATTGTATTCTTAAAGTCTACTGTTCTACCCTGTGAGTCTGTAATACGACCATCGTCAAGTACCTGTAAAAGTACGTTAAATACATCCGGATGTGCCTTTTCAACTTCATCAAAAAGTACAACCGAATAAGGTTTACGTCTTACTGCCTCAGTAAGCTGACCGCCTTCATCGTATCCAACATATCCCGGAGGCGCTCCGATTAATCTTGACACACTGTATTTTTCCATATACTCACTCATATCAATTCTGACCATATTACTTTCATCATCAAATAAGTTCTGTGCCAAAGCTTTTGCCAATTCAGTCTTACCAACACCTGTAGGTCCTAAGAATAGGAAAGAACCGATAGGTTTACTTGGATCCTTTATGCCTGCCTTAGACCTGATAATTGATTCAGTAATCTTTGTTACTGCCTCATCCTGTCCAATGACACGTTTGTGAAGTTGCTTATCAAGATGAAGTGTTTTTTCTCTTTCTGTTTCCGTAAGTTTTGCTACCGGAATTCCTGTCCATCTTGATATTATTCTTGCTATTTCCTCATCAGTTACACTTTCCCTAAGCAATGATAAATCTTTATTCTTAACTGCTGCTTCTTCAGCCTCTAACTGTTTCTGAAGTTGTGGTAACTTACCATACTGAAGTTCTGCTGCCTTTTCAAGATTGTATTCACTCTGGGCTTTTTCAATGTTCTTCTTAACATTTTCAACCTGTTCTCTTAAATCCTGTAATTTTGTTACAGAATCTTTTTCATTTTCCCACTGTGCTTTCTTGTTATTAAACTCATCACGCATTTCTGCCAATTCTTTTTGAAGTTCAACTAATCTTTCTTTACTTAGATTATCTGTTTCTTTCTTAAGCGCTGCCTCTTCTATTTCTAACTGCATTACTTTTCTTCTAAGTTCATCAAGTTCAGTAGGCATTGAGTCCATTTCCGTCTTAATTAAAGCGCATGCCTCATCAACTAAGTCAATAGCCTTATCTGGAAGAAATCTATCTGTTATATATCTATCTGAAAGTGTTGCTGCACTTACTAATGCCCCATCCTGGATTTTTACACCGTGGAAAACTTCATATCTTTCTTTTAAACCTCTTAAAATTGAAATCGTATCCTCAACAGTAGGTTCATTTACCATTACAGGCTGAAATCTTCTTTCCAAAGCCTTATCTTTTTCAATATACTGTCTATATTCATCTAATGTTGTTGCACCTATACAATGAAGTTCACCTCTTGCAAGCATTGGTTTTAACATATTACCTGCATCCATTGCTCCGTCTGTTTTTCCTGCACCAACAATTGTATGAAGTTCATCAATAAACAATATAATGTTTCCATCACTGTTCTTTACATCTTCAAGAACTGCCTTTAATCTCTCCTCAAACTCACCTCTGTATTTGGCTCCCGCTACAAGAGCTCCCAAATCAAGGGCAAATATCTTTTTGTCCTTTAGTCCTTCAGGAACATCACCACGTACAATACGCTGTGCCAATCCTTCTACTGCTGCTGTTTTACCAACACCAGGCTCACCTATTAATACCGGATTATTTTTTGTTTTACGTGAAAGTATTCTGATTACGTTTCTAATTTCACTATCACGGCCGATTACCGGATCAAGTTTCTGATTTCTTGCTCTTTCAACCAAATCCTGTCCATACTTAGACAAAGCATCATATGTGCTTTCAGGATTATCAGATGTAACTTTCACATTACCTCTAACAGTCTCCAACGCTCCAAGAAATCTTTCTCTCTTAATTCCATACTCTCTAAATAGTTCTGCCACTTCTTTATTAGGTCTGTCTATTAATGAAAGGAAAATATGTTCAACTGATACATATTCATCTCCCATTCTTTTAGCCTCATCTTCGGCATAAATCAAGGCATTATTAAGTGCCTGACTTACATATGGATTCCCACCCTGCACCTTAGGCTTTTTTGCTATATAATCTTCTACCCTATTTCTAAAATGCTCCGGCTGGATTTCCATCTTTTCAATTAACTTAATAATCAGACTGTCGTCTAATGTAATAAGACTGTAGATTAAATGCTCCTGGTCAATCTCCTGATTGCCATATTCAGTTGCAACTTTCTCACAGTTCTGAATAGCTTCCACAGATTTTTGTGTAAACTTACTTATGTTCATAATGAAATCCCTCCTTTTGATTTAAATTTGTTTTCCATATTTATTTAGTTTGGATATCAAAAACCAAACGCTAATCAAACTCCTCTTCGTTTGATATTTTTTATTTTACTCTTATTTTTTATATTTCAATAGACTTTATTTTAACAAATTGTTACTTTTTTGTTATAACACAAAAGAGAAGAAACTTAGGCGTCCCTTCTCTTTTTAAGTAAACTGTCTTAAAAGACTATTTTAAATTTTTAAAATATTCTACTGCTTCGTCTAATGACTTTTTGAAAGCTTCATCAGATGAATTATTAAATAAGAATAAATTCTTAATTCCATCAGGTACTGTGAAATTAATCTTCTTAATGTACTCATCCCAGTTTTCAAGTTTCCATGTATCTCTGTCTGAATTACGTGCTATCATTCTCTGTCTGCAAACTTCAACATCACACTGTACCCAAACTACAACTAATTCTGCACCAATCTTTAAAAGATCCTGTCTAAGATTCTCCATATAACCAGGAGTTCTAACTTCTCTTGTAAATGGTGAGTTAATGAATACTGTATCATTATATTCTAATGCTTCTCTTGCAACTTCCATGATTGCATCGTATTCATAGTTTCTGATATTTTCTTCAAAGAAATCTGAGCTTCTGTTGTATTCCTGATTAGCTACAACAAAAATCTGTTTTGATAATACGATAAGTGAATCCTTATCAAGATAAACACAGTTAGGCATAGCCTTTGCTAATTTCTTTGTTACAAATGTTTTTCCACATGCCGGTGGAGATGTTACTAAAATTAACTTCTTCATAATATCTAACCTCTTCTAAATAAATTTATAAATTAATAATTTTTAGCTTTTTTTTAACCCCATTTTTCCTATATAATACCACTATTAGTCTTTTTTAGTCAACAGTCTACACGCTTTATTTTATAAACAATTATAACAATTTTTTGTCCATTATTTTGGTAATATTTTCCTGCGTTTTAAGTAAATTTTTTAGTAATCTTTTACTTGTTTTCTTTTAACTTTATTTTTACCGGTTGGTCTATTTTTAATTCATCTCGAGTCACAATACAATCGTATGCTAGTATATTAACACCTGATTCTTTAGCTTTAACCAAAGCGTCACAAAATTCGGCATGTGTTTCCCTGTTTGGTATAAAGTATTTAATCCCTTTCATTTGTATTACAAATATAATATATGCCTCATATCCTATGTTTTTGGCTTTTATAAGATGTTCAATATGTTTAACTGCTCTATCGCTTGGAGCATCCGGAAACATGGCCACACCGTCTTTTTCAAGAGTTACGCCTTTAACCTCAATCCAGGCTTTCTTGCCATCGCCTTCAACATAAAAGTCAAATCTTGATTTCTCAAATGTTTTCTCCGGCTTTACCAATTCAGTATTCTTAAACAAACCATTATTAAGAAGCCACTCATTAACCACCTTATTAGGTGCCTGTGAATCCATGTTTATAAGAATGCCGTTTTTTATTACCTTTACAAGGTCATACTTAGTCTTTCTGTTGGGATTGTCTGATTCTTCCAAAAATACTGTTGCATTATCCACTAATAGTTCTTTACATCTTCCTGTATTCTTTACATGTACTATCTGCGGATTATTCTCTTCCCCTTCCACATTAACATATGCAATAAATCTGTTAGGTCTTTCTATAAAATTTCCTTTTTTTATTTTCCTGTATTTCATCTTAGGCTTTATCCTTTTTCTTAATCTATGTTGCCATTATACACTTATTCTTTGTGGATTCAAATATTAAGATTTTGGAAAATTACGAATTTGAATCGTAAAAACAGGAATGGCACCTCAATCTGAGGTGCCACAAAATTGAAAGGGTTTAGATTATTATGTTACCTAAAAATCTAATACTCTTATAGTTTAAAAATTAAAAACGTTTTTTGCAACAATACAAAAATATTTTTTGTTTTTTTGTTGAAAGTGTACACTTTTCAGTTACTTTTTGACTTTGCTTTTTTTGTATTTGTGCATTTTGTATAGTTTATTTTGTTTTTTTAATTTTTACTGTGTTTCAATTTTCAAAAAAGTGATGAAAACGGTTTTTTGACTCTATTTTGATACTAGCTGTACAAATTATTGTCTTCAATCTTCTTATTTTCTTCTATCTTAATATTAGATTCATCCATCTTAACCTTCGGAATAACGATTGGCGGAAGTCCTGAATTAACCATAAATGTAATGACAAGTGCACGCACATGTGGATAAATTTCATCATATGCTTTCTTATGAATTTCCTTCTTGTCCATTCCTTCCTCACAGTCAAATAATGCTGTAGCACTAATCTTAAAATTGAAATCCATTGGATGTGTTTTCTCCATCATATCAATTGTAAGATTAGCCATACAATGAAGGTTGTCATTAGAATACTTCACATTAAATGATGCTCTCTGTGAAATATCTAATTCTACCTGTCCTTCAATCTTGTTTGTAAGGTCCAATTCGTCAACCTTTAGCCCTTTAAATGTTAGTTCTCCCATGTAAGTCTCCTTTTAAATTTACTTTCATTTTAATTATCTCTTGAATCAATATATTTTATAATCATATCTGTTGCTGTATCAACATCAACCTTGCCTATTTTTATACAGATATCGTATGTTCTTGAATCACCCCATTTGCTTTCGCAATAGAAGTTGTGATAAACTTTACGCATTTTATCCATCTTCTTCATCATATTAAGAGCTGTCTTTTCGTCAACTCCTTCTCTTTCCATAACTCTCTTAGTCTTTGTATCTTTATCGCCTAAGATAAAAGCACTAATCATATTAGGATTATCTGAAAGGATTTCTTCTGCACATCTACCTACTATAACAAATGATTCTTTTTCTTCATTAGCTTTCTTGCGAATAAAGTTAAACTGTCTGATAGCTATGTCCTGTTCAAGTGAAATAGTTGTTCCCCCTGCAGGAACAGGAATAAAAGCGAAGTTCATTGGCTTCTCATCGAATCTTTCAAGAACTTCCTTGCTATATCTTCCATCCTTAGCTACTTCATCTAACAGTTCCTTGCTGTATAATGGAATATTGTAATGTTCTGCCAATTTCTTAGCCACAAGATGTCCACCGCTTCCAAACTCTCTTCCGATTGCAATAATAATCTGCTTCATAGCACAACACCTCCTGTCATTTTATGATATTTATCTTTTTCCACATACATACATCTGTCAGCTTCTTTCAAAGTTTCTTCCATATCTTCGATTCTGCTGTTCCATACAATGCCTGTGGAAATACTAACTTTATTTTGCTCCATACCCCAATCTATTTAAATATACTGTTATTCTATCACAAAAGCCCCTTTTTTTAAAGTTAAAAGGGGCTTTTTTAGTGTTATTTTAATTGTGTTTTATTTTAAGCATCTTTTATTTTTCAAGGAATTTATAACTTCCTTTTATAATGAACTTATCAAAAATTATAAAGAATGCAGGAAGGATACATATTACACAGAACATACTGATAAATGCTCCTCTTGACATTAAGATACATAATGAACTGATCATGTCAATATTTGAATATGCACCTACACCAAATGTTGCGCCAAAGAATGTGCATGCACTAATGATAATTGATTTCATTGTTGCCTGAAGTGCATTTGTTGCTGCAATCTTCTTTTCATGTCCGGCACTTCTTTCTGACTTATATCTGTTTGTCATAAGAATTGCATAGTCAACTGTTGCACCTAACTGGATTGTACCAATAACAATTGATGCAATAAATGGTAAGGTTGCTCCCGTATAATATGGAATACCCATATTAATAAATATTGCAAATTCAATAAGTGCTACAAGAACAATCGGTATTGAAATAGATTTAAATACTAAAGCAATGATAATAAATACCAAAACAATTGAAACTGAGTTAACAACCGTAAAGTCTTTATCTGTTATCTTAATTAAGTCTCTTGTACATGCTGCTTCACCTACAAGCATACCATCTTTGCTATAATTCTTAATTATCTTTTCTATTTCGTTGCACTGGTTATTTGCCTCATCTGATCCTGTCTTGTATTCTGACATAAATATAAGCATTTCATACTTATCCGTCTTTAACTCTTTAGTCAAATCATCAGGTATAAATGAATTAGGTATTGAGCCGTTTAATACTGTCTGTAAGCCTAAAGCTGTCTGAACACCGTCAACTCCCTTAATGTCATCTAATAACTTAGATACTTTGTAATCAGGTGTTTTTGAACTAATTAATACAATATTAGCTGAACCTAAATTATAATCTTCAGATATTATATTCTGAGATTTAACACTTTCAAGACTCTTTGGTAAGCTTAATGTTAAATCATAATATACATTAGTATTCTTCTGACCATAGTATGCAGGGAATACTAACAATAAGAATATAATTATAAATACCGGATAATGTTTTGTAATAAACTTAGGAAGTTTCTTAAAATCAGGTATTAATGGTTTATGCTTTGTTTTCTCCAACGCTTTATCAAATATTAATACCATTGCAGGCAATACTGTTACACAGGCAATTACACCAAATACAACACCTTTTGCCATTACAACCCCCATATCAAGTCCTAATGTAAATGTCATAAAGCAAAGAGCTATAAATCCTGCCACTGTTGTAATTGAACTTCCCACAATTGATGAAACTGTGGCTGTTATGGCATTTGCCATAGCCTTGTTATTGTCATTTGGTATTACTTTCTTCTGCTCCTCATAACTGTGCCATAAGAATATTGAATAGTCCATTGTAACTGCAAGCTGAAGTACCGCTGCCAAAGCTTTTGTTAAGTATGAGATTTCTCCCATAACAACGTTACTTCCCAGGTTATAAACAATAGCCATTCCTATACTTAGCATAAAGAACAAAGGTATCAACCATGAGTCCATAAGTATTGAAAGAACTATTATTGAAATTATAACTGCGATAATAACATATATTGCCATTTCACTTTCAACAAGGCTCTTAGTATCTGTTACTACTGCTGAAATACCACTGACCTTGCATTGATGTTTTGTTAATGTTCTTATGTTTTCAATGGCACTCATTGTTCCGTCACCTGAACTTGTGTCATCAAAAATAACCATCATAATTGTACTTCCATCTTTATTAAAAGCATTGTAAACATCTTTTGGTAACATACTCTTTGGAATTTTTAAGTCTGCAAAACTATCATACCAAAGAACATTCTTAACGTGATCTACGCCTTCAATTTCTTTTTTTAATTTTGCTGTATTTTCATCATCCATTCCATCAACAAGCACAAGACCAAATGCTCCTGAGCCAAAATCATTTAACATAATATCCTGACCTGTCATTGTGTCTATTCCATCCGGAAGGTAATACAATAAGTCATAGTTTACTCTTGTGTTAACATAGCCAAAAGCTGCAGGTATTAATAACAAAATACTTATTATCAAAATCACATATCTGGCTTTAACAACTAATTGTCCAAATTTTTTCATATTATGCACCTGGCCTCTCATTATTTATCATTGCTTATTTCCTGAACCTTAAGAATAAATTTAACGTTTCCGCTCATATTCTTATCGATTCCGCTAAATGAATTATACTTCTTTCCATTATTCAATGTTTCCTGAATTTTATCAATTGCATCAGGTGCGTCTTCCTTGAATGTCTTAGTAATCTTACTAATACCTTCGTCATTTAACTTAATTGTTCCATCTTTTAATTCTTTTGTTCCATCTGCTAATGTAACAATACCGTCTTTTAATTCAGTTGTTCCACTTGCAAGTGTTTTTGCTCCATCACTAATCTGTGATGCTGCTGTATCGATTGTTCCGATTCCTGCCTTAATCTTAGGACTTGCATCTCCAATCTTCTTCGAAAGTGTTCCTGCACCTTCACTTAAAGTCTTCATTCCATCGTTTAAATCAGAAGCTCCTGTCTTAAGTTTTCCTGTGCCTTCTGCAAGTGATGTTGAACCTGTCTTAAGCTGTGACATTCCTGAATCTAAGCTGTCAGCTCCTGTTGATAACTGTTTGATTCCTGCATAAAGTGTTCCAATTCCTGTGCTAAGTGCTGATGAACCTGTTTTCAATGCATCCATACCGTCTGTTAATTTCTTAATATCAGAAGCACTTGTTGCAATCTGCTTTGTGAACTGTGTTTTTACCTGTTCTAAAGTCTGAACACTGTAGTATGCCTGAACTAACTTATAATATGTCTTTGCATTTAATCCATTAGCTGCAAGTACCTGTGATAATTCCATACCATTTGTAACTGCTGTGTTAATTGCTTCAACTGTTGTATTTAAAGCTTTTTCAGAAGCGATTGTTCCACCAGATGCTGTTTTAACCTGATCTATTACTTCATCAATATTCTTCTGAATTGAATCAGGTGTATTCTTTAATGTGTCTACTAATTGATCAACACCTGCTGAAGCTTCCTTAGTTCCTGTTGCAAGTGTTTTTGAACCATTTACAAGTCCCTGAGATTTCTTTGTATCTTCAAAAGCTGCTTTTGCACTCTTTAATCCTGATGAAATCTGTGAAGAACCTGATTTTGCATCAGCAATGCCTTTCTTTAAGCCTTTTGCTCCGGTATCAAGTGTTCCTGTAGCTGATTTAATGCTCTTAGTTCCTGCATATAATTTATCTGCACCACTCTTTGCTGATTTTACACCGGCAAGTAAAGCTTTGTTAAATACTGTATACTGTGTTGCCATTTCCTTAGTACCATTGCTTAACTGTAATGTGTACTTTGATAAATCTTTTGCCCCCTCATCAATCTTCTTTGAACCTGTCTTTAACTTAGTTGTGCCGTCATTTAACTGCTTAGCACCATCCACTAAATCATTTGCTCCATCCTGTAATTCGTCCATCTGTTTCTGAACATCTGACAAATCTAATGTATCTTTTAAGTTCATGTCCCCCATGTCCGAACTTGCAACTGTTAATGTCATATTCATTGAGAAGTCCTTAACGTCTGCTGTTACTGTTACCTCTTCAGGAATATCAGCATCTTTAATATAATCTTCTGCATTATTGATTGTATTTAAAAGATGATCTTTAAGTCCCGGTGCCGCATAACCTATAACAATGTTTGAGTCATCATAGCTTACGACTTTACCGTTATCTACTTTTACGTTGCTGAAGTTGTCATCCAAAACCATTCCCGTTAAAGCAAGAAATGGAACAAACTGCCCATCTTCTGTTTTTGCTGTGTTGCTATAATTGTATACAATCTTTACTTCACCACTTTTTCCGGCTAAATCGCTTGGAGAAATTTTCTTTCCATCAAGATAATATGTAACTTTAACATTTATTGGTGTTGCTTCTGTTGTTGTACCCTGATAAGAAATGTTTTCACCTTTGTTTTCCCATACGATTTTTCCATCGTCTGATTTTGTAAATTTTTCATCTCCACTAAGATTTTTTATGTCACTTAAGTTTGAATAATCTGTAATGTTTTCACTTCCGCTTACTTTTAATTCATCACTTACAGTTGTTTTTGTAACATTACCTTCTGCATCCATTTCAACATATACGGATTCCTTCTTTTCTGAGTCTTTTGAAGTATCCATCTTGTTTGTCAAAATTTCTTCTACATTGCTTGTTTTTGAATTGTCTGTTTTTTCCACATTGTTTTTCGATGTAGTATCTTTGCTTTCCTCTGCTGTACTTCCGCAACCTGTTAAGCTGCTAACTGTCATAGATGCTACAAGCATTAATCCTATACTTTTCTTCACACACTTTTTCATGACTGCTTACTCCTTTTTTTGTTGTATTATAAAATTAATCACTTTGAAAACTTTGTTGATTGAGAATTATTTAATTCCTTCTTTCTCTTTTTTACGTTGCATATAAAATTCGTATCCTATACGTTCAGTATTAATAACCATTGACTGAAGAGTTTTCGATAATTCTTCTTCATCTTCTTTCATGCCTGCCATTGTCCAGTCAACAATTACACCTGTTAATCCATATGCAAAAAATCTTGCATATATATCTTTTTCTTTTTCTCCTAAATGATTGTATAAGTCCAAATCTTTTATTGCCTTGTGCATTAATTCAATTAAAACCTTGTCCATATATTCAGCGAAAAAATTGTTAGAGGACTTGATTGTATTCATAAAGAATGGTTTCATATTCTTCATATACTTTAATAATCCAACTAACTTGTCTCCCCAATTAAAGAAATCCAAATCCTTTGTTAAAGGCTTGAATAAGTCTTCTGTATATATCCAATTTAATAATTCATACTTGTCATTAAAATGATAGTAGAATGTTTGCCTGTTAACACCACAATGATTTGTTATGTCAGCCACTGTAATTTTATCCAAAATCTTTGTTGAGCCTAATTCTTTTAAGCTTTGTGCCAAAGCTTTTTTTGTAATATTAGAATTTGCCATCTTTCTCCTCCTGCAAGTTTTAAAATGTGTTTTTTTACACTTTTTATACATCTGTATATTTTTTATATCACTGTATCTTTTTTATATCACTGTATCTTTTTTATATCAATGTACATTTTATATATTTGTAGTATTTTTAGACATCTGTTTGATTTTGTAGGTATGATTTTTTATTAAAATGAATATGTTGTGATGTTCTCTTCTATCATTTATAGTCTATGTGATATTAACCAATTAAATTTCACAAAAAAATACCACAACATTCTAATCAATTTTAAAATGTTGTGGTGAAATTGCTTTCTACTGACTTAACAATATTCTGTCGTTATCAAATTCTTTCTGCTTCTTTATGGAGTACATTTTTATCATGTCTTCCATTGTTGTATTCTTTCTTTCTTCTCCTGAAAGGTCAAGTATTATTTCGCCGGAATCAAGCATTATTGTTCTTGTTCCGGTTGTAAGGGATTGTTTCAGGTTATGTGTTATCATCATTGTTGTTATATTATTTTCCTGAACAATTGTTTTTGTAATGTCCATTACTTTTTCTGCTGTTGCAGGATCAAGAGCAGCTGTGTGTTCATCCAAAAGCAAAAGTTTTGGAATTGATAATGTACACATTAATAATGTTACAACCTGTCTTTGACCACCTGAAAGAAGCCCGATTTTTGTTTTCATTCTATCTTCAATTCCCATATTATAACGGGCGAGATTTTCTCTAAAGAACTGAATCTTTTTCTTTGTTATTGCTCTTGAAAAAGGCGACTGCTTTGAAGCTCTTGTGTATGCCAATGCAAGATTTTCTTCAATTGTCATATTAGGAGCTGTTCCCTTCATTGGATCCTGAAAAACACGTCCTATCATCTTTGCTCTTGAATGTTCACTTTTATAAGTAATATCCATATCATCTAAGAAAATGTGTCCCTCATCTACCATAAAGCTTCCACAAATAGCATTAAACAAAGTACTTTTTCCGGCACCGTTTGAACCAACTACTGTAACAAATTCCCCGTCTTCAAGCTTTAAGCTTAAATTATTAATTGCCACATGTTCATTAACTGTTCCCTTTTCAAATGTTTTTGAAATATTCTGAATATCTAACATTATCTTGCCGCCTTTCTTTGCTTATTCTCTGCCATTTTCTGTTTAATTGCAGGAACTGCAAGTGTTATTGCCACGATTAACGCACATGTAAACTTCATAAGGTTACTACTTAATTCTCCGAAAAGATTTTCTCTTATAACAAATGCAACTATTAATTTATAAATAACAGAACCTGTTACTGCTGAAATAAGTCCAATAGTAGCTCCTCTTTTTCCAAAAATAGCTTCACCGATAATAACTGCTGCCAAGCCATAAATCAAAGTTCCGTTAGCAGTATTAACATCTGAATAGCCAAGACTTTGTGATGATAAAGCACCTGAAAGTCCAATAAGACCATTAGCTAACATTAATCCGATAATCTTTGTTCTGTCTACATTAATTGATGAAGCTCTAACCATGTCAGGATTGTCACCTGTTGCACGAATGCAAAGTCCAATGTGTGTTTTGAAGAACCAAATAACTATTAACAAAACTATAATTACAATAATCAGACTAACTACAGTCTTAACCATACTTGTTTCAAACTGACCTCTTATTAAAAGTAACTGCTTTATTTTTTCAAAAACTGTAATCTTATTATAGCTTAAGTTGGTTGTTGCACCTTTTTCTGTTAATGAATAACACACAAGATTAATTGAATACAGCCCACTCATTGTAATAATCCCTGCCAAAACAGGATGTACCTTTAATTTTGTCTGTAAAAATCCTGTTATTACTCCTGCAAAACCTCCCGCTATCATTCCTGCAAAAAGTGCAAGAATAGGATGACCTGCAAGTGCCACCAAAACTGATATAACAGCTCCGAAACCGAAGCTTCCTTCTGTAGTTAAATCCGGTATATCCAATATTCTAAGTGATATATAAATTCCCATTGCCAATAATCCGTAAATTAAGCAATCCGGAACATTGGATAAATAATATTGTAATTCTATCATTTCTCTTCCTCTTTAGTTTTCAATAACGTTAAGTTTGTAATCTGTTTTAATATCGTCTTCGCTAATTCCTAATGTCTTCATTGCTGACTTGTTTACTGAGCAATAATCAATGCCAACTACCTGTGCAGGAATATCTGCAACTTCTTTTCCGTTTACATAGTCCATTGCGATATCAACTGTTTTCTTTCCAATGCCCTTATCATCAATGGCAAGTGTTGCAAAACATCCTGAAGCTACTGTTGTTGCTGATGAACAATATGTTGGGATTTTCTTTTCATTACAAATCTCTGTTAGCTTGCTTACTCCATCCTGAATAATTGAATCATTTGGTACGAAAATTGCTTCTGCCCCTTCAGCGATTAAAGCGTTAGTTGCTGTTTCAACATCGTTTGATGAAGCTGCTGTTTTTTCTACATATTCAACATTAATTGATTTTAAATATTCTTCGCACTGCTTAACTGTGTTTGTTGCGTTATCTTCATTACCGCTGTAAATAAGACCGATTTTCTTTACAGGTGTTGTAGTCTGTGCCAAGTCAATAATTTTTGAAACCGGAATTGCATTAGATGTTCCTGTTGCATTCTTGTCCGGCTTATCCATATCTGTAAGTATACCTGCTGCTGTTGGTGCTGATACTGCACAGAAGAAAACAGGTGTATCTGTTTCTGTGTTAACTAATGCCTGTGTAGGTGGTGTTGCAATTGAAAAAATCATATCGTATGTGCCATCTGTCATATTAGTTACGATTGTTGAAAGTGCTGATGCATCACCTGCTGCACATTTATAATCTATCTGTGAATCTTCATAACCCTGTGCCTTTAATTCTGCAACGATTCCCTCTTTCATATCCATAAAAGCTCCGTTTTCAATCATAGATACAATACCAACTTTTACTTTTCCGTCACCATTGGTATCTTTCTTATCTGTTGCAGAGCCTGACTTTCCATTTCCTCCGCATGCTGTTAATGCTGCTGCTACCATTACTACTGTTGCTAAAACACTTAAAACTTTTTTCATCTTTCTCATATTCTTTCTCCTTTTTATTTGTAGCATTTATACTACTTATTTTAAAGTTTGAGCAATTCTAATAACCTATAGAGTAAAGTACTTTTTATGTAACACGAATTCCAAAGGAATTTCTTATTGCATAAAAAAATCCTCAACAATAGCATAATCTTCTATGCTATCATCAAGGACGAAAATACTAAAATATATTCCGCGGTGCCACCTTGATTTGTGAAATTAAAATCTCACACTCTCAACGAGTACTATCATACTCTGTGCAACTAACGTATGCCTTCACGTCATAAAATACTAACGAATACTGAAATAATTATTAAAGTTATTAACAAACTTTCCTGAACTATCATCCGTTGATTAATTATCTCTCGCTTTGTTCTATGCCCTCTGCGGTCCATTTATGTGAGCTGCGTTCTGTGGGTTCTCAGCATCCCCTACTCTCTGTAAGTGCACGATTCACTTTTACCTCCGCATCATCGGTTTCTAATGGTCATCTTTAATTGTTTCTGTAAACTATGGGAAGATTATAACTCTGTATTTTTTATACGTCAACCCACAATTTTAATATATATTTTGATTATTTTTAACACAAAACTAAGTAAACTATTATATTACAGTTTTTTATATTCTTATATGGCTTCCAGTTTTCTAATAGACTCTTCCACCATTTCTTTTGTTATCTTGTATGGATTGTGGTCTATATCTTTCATTTCAACGGCAATTTTTGCTATTTCTTCAAGATGTGAGCTGTCAAACTCTAAGTCTTTTAATTTAGTTGGAAGTCCTACACTCTTACTAAACTCATATACTTTTTTAAAGTCTTCTTCATTACCATCCACAAGTAAAAGATTAAGCACACCATAACTTACCACTTCCCCATGAAGATGATTCTTCTCAATATGTGGGTATGAAGTAAGTGAATAAAAAATAGCATGCGCAAGCCCTGTATTATAATCAATTATATGTTCTGCAGTGAGGAAAATAGAAGCAATTCCTGTTGAAACAATAATTGCAAGAACAACCTGCTCGTAAGCATATGAAACCTTTCCTTCATTATTTGACTCCATAGCTTCTTTTCCATATCTCATAATAGGCTCGTAGCACATCTTGCTTGCCGTAACGCCCATCTGTGTATAATGATTTAACGCTTCACCTCTTGAAGACACAGTGCTTTCAAAATATTTTGCATAAGTATCACCCATTCCTGCCCACATATAACGTGATGGTGAGTGAACCAAAATCTCTGTATCAATAAATGCATGTACCGGTGGCGCTGCAAAGAAGAATGGTTCCTTAAATCTTCCGTCAGGATAGTACATAATTGAAACACTTGTACACGCTGAACAGTTAGATGCAATAGTCGGGAAAGAAAAAACCGGTTTATTCGCTTTAATTCCAAGGGACTTTCCTGTATCAGTAGATTTTCCTCCACCAATTGTAAAAATCATATCTGCCTGCTGTACTAAAGGATTCTTCATTAACTCTTCCACATTTTCGTATGTAGCCTCTCCTCCATACCAAATAAAATCCAAAATCTCCAGATTAGATTTTTCACAAGCCTTAACTATCTTGTCCTTTGCTGCATTAATAGCTTTATGACCGCCAATGGCTATAACTTTAGTTCCGTATGGCTCACAAATTTCCGGTATTTTATCATAAACTTTGCTTCCAATTGAATAACTTGGAAGATGCATACTGTAATTCTCCATATTTTATTTTTAGTTTCCTTTCTTATATTTACAACACTTCATTCTATCGCAAAATATTTTGTTTTGTTATTCCGCTCATCAGGAAAACTCTAGAAGCAAACAATAGGCAGATTTTTGAAATTTTGCGAGCATAGCGTAAAGCAAAAATCAACTGTCTGAGCGTCAGCGAGTTTTGATTTTTGTTTTACAATAGGCGGCGGAGCAAAATGATAAAATCAACGTGTTTGCGATAGAATTTTCCTGATGAGCGGAGAAAACAAAAATTTTGTGATTATTCAACCATATGTTGTTTTATTACATTACATGAATTTTCGAATTGTTTTAATTCTTCATCTGTTAGCTTTAATTCTATTATCTGCTCTATTCCGTTTCTGCCTATTATACATGGCACTCCTGCGTGGACATTTGTTTGTCCATATTCCCCTTCTAATAGAGTTGATGCCGGAAGAATTCTGTGTTCATCCATTAGAACAGCTTTTGCCATATCAGCTAATGCTGTGCCTATACCAAATTCTGTTGAACCTTTTCCTTCTATAATATCCATACCTCTCATGTGAGTTTGGTCTGTTATAACTTTTTCGCTTAGCCTTCCAAATCTTTCGGGATTTTCTTCTTTTAGATGTTTATAGTTTTTTCCAAATATTGTTAAGTTTGAAAATGGCACCATTGATGAATCACCATGCTCGCCCATTGCAAATCCGATTACGCTTTGTGGTGCAATATTGCAAAGGTCTGCTACTGTTCTTCTCATTCTTGCCGTGTCAAGAGATGTTCCTGTGCTAAACACACGGTTTTTAGGCAATCCTGTTGCTTTTCTAACAAAGTCTGCAATTATGTCCGCAGGATTTGTAATTGTTATAATTATTCCTTTTATTTCTATTTTATTTAAGTTGCTTACAATGTCCCTTACACATTCCACTGAACCATCTAACACATCAAGTCGTGTCTGTCCCGGAAGTCTTGGAACCCCTGCACTTATTACTATAATATCTGCATCCTTACAATCGCTATAATCTCCACATCTGACAATTACTGAACTATTAAAAAAACTTACACTGTCAGCTATATCCATACTATGACTTTTAGCTTTTGTCCGGTCTTTATCAACCAAAACAATTTCATCACATATTCCCTGTATTGCCAAAGCATATGCACAATGTGAGCCTACGTGCCCTGCTCCTATTATTACTATTTTTCTGTTTGCCAACATATTAATGTCCTCTTTTCCAAGATTTATCCCTATTAATGTCTGTTTTTATAGACAACTGTTTTTAATCCCTTATGATATTTATCCACTTTAAAACAAAAATCTTAATCCATTCATCGCCCAACCAAACCACGCTTTAATGTTTTTCTTTTTGTCTGACAATTCTTTCATCTTCATTCCCTCAGGAATATGGCTATACTCTGTTTCATTTTTTACAGTGGCTGCTTTCTTCTCATACTCTTCCATACTTGCTTTAAGTTGTTTATTAATATCCTTACTGTTAATAACAAGCATAAGCTCTGTATCAATATATGCACTTCTCATATCCATATTAAAAGATCCTACAATGGCAATATCATCATCTATGGTCATACTTTTCCCATGATAAGAAATTCCACCCTCATATTCTTTAATTGTAACTCCGGTGTTTATAATGTCTTTCTTATGATTAAGATAATCCACTGCACCAAATATATTTCCATTATTCTCTGCAGAATTAGTCATAATGGTTGTTGGAACTTTTATATTTTTAAGTTCCTTATACATATAGTCATTACAAATTATATAAGGAGTATGAATCTTTACTTCCTTCTTTGCATTTTTTGCCAAATACATTAAACCATAATAAACCGTAGGCTGCTTTGTATACAAAGATGTGGGATTACTTAAAAGATTTATTTTGTTAGTCTCATAAGTATTAGCCTTATAATCATAATTTCCTGCTAAAAACTTATCATATTTGTTTTCAAGACTTTCATATCTATTTTTAAGCTCCTGTTCAGCCTTTTTTACACTATTCTTTTCACCAAGACTTTCATTATAGTGAAATACCGAACAACACTTCTGAGACGTTATTTTCTTATAATAATCTTTAATCTGATAAATTGAACTGTCCTTTGAGCCTGTATTGTAAACAAGTACATCTCTGTCATAATTCTTGTGGCCTGCATAATCACCAAGAAAATAACCAAATGTATTTCGTCCGCCAAGAATATACAAACTGTCATCTGCAATTACATATTTGTCATGCATTCGTCCTAAACCATTCCACGGAATAAGGATATTAACCTGATTATAAATTATAATTTTTATATTTTTGTTGGACGACAAAGCATAAAAATAGTCGTTATTCTCCATTTGAATAATCGAATTAAATCCATCGGCAAAAATTTCTACCTTTACACCTCTGTCCGCCGCATTTAATAAAGCTGCCAAAATATCCTTTCCAGCATCATCACTTCTAAAATCAAAAGTTGACAATATAAGGGTCTTTTGGGCATCCTTTATTACTCTAAGCCGCATTTTTAACGCTTCCTCATTATCTTCAATAATAGTTGCCCTATCCGGTCCTACACTATCACTATAAAACTGTGTGCTTTCAACTGCCTCCTTTTTCGTCTGTGACACATCAGGATGGTGTAAAAACGGCACAACGCCACCAATTACCACATACATTAAAAACGCCAATAATAAAGTCAATACAATTTTAAATAATTTCCAAATAAGTTTTGTCATACCTATAATCTTAAACATTTATAGAACAAAATCAAGTTTTTAATTTTGTTTTAACAAAATTACTTAAAAAGAGCCACCCGAAGGTAAGCTCTTTAAGAAAAAAGATATTTATTTGACAGCTTTAAAAGCTTCATCTAAATCTTCAATAATGTCATCAACATTTTCTGTACCGATTGAAAGACGAATTGTGTTAGGCTTAATTCCTGAACCTAAAAGTTCTTCTTCTGTCATCTGTGAATGTGTTGTTGATGCCGGGTGAATAACTAATGATTTAACATCAGCCACATTTGCTAATAATGAGAATAACTGAAGGTTGTCGATAAAGTCTTTAGCCTTTCTGTCATCTCCCTTTATTTCAAATGTAAAGATTGATCCACCACCGTTAGGGAAGTATTTCTTGTATAATTCCTGCTGTACAGGATCATCAGATACTGATGGATGATGTACTGCTTCTACCTGTGGATGATTCTTTAAGTACTGAACAACTTTTAAAGCATTTTCAACATGTCTTTCAACTCTAAGTGAAAGTGTTTCTAATCCCTGAAGAAAAATAAATGCATGGAATGGTGAAATTGTAGCACCTGTATCACGAAGAAGGATTGCTCTAATCTTTGTAACAAAAGCTGCAGGTCCTACTGCTTTAGTAAAGCTTACACCATGGTAACTTGGGTTTGGAGCTGTAAGTGATTCAAACTTTCCGCTTGCTTCCCAGTCAAATTTTCCACCGTCAACGATTACACCACCGATTGTTGTACCATGACCACCGATGAATTTTGTTGCTGAATGAACAACAATGTCAGCACCGTGTTCAATAGGTCTTACAAGATATGGTGTTGCAAATGTATTGTCAATTACAAGTGGAATCTTGTGTGCATGTGCGATTTCTGCAATTTTTTCAATATCTACTACGTCTGAATTAGGATTTCCTAATGTTTCAATAAATACAGCCTTAGTATTGTCCTGAATTGCATTTTCAATTTCATCAAAGTTAAATGGATCTACAAATGTTGTTGAAATTCCATAAGCCGGAAGTGTATGTTCTAAAAGGTTATATGTTCCACCATAAATGTTCTTTGCTGCAACAATATGGTCACCATTCTGTGCTAAATTTTCAATTGTGTAAGCGATAGCTGCTGCTCCTGATGCTACTGCTAATGCTGCAACACCACCTTCAAGTGCGGCAATTCTCTTTTCAAATACGTCTTCTGTTGGGTTTGTAAGACGTCCATAAATATTTCCTGCGTCTGCTAAGCCAAATCTTGCTTCTGCGTGATCGCAGTTTTTAAATACATAAGATGAAGTCTGATAAATTGGTACTGCTCTTGCATCTGTAACAGGATCAGGATTTTCCTGTCCTACATGCAACTGTAATGTTTCAAATCTGTAATTTCTTTCTGCCATAATTATCTCCTTTGTAAATATCTTTTTTCTTAATCTTATTAACTTAATCCTGGAATAAAGGTGTTGAATAATATCTGTCACCTGAATCAGGTAATAATGCTACAATATTTTTGCCTTTGTTCTCTGGTCTTTTTGCTAACTGAATGGCTGCATATAATGCTGCACCTGATGAAATACCTGTAAGAACACCTTCTGTTTTTGCAAGCTCCTTAGCTGTAGCAAAAGCATCTTCGTTTTCTACTGCAATAACTTCATCATAAATCTTTGTGTTAAGGATATCAGGTACAAATCCTGCACCAATACCCTGAATCTTGTGTGCACCGGCTTTTCCTTCTGAAAGTACCGGGCTTGTTTTTGGTTCTACTGCAACAACCTTTACATTAGGGTTCTTTGATTTCAAATATTCGCCTACGCCTGTAACTGTTCCACCTGTACCAACGCCTGCTACAAAAATGTCTACCTGTCCATCTGTATCTTCCCAAATTTCTGGACCTGTTGTTTCTCTGTGTGCCTTAGGATTAGCTTCGTTAACAAACTGGCCTAAAATAATTGAACCAGGTGTTGCTTCCTTAATTTCATCAGCCTTAGCAATAGCCCCCTTCATACCTTTAGCTCCTTCTGTAAGAACTAATTCAGCACCATATGCTTTCATAATGTTTCTTCTTTCAACACTCATTGTTTCAGGAATTGTAATAATTACTTTGTATCCCTTTGCTGCTGCAACTGCTGCAATACCGATACCTGTGTTACCTGATGTTGGTTCAATAATTGTTGCTCCCGGTTTAAGCTTTCCACTTTCTTCTGCATCTTCAATCATCTTTAATGCGACTCTGTCTTTAACACTTCCTGCCGGATTAAAATATTCTAACTTAGCTAAAATCTTAGCATCTGTAATGTTTTCCTTAGCTTCAAATTTCTTAACCTCTAATAAAGGTGTCTTTCCAATAAGTTCTGCTGCGCTTGTTTTAATGTTTGCCATTTTTATATCCTCCAAATTTAACTGATTTTCTAATTTTTTATTGTCCCTACTAATTAGTTGTTTTTCACTTTTAATATTTTTCCCTACTGATTAGTCGTTTTTCACTTTTTATCGTTCTAGAGTTCATTGGAACTCTCTTATCATCATTTTAATCTTGAATCTGTAGTTTATAATCATTTGTAAAAAACTATCTGCTACACATTCGCTCCGTCTCTCCTACACTTATGTTGCAACAGTAAGTCTTTCTCATTTTGTAATTATAAGCTGTCTTTGTTCTGCTCATAACACCGCTTCCTTTCCTATTCATTCAATTCCTATAAGTTAAGTAGGTTTTGTTTATAGTGGCATATTACTATCTTTTTCCTACAATGTCAATAGGAAAATTGAAATTTTTAATATTTTTATTCAAAACATATATGTTTAGTATGTTTTAATGCAATTATACCACAAAAAAGAGCATATAAGTTTAAACCTACATGCCCTTTTTGTTTTTAATTTCATCTGAATATTCTTCATACTCTTTTATTACATTTTCAATTATTGAAACCACTAAATAAGACTTTTCTGTCTTTTTGTGTTCTAGCAATATCTTTAAAATTTCTTCCTCATTAGTCTCATCCAGTATCTCACCTAAGCTGTTTGCTACTGCACCTCTGTTTTGATATCTTGGGGCATCAAGCAATTGAACAAGTTGCTTTAAATATTCTCTTTTACCCATTTTGTATAGTGCAGTATAAAGATTAATTCTTACAAACACAACTTTTTCGACATCCAATTTACTTTCAAGAAATTTTATCGTATCGCTTTGCATATTAAGTCCTTCTGAAATATCAGATAAACTAATTGTTGCATAACCTCTCACCAAGCCAACTCTATCTTTTTCTGAAAGCTTCCTTAGCCTCTCATATGTTTCCATGGTCTCTCCAATACATAAAGAATCACATGCCTCTGCTCTCACCAATGAATCTTTATCGTGCGTTAACTTTAACAAAATTTCTTCGCCTTCTTCCGACTCCGAATTAACTAAAATTTTCGCAACCATTGCTCTATTAAAACTATCGTCTTCATTAGCAATTTCCTTCAGCTTTCCCATCTGCTCATCACTAATTCCGATCTCATAAGCCTCTTCATATAGTTCCATCAAAAATTGGTCCTTGTCCATCATTCCTCCTTTACAATAGTTCTCTTAATTTGTTTTCAGTTATCCCTTTGGTTGGTCCAATTACAATTAAAGACATATTTTCTTTTCTAAAAATCATTTCTGAAATCTCTCTCATTCGTTGAAAGTCAATTCTTTCATTTGCCATAATTCTATCTTCAATGGTTAACACTTCTTTATCATTCAGAAAATCACTACCTAATTGAAAATTTAATTCTTTAGTTTCTTCTGCCCAATACCATAGATTTTCTGTGAAAAAAGCCATATTTCTATCCACGTCTTTTTTAGAAATAATATTCTTAAGCTGCTTTAGAATCTTAATAATCTCTAATATGCTCAACTGCAGCCTGCTTTTATCTATAGAAAAAATTATAGACAATATGGATTCCTTACTAAAAATATCTACACACGAATAAATATCATAAACCAAGCCCTGATTTTCACGAATTTCCGTTTGAAGATATGAGCCATCTCCGCCTCCAATTATGCTATTTAGAAATAAAAGTTCATTTTCTTTAATCTTAGTCAAATCCACATCAAAAGATAACTGAACATCCACTATGTTCCACGACGCAAAATTTTCCAATTTAACGTCCGGTTCTCTTTTGAATTGTCTTCTCTTAATAACCTCTACTTTTTCTTTTCGTTCTACTCCTTCATTGATTTTTATTTTCCCAAATTCTTCAAAAATTTCTCTGGACTTTTCTTCATCTATAGCTCCTGTTATAACCAAAGTTACATTATTCTTAGAGAATATTTCTTTCTTATAACCAACCAAATCATCTACCGTAAAACCTTTTACATTCTCTTCACTTCCTAAAATTCCGCGTTTTAAAGGATTCTTACGCCAAATAGCCTTGTCATAAATTTTCTCTAAAGTTACTTCATCCTCCTTTTCATAAATTTCATTTATAACAACCTTTTTTTCACTTTCCAGTTGCTCTTCCGTCCAATCATAGGTTGTTAATATTTTTTCAAAAATATCCAGACTTTTTTCTAAATACTTAGGTCTTACCTTCATATTGAAACATAGCATTTCCTTATATGTAGTACCACGTAATGAAGTTCCCATCATTTCCGTAGTTTCATATATTTCTTTTTGGTTCATATCTCCCAGTTGTCTAAAATGCATATGTTCCAATAAATGCGTAATCCCATTATTCTCTTTATTCTCATATCTAGCTCCGGCTCTTATATATAATCCAATTTCCACTGACATAGCATGTTCAATTGGATAACATATAACTTTCAAGCCATTGTTTAATGTACGTTTCTGCATAACACTCCCCCTCTTTAACTCATTTTTAATTTTTCCTCCTTAGATATTAAAATTTTCCGTTTCTTGCTACTTCCATAATATTATATTTTTCGTAACAATATCTTTTTGGTCAATTTTTGTATCTATTTTGGTCAATTTTTGTACTATAGAAAACTTTTATCTTTCGTACTTAGTCTCCATATATTCCACCATACGTTTTTTCAACTCTGCAGTCCTTGCTCTTGAAACTGACAATGTTTCTCCATTCATTAATTCAATTTCCTCTTTTACACGTTTTTTTATGTATTTTAAATTTACTATGTAGCTATTATGAGCATATACAAAATTATATTCCTTCAACTGTTCATACAAATCCTCTATTTTCTTCTTACAATGAAATACATTATTATTGTTATTTTTCAGTCCTCTTGGACACACATGTATGTTCGTCCCTCTTCTTGCAATTGATATATACATAATGTCATCCGACTCAATCTGAAAATGCTCTCTTTCCTTATACCCTTTAATCATTGGTGCCGTTCTCTTATTTTTAAGATAATCTATTATTTCCTCACATTCATCCAGCATTTTTTCTCGTGAATACTGTTTAATTAAAAATCTATACGGTGCAATCTTTATCATTTCAGGAGACGGATTACAAAAACCTGAGCAAAAAACCAATGTTGTATTTAAATGTTTTTTTCTAAATTCTACTGCAACCTGATCTCCCATTGCATCATCAAGTTTAATATCCAAAATCAGCAAGTCGATATCCATTCCATCTTCCACATCCCACAGAAATACCTTGCCTTTAGTGTATTCATAAAAATTTATATCCTTATCGCTTCCGTTCACTTCGACAATGACTTTTTCTATGTAATCAATAAAAAAAGTGTCATCATCACATATCGCTATATTAAACATGTTAATCCCCCCTCTTTTGTCTTATATTTTCCGTTCTGTATTTGGTAATTCTATAGTATCAAATAAATAGTGTTTTTGATACACATTTCAATATAAATTTGTCGTTTTTTTCTATCTATTTTTGTCTTTTCCTATATGTACCACAAATATCGCTATTTTCTCATTTTTTGTGGTACGTTTTCAATTTATGTAAACTAATTATGTAACTTATTCTTGCTTAATTTTTTAATTTGTCACATATTGACTTATATTATTTTGTTATGTCGACCAATATGTTACTTATACTGACTTGCTTTCTGTGCGCGTACCACAAAAATAGCTAAATTGCCGTATTTTGTGGTACATTTCTCTATCAAGCTTTTTGTTTCCTATATTATGTAAACCAATCCATGCTAATTTTAAAGATTCGTTCTTCATTTTCAACATGAAGTCGTCCAAGATGCTCTCCACGCCCCGTGATTTATCAAATTCAAGCCAAATATTTAAAAATTGCTATAAAATTCATAATATTTAAGGGCAAAAAAGAGCCGGAACATATTTCTATGTTCTGACTCTTGTATTTCTAACATTCTTTTATTGTTCCGCCACCAAGAACAACGTCTCCATCATATAATACAACTGACTGTCCTTTTGTAATGGCTCTTATTGGTTCGTCAAAAGATACCTTAACATCACCGTTTTCAAGTACTTTTGCCACACCTTCTGTTAACGGCTGGTGATATCTTGTTCTTCCGCTTATCTTTATTTCTTCTGTTGGGGCTTCACCTGATATCCAGTTAAAATCTGTTGCAACAAGTTCACCTGTAAAAAGATCTTTGTTTCTTCCCACTACAACCTCATTTGTCTCAGGTCTTATTTCAAGAACATAATGCTTGCCATCTCTGTTAACATTAATTCCCTTTCTCTGACCTACTGTATATCTGTAATACCCGTTGTGCTGGCCTATAACCTTTCCGTTAATGTCAAGGAAATTGCCTTTTCCAACTTTTTTATGAGTATACTCCTCAATGAATTTCATATGATTACCATCAGGGATAAAACAAATATCCTGACTATCATGCTTGTTAGCATTAATAAGTCCTGTTTCAGCTGCCTTCTTTCTTATTTCATCCTTAGTGTATTCTCCTAAAGGAAACATTGTGTGGGCAAGTTGATCCTGAGTCATATGATAAAGAACATAGCTTTGATCCTTTGAATCATCAATTCCTTTCATTAGCTGATACTTGCCTGTAGCTTCGTCATATCTGATTCTTGCATAATGGCCTGTTACAATAACATCACAGCCTAATGTTTTTGCTCTTCTATATAGCTCTTCGAACTTTAAATATCTGTTACAGTCAATACATGGATTTGGAGTCATTCCACACATATAACAACCTACAAACTTGTCAATAACCTTCTCCTTAAACTCTGCCTTAAAATTAAAAACATAATAAGGAAAGCCAACCTTGTATGCTACGCTTCTTGCATCCTCCACATCACTTAGAGAACAACATGTTTTTTCTTTTGACATGTTAATGTCCTCATTATCATATAACTTCATTGTTACCCCAATAGGGTCATATCCTTTTTCTTTCATTAAAACGGCAGCCACACTACTGTCTACGCCACCGCTCATTGCTATTAATGCCTTTTTCATTTATCCTAACCTAATCATTTCATCAATACAGTGTTTTGCCTTAGTTCTTGTATCTTCGTCAAGATTAATTTCTAAGCCGCCAATACCCTTACAACAATTTAATACATCAGTTAAAGTTGTTGCTTTCATATTGTGACAAACGCAGTCCTTTGATAATGGATAAAACATCTTATCCGGACATTCCATCTGAAGATGAGTTACAATACTATTCTCTGTTCCAATAATAAACTCTTTAGCATCGCTTTCCTTGGCATAGTTCATAATTCCTGTTGTTGAACCAACATAATCTGCTAATTCCACAACTTCAGGCTTACATTCAGGATGTACAAGGAACAATGCATTAGGGTGTGCAGCCTTAGCCTTCTTAACATCCTCTGCACTCATTCTTGCATGAGTTGGACATCCGCCTGATAACAACTTAAATGTCTTGTCAGGAATCTGTTTAGAAACCCAGTCACCTAAGTTACAGTCAGGAATAAATAAAATCTTGTCATTTTCAATTTTGTTACAAATAGTAACTGCTGATGATGAAGTAACACAAATATCACAAATAGTCTTTAATTCACTTGTTGTATTAATGTAAGCAACAACTGTATAATCACTGTAAGACTTCTTAACCTGTTCAATTAAATCCTTGTCCATCATTTCTGCCATTGGACAGCCTGCGTCACCATTCGCAAGTAAAACTGTCTTATCAGGGGATAAAATCTTAACTGTTTCAGCCATAAATTTTACACCACACATAATAACAGTCTTGTTTTTTGTTTCTGCTGCTTTAACAGACAATGCAAAACTGTCACCTGTAAAGTCAGCTACTTCAAGAATTTCCGGATTCTGGTAGCAATGTGCCAAAATACAGATATCCTTTTCTTTCTTTAATTTAAGAATCTCTTCCTGAATATCTCTAATCATTTCTCACCTTTTAATCTCGCTTACGCTTTTATAATTTCAGGTGATTCCTCTTTATAAAGAAAATATATTTCAGTAATTAATTATCTTTATGTTTTTCTTTATAATCGTCTATAGCAGCCTTAATAGCTTCCTCTGCAAGTACTGAACAATGCATCTTATGTGCAGGAAGTCCGTCTAAAGCTTCAGCTACTGCCTTGTTTGTAAGTTCCAATGCATCATCTAATGACTTTCCTTTAATCATTTCTGTTGCCATTGAACTACTTGCTATAGCAGAACCACATCCGAATGTATTAAATTTTACGTCAGTTATGATGTTATTGTCAACCTTTATATATATTTTCATAATGTCGCCACATTTAGCATTACCAACTTCGCCTACTCCGTCTGCGTCATCAATCTTTCCTACGTTTCTAGGATTCATAAAATGATCCATTACTTTTTCACTATATAACATGCTTTTGCTCTCCTCTCTGTAATTCATCCCAAACCGGTGAAATGCTTCTAAGATAATCAACTACATTTTTAATTTCCTTAACCATATAGTCAATCTGTTCTTCTGTAATGTCTTCTGCTATTGTAAGTCTTAATGATCCATGAGCTACTTCATGAGGTCTGCCAATTGCAAGTAAAACATGACTTGGATCAAGTGATCCTGATGTACATGCTGAACCTGAAGATGCTGCAATACCTTTAGCATCTAATAATAAAAGTAATGATTCTCCTTCGATTCCTTCAAAACAAAAGTTTACATTACCCGGTAATCTGTTTTCGCTTGCTCCGTTTAAAACTGAGTGTTCAATCTTTGAAAGTCCTTCAATAAGTCTGTCTCTTAAAGTTGTAACTTTTGCGCTTGATTTTTCTATATTAGATACAGCATCCTTTAAAGCTACAGCCATACCAACTATTCCGGGAAGGTTCTCTGTACCCGCTCTCTTACCTCTTTCCTGTGCACCACCTTCTATAATATTAGTAAGTGGAACCTTCTTATTAGCATAAAGAACACCTACGCCCTTTGGTCCGTGGAATTTATGAGCTGATAATGATAACATATCAATTTTTTGTTTTTTAACATCAATATCAACATGTCCAACTGCCTGAACTGCATCTGTATGGAAGATAACTCCCTTCCTTTCACAAATCTCACCAATCTCTGTAATTGGTTCAATTGTTCCTATTTCATTATTTGCATACATTATTGATACAAGAGCTGTATCTTCTCTAATTGCATCTTCAACTGCCTTAGGATCAACTTCGCCCTTTTCGTTTACATCTAATAATGTAACTTCAAATCCCTGTTTTTCTAACTTAGCTAATGTATGGAGAACTGCGTGATGCTCTATTTTAGTAGAAATAATATGTTTCTTTCCTTTTTTTGCGCCAAATGTAGCTGCTGAAACGATTGCCTGATTGTCAGCTTCGCTTCCACCTGATGTAAAATAAATTTCTTTAAAGTCTGCACCTAAGCATTCTGCCACGTCCATTCTTGCCTGAAGTAGCTTTTCTGCTGCTCTCTGTCCAACACTATGAAGACTTGATGGATTTCCATAAAAATCTTCCATGCACTCATTCATCGCTTTAATTGCAGCCTGACTAGTTTTAGTAGTAGCCGCATTATCTGCATATATATACATTTGAGTAACCTCCATTCTATATTAAATCTCTTTTTCCTATCTCTGCACTAGGAATTATATAACCTAATTTTTAATTTGTAAATAACTTTTTTTCTTTTTTTATTATTTTTTCCCGTTTTTTCCTGCTTTATTATAATGTAATAACTTAATATTTGCAAATTGTTACAAAGCCCCTCTTGACAAATTACATTTTTTTTGGCATTATTAATAACCGTAATATCTATGTAACATTTTTGTAACAGATGGAGGTTATTTTGAAACATAAATTTATAGGTTTACTTTCAGTAGCATTTTTGATGTGTGCATCTACTACAATTGCAGTTCATGCCGAAAACGAAACTACCACTGTTGAGAACCCTACAACAGTGATTGCCGTAGAAACAACTACTCCGGTAGCCAAAACAACTACTCCGGCATATGTTAAATCAATTACAGTTAACAAGACTATAAAGGTAAACAAAAAGGCTAGTATTAAAAAAGACATAAAATTAAATAAAACAAAATTAAAAAATTTCACATTAGTATCTAATAAAACAAAAGTTGCAACAATTTCTTCTTCAGGAAAGATTAAAGCGAAAAAAGCTGGAAAAGCTGTCATTACTGTAAAGTCTAAGAATAACAGTGCTTTATATGCAACAATTAAGGTAAAGGTAAAGAACAGATACACTAAAGACCAGTTAAGACTTATGTCTTCTATTATTTATAGTGAAGCCGGTGATCAGAGTTATGCAGGTAAGAAGGCAGTTGGTATTGTAATTGCCAACAGAGTAAGTTCTAGAAGTTATCCTAACACTTTAAGTGGTGTTATTTATCAGCCGGGACAGTTTACACCGGCAAGAAACGGTTCTTTAAACAGATCATTAGCATTATATGACAGTGGTCGACTTGACAAGGGTTCAATTAAAGCTGCTAAGGCTGTTCTTAATGGAGATAAGAACGTAAAACTTTCTTATGGAACAATAAATATGAACTCATACTTATTCTTTAGTGGATATGTAAAAGGTGCAAGATTAACAATTGGTGGACACCAGTTTAAATAAGTAGATAAAAAAAGAATCTTCAGTTTTTCTGAAGATTCTTTTTTTTGTTCAGAAACTGACCTTCAATTTTTTAGTAGAAATTGTAGGGTAATTTCTCAAATAAAAATCCGAAACAAATATGATAATACACATCTGTTTCGGAGTCTTAACAAACTTTAATTTATTTTTATACTCTGCCTTCAACTAAGTCTTCCAGTGTTACACTTTCCAAATATTCATCTATCTGTTCATCTAATTTCTTCCACAATGGTAATGTAATACATTCAGTGGCTCTATCGCACTTCTCAGCCCCTTCTTCCAGGCAGCCAACCGGTGCCAACGTTCCTTCAGTAAGTTTGAGAATTGAGCCTATTGTATATTCTGCCGGTTTCTTTACCAGCTTGTATCCGCCTGCTTTGCCTCGCTGACTCTTTACCATATGTCCTTTATGTAATAACGATACAATCATTTCCAAATACTTCATGGAAATTCCCTGTCTTTCTGCCACATCTTTCAGTGATACAAAAGACTCGCCATCATTCTGAGCCAAATCTATCATAACTCTTAAAGCGTATCTGCCTTTTGTAGAAATCATCATCTCTAAATACCTCTCTGTCGTAAATACTCTCCTACTAGTATACATTAACGCCACAATAAAATCAACTTAATTCCGATTATTTTTATAGGAATTGTCGTATAAATATTGTTATGTTTTTTTAAAAATTTTTTAGAATAACTTTATATGATTATAGTTTCAAATCACTAAAATCTTAATTTTGTGGATTATTCTTTTTTTATTTTTAAAATCTTTGTTCCATATACATATGTTAACGCACCTATTGTTATTCCAAGAACTGCTCCTCCCAATATATCTGTTGGGAAATGCACATATAAATACATTCTTGAAAAAGCTATTAATATAGTAAGCGGAATAACCACCCAACCGAATTTCTTATTGGTTAACGTTATAATTGTTGTAGCTATACATGATGCCTGTGTGTGACCTGAAGGAAATGAATAATCTTTTGGAATTGCTATAAGCATCTTAAAATTTGTATCTATCCAACATGGTCTCGCTCTTTGAACAACGTTTTTCACTATTCCGTTTCCAATAATCAGTCCTATTAATAACCCCGCAAGAACCAAAACTCCATATTTACGGTATTTTTTTGATATAAGCATTGCAACGCCTATGATAATCCAAATAATCCCTGCATTTCCCAAAACTGTAATTCTAGGCATAAACCAGTCACAAAATCCACTGCCGAATATTTGTTGTATTTTTTCTAAAATTAACCAATCAATTGCCATTGAGTTAACATCCTTTCCTTTTTAGTTATGTTTTATACTCTATCATTTTAAGAGAAAAAAGACAACCGACCATTACGGCCGATTGTCCCTTTTATTAATATGTAAATAATTTATGAAAGAATATTATTTAATCTTTACTACCTTCTTAGCTGAGTATGGTCCATAAACCTTAGTCTTTCCGTTCATAAAGAATCCTCTAACTCTTACATAATACTTCTTACCTGATTTTAATTTCTTAATTGTGATCTTAGCTTTCTTTGTTGTCTTAACTTTTGATTTCTTGAAATTCTTCTTTAATGAGTACTGAACTTCATATTTCTTAGCCTTGCTTGCTTTCTTATATTTAACAACCATAGCTTTCTTCTTAGCTTTCACTTTAGAAATCTTAACCTGTGAAGGTGACTGGATACCTGCTGTAATCTTGAAGTCCTTAACGTCGATTGTTCCACTCATATCGCTTTCATCGATGTATTCTTTTAAGAATGCACCAAATGCAAACTTAATACCTAATGTAGGCTGAGCCTTTTTCTTCTGATATTCTGATCTAAGTGATGGAATCTTAACATCTGCTGATACTGTTACATATCCGTCATCTGCTGTGTTCTGGCTGTCAAGTGCAACAAATGGGCTGAAATCCTTTGTGCTTGAAAGAACGCTCTTACCACCGATTGTAGCCTTAACATTTGAAAGATTAAGAGCTGCACCATCTTTATCTGTATTATCAAATGCTTTAAAGTGAATGTGTTTTACGTAGTTGTACTTACCTGTACCAACATTTTCACCCATAGCTTTTCCTTCGCTATCCTTAATTACGTTGCCTTTAGCATCTTTCTTGTCCTGACTCTTCATAATTTCATTCTTTAATGTACTCTTAATCTTAAATGAAATTGTGTAATAACGTCCTCTTTCTACATTAACAACCTTATCTGCTGTTACGCCCCATGGGTTAGACTGTCCTACATCTCCCTTTGGTGTCCATTTAGCACTCCATCCTGTACTTACAACATTCATTGTAAAACTGCTTGATGTCTGTGTTGTAATCTTTGCATCTTCACCATAACTCTTGTATGTATTCTCTTTATTCTGATATTTCTGTCCTGCTCCGATAAGCTTATCTTCCCAAACGCCGTTATCTTCACGTGTATGGATAGAATATGATGTCCATGCCTTTCCGTTAGATACATCTGTTCCCTTAGCTACTGCTGCAGATGCCATTGATGCTGTACCAACAACCATAGTTACTGATAAACCGATTGCTGTTAAGTTCTTGAATAATTTTCTCATTTTTTCATTCTCCTTTATATATTTTTGTTACTTAACTATAAAATATCATTTTTATCATACTTTTTCAAGTGCAGTTTGTATATAATTAAAGAAAAATGAATCGTTTTTTATAGAAATATTGAATAAAAACTGTTTTATCTTTAAAAGTTACTTATTGTGACATAAGTATTATACTTTTTGTTGTATAGGTTATTTTATGTGAAACTGCATAAAAACATTAATATCTCTCAATTGTATTTACTTGAAAAAACTAAAAATACCATTTAACGCAAGAGCAACCATCGAGACGGCAGGCGAAACTTCCAACCTTCGAGTACAAGACTTACGCTCGTTTAATGCAAAAAACAGCACCCTGAGCCGTATAACTCGTAGATGCTTTCGCATCTACTTCGTCGCGGGCTTGCGCCCTATAAAAACAAAGAAACAGAGTCTTTCACGAATGCAAGCATTCATCAAGACTCTGTTTCTTTGTTTTTGCACGGCTTAATGCCTAACACGAAAAAAAGCGCGAGACGGGGATCGAACCCGCGGCCCCCTCCTTGGCAAGGAGGTGCTCCACCACTGAGCCACTCGCGCATTGTACGTGTGCGTCACACGCAAGAAAAATAATATCATAGCTTTACACATCTGTCAATATATTTTTTAATATTATTTTATAATTTTTTATCACTACTTCTACAATAATTCTTTATAATCATTAATGCTATACTTTGATATACTCTTGATTTTTTCCCAGTTATGTTTCGACTTTTCATCGAAGACTGCCACAACATTAAACTCTCCAAGTGATGCTCCTGTTACACCCGCTAGAATATCCTCAAACACAAGGCATTTATGCGGATTAACTTTTATTCGTCTTGCAGCTTCCTCATATATGTCAGGATAACCTTTTCCACGTTCAACTTCATCCACTGTCACTATTTTCTGAAAATATTTTAATATTCCTTCACGCTCCAATGTTTTCATAAAAAGTTCTCTGTCTGAGGATGTTGCCACTGCCATCTTTATATTAAGTTTCTGTAGTTCTTCAAGAAATTCTTTCGCATAAGGCTTGCATACAACCTCTGTTGCATATTCCTTTTTTGCCATTTCAATCCATTCCCTTACAATATCATCTTTGTCTTCGTTTAAGCCAAATCGTTCTATTGTATAAACTGCCGCTCTCTCAGCGCCAAGAGGAGAAATCTCATCTACATAATCATCCGGAACCTGAAAGCCTCTGTCACCTAAAAATTTTTCATCTACCTTTTCCCATACCCATGAGCTATCGAGAAGGGTACCATCTAAATCAAAAACAGCACCTTCAATATTTTTTAGCCAGTTTTCTCTGTTCATTAACACTCCCATTCTTATAAAAACTTACTTTTTATTCATTTTTTCTTTGTTTTTTCTTTTCTTTTTTCAATAATCATTTATTTTTATTGACTATATTTTCGTATAAAATTAGAATAATACAGTCTTGTTTTTTTAACAAGTACAAATTCATCAAACTAAACATATGTTGTCTTTCCAAACATTTGTGCCAAAGAAAGGATTATATAATTTCAACCCTTTTTTCATTAATTACTATTCCTTTAGGATTGTTATTATGCATTAGTATCTATGGATAAAAAGGATTGTTCCATTTGGTCTAATAATTCTTTAAATAATTCCAGTGCTTTTTCTATTGGTTCTTTTGTTGTCATATCCACTCCTGCTAATTTAAGCAAATCGATTGGATCCTTTGAGCCGCCGCCTGTTAAGAATTTCATGTAGTCCTTAACTCCTGCTTCGCCCTGTTCCATTATTTTCTTAGATAATGCTATTGCAGCAGAAATTCCTGTTGCATACTGGTATACATAAAATGGATTGTAGAAATGTGGAATTCTTGCCCATTCCAAAGCAATTTCTTCGTCTAATACCATATCTTCGCCAAAATATTGCTTATTTAAATCATAATATACTTTGCAAAGAATGTCGCTTGTAAGAGTTTCACCTTCTTCAACCATCTTATGAGTTATTTTTTCAAATTCTGCAAACATAGTCTGGCGATATAATATCCCCTTAAACTGTTCAAGAAAATGATTTATTAAGTAAGCTTTTTCAGCCTTGTTATCAGTATTTTTTAGCAAATAGTGTATTAATAATGACTCATTGCATGTTGATGCCACTTCTGCCACAAATATCTTATATCCGGCATTGATATAGCTCTGGTTTGAATCTGAATAATATGAGTGAAGGGCGTGACCCATTTCATGTGCCAAAGTAAATACATGATCTAATGTTCCCTGATAGTTTAAAAGAACATAAGGATGTATCCCGTAGGCTCCCCATGAATATGCCCCACTTCTTTTTCCTTCATTTTCATAAATATCTATCCAACGATTGTCAAAACCTTCCTGAAGTTTGTTAATATAGTCTTTGCCCAATGGTGCAAGACCTGCCTTAACCATTTCTTTAGCCTTTTCAAAAGGAATTTTTTTATCAGGAGTTTCAACTATAGGTGCATAAACATCATACATATGAAGTTGATCAACACCTAAAGCTTTCTTTCTAAGCGACACATATCTGTGCATTAAGTCCATATGTTCATGAACAACTTCAATTAAGTTGTCATAGACTTCCTCCGGAATATTGCTTTCATCCAAATACATTGCTCTAGTTGAAGGATAATTTCTTACATCAGCATAAAAACAAGCCTGTTCCACATTGGCATTATATGTTGCCGCAATAGTATTTTTCATTTTTCCATATGTGCCATATAAAGCCTTAAACGCATCTTTTCTAAGCTGTCTGTCAGAGCCACTTAAAATCGGCACAAAATTGCCATGTGTTATCTTTATTTCATTGCCATCCTTATCCTTAACTGTTGGGAAATCAATGTCTGCTCCATTATACATAGCATAAATATTGTCAGCAGCACTTGCCATACGTTTACTTTTTGCAAGAATTTCTTCCGTCTTCTTATCTAATGTATGAGCCTTTGCTCTTAGTATTTCACTAATATATCTTCTATAATCGGCAAATTCCTTATTTTCCAACCATTCCTTTAAAACATTTTCATCCATTTCAAGAATTTCCGGTTCAAAAAATGCTGTTGCACTACCAAGCTCTACAACTAATTTTTGAGCTTTACCGGAATATGTCTGATACTTAGAATTTGTCATATCTTCATGATATTTCTGATTGGAATATACATAAACTTTTTCTGCTATAAGGTTTATTTCATCATTAAATTTCAAATATTCTAATAATGTCTCCTTATTCTTCGAAACATTATCTTTATATTTGTTATATTCTGATATCATTTTTAAGGCTTTGTCTAAATCATTTTCCATAGCCTGATCAGAAGAATACATATCTTCCATTTTCCATGTATTTTCTATTTTTTGTTCTTCTCTTTTCATTTCAATACCACATAATTCCTAAATGAATTACCTTTCTTTTTCTTTTAAACAAGTCCCATTGCTCTTAAAATATAGATAATTGCCGTAATTGTGAATGCTGAACACATTGTTGTCAAAACAATAACACTGCTTGTTAGAGTTCCTTCGCTGTGCATACTTCTTGACATTATGTAACAACTTGGTGTTGCTGGTGAGGCAAGCATAATTACTATTGCCATTAATTTTGCGTCCCTATATCCAAGCCATATTGCAATTGGAAGGAATACTAAAGCCCAGCCAACAAGCTTCATTGCAGTTGCTATAACTGCCGGTTTAATCTTTTGAAATGCCTTGCCAAACTCAAAACTTCCACCTATTGCAATAAGTGCAAGTGGTGTTGCCATCTTTGAAAAATTAGAAATGGTGTTATCAAGCACTTTAGGGAAATGTACATTAAGCACTGACAAAATAACCCCTGCAACAATACTTAAAATAATAGGGTTTGTAGCTATTCCCTTTAACGTTGATGACAAAGTTTTTGACTGACCTGCACCTTTTTCGGGACATTCCACTGTAAGAATTATTACAGCAAATATGTTGTAAAGTGGAACTGCACCAATTATCATCAATGGAACCATTCCCGTATCTGAATAAATATTTAAGATAAATGCCGCTCCAAGTACTGCAGCGCTGCTTCTGTAGGAAGCCTGTACAAACTCTCCTATAATTGACTTATCTTTCATAAAAATTCTTGCAAGAAACCACATTGTAAGTATGCTTATTGTTGTTGCAACGGCACAAAAAATAACATAACCTAATTCAAATTTTTCCATAAAGTTATTGTTTACCATGTCCTGTATTAAAAGTGCCGGCAAAGTAACTTTAAAATTTATTTTATTGGATGCCTCAATAAATCCCTGATTTATCCATCCTATTCTTTTAAGTAAATATCCAACTACAATAACCACAAAAACGGGTACTGTAGCATTTAAGCTATAAATTAAACTGTCCATAATACTATCTGCCATTTTGCAGGATTTCATTCTGCAAGTTAGTATTAAACTCTCCTTTCTTAATCATTTCTATTTCAAACTTATATGGTGCATAAGATTTTTTGCTGTTTTCCGGATCTTTAACATAAGGTGTTTCAAGAATCTTTGGAATATTTTCAAACTGTTCCATATAAATTATTTGTCTTAAAGTGTCATATCCAATGTTTCCAAAACCTATATTTTCGTGTCGGTCTTTTCCTGCTCCAAGCACATTCTTGCTATCATTAATATGAAAAACACCAATCTGGTCTGTTCCGATAACTTTGTCAAACTTTTCAAAAACTCCGCTTAAATCGTTAACAAGATCATACCCGGCATCATTAACATGACATGTATCAAAACAAACTCTAAGCTTGTCATTGTAAACTACTCCATCATATATTCTTGCAAATTCTTCAAAATTTCTTCCTATTTCGCTGCCCTTTCCTGCCATTGTTTCAAGGGCAATACATGCCTTACTATCCTTAGTTAGCACATTGTTAATGCCTTTCACTATCTGATTAATTCCTGCATCAACTCCTGCTCCAACATGTGAACCCGGATGAAGAACCATAATTCTGCTTCCCATTGCCTCTGTTCTTTCCAATTCTGTTGCCAAAAACTTTTCTGCTATTTCGTAAGTTTCCGGTTTTATTGTATTGGCAAGATTAATAATATATGGTGCGTGAATCACTATTTCATCTATATTATGATGTGCCATATACTCCCATGCTTCTTTTATTTTTAATTCACTTATTTCTTTTCTGCGCGTATTTTGTGGAGCACCTGTATAAGCCATAAAGACATTTGCTCCATATGAATAAGCTTCCTTAGCTGAACCTAAAAGCATATCCTTTCCACTCATTCCAACATGAGAACCTATTTTTAATTTCATATGCTATACCATTTTTAACTTTCTATTCTTGATTTTAATATTATCTGTTTTATATTGATTTTACCTAAAACAATATACCACATTCCATAAGGTTTTACTATTTTTGTTGGATTATTTTTATCTTTATGATACTCTAATTAAGTAATTTTTATTGAAAGCGGAGACTAATAATATGAACTATAATTTTAAAACAGATTGTGATTCTAATAATAATTGTGATTCTAATGCAAAAAATAGCTCTGAAATAGATTTAGATAATCTTACGTTTGAATTTATATCTGAAATAAATGATAAACTTTATGAAGATCTGTCTAATATTGCTAATATATGTAATAAATTTGATAATGTTAAGAATACATTTTTTATTGATAACGAGGATTGTGAAACAACTATTGATAATGAACCGAATGAAAATATAAAAGATAATAATACTTTAGAAGATGATTATTCAAAAGTCATTATTGCAAAAAAAGATAAAACAATTGTAGGTTTTATTTCCATCTATCTTATAGATGAATCAACTGCAGAAATTTGTGGCTTTGTATTGCCCGAATATCGCAATAATAACATTGGCAATTATCTTATGGAGAAGCTTTCTTATGAAATGGAAGATTTCTATATTTCCATTCCTGTTGCAAAAGATAATAAGACAGCTCCAAATTTTCTTAGAACCAATGGTTATTATCCAGGTACCACTGAATGTTCAATGGTTATTAACACAGACAACATTGTCGAAAAGCCTTCATCCTTTGACTGTTCAATTGATTTTAAGAAAACAGAAAATGAAGATGAAATTATATTTGAAATTTTTAAAGATAATAACAACATTGGTTCCTGTTTCGTAAGCATTTTTGAAACCTGTGGATGCATTCATAATGTTGAAATTAATGAAGCTTTTCGTGGCAATGGTTACAGCAAACTTCTTTTACAATATTCTTTATATGATATAAAAAATATATGCCAAAATATTATACTTCACGTTACAAAAGAAAACGTTCCGGCATATAATCTTTATAAGAAACTTAACTTTATTACCACATCAGAAATTATTTATTATGATAATCTATAAAAATTCAACTTTTATACTATTCCACAAAACATTAAATGGGCCACTATCTTTGCAAATTTTATTTTACAAAGATAGTAGCCCATTCTCACTTACTATACATTTTTTAGTACAACTCTTTTTTATGTTTATTCTTCATCTATACAACTTTCAGTTTCCTCTACCTTTGTAGTTGTTTCCACTTCTGTAGTATTAGGAACTTGTGTCGTTTTTTCTATTTCAACAGTTGAACTTTCTTCTTCAGTTGTTGTTTCCTGATTTAATCGTTTAATATCTTTCTTTGTTGATACAACTGCTGTTTTCTCTTTATCTTTATCATTGTCTTTTTTTACTGACTTTCCACTTAAAATTCGTCTTGCGGCACAAGGATTGCCAAGTCTTGAAATTATTACACCCTGAGTCTTGTTTGCAGAATGAAGAATCTTCCCGTCACCAATATAAATAGCAACATGACTTATTCTATTCTTGTTTTTTCTGTCTGTATGATAAAATACTAAATCTCCCGGTTTAAGCTTGTTACTTTTTACTGCTTTGCCATTGTAAGCCTGCTCTGCTGCCGTTCTGCTTAAACTATATCCAAATTTTTTAAACAAAGACATTGTAAAACCTGAACAGTCTGCTCCGCTTGTAAGACTTGTTCCACCCCAAACATATCTATTTCCAAGGAATTGTGTTGCATATTTCAAAAACTCTGCTGCTTCGCCTTCTTTTGGAAGAGAAGTTTCTTCCAAAGTATATGTAATGGCATTAGCTGCCCATTCCTGCTCAAGCATATCATCATATTCTTCCGGGGTATACAAATATTCCTTGTGAATCTTTACCGTAACATCTTTAGTCTTAACCCATCCTGACATTGTGGATGTTCTCTCTACTTTAATCCACTTCTTGTCCTTACTTATATCTGTTATTGGATATTCTGCCTTCTCCTGTAGATTAGACAAAACTTTTGATTTCTTATTATCTTCGCTTCTAAGTTCTGTTTTCTTCGCTTTAACCTTTACAATAACGTCCTTGGCTTCAATTAAAACTTCCTTAGCCTTCTTGCCTGTTACTACATTTTCTTTCTTAACATATCCTGTAATCTTGTCAGATTTAATCTGGTAAAATTTTTTTCCTTTTTTAAGAATCTTAACATAACTGCCATCTACACCGATTCCTACAACTTTAGACTTTTCATCGTCCTTCTCGTATATTTCAACCATCTCATCTGAATCATCTTCAGACTTGACCTTCTTCTTTTCAATCTTTATTGCACTTACATTCTTATACTTTTCAGGAAAAATCAAATCAACCTTTTTCTTAGTTTCTACAGGTGCCTTTGTCTCATGTTGCACTGCCGTAGTTGTTTCCTGAATTGTTGTTTTCTGTACAATCTTCGTCTCCGCTCCGCTTGTGTGATGTCCTCCTGAAACAGATTTAATTCCTATAATTCCGCCAATTAAGGCTACTGTAAACACTGATGCCACTATAATTTTCTTTTTCATTCTCTTATGTTGCTCGTCCTTTTTTCATTTATCACATTATTATAACATTTTCATTACAAAATAACACAATTTGAAATATTTTTATTATATATTTTTTACATTTTTTATAGGAAAATTATAGGTTGGAAAAATATGGTGTACAAAATATCTTACAAGTTATTTGATTTGTCATATTTTTGTGTGAGAAATGCCTTTTAAGTAAGCTGATTTTTTTGAAGATTTCTCTTCTCATTTTCGGTACAAAGTCATCCAGGGCGGTGTACACGCCCTGGGGGTTCAGTATAGACCAGTTTACGATACCCATTACGGATGTCACAACATTTTCGGTTCTATATTCCGTAATTGCCTGCGACTAGGCAAGCTTACGTGTGATATAACATTTTTATTCTCTGACACGTAATTAGAAACGAAAATATATGAAAATTTGAATAAATTACTTGTGGTGTAGCGTTTTCGTTCCACGACACGTAATTGGAAACGAAAATATACGAAAATTTGAATAAATTACTTGTGGTGTAGCGTTTTCGTTCCACGACACGTAATTGGAAACGAAAATATACGAAAATTTGAATAAATTACTTGTGGTGTAGCGTTTTCGTTCCACGACACGTAATTGGAAACGAAAATATACGAAAATTTGAATAAATTACTTGTGGTGTAGCGTTTTCGTTCCACGACACGTAATTAGAAACGAAAATATATGAAAATTTGAATAAATTACGTGTGACATAACGTTTTCGCTCTACGACACGTAATCGCAGCCGAAAGACCGGTCCTGCCGCTCCCAAAAGTATTGCATAAAGCGAATTTTTTTCGTATACTCCCCCAAAACCAAAAGGCATACCACCTTTCAGCGATATACCTTTCATCTTCTTTATAATTTCAATCTTTCTTATTCTAATTTCATTCTAAATTAATCAATCCACTCTAATCATACTTGGCTGTTTCCAGCATTCCCTTGACTTTCCATGGCCAATATACAAACTCTGCCTTTGCAATTATCTTTGACTTGCTTACATAGTTTGTTGTTGTCCAAAGTCTTGAATCCTTAGAATTGTTTCTGTTGTCACCTAAGACAAAATAACTGTCTTCTGGCACTTGATATACAAGCTCTCCACCGGATTCCTCTGAACCATTTTCCCAGTACCAATCCTCTTTTAAGTATGTTTCTTTTAATGGCTCTTTTGAGTCATTAATATAAATCTTTGAATCTTTAATTGTTACCTTTTCTCCCGGCAAACCGATTACTCTCTTTACGAAGTTTTCTGATTCATCATCAGGATATTTGAAAATTATGATTTCACCTCTCTGTGGTTCCTTGAACCAATAAGCTGTTCTAAGTCCAATCATTCTTGAACCTGTCATAATTGTATTCTCCATTGAGCCTGATGGTACGTTGGCATTAATTATAAGAAAATTATTAATGCACAATGCCAAAGCAATGGCTACAACAAAAATTCTTACCCAACTGAAAAATTCCTTCTTGGGATCAACTTTCTCTTTTTCTTTCTTGTCTGAAGCATTGCGTAAATCTTTGTTTTCTGCTTTCTCTTCTGAAGCATTATGTAAATCCTTGTTCTCTGCTTCATTGTCAATAATAGTCTGGTCTTCCATAAGATCTCCTTTCGCTATCCGTTTTTAAGTTAGCACTTGCCCTTAGTCAGTACTCTACCATTCTTTCTTTTAAATCAGATAAATATTTTGTAACAGTTTTATTAACGGATGAAATTAGTCTTAACCGGATCTTCCGGCTGTGGATGTTCAATTCCATTTTCTTTTCCAACCTGAATACACTTCAAAATCCAAGCCATATTTCGTCCAATATTTCTTACTATCTGAAGACCTTCTTCATCTTTTCTTACATCATCAGGTGTGCTTCCGTGAACCATTGGCCAATAATTTCCGTTAATTAATGGCATATGGAAAAACTCAGGTATCTTTGCAATTTCATCAAGAGCACTTGTTGTTCCTGCTCTTCTTGCACTTACAACCATAGCTGCCGGCTTATATTTTAAATCTTTTCCTGCACTCCATGATAATCTGTGAAGAAATCCCATCATATTTCCACTAATTGATGCATAATGAACAGGGCTTCCAAAAACGACTCCGTCAGCTTCTTTAAGCTTCTTTGCTGCTTCAACTACTTCTCCACCATACACACATTCACCTGTTTTTGAGCAACCGCCACAGCCCATACAACTTCCCTGTGGGTGTGCTCCTACGTGCATAATCTCTGTTTCAATGCCTTCTTCATTTAAGACTTTAGCCATCTCTTCCAATGCTGTATATGTACAGCCCTTAGCTTTAGGGCTTCCGTTAAACATTAATACTTTCATATTATCCTCCAAAAATAAATCATTTGAACTAAAGTATTATACCACAATAGCTTATATTCAGCCAAACACTTTCTTTAAAACTTCATCTTCATAGAGAACTTTTTTTGCCAGCTCCCTATATTTTTTCTCATGGAGATAAGTATGTCTGTGTGGTTTTATTGACGGTGCAATATCAATTGCCCTTGCATAATCCTCACGTTTCAGTCCAAGGGTGCTTACATAATCCCAGAAACCTGTATCTTCAAAAATCTTATTTACACGAATATATCTGTGGTCCTGAACCTTGCTCATTATATAAGTTGCAATTCCAACCTGTATTCCATGAAGTTGCGGATGCTCCAATGTTTTATCTAAAGCATGAGAAATAAGATGTTCGCTTCCACTTGCAGGAGAACTGTTTCCTGCTATTTCATTGGCAATTCCACTCATTGCAAGAGAATCAAGAAGTTCTCTTAAGAACAGGTCATCTTTTATACTCTCAAAAGGAGTTCTCACAAAACTATTTACTGCTTTTTTTGCAATCATCATGGCAAAATCGTTTAACACCGCATATCCGTGTTCGTCCTCAAATACCCAATCGTAAAGTGCTGTAATTTTTGATACCAAATCACCAATACCTGAATACAAAAACTTTTCCGGAGCACTTTTTATAACATCAGTGTCTGCAATAATTCCATATGCAAGTTTTGCCGGCACAGAAGTTCTTCTTCCATTAACAAGTAATGACGCACTGGCACTGGAAAAGCCGTCACTGGATGCAGATGTAGGCACACTAATGAAAGGTAATTTTCTTAAATAAGCTGCATATTTTGCAGCATCAATAACCTTTCCACCACCAATTCCCACAATAATCTGTGCCTTGCTGTCAATTGAAAAAGCCAAATCTATTATATCTTCTATTTTAATAGAATCCAGTTCCTTATATTCCAAAACATTAATATTTTCCTTCTGAAATGATTGAAGAACAGTATCTCCAAACATATTAACCAGACCATTTCCAAAATAAACTACAGCATTTTCAATTCTGCTGTCCTTAATGTAACTTCCTATATCTTTTAAAGTGCCTTTTCCTACCTTAAGAATGGTTGGAATAGCAATGTGACTTCCATTCATAAGCTGCCTCCTTTTACTTACTACACATTTCCTCTCAACCAGTCTCTAACCTTCATTTTGTTAAGGCTACGAACTATAACCAAACGACTGATTATAGAAATTATAATAACAATAATTAAATTATACAATATTATTAACACTTCCCTGTCAAGTTTCTTCAAAGCTTCACTTACCCTGCTATCCTTAAAATTAAAAATATCAATATTATTTTTTGCTTCTATAAAAATGTCATCATACCCACTAATAATACTTTTAATACTAGTATTACTTTTTGGTACAACTATAGTTATTAAACCTTCACCTGATATATTAGAATTATTATACCCTTGATTTACTATTTTACTTATATGTATAGACTGCTTATTAAATGAACATTTATGTTTGCCATCTTTTCAAAATGATATTTGACACCTTTTGTCTTTCCATAATTTTTGTTGTAATTTTAAGCATAATAGTCTGTCCTTTTAAGTTTTTTGTTTTTGATTTCGAATACTGTATCCATTCTTTTAATCATTGTTGTAGCTTCATTCCATACATATCACAATCCTTAAGGATTAACACTCCGCTGTCAGGCTGCTCGATTCCCTCTAATATAGATAAGAGAGTGGTCTTTCCACAACCACTCTCTCCTATAATTAAATTCTTAGAACCTGCTTCTATTTCAATGTTAACATCACTAAGTATATTATGTATTCCATCGTATGATTTTGTTAAGTTTCTTCCTGTAATAATTAAGTTCTTCATTATAAAATTTCACGTCGTTCTCTATAACTGATTTACTTTTATTTTCTATCTTTTGTGTTATTTCCGTACATATCTGATTTGTTTCATCTTCTGTGATTGTTCTCGCATTTACTTCTTCGTTAAATGTAATTCCATACATAATTAATGCAATAACAAAAAGTGTTGTCAATAGTTTTGTTTTAGTTCTTTTCATAGTGTTTCCTCCTTTTCCGTACTGATAGTGTTCCTTTTCATTATTTCAAGATATGAACACTTCAATCTTTGTTAACGTTCCCTCTGTATATGTTCCACTTATGCAACAATACATTCCATGTTTTTACCTTAATATGCTTTCATTTTTTAATCAAATATTTTATAATTGATTTACCAAAAGTAGGTCGGTTATTTAAGGAGGTAAATGATATGAAAAGAAGATTTATGTTTATTTTTGTTACTATGATGATACTAAGCAGTTTTTGTTTGTTTAATAGCACTAGTGTTTCGGCTAAACAACAGACTCCAAAGTTATCTTCAACTAAGATTTCATTAGAAACAGGTTCAAAGAAAACACTTAAGATTAAAAAGCTTAGTAAAAATGCGAAAATATCTTGGAAGTCTAATAATTCTAAAATTGTAAAGGTTTCCAAAAAAGGAATTGTTTCTGCAAAGAAAGTAGGTTCAACAGTTGTAAAAGCCACTGTTAAACAAAATGGCAAGAAATATGTATTAAAGTGCAAGGTAACAGTAAATAAATCAGTAACTACACCAACAGTTGCCAATAAGTGCCCACTGCCACCAACTGAGGGCTACAAGAAAAACAACTTATTTGATGCTTATATTTCAGGAGGCGTTTCAAAAATAAGTTACTACATTAATGATGTACCTTATGAAACAAGTGACCAAAATAGAATTTCTGCTATTCTTTCCTACATGTCTATGCTGGATGTTGAAAAAATGGACAATCCAATGTTATCTGGAGGTTTTAAAATAACTTTAGGATTATCTGACAATCATTCTGCAAGCATAGGATTGGGAGATACTATTTTCAACCTGAACGGACAATATTACAAAATTAAAAATTCTAATATTTCAATAACAACTGTTATTAAGTACTTCTTAGCAATTTAATTTGTTATTGTAAATACTCAAAAGAGCTATGCCTATTAGATTTCTTACATCTTCTCAATGGTAAGATTTTTTTCTAAGCATAGCTCTTTGTTTATTCTAAATCTAACTAGACAAACTTCATATCTGTACCATATACGATAATTCTCGCTTATATGGTACAAATTTATTAGAAATCTAACTAGACAAACTTCATATCTGTACCATATACGATAATTTCTGCTTATATGGTACAGATTTCTTAGAAATCAAGCTGGGCAAACTTCATATCTGTACCATATATGATAATTTCTGCTTATATGGTACAGATTTCTTAAAAATCAAGCCGAGCAAACTTCATATCTGTACCATATACGATATTTCTTGCTTATATGGTACAGATTTCTTAGAAATCAAACTGGGCAAACTTCATATCTGTACCATATACGATATTTTCTGCTCATATGGTACAAATCTTTTAAAAGTACCTCATATCTTACGCAGCTCTTACTCTATGGGGTAGTTTCGGTTAAATTTGAATATATACAAGCTTTATACTTGCCCCATATTCTGCGCAAGCCTTATTCTGTGGGGCAGTTTTTATTAAATTTGAATCTATTCAAACTTTGAATTTGCCTCATATTCCACACAATTCTTACTCCATGGGGTAGTTTCTGTTAAGTTTGAATATAAACAAGCTTTGTTTTTGCCCCATACGAACAACTTTTAACTCATATGGAGCAATTTAAAAATCACTACAAACTTTTTGAAAATGTCCTTGACACGGAACTCAATTCAATCAAACTTAAAAACAGGACCTTTCAGCCTTTTCAACTGACGGTCCTGTTCCTTTTATATTATGTCTTTTCTGATATTTCATCCCACTACAGCATTGTGTACCCCATTAATGATTCATCCACTTCTCTTGCGCAGTCACGGCCTTCACGAATTGCCCATACTACCAATGACTGGCCTCTGTGCATATCTCCGGCTGTAAATACGTTTGGAACACTTGTTGCGTACTTTCCTGCCTTTGTAGCCACATTTGTTCTGTCTGTTATATCTACCTTAAATTCTTTTGTAACATAATTTTCACTGCCTAAAAATCCTGCTGCAATAAGAACTAACTGACAGTTTACTTCATATTCGCTTCCAGGTATTTCAACCATATTTAATCTGCCTGTTTTCTCATCTTTCTTAGCTTCAAGTTTTACAAGTACAAGTTTTGTAAGATTTCCTGACTTGTCCTTTTTAAACTCTTTTACTGTTGTCTGATATATTCTTGGATCATTACCAAATACTGCAATGGCTTCTTCCTGACCGTAATCTGTCTTGCAGATTCTTGGCCATTCAGGCCATGGATTGTTTTCTGCACGTTTATCCGGTGCTTTTGGCATCATTTCTAACTGTATAACGCTTTTTGCTCCATGTCTGATAGCTGTACCAACACAGTCATTTCCTGTGTCACCACCACCAATTACAACAACGTCTTTACCTTTGGCTGAAATAAATGTGCCTTCTTTTAAATCGTTATCCAATAAGCTCTTTGTTGTTGATGTTAAAAAGTCTACTGCAAAATAAATTCCCTTGGCATCTCTTCCTTCTGCTTTTATATCTCTTGGATTTCTTGAACCACATGCTAATACTACTTTGTCATATTGTTTTAATAATACTGATGCTTTAATGTCTTTTCCAACATTTACACCTGTAATAAACTTTATTCCTTCTTCTTTCATAATATTAACTTTTCTGTCAATAACATGTTTTTCTAATTTCATGTTTGGAATACCATACATAAGAAGTCCGCCTACTCTGTCATCACGTTCATATACGGTTACACTGTGACCTCTCTTGTTTAACTGATCTGCAACTGCAAGTCCTGAAGGGCCTGAACCGATTACAGCTACTTTTTTGCCTGTTCTGACTGAAGGTTTTTTGGCTGACGCATATCCTTCCTTGTAGGCATTTTCTATTATGCTATATTCGTTATCTCTAACACTTACTGCATCTCCATAAAGACTACATGTACATGCTTTTTCACAAAGTGCAGGACAAACTCTTGAAGTAAATTCAGGAAAGTTGTTAGTCTTGTGAAGACGGTTGTATGCCTGTTCCATATTTCCATGATATAAAAGATCATTCCATTCAGGAACCAGATTGTTCAGAGGACAGCCTGATACCATACCTGATATAACTTTACCATTCTGGCAAAATGGCACGCCACAATCCATACATCTTGCTGCCTGGCATTTTTGCTTTTCTTCAGATAAATGTTCATGAAATTCATTAAAGTTTTTTATTCTTTCTTTAGGTGAAGATGCCTTTGCATCTTCACGTTCATAATCTAAAAATCCTGTTGGCTTACCCATTGCTATTCCTCCTATCTTGTTGCAGCGTAAAATGCTTCAATCTGTGCCTGTTCCGGATTTAATCCTTTTTCTTCCATCTTTGCAATTGCATTAAGCATTTTCTTGTAATCATATGGTATTATCTTTTTGAATTTTGGAAGATATTCTTCAAAATCATTTAAAATTTCCTTACCTCTAATTGAGTTAGTATATTTTACGTGGTCCTCAATCATTGCCTTTAATTCTAATACATCGTACTTGTTTGAAAGTTCTTCTGTTGATACAAGTGACTTGTTTACTTTTCTGTATAAATCATTATTTTCATCTAACACATAAGCAACACCGCCGCTCATACCTGCTGCAAAGTTCTTTCCAACTTTTCCGATTACTGCAACTTTACCACCTGTCATATATTCACAACCGTGGTCGCCTACACCTTCAACTACTGCTGTGGCACCAGAGTTTCTTACGCAGAAACGTTCTCCTGCCACACCGTTAATGTAAACTTTTCCGCTTGTTGCACCATATAATGCAACGTTACCGATTATAATATTTTCATCCTGCTTAAACTTAGATTCCTTAGGTGGCTTAACAATAATCTTACCACCTGAAAGTCCCTTGCCTAAGTAGTCATTGCTATCACCTGTAAGCTCAATTGTAAGACCGTTTGGAATGAAAGCACCAAAGCTCTGTCCGCCTGCGCCGTTACATTTTACTGTATACATATCATCTTCTAATGTGTCATTGTATTTCTTTGTGATTTCTGAACCAAAGATTGTACCAAATGATCTGTCAATATTTGTTACATCAACTTCAACTGAAGCAGGTTTCTTCTGTTCAAGAGCCTTACCAAGTTTCTTAATCAATACTGTAACGTCTTTTGTTTCATTAAGCTTAAAGTCATATACATTCTTCTTATCATATTTAACTCTAACATCAGCAAAATCAGCATTAAGGATTTTTGAAAGACAAACTTCGTCAGCTTTTCCTTCGCTTACGCCATCCTTAACTTTAAGTAAGTCTACTCTACCTACCAATTCATCAACTGTTCTAATGCCAAGTTTTGCCATATATTCACGTAATTCCTGAGCGATAAACTTCATAAAGTTTACTACATATTCAGGTTTACCCTTAAATCTCTTTCTAAGTTCAGGGTTCTGTGTTGCAACACCTACAGGACAAGTATCAAGGTTACATACTCTCATCATTACACATCCCATAGTTACAAGTGGAGCTGTTGCAAAACCATATTCTTCCGCACCAAGCATTGCTGCAATGGCTACGTCACGACCACTCATTAATTTTCCGTCTGTTTCAACTACTACCTTATTTCTAAGTTCGTTAGCTATAAGTGTCTGGTGTGTCTCTGCAAGCCCAAGTTCCCAAGGAAGACCTGCATTATAAATTGAGTTTTCAGGAGCTGCACCTGTGCCTCCGTCAAAACCTGATACTAAGATAACCTGCGCACCTGCTTTTGCAACACCTGCTGCAACTGTACCAACACCTGCTTCTGATACAAGCTTAACTGAAATTCTTGAATCTCTGTTAGCGTTCTTTAAGTCGTAAATAAGCTGTGCCAAATCTTCAATTGAATAAATATCATGATGTGGTGGTGGTGAAATAAGACTTACCCCCGGTGTTGAATATCTTGTTTTTGCAACCCAAGGATAAACTTTCTTTCCAGGTAAATGTCCACCTTCACCCGGTTTTGCACCCTGTGCCATTTTAATCTGAATTTCTTCGGCACTTACAAGGTATCTTGATGTAACACCAAAACGTCCTGATGCAACCTGTTTAATCTTTGAGCATTTATTTAAACCATCTTTTCCAATTGTAAGACGTTCAACACTTTCTCCACCTTCACCGCTGTTAGATTTGCCACCAATCATATTCATGGCAATTGCCATTGTTTCATGTGCTTCCTGTGAAATTGAACCATATGACATGGCACCTGTCTTAAATCTTTTAACAATTGAGTCCACACTTTCAACCTGTTCAATTGGAATGCCGCCGTTTTCAGGATAATTAAAGTCCATTAAACCTCTTAAATGTACCGGTGCCATTTCTTCATCTATCATATGTGTGTACTGTTTAAATAACTGATAGTTGTTTGTCCATGTAGCCATCTGAAGTGTATGAATTGTTGCTGGATTATATTTATGCTCTTCCTTTCCACTTCTAAGTTTGTGGTCACCTGAACTTTCAAGTGTTAAGTCTACATCTAATTCCAATGGATCAAATGCTGTTGAGTGAAGCTTATCAACGCTTTCTTCTATGTCATCTAATGTAATACCTTCAACAGGACTTACTGTTCCTGTGAAATATTTATTTATTACATCACTGCTTATACCTACTGCCTCAAAAATCTGTGAACCCTGATATGACTGAATTGTTGAAATACCCATCTTTGATGCAATCTTTACAATTCCGCTTAAAATTGCTTCATTGTAATCATCAATTGCTGCATATGGATCTTTGTTAATCATACCCTCTTCAACCATCTGCTTAATTGTTTCGTGTGCAAGATAAGGGTTAACTGCGCTGGCACCGTATCCTAACAATGTTGCAAAATGATGTACGCTTCTTGGTTCACCACTTTCAAGAACTAATGATAATGTTGTTCTCTTCTTTGTTTTTACAAGGTACTGATGTACTGCTGAAACTGCAAGCAATGAAGGAATCTGTACATGATATTCATCCACACCTCTGTCTGAAAGAATAATAATGTTTGCTCCGTCTTTGTGTGCCTTATCAACTTCTACAAATACCTGTTCAATAGCCTTTTCAAGCTTAATGCCTTTGTAATATACAATAGGTACAACTGCTGTCTTAAATCCCGGCTCTTTAATATTTTTAAGTTTTAAAATATCCGTATTTGTCAAAATAGGATTGTTAATTTTTAATACATTGCAGTTGTCAGGTTTTTCTTCTAATATATTACCGTCTTTTCCAAGATAAACTGATGTTGAAGTAACTATTTCTTCTCTGATTGCATCAATTGGAGGGTTAGTAACCTGAGCAAATAACTGTTTAAAATAGTTAAATAAAGGATGTGTTCTCTCACTTAAAACTGCAAGTGGTGTATCCTTACCCATTGCCTTTGTAGCTTCATTTCCTGTGTTAGCCATTGGAATAATTCTCTGAAGGTCTTCAAAGCTGTATCCAAAGTTTTTCTGAAGTCTCTGGCGTTCTTCTTTTTCATATGTTTCAACTTTTACGTTAGGGATATGAATGTCCTTTAAGTTAACAAGGTTATTATTTAACCATTCACCATATGGCTTTCTTGTTGCATATGATTCTTTTAATTCATCATCGTCAATTAACTTACCGTTAACTGTGTCAACCAAAAGCATACGGCCCGGTCTTAATCTTTCTTTTACAACAATCTTTGCAGGATCAATTTCAAGAACACCTACTTCTGATGAAAGGATAAGCTGGTCATCATCTGTAATGTAATATCTTGAAGGTCTAAGACCATTTCTGTCAAGAATTGCTCCCATGTAATCACCATCAGAGAAAAGAATTGATGCAGGTCCATCCCAAGGTTCCATCATTGTTGCATAATACTGATAGAAGTCTTTCTTAGTCTGGCTTATTGTGTCGTTCTTTTCCCATGGTTCAGGAATACACATCATAACTGCAAGCGGAAGATCAACACCATTCATTACTAAAAATTCCAAAGTATTATCAAGCATAGCTGAGTCAGAACCGTTAGTATCAACTACAGGCATAACCTTCTGTAATGAATTGTTCATATACTCGCTGTTCATTGATTCTTCTCTTGCAAGCATGTTATCTGCATTACCACGGATTGTATTTATTTCTCCATTATGAACTATAAATCTGTTAGGATGAGCTCTTCTCCAGCTTGGGTTTGTATTAGTTGAAAATCTTGAATGCACTAATGCAATTGCTGATTCGTAACTCTTGTCCTGTAAATCATCAAAGAATAATCTTAACTGACCTACTAAGAACATTCCCTTATATACAATAGTTCTGCTTGATAATGATACTGTGTAAGTACCACCGTTACTATGTGAGAAGACTCTTCTTACAATATATAATTTTCTATCAAATTCAATACCTTTGCTTAAACCTTCAGGTTTCTTAATGAAACACTGCATAATGCAAGGCATACATTCTACTGCTTTTGACCCCAAAACTTCAGGATGTACAGGAACCTGTCTCCATCCTAAAAATTCAAGACCTTCTTTTTCAGTTATAATTTCAAACATTTTCATTTCACGTTTTCTTTTAAGTTCATCCTGTGGCATAAAAAACATACCTACACCGTATTCTCTTTCTCCACCAATTTCAAAACCTAAAGACTTTGTGACTTTCTTAAAGAATTTATGTGAAATCTGTAATAAGATACCAACACCGTCACCGGTTTTTCCCTCGGCATCCTTACCTGCTCTATGTTCAAGATTTTCTACAATCTTTAAAGCATTTTCCACTGTTGCATGACTTTTCACACCTTTAATATTAACTACAGCACCAATACCGCAGTTATCATGCTCAAAACGTGGATCGTATAATCCATCTTCTTTTGCTTTCTTGAATAATTCATTTTGACTCATGATTTTCCTCCTTTATATAAATGTTTGATAATAACTAACCTTAATAAATAAAGTAATCAATTTACAAAAATTTATTTTGTAAGTAACAAAAAAGGGCACAAAAACTACATCAGCTATAACTGTTGTACGTCTTTGTACCCTTTATTGTTTTGCTACTTAATTTTATAAACTATTTTCGTATGAAAATCAAGTAAAATTAAGTTTAGGTAGCCTTTTTCTTATTTTTTTAAGGTTTGGCTTATTTAATATATATTGGATAGGTGAAAACCTTAATAAATTAAACCTGTAGTTTAAAATTATAAAGCTTACAATATACAAAAGCCACACATTTCACTATATTAGTGAACATCCTCCTGGCACGAGCCCGGCAGTAGTGAGTTTTTTTATTAAGCACCACAAAATCCGGTCTAACATATCCATAACCTTTCAGATATAACAAAAGGACTCCCTTCCGGAAGTCCTTTTAACATAATCAAATAATATCTAGTTATTCAAAAAATCTTTAATCTTCTTACTTCTAACAGGGTTACGAAGCTTTCTTAATGCCTTGGCTTCAATCTGTCTGATACGTTCTCTTGTTACATTGAAGATTTTTCCTACTTCTTCAAGTGTACGAGGGTGACCGTCTCTTAAACCAAATCTTAAGATTATGACTTCTCTTTCTCTGTCCTTTAAGTCCTGTAATAAAACATCAATGTGTTCACGAAGCATTACTGATTCAATGTTGGCTTCAGGTGTAACTGTGTTGTTATCAGCTACGAAATCACCTAAGTTTGAATCATCTTCTTCACCGATTGGTGTTTCAAGTGATGCAGGTTCTCTTGCAATCTGCATGATTTCAAGTACTTTTTCTTCTGTCATATCTAATGCTGTAGCAAGTTCTTTAGTAGATGGTTCATAACCTAACTCTAATGTAAGCTTACGCTGCATCTTTGACATTCTATTAATTGTTTCAACCATATGAACCGGTACACGGATTGTTCTTGCGTGGTCAGCTAATGCTCTTGTTACTGACTGTCTAATCCACCATGTTGCATATGTACTTAATTTGTATCCTTTTGTGTAGTCAAATTTTTCTACACCCTTAATTAAGCCAAGATTACCTTCCTGTACTAAGTCTAAAAAACTCATTCCTCGACCGGTATATCTTTTTGCAATACTAACTACTAATCTTAAGTTAGCCTCTATTAACTTTTCTTTGGCAACTATGTCGCCTTCTGTCTTACGCTTGGCAAGTTCTAATTCTTCGTCTGCTGTTAACAGTGGAACTGTTCCTATTTCTTTCAAGTACATACGAACCGGATCCTCTGTTCCTACACCCTCGAGCAAATCTACAGCATCAAATTCTACTGTCTCTTCTTCATCATTTTCAAAATTCTCGTCTGTAGGTTCCAGTAAGTCTCCTTCGTCTGCTGCTACCATTGCAATATCCTCATCTGTAGGTTCTGCAACAAGATCAACTGTTGCCTCGCCTTCTTCCGGGAAATCATTATCGGCATCATCACTCTTTGCACAATCAGCTTTAGGTGCCTTTGGCTCGTTTACGTCTACTCCCATGTTGACATTGATTTTCTTTCCTGTTAATTCTGTTATAACATCAGTTTTTTGCTTTTCTGTCAAATCATCATCTTTAAAGAAATCCTGAATCTCATTAATTGTAAGTCGGTCTTCCTTCTTATGAGCCAATTCAATCAGTTCTGCTACTTTTTGAGTAAATTCTTCCTTTTTCAATACAGCATCCTTTCTAACTAAGAAACTTAGTTTATCATACATGTGTTTTTTGCACACTAAACTGACCACAAAATTATTTTTTGTCGGTCGAACTAATATTATACACAAAAAAACAGCCAGTGTAAACCGACTGTAAAAAAATTCTTTGTTTTTTGTTGATTTTTATTAGATTTTATCAATAATTTTGCTTATCTAAATCTTCAATTACTGCTTTTATGGCATTTTCAGTGTTTGGAACAGTAACTCTGTCTGCCAACTTTTTAACATTCTCCTTGGCATTGCCAACTGCATAACCAATGTCACAATTCTGCAACAACGAAATGTCATTTTCCTGGTCTCCCACTCCAATCGTTGTATGAATATGCTGGTTAAAGTGTTTCTTTAAATACTCTACGGCTATGCCTTTGCCACTATCCACTCTTTGAATTTCAAGACCGTTAGGCCAGCTTGTATCAAATCTAAACTTATTGCCAAACTTCTCCTTTAAGTCTTTTTGCATTGCAACCGTAACTTCTTCATCCTGAATAAATAAAATCTTAAAAACTTCGTCTCCAATACTATCAAACAACTTCTCAAGACTTCCATCTCCAGGAGCACTTTCAAGTGGTTTAAATTCCTTGCTGTCGTGAGCTGTATAATTAATCCAATATTCCCAAACTTTCGTCCAGTTATCATTAACATATTTTACAAGTTTGTAGCAATCCTCTTTTGCCATTGGCCACTTTTCAATAATCTGCTCATTATCCTTGTCGTAAAGAACCGCTCCATTTAAAGCAACTATTGGTGCGTTAACCTTGAATCTATCCTTAAACTTATCAGCATATTCAGGAAATCTTCCCGTTGCCAAAGTAAATATTCCACCTTCTTTTTGGAAATATTTAATGGCCTTAACGTTTTCTTCTGACAAAACCTCTTCCCCATAAGTTAATGTACCGTCACAATCACTGCAAAGCAAATATCCTTTAAACTTTGGAGCCGGATTTACATGAACCATACAATGCTTAACTTCCTGAAAGTTTTTTTCAATTGCATCATGCACTTCCTGTGCAATGGCATGGGATTTATATAAGGAAATGTTGCCATTAGCTGCAATTTCAACATCCACATATATTTTTGCTCCAAAAAGACGTGTATGAAGTAAATCAAGTGAAACTACACCTTTTTGACTCAAAATAATGTAGGCCATTTTTCTCTCAACTTCTTCATCACATGACTTGTCAACCATCTTATCTATTGCATCTTTAAAAATTTCATAAGCTGCCTTGGCAATGAATAAACAGATAATAACACTTGCTATAGGGTCAAGAATAGGAAATCCTGATCTTGCACCTATAATACCTATTAAAGCACCAATTGAAGAAAGAGCATCAGACCTGTGGTGCCATGCATCAGCCATTACTGCCCCTGAATTAATCTTTTTTGCAGCAGATCTTGTAAACCAATACATCCATTCCTTTGTTGCAATAGATACAATCGCTGCAACCATTGCTATTATTCCCGGAATTGTTTGATTGCCATTGGTTCCATTTATTATTTTATTTACACCATCTATGCCAATTCCTGCTCCTGTTATAAGAAGTACCACTGCCAAAATAATAGCTGCAACACACTCTAATCTATCATGGCCATACTGATGACCTTCATCAGATTCTTTTCCTGCAAGGCTAACGCCTATTATTACTATAAAACTACTAAAAACATCAGACGCAGAATGAATGGCATCAGAAACCATGGCGCCCGATTTTCCTATAATACCTGCCAACAATTTAAATACTGACAAAAGCAGATTAACTACAATACTAACTGTAGACACCTGCATTGCTACTTTTTTAGTTTTTTCATCTGACAAAATTTCTTTCTTTTCTATTCTTGTCATAACGAACCCGCTTTCCTTAATAACTATGCTTTCTTTAATAAAATATGACTTCTTTGGACAGTCATATTTTTATAAAACCTACTCTTCTATAAATTATTTGCTTCTTAAACAATTATCAATTCCACAATAAATACCAGCGCACAACTTACTATTGCAACCTGAAAAAGATTTCCACCTTTCCAAGCCAAAAGAATCGCACCAATTAATGCAATCAGACCTGACCACATACTCTGTGTGGCTGTAAGGATTGCCGGAAATGTCATTACCGCCAATGTTACATAAGGCACATAATACAAAAATGACTTTATGTATTTATTTGTAATTTCTTTTCTAATTAATGTTAACGGAAGCACTCTGATTGCATAGGTTGCAATAGCCATTGCAAGAAGACATATATATATGTTATGCATTTTCTTCCTCCTTTACCGGAAATAATATTGCTGCCGCTAATGAAATAATAACAGTCAAAATCATAATTTTTACACCTGATGAAATTCCTGCAAAAACAGAAAGTGTATTAAATATGTAACTTAAAACAAAGCTTACAACTATTACTCCTGCTACTATTTTGTTCTTTTTCCCCTCAGGAATTATGCATGCCATAAACATACCATAAAGACCTACACTTAAAGCACTTACAACTCTGATTGGCAATGCGTTGCCCATCAAAACACCTAGCGCCGTACCTACACACCATGCCGGTGAGGCAACTGCCGCAAGTCCAAAAGTATAATAAGGATCAAGCTTTCCTGCTACAGATATTGAAGCTCCAAATATTTCATCTGTTATAAAATATCCCATTATAAGTCTTTTCCATATTGGGGTGTCTGCGGGAATCTTCTGGCTTAACGCACAGGACATTAAAAGATATCTGGCATTGGCGACAACCTCCATCATTACCATTACAAAAATGGTTGCGTTGGCCCCAAAAAGAGTAAATGCAATATATTCCCCCGCTGAGGCATGCAATCCAAAACTTGCCACTGCTGACTGAAATGCCGTTATTCCTGCATTCTTTGCCTGTATTCCAAGTGTAAATGCTACTGCAAAATACCCCAATGCTATTGGAATACCATTTTTTAGTCCTTTTACAAAATTGTCTAAATGTTTCTCTTTCATTTTCTGCTTAATCTCTCGTTTCCTAGTTGCTGCAATGATTATACTTTACTTTCCATACATTTATCAATATCATTTCATTATAGCTCTATGTATAATTCATTACTTCTTTACTTTAACACTTTTAACCTTGCTCCAGTCGCCATAAATCTTCTTGCCATTAACAGTTCTATATGCTCTTACCTGAACATAATATTTCTTCTTTTTAAGTTTTTTAATAGTGTATTTTGGAGTATTGGTTTTGATGTTTTTAACCTTAGCTTTTTTAAGCTTTTTCTTTGTTGTGGCATATCTTACATTATATCCTGTAACTTTAGAAATCTTAGCCCACTTAAGACTAATCTTTTTGCCTTTTTTGTTTTTGGCATATTTAACCTTTGCCTTTGAAACCTCAATAGTTTCTGTTTCTTTAGGCGCATTAGGATTGTCTTCTGCCTCAATTGTTCTAACATAAGTTCCTGTATAATTATCACCTAATCCTGTGAAAGTAATTGTAATCTTACCCTTTACATCTGTTTCTACAGTATAATCATAATCAGTTCCTTTTGTCATCGCGTAACTACCATTATTGACAGTAATTTTCAATTGTTTATTTTCGAATTCTGTTCTAATAGTTACATTGCCTATTTCTTTTTTTACAATTTGAAATTCCTTTGTTATCTGTCCTGTATAACCATCAATTCCCTTAATAATCATAGTTACCTTGCCCGGATAAAAATTGTTCTTGTACGTAACTGTATAATCAGCCATAGGATTTAAATTCTTTCCTTTATAAGATAATAACACTATTGGAGTTATTCTCTTTCCAACAAACTCATAATTATCCTTAACATTAGACCAGTCTATCTGAACTTTTCCTGAACTAATATCAATAGGTGTAACTTCCGCACCCTCTTCTTTTCCATTGTCCTTAGCATCCAAAACTGAATAACTGTTATCAGCCTTTACCTGATAATTTGGCTGTATAAGTGACATACTAAATGCCATTGATAAACTAAGAATAACCGATAAAACTTTTTTTGATTTTCTCATAATATTTCTCCTCGTCTCAATTTTGATTAATATGTAACTAATGAACCCTATCAATTTTTAACACCGTCAGTATATTTTAGCACATTTATCAACCTAACGCCACATCAAGTACCATCATAAGAACAAATCCAATTGCTGCACCTATTGTTCCTATATTAGTATGCTCACCTGACTGTGACTCAGGAATTAATTCTTCTATTACAACATAAATCATTGCACCTGCTGCAAATGCCAAAAGATATGGCAATATTACAATAATCTTTGATGTAAGAAGTATAGTTATAAATGCACCTATAGGTTCTACAACACCTGAAAGGAACCCACACTTAAATGCCCTCATCTTACTCATTCCCTGTCCCTTTAGAGGCATTGAAATAATGGCACCTTCCGGAAAATTCTGTATTGCAATACCTATTGACAATGCAACAGCTGCAGTAAGACTTAACTTGCTATGTCCCATAATCGCTCCTGCATACGCTACACCCACTGCCATTCCCTCAGGAATGTTGTGAATTGTAACTGCAAACATCATCATTGTTGTTTTTGAAAATTTACTCTTTACACCCTCCGGCTTATCGCTGTCCAAATGTAAATGTGGCACAATGCTGTCAATTAAAAGTAAAAACAAAATTCCAAGCATAAAGCCTACAGCTGCAGGAAGCCAGGCTATTCTCCCCTGTTCCTTAGACATATCAATTGCCGGAATAAGAAGTGACCATACGCTTGCCGCAATCATAACTCCTGCTGCAAAACCAAGTAGAGTCTTTTCAATCTTTGCATTAATATTGTCTTTCATAAAAAATACCATTGCTGCACCTAGGGTTGTTCCAAGCAACGGTATTAATAAAACAACCATTTCATCCATATTTTATCCCTCTCCTTCATTAATTACACATATTGTTATAACTCAACTATTTGATGTAATCGTATACTTTCATAATATAATAAGGACCCCGAATACACGAAGTCCTTATCCTAATTTATTTTATAATTTTTGCTTTTCTTCGTTTTTCAATCCAGCCTACTATCTTTCGACCAATCTTTTCGATTAATATTGTACTATATCTTAATGCCGGTTCTGTAATTATGGCAAATACCACAAACAACATAATGCATTTCGTAGACATACCGCGCATTGCAAATAAATCTCCAAGATAAATACTGCAACCTAAAAGTCCTACAATACATCCGCCCCAAACACACCAGCGAAGTGCATTCATAGGCTTACTAATGTTATAAAGAATTACAAATCCTACTATTGCAAGTAACATTGTGCAGGCTGTTGATATATCAGTCTCACCTACTTCAAATACCTGACCAAATACTACAAGTGCTCCTACAACAAGGAAATCTGTAATACCTGCCGGCAATGCTTTTATAAGCACATTGGATAGGAAGTGTCCCTGAATAATGTTTTTATTAGGCTGTAGGGCAAGGAAAAATGCCGGAACACCTATTGTAAACATACTAATCAGCGAAATCTGTGATGGCTCCAATGGATAATTTATCATAAAGCATACAGAAAATAGTGATAAAAGGAATGAGAAAATATTTTTAACAAGAAACAAACTTGCTGAACGTTCAATGTTATTTACAACTCTTCTTCCTTCCATTACAACTGATGGCATACAGGCAAAGTTGGAATCTAACAAAACAAGCTGTGACGCCTGTGCTGCCGCATCACTTCCTGATGCCATTGCCACTGAGCAGTCTGCATCCTTTAGTGCCAAAACATCGTTTACACCATCACCTGTCATTGCCACAGTTCTACCTGCTTTCTTAAGGGCTCTGACAAATTTACGTTTCTGGTCAGGTGTAACTCTGCCAAATACTGTATATCTTAATACTGCATCTTCAATTGCCTCATCTGTTGTAAGGGTTGATGCATCTATATAATTGTCTGCATTTGCTATTCCTGCCTGCAACGCAACCTGAGAAACAGTTACAGGATTATCACCTGATATAACCTTTATTTCCACACCCTGATTTTCAAAATACTTAAATGTTTCAGGTGCTTCTTTTCTAATAGGGTTAGACAAAAATACCAAGCCTAGAGGTGTAACCTTTCCTGTTAATGCTTTACCGTCAATAACTCCGTCATAAATACCAAATACAAGAACTCGGTATCCTTCTGAACTATACTGTTCAATCTGTTCTCTATAATTGTCATAATCCTCTCTTAACACGAACTCAGGTGCACCAAGAACATAGCTTCCATCTTCAAAGGCTGCTCCTGAATATTTAAACTGTGACGAGAAAGGACTTACTGACACTGCTTTTCTACCTGAAGGCTTATTAAAGTAATCCTTCATAGCCTTCATAGTAATATTATCACTAGACATTGCCGAAGCAAAATCACTAATAATCTGCTTTAATGGAGCCATGGACTGACTGTCGTATCCATCCATTGGAATCTCTCCGTTAACTTCCATTGTATTCTCTGTAATTGTCCCTGTTTTGTCAACACACAAAACATTAACTCTTGCAAGGGTTTCTATACATTTCATGTCATGTACAAGAACTTTCTTTGATGCAAGTCGCATAACACTTACAACAAGAGCAACACTGGCCAGTAAATACAAACCTTCCGGTATCATTCCAATAACAGCAGCAACCATAGATGTTATACTCTTGCTAAAAGATGCTCCCGAAAAGAAAAACTGCTGTCCAAAAAGTAATAGTCCAATTGGAATAATCAATATACCCACTACTCCAACTAATTTGTCAAGAACTCTAATCATTTCGGACTGTTCTTCACTATTCATTGCCTTAGCTTCAAGTGTTAACTTTGATATATATGAATCCTCACCAACCTTGTCAAGTCTTGCATAACATTCACCTGAAACAATAAAGCTTCCTGACATTAATTCATCGCCGGGCTTCTTTGATATTTCATCAGATTCACCTGTAAGCAATGACTCATTAACTGAAACTTCGCCATCTACAACAATGGCATCGGCACAAATCTGATTTCCTGCCTTAAAAATAACTATATCGTCAAGGACCAGTTCTTCCGCAGGAATACTAAACTGTCTTCCTTCTCTAACAACTAAAGCCTTTGGGGCATTTAATACTGATAACTTATCCAAAGTATTCTTTGCTCTTATTTCCTGAATAATACCGATAAACAAGTTTGCCAGAATAACCGGCAAAAAAGTTAAATTACGGAATGAACCTGCCAAAATTAACAGCGCCGCAAGAACTGCAAATACTAAGTTAAAATACGTAAACAGATTACTTTTTATAATTTCCGGAACAGTTTTTGACGGCGGTTCAACCGGCTCGTTAGACCAACCATTTTCAAAATATTCATTAACCTGATCACTGTTTAAACCATATCTGATATCTGCATTAAATCTTCTTGTCTGAACTTTTTTTCTTACTATTGTATTGTCTTTTGATGTTCTATTCTTCATAAGTTCTCCTTGTCAGTTAAAAACCCCTATATTAATTTTCAGATTGCCATATACCTAAATCTACAATCCGTTTTCTTAAATACCTTCACATCAAAATATTATACCAAATATTTCATATCATATTTTGAATATTCTATGAACTATTTGTTAGTGTTTATGATATTTTCTGCCATCTTCTTCATATTTAGGCTCACAAGTAAGTTGCATTCCTAATTTTTTAAATGTAGTTTCATCTACTGATGACAATAAAACTGTTGAATGTGCGTCACATCCCTTAAGCTTAGTTAATTCTCCCATAGCCTTCTTTGCATTTTCATTGTGAGCTGCTGTTGATGACAATGCAATTAAAATTTCATCTGTGTGAAGACGTGGGTTCTTGCTTCCAAGATAATTAGTCTTCAATGTCTGAATAGGTTCAATTGCTTCTTTTTCAATTAATTCTACTTCATCATCAATATTACCAAGTGCCTTAAGAGCATTAAGCAAAGCTGCTGCTGATGCACCTAAAAGGTCAGTTGTGCGACCTGTAACAATCTTTCCGTCAGGAAGTTCAATTGCTACAGCCGGCTTGTTGTCAGTTTCTTTTTCTTTATTAAGAGCCACAACTGCTACTTCTCTATCCTGTGGTGTAATTTCAGCCTGTTTCATAAGAATTTCTAACTTAGAAATATTATTTTTTGTACTTCCTGTTCTTCTCTTTTCACAAAGAGCCTGATAATATCTTCTGATAATTTCCTGTTTTGAAGCCTTGCAACAAGCTTCATCATCAAAGATACAATTTCCTGCCATATTAACCCCCATATCTGTAGGTGATTTGTATGGACTCTTACCTGAAATCAATTCAAACATTGCATTAACAACAGGGAAAATTTCAAGGTCTCTGTTATAGTTTACAGTTGTCTCTCCATATGCTTCCAAATGGAATGAGTCAATCATGTTAACATCATTTAAATCTGCTGTTGCTGCCTCATAAGCAAGGTTAACAGGATGTCTTAATGGAATGTTCCAAATAGGAAATGTTTCAAACTTAGCATATCCTGCATTAATTCCTCTCTTATGTTCATGGTATAACTGTGAAAGACATGTAGCCATCTTTCCACTTCCAGGACCTGGTGCTGTTATAACAACAAGTGGTCTTTCAGTTTCAATATAATCATTCTTTCCGTAACCTTCATCACTAACAATAAAGTTAACATCACTTGGATATCCGGGAATCTTATAATGCTTGTATGACTTAATTCCAAGTTCTTCTAATCTCTTCATAAATAATTCTGCTGCCGGCTGTCCTGCAAACTTTGTAAGACAAACGCTGCCAACAAAAAGTCCTACTGACTGAAATTCATCAATAAGTCTTAAAACATCCATGTCATATGTAATTCCATAATCTCCACGAATCTTGTTTTCTTCAATGTCTTCAGCACTAATAACAATTACAACTTCTGCCTGGTCTTTTAACTGTAATAACATCTGTAACTTTGAGTCAGGCTCAAATCCAGGCAATACTCTTGATGCATGATAATCATCAAAAAGCTTACCGCCAAACTCCAAATACAACTTGTTTCCAAACTGTGCAATTCTTTCCTTAATGTGTTCTGATTGCATCTTTAAATACTTCTCATTATCAAATCCTTTTTTCAAAATCTTAACCTCATCTATCATCATTTTATATATAATTATATTGATTACAGTGTTCCAATACTAACATACAATGAAGCATAAACTTCACAATATGCAAATATTGAGACAGATTGTTATAGTGCAAAGCAGGTAACAATCCATATAATCAATGTTATTACCTCTCGTAAAAATCATGGTCATCCACAACAGGAATCTTCTTAATGTCCATATCTTCTATCATTATAAATCTCTGATTTTGAAGAAAAACAATTAACTGATCTATAACCTGCTGTTCTCCCTGAACTTCCATTTCAACAGTTCCATCATACAAATTTCTAACCCAGCCTGTAAGCCCAAGCTGTCTGGATTTATATACTGAATAATATCTAAATCCTACCCCCTGAACTCTTCCATAGAAGATTATGTGTTTTCTTATTTTTTCACTCATATTTATCTCCTAATCCAAACTTTAATACTAATTTTATGCTAATTTCATTATTAATTTTTTATGCTAATTTTGATAGTTTTTTTATAGCTTTTTAATATTATTTTTCAACAAACTTAATTTCATACTCACTACTATCATAAACTTTTTCAATAAAACCTTTTATGATAGTCTTGGCATTCTTTTCGGCATTTTCAAGAAGTCCATTGCTTTCTGCATCCTTCTTGGCATTCTCCTTAAGCTTGCTCATTGCCTCATTGTTATCTTTTAAAGTAATCTTTGTGAATATGCTTTCCTGTTCGTGATACACCTTAAAAGAATCCTTATTAAGTTCACAGCTTAGAATCTTAGCCTTTGGAACTTTAACCGTTATGGTCTTATCCTTTACGCTCCAGTCAATCTGGTCAAAATCAATTCCTGCCTTAACATTTACATCATAACTGTAAATATACTTGCTCTGAGTAAAAGGAATGTCGATTCCAAACAACTGCTTTGACTCATCTGTAACATTAACTTCAGTACAATATGCTTCCTGAGTTGCAAGTTCTCCAATATTCTCAAAACCTAATTTAGTAGTCTTATTGTCAATTGAAACAACCTTCCTTGTGCCAAACCACGCAACAAGAACCACTGCCACAATGCATAATATTATTAAAATCTGCTTTGATAAATAAACCTTTGCAATGCTTAAACCTTTTTTATTTTTTTCTTTAGTCCCCATACTTTAATCTCCTCTGTATTAATAAATACTCTTTATTTTATCATATAACTTAACTCTTTTGAATTTATTTTGTCGAAAAAAAACGCCTTATATGATTTTTTCTCACATAAGACGCTTTTTATTAGATTTTTATAAAGTTTTTTGTACTAATTTACTTGTTAATTATTTTTTACTTATTACAACTTTCTTTGAAGCTGACCACTTACTGTAAACTAATTTGTTATTTACTTTCTTTGCAACTTTCACTCTTACATATAAAACTTTCTTGTTTTTAAGCTTACTGTTTTTAATTGTAAATGTTGCCTTCGTTGATGTTTTAGTTGCCAAAACCTTTTTAAAGTTCTTTGTAGCTGATACCTGTACCTGATACTTAGCTGCACCTACAACTTTCTTAACATAAATTTTTGTCTTTGCAGAAACCTTAACTTTTGTAGCCTTCTTAACCAAAGTTTTGTTCACTGTTACAGTGGTTGTTGCTACCTTTTTGTTTCCTGTAGTCTTTGGTTCTGTAGTCTTTGTTGCAGAATCTTTTGCAGTTGTTGTTTCCGGTGTTGTGCCACTATTATCTTTATCTTTTATTTTTGATACATAACCACCGCGATATAATGTTGCAAGTTTATCATATAATTTAGCATATAATGCCGGCTTAAATGTTGACTCTGTTCCGCTAAAGCCTGTTCCTGTAAGGTCCATATCAGCTATTTCAAGACCAAGCGGACTTGTATTACCTCTTTCTTCGAAGCCTTCTGAATATGCACCTGTGCCGTTATAGTTAATTCTTGGCTTTAATGCTGTTGAAGCTGTTGAACCTTTTGTTGCTATAAAACTTGTGCTGTTAAATACACCACCTGTTCCAAGCCAGTTTCTGCTATTCCAGTATGGATCATCTTCAATTTCATTCTGATTATAAATTGTTTCAGGTATTGCTGAGCCACCAACGAAATCACCATTTTCATCAATATCATCAGGGCTGTATGTGTAATCTCCGTCTGCCACATAAATACCATCACCGCCAAGTAAGTTACATGTAATTGCTGCCATTCCATCACGGTCTACATATGAACCGATTCTTGTTGATCTATACCATGCATTTCCTGTTGTTGCTGTAGGATGGACAAACATTGTGCACCCCATTGCTGCATAATAACGTCCAAGTTCAGGATAAAAATGTCCGTCCCTACATATATCAACACCAATCTTGCCCCATTTTGTTTCGATAATCTTTGGTGTCTTACCTGTTACTGACCACTTATTTTCCTGGCCTGCTCTATGAATCTTCTGATAAGAATCAATTTTTCCATTAGGATAAAGAATTGCTGCTGAGTTATATACTTTTTCAACACCATTGTCTTTTATTGTTCCCGCTTCATCTTTTTCAGTCATACCAAAGATAATGTACATATTGTATTTCTTTGCATATTTTGAAAGTTCATTTGTTGTAGCTCCCGGAATTGTTTCAGCTGTATAAACCTGCATAGATACTCCAAACTTCTGATAGAACGGATCCTGTGACGGCTGTAAATATCCATAGCCTGTTAATACCGTTTCAGGGAAAACTAAAATGTCTACGCCCTTCTTTCCGGCTTCTTCTATGTATTCTTTCATCTTTGCAATTGTCTTTGTCTTATTGCCCCAATAACCTGTCATATTAACAACGGCTGCCTTTGGTCCCTTAGTTGAAGCTGTTGTATTTGCACTATATCTTAGAACTCCACCGTTTTCTTCCATCTTGTCAGCTAATTCACTATATAAATCAACATATAATTCAGGATTAAAATCTTCATTAGAACATGTAGAACCTGTTGATGCCCTAACTGATTTACTGTTTGTAAGAAGTCCTTCCTGATTTGTAATAATATTTGAATCATCATCTGCACCTGCCAAATATGAAGGTCCGTTAAACACTGCGTTCATAATAATACTACCACCAGGGAATTTAGAAGGATTACTTGGTGTTTCATTCATTCCAACCAAATCTGAACTTAATATAAGGAATCCATCTCTTGAAGCAATGCTTTCAAGTCTGACTTTGTAATATTCTTCCCATGCTGACATATTACTCTGACTCCAGCCACCTCCCGTAGCTGTTGGATTAATCAAGATATTGCATCCCATTGCTGAATAATATCTTTCAAGTTCAGGTGTTGAATATGTATCATAACAAATACTAATGCCTAATTTTCCATATTCACCTGCATCTATAATTACCGGTGTGTCGCCTGATGTACACCATGAACCTTCAACCGGTGTAATCTTCTGATAAGTTGTCACATCTCCATCCGGTGAACAAACAAAAGCTGAATTATACGCATGATTCTTATCAATTTTTCCATCCTTTTCAATTGTTTCCGTTGCACCATATATAATCCACATATCATCTTCATCTGCTATTTTTGCAAAATGTGATGCTGTTGCTCCATCCTTTGCTTCTGCACTTTCAACTGCCCATTTGTATTCCGTTGATGTTGGATCACTTGATGAAACATATCCTGTTACACACATTTCAGGAAATACTAAAATCTTTACTCCCTTCTTGTCTGCCTCTTCAATATACTCATCCATACTAGCTATATTAGCCTGCTTGTCGCCCCAGGTTGTTTCAAAGTTAACGACTCCTAATTCGTTCTCTGAAAATGTTGAGGTAACTCTTGTCTGAGTTAAACGTTCACTTCTGGTAAACTCTCCGGAAAATCCATAATATGCATATGTTGGTATAGCTGTTGAAACTGTCATTGCAAGTGCCAAACCTACTGCTGCAATCTTCTTTGTGAATTTTCCAAATTCTCTTCTTGTACCCTTTCTAACCATACTTTCCTGCCTCCTTGTAAAAAGTTATATTTTAAAACTTAAGCCTTTTCTCTAATAACATAAGGGGATTATTAAAGAAAAAAGAGGCTGCATACATTGTGTATGCAAAACCTCTTTGTCTCGCTTAATGTTTCAAACAAGGCACAGTATAATTATTTAGCTTTTTCTTAGCAACTGTTTTTCCTTATTTTTTTATTTTATTAATCGTTTTGTTAATTTATTATATTATTTTATTTCTTTTATTATTTAGTCAGCTAATTTCTAAAATACTTTTCCTAATTGTTTGCACTCTTATTTATTAGAAAGAAACAACTAATTCCATCTTAAATTTTTCCTGACCATATACAGCATGTGGAACATCCTTAGGCATTATAATTGTTTCACCTTCTTTAAGAATAAAAACATCTCCACCGATTGTAAATTTTCCTGTTCCCTCTAGTACTGTAACCATGGCATCTCCACCTGATGCATGAGTTGAAATTTCTTCTCCTTTGTCAAATGAAAACAATGTAACACTTACATAATCATTCTGAACCAATGTTTTACTTACAACCTGTCCCTCCTGATAAGCCACTAAATTCTTCAATTCTACTTTTTCTTTTTTTACAATATTCTTATACATATCTATACCTCTTTCATAATTTATTTTGCACTACCATTTTTATTAACACTTTTTATATTAAAAATGTATACTTATTAACATTGTATGTTCTTTTATATCTTTATTTTGATATTTCCTTATAATTATATTTTCCACTTTCGTCATCTCCTAACCGTTCACACTTTTATTCGGAAAAATGATTCATAATATATACTCCAAATGCTACCATACATCCTGCTATTATATACTTTATTCTCATTGGTTCACCAAGAATTATACTGGAAAAGATAACCCCAAGAATCGGAATAAATGCATTAAATATAGCTATTTTGCTTATTGGATGATATGCCAGAAGCTGATTATAAACTCCAAAACATACTGCTGATATAAGAATCAGACCAACCATTGTTATAATTGATTTTATATTTATTGTCCATTTTGATGCAGGACCTATTATGGCTGAAATAATACACAGTAAACCTCCGCCTATGGTCATGCTTAACCCTGTTGCTACAGTCATATCCATTTTTTTTGAAATTATTCTTGTAATAATTCCGCCAAAGGCTCCACACAGGGCATTTAGAAGAATCATTCCGTCGCCTCTAAATGAAATTCCCTGAAAGAAATTCTGTCCCGGTTCAATGTTTATTAACAGTATTCCGCCAAATCCCAATATACATCCTAATGCTTTGAATTTTGAAAACTTGTCATCTTCAAAAATAATGCAGGACAATATTATGGCAAAAAATCCATTCATTGAGTCGAGTATTGTTGACCTTGAACTTGGAAGATAACCAAGTCCCACATATGAAAACAAATAATGTAATGCTGTGTTAACCAGTGCAAATAATAATAGCCACGCCACAACGCTTTTTTGTTCAACTTTAAATTTTCTTTTTTGTATTATTGCAAGAATTGTTACTAATATTCCCGCAACAAGAAATCGTATTCCTGCAAAACCTATTTTGCTTCCTAAATCATCCGAGGCTATATGCAACTGGGCATATCCTAATTTAATCAGCGGATACGCCAACGACCAACCTGCCGCACAAAAAAACGCCCAAAAAGGGGCCGTTTTCCTGTTACTAAAAATTGAATTTTTCATGTAATTATTTCTCGTAAATCTTTCCTGTAATTTTTTCTATAATTATTCTGTAAGTCTTCTGTCTTTTTATTATGTTATGTATTTGCAATACAATAATTGTTTAATACTTCTGTTTCTTATTTTACTTTATTTTATTTCCTGTATTTCTACTTTTGTATTTATCAGGCTTTTCTTCCATATCATAAGATACACTTTGTATTCTATGGAATCAGTTGCCACAACAAAAGGCTCTTCCACGAATATCTCTGACTTTATCTTTTTGTGTTTTAACTTGTTCTGAAGTTGCTTTGCCCTTGTCAAAATCTTCTTATGCTCATTGTCTGCAGCCTTTCCAAACTTTCTTGTTGGATAATTCTTTGTTGCTTCTGTCATTTTTTCCATAAGACTTTCCACAACTTTTCCGTGAGACTTTCTATGTAACATAGTTGCTATAACTTTTGCAAGCTTTCTGTTCTTAAACTGCTTATATAAAACAAGAACCTGATAAAGCATTTTGTCCTGCTGCTCTCTTGCCACCTTAAGCATAACACTGATTGCCTTGTCTGTTGGCTCCCACGGATTGTCCCTTGGCACAAGATACTTCTCAGGCACCGAAGGATAAAAGCAATAATTAAGCGGTGGAAAATCTGTAAGATTAGCCAGCTCTTTCTCCAAATCATTACAATACTTTTCTCCCAAATAATCAAGTTTATCCCTTAGAATTGAAATTTTGTATTCAAGCTGTCTTAAATATTCATAACCTTCAATCCAAAAATGTGCAGTTCTTCCGTAATTATACAAATTAACTTCCAAACTAACATCCTCAAAAAATACAGTACACACCGAATCTTTCTGATGTACAACCAAAACATATTCATCATTGCCTGTACTGTCATTTTTTTGAACTGTCAGGGATGTATTAATCTCTCCCTGATAGTCCTTTATATATTCTCCTGTAATTCTTGCATTTTCAAATACAATAAAACTTTCAACCGCATCATTCATAAGATAAATAACTTTAAGCCTGTTATCATCTACCTTATCAAACACAAGTTCAAACTGATTCTGTTCTATTAAATTATCTAACTTTTCAAAAATATCTTCTCTTTTGCTCATAATCAATCTTTATCAACCCCAGCCCGGAACTTTTTTAAACAACATCTTCCTGCCCCAGCTTGATTTCTTTTTACTTAGGTAAATCCAACCTTTCTTTCCTGATTTTGTTTTTACATAAGCATAAGCATTAATTGGCTTTTCCTCTCCGTACTTGCCCTGTGGACGTTTTGCCACATTCTTCATTGGTTTAATTTTTATCATTTTAATCTTGTCACCTTTTTTGACTGTAAATTTCACCTTTGACTTCTTTGATGCTTTTTTGTAAACCTTAATATTACTCTTAGCCTTATACTTATACTTCTTTGAACTTCCTACAAGATTATATGTTCCTGTAGTTGTTGTAATCTTGTTATTCTGTAATTTCAATGGAATGTTAGCATAAAAACAGCCAATTGGCAATGAATATGGTGTATCTACCACAATATTAAATCTGCCGTTGCCTTTTACATTGCTAAAAGAATACTCTCTTGTATAATTCAAAGCCTTGTTTTTATTGTTATCAAATTCTACAATTGACGCACCATTCCATCTCTGAAATGAACTGTAATCCATAACATCCGAATAGCCTCCAATCTGCAAATTCAATTCCAAAGTATTATCACTACTGTCAATATCAAGAACCGTATACTTAGCCCAAGTATCTGTTAACTTCTTAGTGTAAACATTCTTATCATTTATAAACAAACTTACACTATTAAAGAAGTCATTATCATCTTTATTAACCTGAGTTGTGTACTTAATCTTCTCCGCCTGCCCATCTCCATTCAAGTCAAAATAATAATCCTTGTTCAGTTCAAGTGTCTGGTTAGTTGCTGCGTAAACATTAACATTGCTAAGCAAAAATCCTGCTGTAAAAGCAAAAGACAATGCTCCAAAAATTGATAAAGATTTTTTTAAATTTCCTTTCATAATCTTGTCCTCCTGTTCATACCCTTATAACTTGATTGTACTATTGTTTCGGAAGAAATCAATATGGATTTTCTTTTTTCGTGGTTGTGATAATTGAAACGTTTTCATCTTTATTTTATCATAAATATTTTTTAGAAACATTTCTCGAATATTTTATGATTTTTTAATAGATTTGCACTGCCTTTTCAACCAATTTTTCATTTTCATAAACAAGCTTTAATGTAAAAAATCTTTCTTCATTATTAAGCAACAACTTTAGAAAAATAGCATCCCCTTCCCATGTTGGAAGTTTAGGCACTTCCGTCTTGCTTACCCATTCCAATTCTCCCTCGTCGCAGGTAATAATCTCTCCACGAAAATCGTCCGATGTAAAAAGGCACATCATTTCAGGCTCACAGTCATCACTTACAAAAGTTATCAAACCTCTAAACTTATACGACAACAATTCCAAGCCTGTCTCCTCTTTTACTTCTCTTAAAAGACATTCCTCAGGGCTTTCATTTCCTTCTGCGTGACCGCCTACGCCAATCCACTTATCCTTATTAATGTCATTTTCTTTTTTAGTTCTATGTAACATTAAATATTTTTCATCTTTTTCTATGTAACACAAAGTCGTAACTTTCATCCAAGAATCCACCTCTAAAACCAGCTAAGAATTATTACCACAAACGCCAATATTGCTATTGCACCAAACAGCTTAAGTGATTTCATCAACTCTTTATATGTTAAACTATCTTTTAATAAAATATCTTCTTTGGTTAATGATTCCATTTTCATTGTTCTTCTAATTTTTATTAAAAAACAAATATCCAGCACGCAAAGTACCAAGCATATAATGCCTAAGATTGTTCTCATTGTTACTAGCATTCTACTTTACCTCCTGCATCATTAATTTCACATATTCTTCTGCATTCTCTCTATTGTCTTCTATTTCTGCTTCGGTAAGATTTCGGATAACTTTAGCAGGATTACCAAATGCCATTGAATTGTCAGGGATTTCCATTTTTCCCGTTACTAAAGCACCGGCACCAATAATGCAATTCTTGCCTACTTTTGCTCCATTCAGAAGAATACTTCCCATTCCTATAACTGTATTATCTCCAACCGTACATCCATGAACTATTGCATTATGACCTATTGTTACCCCGTTGCCAATGGTTAACGCATAGCCATTACCTGTGTGCAATGTGCAATTGTCCTGCACATTAGAATTATCGCCTATTGTTATTCCTTCCATATCACCACGAACTACCGCATTGTACCAAATCCCAACATTGTTGCCTATTTCAACATTTCCTACAATGTGTGTTCCCGGTGCTAAAAATATATTTTTGTTCAAAATTCTTCTCCTTCACAACAACTATATACTTATTTCTTCTTTCTAAGCTTTCCTGTTTTCTTGCTAAAAGTATATCTTTTTCCTTTGATTTTCTGTTTGCCTTTAAGCATGCCTTTTGTCTTTGAAAAATAGTATTTAGCCTTTTTGTATGTTACCCAGCCGTTTTTTCTTTTTCCACTTTTCTTGAAGAAATAACTTTTCACTCCGTCTGTGTAAATCTGATTAGTTACTACAACTCCGTTACCTTTTGCCAAATAACTTTTACCACGAATAGTAAACCAACCGCTTGTCATTTCTCCAGTCTTCGGATTCAAATAAAATTTGTTTCCTGCTTCTTTAAAGAAACCTTTATTCATAACGGCTGTTTTGTTGTTAAAGTGATACCACTTTCCGTCTTTTTTTACCCAGCCTGCTATTTTATTTCCTTCCTTGTCAACAAAATATGTCTTGCCTGAAATTGTCTGAAAATCACCTTCGATGTTTTTTGCACTAAGCCTGTAATAATTAATAATGCCCTTTGCATCTGCCACCCCCAAACTCTTTCTTTGTTCAGCAGTTTTAAAATAATTGTTACAATCACTTTTGTTTGAAACATATCCATGTTCAATGATAAGGCTTGGAATCCTGTTAAGAACACCTTCCCTTACTATTGAATAGTAATCTGCCTTTGCGCCGTTCTTATATTTTACATTATCTAAGGTTCTAAACCAAAAACTCTCACTTTTTATTCCAAGTTCCTGCAAATTAGCCATTATGCTACTACCCAATGCCTGAGTTGTCGTGCTAACATATTTATTATACCCTGAATTATAAGCCGCTAATATCATAGCTCCACTTCTCTTTTTTTCAGGATCCCAATTAATATGAAAACTTACAAGTGAATCTGCACTTAATCTTTTAGCCAAATTATTTCTTGCCGTAAGGCAATCGCCTAATTTAAGTCTTTTCAGGCACTTATTGTTAGTTCTTGTTATATAAACTGTTACATCTGAATATTTATTTAAGTAATTTCTACATGCTTTTCCTATGTCTAGATTAACATCCTCTTCTTTTAATCCATTGCCCCTTGCACCTATATGCTTCCTGCAATGTCCCGGATCAAGCAAAATAACCTTAGACTTGACTGGATTCAAAATTGACTTTTTAATATTTGATGCTTTTGTAGTTTCCTGTGGCTTTGTAGTTTCTGCGGGCCTAGTTGTCTCTGTAGTTTTTGTACTTTCAGATGGCTTAGTTGTTACTTCTTCTACGGATGTTGTAACCTTCTCTCCTGAAACCTCAGCCTTTGTCTGAGTAGAAAATGTAGCTATGCTCATCAATGTACATATCGATAAAGTTCCAAGTGTGTATTTTATTGTTTTAAATATTTTGATGTTGTTCATGTTCATACCCCTTTGTATTATCTCTTATTTTTCCACTTTTTCAGTATAACATATACACTGTTGTTTTCAATTTAAATTAAGTTTTTATTATGTACCCCAATATTTTAATTTTCTCATTTTTTGGGGTACGTTTCAATTTTATGTAAACCCTTTCCTACATAATCTGCAAGGATTTCTTTTCAATATCAAGTCACATTTTCTACGTTTCCCAAGAAACTATTAATTAGTTTTTTGTATGCACTGTTTTCATCAAGTTTCTTAAAGGCATCTGTTGCCTTTGAAGCTGCTGTTAACGTTCTTGTCTGCAATAAAGTAAACAATGTGTCATATTCTACTGATGTAAACTTTGGCTTAATTAATTTTAATAAATCATACATTGGATTAGGATAATATTTATAAACTTCTGCGATTTCTTCTGCTAATTTGTAGTAATCTACCTCTGCTTTTGTATTTTATCATACTCGCCTTTTGTTTTTATGAAATCAATTTTTGATGTATCCTCAACATGACTTTCTTTTATTAATTTTGCATCAGCATAAACAGCCTCATCATACCATGCTGCCCACCATGCAGTACTATTATCGTCAGCTCTTAACTTTAAGTACTTAGCATCTTTAATATCTACTTTTACGAACTGGGTTTCACTCCAACCATACAAAACATCTGAAACAAACTTCTCAGACCAATTTTTCCCATCTTCTTAAGTATAAATACTCCAGTATTAAAGTAATCATTTTATTATCTTCATTCTTATCTTTTCTAATTGAATGATTTGAAGTTGCAAATGATGAGTCTTCATAAGAAATATCAGATAAATAAGTATGTCCTCCACTTCCTGTACCTGTCGTTGTCCCTGTACTTTCCTCTGCACTAACATTATTGCTACACGATAAAAAAGCTAGAAGCATAGAAATAATAATCCATAATTTTTTATTTATATAATACCGTTCCCTCTCAAATATGTATTATGTCTGGTTTACTATGCTTAAATCTTTTTTACTATATTTATAATTTTTTCAGTATACTTTTCAGCTTTTTGTATAAGTTTTTGGAATTGAAGCATTATTATTCAAAGGGTTTTTGTGAATTATTATTTTAGTGAAAAACAGCGTGTTTGTGTGGTGTAGAAAAACATTATTGAAAGCGAAAACGTGTCAATTACTGTAACTTAAAAGAGACCACCACATTTTCGGTAATCTCTTAATTCTTTGAATCAGCAATGCTCTGTCCAGACTTTCATCTGATTCCTTTCTTTCAATTTTATCTCTCCTGAAATAGTTCTATTTCTTCTCCCAACGAACCATGGCAAAAAGCTATTCTTGCCGGAAATGTTGGATTGGATTGAATTTCAATATCTTTTGGCTCTACGAAGACCTCGTATCCTGCTTTTTTTATCTTTTCCACGCATTCGTCCACACTGTCTGTTGCGAAAGCAAAGTGTCTTATAACGCCTCTTTCAACAACCTTGTCGCCGTTATTAAATATTTCTATAATTCCATTGCCTGTATCAAGCATTATTCCTTCACTCCACTGTCTTGCAACAGGAATTTCAAGTACTTCTTTATAAAAACTTATTACCTTCTGGTATTCTTCAGCACTTTCACACTTCATTGATACATGATGTATTCCTTTAATCAAACTCATAGTCGTTCCTTTCCTTTTAAAAGTTTCTTTCCCATATATCGTACCCCTGCGTCATTGCAGATTCGTATATAGGGTGAAGTCTGCCATAAAGCACATTGGAGAATTTTTCTTTTTCGATTTCCTGTATGTACAATTCTTCCAGTGGCCAAATCGAATTAAGATTGTGTTGCTTACACTTTTCAAAAAGATCTCTTGCCTTTTCATTTGCCTGAACTGTCTCATTTAAAGTATATTGTTTATCACAAAACTTCTTGTAGTAAGTATTCAAATCAGGCAATTTATTATTTTTCGCAGAATTAAGATTTCTATCCATTGGAATCAAATTCCACAATTCGTCGTTTGCCACATATGACCACGGAATAAAATGGTCTATATCATATTTATTCTCTATAGACTGTCCTGAATATATATCCGCAAAACCTACACCGTTAATGTCTATTACACAATCCCAAAGCTTTCTAACGTTTTCAAGTTTTCTTTCCTTATCCTTTTCCGGTTCAAGTTTATAAATCAATCCAGGAACTCCCGGGTTTCTGTCCTGCAAATATTTAATCTTTTTCAACTTAATCCATCCACGGATTGTAACCATATTATCGACGAGAAAATTGTGCCACTTCTTGTTTATAATAACCTTTTTGTCCAGTCCCCTAGCCTGCTTAATTACATATGGCAGACACAACCTTGTGTTGACAATTTCAAAATAATCAATTATCTTTCCTGTGCTATTCCATAAGGGATTATTTCCACCTAACTCTTGTACAAAAGATGAGAGCAATCTATATGGTACATTCTTCGCTAAACTTTGCAATTCAGCATTAACACATTTGCTGTTACTCTTTATTTTTTCAATAATAATATCCCTTGCCTCATCATTTTTTACATCTACATTTTTGCTAAGTTTATTAACCGCTTTTTCCAAAAGATTTTCACTTGTGCCATCCGCTGATTTGGGACCAAGCTTCAGATGATATTCCTTTACCGCATACCATGCATCTGCTATCATTCCTGCGAAAACCTCCAAAAATGTAAACTCATTTTCTCCTCTTGCAACCAACTGCATTATTGAATCAAGCCAAAAGAATTTGTAACATTGGGTTGGATTTTCCAACATTCCTGCAAAACTTTTTATATTTAAATTACAATCATAAAAATATAATTCATTCATAGGCATTCTCTAACTTTCTCTTTAATTCAAATACTCACCTAACATTTTTTCTACATTGTCTTTTATTTCATTTGCTATGTCAATGCATTCCTTTTTATTAATTCCACCATTAATTCCAACTTTTGTCAATTCTTTTATTCCGGGATTTTTCCCATTTCCCGCAATTGATGTTGTATGCTCGCCATAATAAGTGTTGCTATATGTTAAGTCATATGCCGGACTTAAATGCCATTTATCATTTTCTTCATCATATATATATGTGAAGTTTTTGGCATGGTCATCCCTATTATGCGCATATACATTAAAACACATGCGACGATATAAGTTTTCTATATCCTCCTTATTATCATCTGTCAATATTTTTGTTAATTTCATTAAATCATTATAATCCAAATATGGTTGACTAAAATCTATCTCTAATATTGCCGCCGCTGTAAGCATATGTTTTCGTTCTTTTTTCCCTTTACTATTATATCTGTCAAATCTCTTTATTCCAAAATAGCCATTGCATATCTCCGAATCAAACAAACGTGTCTCCGTCATATTAATGCCGCATTTTTTTGCACATAAGGAATAATCATATTCCATCTTTCCTGCATTTTTTCCGTCTACATATGCTGCAAATTTAATTATCCAATCTTCACCATCTACTGTTGTCATTATCTTAGGTCTTGCCCCACCACTTGTTCCACCTAATTTATATATCTGGTCTAAATTTTCTGAATATTCTGTATTTAAAATTTTTTCACACTGCTGTGCCAGTTCATCTAATTTTTCAATAAAATTTTCATTTTCTAATTCAATTCTAGGCTCATATGTCAAAGCTCCCATTCCTGACTCTCCAACGATTGCCAAGCGGTCCAAAACGTTATAATCTTTCGGATTTTCTCCACGTTCTTTCAATAATCTCTCCAATAGTAATCTTCCCCATGCATCGGGAAGACTATCCGCAAATACTCCAAACAAACCTTCAAACACTATCTTTTGTGACACAAAAACCTTCTTTTCCAGCGGAAGTGAAAACGGACTAATTGCAAATCCATTTTCAATCCAACTATCACAATACTCAAATGCAATTTTTTTGTTTGAAGTCATTGCCAATGTTCCTACTAGCCTTTCCCTATAAAATACATTTATTATTTTATTTGTTTTCATTCAAAACCTCCTGAATGTTTATATATGGCACATCTGTAAATAACTGTCTTAACTCATCTTCTACACCTAAGGCTGTAGCAATTTTTGTAAGACTTATCAATGAAATCTTCCCCGTTGCTTCAAATCTTTTTATTGAGCCGTGACTTACTCCACTTATATCCGAAAGTTTTTCCTGAGATATTGAACGTCTCTTTCTTATAATTCTTAATCTTTCTGCAATCTTTTGGTCCAATTCTTCAGCAGTTTCCCATACATATTTTCTCATAATTACATCTCCTTTTAATGGATAATATATTATCTATTTTGCTCAATTTTCGTTATTTTTAGATAATATATTATCTGATATAATTATATCTTTTTTTATCTTTTTTGTCTATATCTACAAAAAAAAGCAGAACTAACCTTTACGATTAATCCTGTTTTATAATTATTTTGTCATTACCTGTTTTATGTTCACTTGTTTCTGCTCCATTTTCTTTTTTGAATTTAATACTATTCTTCTAATACTTTTTTCTGATAAACAATACATTTTTGCAATTTCAGAATACTTCATACCTATAAGGTAATGCTCGTATATTTTTGAATTTCTTATATTTATTTCCTGTCTGTATTCTGTTGCCAATTTATTAGATGGATGTGGTTTAATACTTTTGTATTTTAACAATATTTTTCTTTATTTAAAATATGAAGCTGCTGCAATAGAACCGTCCTTTTTTTCAAACAATTTAAACGGAATCAAATCTCCTTCATGGCATCCAAAATCCTGTGTTGGCTCGTTAAGCAATGTTCCCATTATTTTTCCTTCATTAAGCTCTTTGATTCTTACCCAGCAGCCTTCTGGTTGAAGTCCTTCTTTCATAATTCCTACCAAAACATCATCCGGAAACTCAGGGTGTCTGATTTTGTCAATCTTGTTCCATGTTCTTGTTATCTCAACGTCGTCCTCAGCATCATAATATGCGATAATATCAATCTTATCTGAGTATCTTTCTTTAAATTCTTCTATGCCATTTCCTATAGCCACAAATTCTTCATTAATAACCGCTCCTGCTCTGATAAAAAATCGCCTATCATCGCAACTGTCAAAGAAAACTGCTGAATCGCCTTTCTGTTTACCCAAAGCTATTACTTCCAATGTAAGTCCCTGTTCAACATCAATGTATCCATATGTAAGCATACAATTGGCATCTTCCACTCCAAGATAATCCTTCACGCTCTCCTCGAAATCACCTATTGGAAATACCGCAAATGATTTATAAACCACTCTAAATCCAACTTCACTAATCTTCATAAACTTATTACCTTCTTTTTCTGTTATTTTATAGTCCGGAGGGTTTTTAATTAATAGATTTTTAAAAAGTTTTCCTATTAAGAAAAATAATCCCGAATTAATTTTTCAACTAATGCGAGATTATCATAATTCTTTGTCAGATGCAAATTTTATTTTATTTTTATATTTCCAATGAACTTTTCAAAAACCACACTATCTCCTTTTCATATTCACCATATATTATATTTTCCTTGCTTTCAGTATCACTACCATCAACAAAGTATCTACCCGTTTCTTTGTTTATTGACATTGAATCAAGAGGCCAACCTTCGAATCTTTTAGGTGATACTTTGTCTATCATATAAAAGGCTCCTGCCTTTCGTGCCATATTGTCATCCATAAATGATGATATGCTTCCTTTGTTATAAACTGCTATGCCATCTAAATAATAAGCTGATACCTTTCCGCCAAGTTCCGATACAAGCTTGGAATAATACTCAATCATTTCATCATCCGATAACCTATTCATTCCCATTGGAGTTCTAACATTTAAACCCGGCTGTTTCTTATCTTTTAAACTTAGCTCCTCAAAATACAATCCTGAATCATTGCAGATAACCAAATCAAAATATTGTCCATAATACCTGGCTTTGCATATTGCATTCTCTTCAGGAGTATTTCCTGTTTCTTCCGGTCCATCTTCTATTCCCAAATCTTTTAAAGTAACAAATTCTATATCACAATCTGCTAACAATGTAGAAAATCTCTTTACTTTTGATGGATTGGTTGTTCCTAATAAAACTTTCATTTTTGTACCTTTCTTTTTTTATTGTTTGTTATAGAATAAGAGTTCGCTTGCGAACTTTCTCGCGAGGCGCAGTTTTGTAAGAAAAAATACCAACTTTCACATTAAAAGTTGGCAGTTTGTATTTTTTTAATAGTTAATCCTAAACATATTTTTCATATTTTATTTCAAAATAATCTAAGTATGCCTTATATCTATCTTGCGCTGTTAGACATGTATCCATTAAGTAGCCTTTTTCGTTATCCCATTCTTTTAATCCACGATAATAAAAAAACTTCAAATTGTCTTCAATAATAAACGGAACAATGTTATGTTTTAAACATTCTTTAAATATAATAATTCTTCCAACACGACCATTACCATCTTGAAATGGATGGATGCGTTCAAATCTTACATGTACATCTAAAATATCTTCTAAAGTTATATTTTGTTTTTTCCAATATTCTTCGAGCAATTTGTTCATTTCATCTTTTACTTTTTCCGGTGGAACGGTTTTCATATCTCCAACCATATTCCTTCGTGATTTATATTCTCCTACATTAAACCATGAGATTCGACTATCAGATGTGTTTGTCTTTAATATTTTGTGAACGTTTTTTATAAACTCTTCATCTAATGTATTATTTGCACATTCAATCATATAATCAAAACATTGAAAGTGATTTATTGTTTCCATAATATCATCAATGTTTACTGGTTCTTTGTCAAAACCAATTGTATTTGTTTCATAAATATATCTTGTCTGGTCTTCTGTTAATCTACTGCCTTCAATATGGTTAGAATTATATGCTAATTTAATTTGTGTTTGATGATATATACTACCTTTTAATTTTGCATTTTTTTCTTCTGTTAATCTATAAAGTAATGTATCTTTGTCTATTTCATATCTCACTTCCATTATATCTCCAGGTTGACAATTTAGATAATTGCATATTCCAATAAGAGTATTCATAGAAATTTGTTCATCCTTCGCCAACTTCGCTAGGGTTGTAGATGATAAATCAAGTGCATTGCCTAATGCCGTTTTTGTAATTCCTCTATTTTTAAGTATATTAAATAATTTTTTATAAGAAACTTTCAAATCTAGAACCCTCCTTTTATGTAATATAATAGCTTATTTCTTTATATTTGTAAATATTTCATACACCTATATTTACTTTTATAAATATTGTATCAAATATTTTAAGGAATGTTAGATGTAAATCTTTTAATAATTCGGTATCTATTTGACACACTATGAATAATATATCTATACCCCAAAATTATTATTCATCATATATATTTTTTGCATCAGGTCAAAAAAACTCCTGCACACCATTTCTAGTATACAGGAGTTCATTATTTTAAGTAATTATATTCTTTTCACTTGTCAGTGTATTACTTGTTAGCGATAGCTGCCTGAGCTGCTGCTAATCTAGCAATAGGTACACGGAATGGTGAACATGATACATAATCAAGACCAATCTTATGGCAGAATTCTACTGAAGATGGATCTCCACCGTGTTCTCCACAGATACCTACGTGAAGGTTAGGGTTAACTGGCTTACCAAGTTTGATAGCCATTTCCATTAACTTACCAACACCAACCTGATCTAACTTAGCAAATGGATCGTTTTCGAAGATCTTAGCATCATAGTAAGCATCTAAGAACTTACCAGCATCATCTCTTGAGAATCCGTATGTCATCTGTGTTAAATCGTTTGTACCGAAGCAGAAGAAGTCAGCCTGCTTAGCGATTTCGTCAGCTGTAAGAGCTGCTCTAGGGATTTCGATCATTGTACCTACCTGGTATTCAAGTTTAACACCTGCTGCTGCGATTTCAGCATCAGCTGTAGCTACTACGATATCCTTAACATATTTTAATTCCTTAGAATCACATGATAATGGAATCATGATTTCAGGCTTAACTGTCCAATCGCTGTGCTTCTTCTGTACGTTGATAGCAGCACGAATAACAGCCTTAGTCTGCATCTTAGCGATTTCTGGATATGTTACAGCAAGACGAAGTCCTCTGTGTCCCATCATAGGGTTAAATTCATGTAATCCCTGGATAATACCCTTAATTTCTTCTACTGATTTGCCCTGAGCATCAGCAAGTTTCTCAATATCGTCTTCTTCAGTTGGAACGAATTCATGAAGAGGTGGATCTAAGAATCTGATTGTTACTGGACATCCTTCAAGAGCTTCATAAAGAGCTTCGAAGTCTCCCTGCTGATATGGAAGAATCTTTTCAAGTGCTTCTTCTCTTTCTTCAACAGTATCTGAACAAATCATTTCTCTAAATGCAGCGATTCTGTCTTCTTCGAAGAACATATGCTCTGTACGGCAAAGACCAATACCTTCTGCACCAAGTTCTCTAGCTTTCTTAGCATCAGCTGGAGTATCTGCATTAGTTCTAACTTTAAGTGTTCTGAACTTATCAGCCCATCCCATGATTCTTCCGAATTCACCAGCGATTGTTGCATCAACTGTAGGGATGATACCATCATAAATATTACCTGTAGAACCATCGATTGAGATAAAGTCTCCTTCATGGTATTCTTTTCCGGCTAATGTAAATTTCTTGTTTGCTTCATCCATAACGATGTCGCCACAACCAGATACACAACATGTACCCATACCACGGGCTACTACTGCAGCATGTGATGTCATACCACCACGAACTGTTAAGATACCCTGTGATGCCTTCATACCTGTGATATCTTCTGGAGATGTTTCAAGACGTACAAGTACAACCTTTTCTCCTCTTGCATTCCAAGTTTCAGCGTCTTCAGCTGTGAATACGATCTTACCACAAGCTGCTCCTGGAGATGCTCCAAGTGCCTTAGCAACTGGTGTAGCTGCCTTAAGAGCTGCTGCATCAAACTGTGGATGTAATAATGTATCTAAGTTTCTTGGATCGATCATAGCTACAGCTTCTTCTTCTGTTCTCATTCCCTCATCAACAAGGTCACAAGCGATCTTTAAAGCAGCCTGAGCTGTTCTCTTACCATTTCTTGTCTGTAACATGTAAAGCTTTCTGTTTTCAACAGTAAATTCCATATCCTGCATATCTCTGTAATGATCTTCAAGAGTCTTGCAAACCTTTACAAATTCTTCAAATGCTTCTGGGAATTCCTGTTCCATCTGAGCGATAGGCATTGGTGTTCTAACACCTGCAACTACGTCTTCACCCTGAGCATTCTTTAAGAATTCACCCATTAAGTGCTTTTCACCTGTAGCAGGATCTCTTGTAAATGCAACACCTGTACCACAATCATCACCCATATTACCGAATGCCATTGACTGTACGTTAACAGCTGTACCCCATGAATAAGGGATATCATTGTCACGACGGTATACGTTAGCACGTGGGTT
>ERZ773248.137-NODE-137-length-109071-cov-15.771712_pt1 | contig 109071 bp, 94 predicted proteins | sample MGYA00580518_ERZ773248 | MGnify/ENA primary metagenome ERZ773248 (study PRJEB29015, sample SAMEA2737762) | human gut metagenome | biome: human gut; feature: human-associated habitat; material: faeces | place: China | collected 2012 ...
TCAACAACTTTTTTAATTTATTTTTTTGTTTCTTTCGAAACATCTGCCGCTCTCTTAAGCGCGAAGATTATATTAGCAAATCCCAAACCGTTTGTCAACAACTTTTTTCTTTTTTTTTCAGCTTCGGCCAAAAAATTAGACGGTCTGTTTTAGATCTTGGAACCACAATTTCATTTTAAATATATGATAATGCAAAAATCCCCTGCCATCAGGCATTTGAACCTGTGGCAGAGGATTTTTATAAAGCTTATATCTCTATTGTCACTATTTTTTACTATTTATTCTTATTCTGGTTTCACCGGTATTACCACATCGCCTGTAGCTCCAGGGCCTCCATTTTCAGCTGCTGTTGTAGTTGCTGCACTGGTCGGTGCTGGTGCCGGAGAAGCTGCTGCCGGTGCTGTAGTTGCTGCCGTTGAATGCTCCGGTGCTGCTGTGGTATGACTTGCAGCCGTTGTTTCATTTGGAGATACAACCGTTGTACCCGCAGAAGTTGTTTCGCCTGGAACATAGCCATCTGGCATTCCGTCTACTGCAGACGGAACAGTTGTTGCCTGTGTGGTAGTTTCAGATGGATTTAATACAACACCAGTGGAATTCCGGCGAACCACCGGCGTATGACCCTTATAGGTGGTTTTATGATCCAGCTCTCTGGATATTTCTTTTCCATTCTTATAAACAACCTTATAGGTTTCCCATCTGCTTCCGGCGCTTCCCTTGGATTTTATCACTTCTTCTCCCGGCTGAAGTGTCTGATCTTCCTCATAAGTAGGATTTGGTGTGCCAAGGTCTTCTACCTTCTTGGAATCCAGATCCCATGTAATACCATCCTCCAGGATCGGGATACCATATACAGATATTGTTACCTTCTGATCTGCATAACTTGCCCTTAAACCAATAGCTGTGCTGGAATTATTGATAAACTTAAAGTCCGGCTGATCCCAGCTAACAGTTGCATCACGTCCTGGTGTAACATAACTTGGCTCAAATGTATGGGAGCGGCGGGAGCTGATCTTTAAACCAGCTTTAAATACTGCATTATATAAAGTAGTAGAAACCTGGCATACACCGCCGCCGATCTCCTGTACTACTTCTCCGTTATTATAGGCAGCTGCACCCTTATATCCCTTTGCCTCTGTACGCTGTCCTACTGTACCGTTAAAGGAAAATTCCTGTCCCGGTTTAATAACTGTACCATTAATAGCCTCTGCTGCCAGGCGCACGTTGGTATTACGGTTCTGGTTTGCTGTGGTATTGGTTGTAAAAGAACTGATGGTCTTATATTTTTCTTTTGCGCTTGCTGCTGATATCTCAGGTGCTACATCACTTCCGGTTGCAGTGATCTTTGCATCAAACTTCTTATCCTTTAATGCCTGGGAAATATCGGCTGCCAGCTTGTCCTGATCAATGGCAAAACCATTTTCCTCTCCTGCAAATACAAACTTTCCGCTTGCTGCATCAAATTTATCAATAGAACCGTTCTTTGCTTTTTTATCCCATTTTGCCCCGCAGGCTGCTGCTTCTGCTTTTACCTTCTCATCCAGTCCTGAGGTATCTAATGTATAACTCTCCTGTGGATCGCTGCCATCTTTATAGATTTCATCTAAGAGAGCATCTACTTTTTCTGCCATCAGGTCAGTTACCTTATACTGGTCAGAATCGTATTCAACCGTCATGCTCCACGGAAACTCTTTTAAGATTGCTGCTTTTGCTTCACTTTTAGACATTCCGGTAATGGAAATCCCATCAACCTGGACTTCTTTCTGCATTTCAGTCTCAGATTCGCTTTCGATCACTGTTTCCGTTCCTGCAATATCTGTATTAGAACCTTTTCCCTTCAGTGCAAGAGAGATTCCTGTGATAAATACGATCAGGACTACACCTGCAATAGCAATGATCTTGTAATTTGGTCCTTTCTTTCTGTGGTATCCGCTGCTGCGTCTGGTGGAATAACTTCCTCCAGAGCGTGAAGAATAACCAGACGATGTGCTTCTTCCCGATGCACTGCCTTTATTTGTACCTCTGGCCCGGCTTCTGCCTGTAGAGGAGTTCCGACTTCTGCTGTTTTCTAACTGATTCATGTCTTTTCACCTGTTACATTTCCTGCAAATTTTTAATTACAGCTTGTAGTATAGCATACTTTATTTAAAATGGAACTGGTTTTTAAACTTTTTTCAGAGTAATTCTTTGCTCTTTTTTTCGTTTCTAACATTCCTGTTAAAAGTATTACCAAAGTATTTCATTCGTGTTATTATTATAGAAAGAACATAAAAACATCAAGGAGGTTTTGACCATGGGTTTTGTTGACCTGCACGTTCATTCCGATGCTTCTGATGGCACCTTTACACCTTCCCAGGTTGTAGAACTGGCAAAAAATGCCGGTCTGGATGCCATTGCATTAACAGATCACGACACAACAGCAGGAGTAGATGAAGCATTAGAAGCCGCACATCATTTGAATATAGAAGTGATCCCCGGAATTGAAGTATCCAGCAGTTTCGATGGAACAGAGATCCATATTCTGGGACTTTTTGTTGACCAGAAGGATCCCGTACTTGCTGCCATGCTTGAAAAAATGCTGATCAGCCGTGACCGCCGCAATGAAAAAATGCTTGAAAACCTGGCTGCAGACGGCATTACTTTTACAAAAGAGGAACTTTGCGGAAACAATCCGGACACCATTATCACAAGAGCTCATATTGCACATGCCCTGATCGCCAAAGGTATCTGTTCCAATACAGATCAGGCTTTTAAAAAATATCTCCAGTACGGCGGCCGCTACTGCCCGCAAAAAGAGCATCTTACTCCTGAAGAAGTCGTGAAAACCTTGACAAAAAATGGTGCATTTGTAGCTCTGGCTCATCCATTCCAATATAAATTCGGTGATAAAAAGACGGAAGAACTGATCGCTTATATGGCATATCTTGGCATGAAAGGGCTGGAAGTCTATCACTCATCCAATAACAAACTGGAGAGTATGAAGCTGCGTGAAATGGCATCCAGACACCACCTGCTTCCTACCGGCGGCTCTGATTTCCATGGCGGTAATAAGCCGGATATTTCTATTGGTACAGGCCGGGGCGGACTTCGTGTTTCCTCCCTGCTTTTAGATAATATAAAGCGGGCAAGAGGAAATTAACCTGCTTCTGCACAGCATTTTTTATTAAATCGCAAAATTTTACCCTTGTATCCAGTATTCTTCTTTGCTATAATGCAGTCGTTAAAAGATTAACCAATCAAATGATAAATGATGTAATCCCATGTACTCTTGAAGTCTTTTTGTACCTGATCTTGTGCGAAAATTCCGAGAGGACATCATTATAAAAAGGAGGAATTACTATGAAGATCCAGAACATTACCGATGTAGAGAAATTTTTCAAAGTGATCGACCAGTGCAAGGGCACTGTAGAACTGGTTTCACCGGAAGGCGACCGCATTAACTTAAAATCCAAACTGGCACAGTACCTTTCTATGGCTACTATTTTTTCCAATGGCTATATTAAGGAACTGGATCTGGTTGCACATGATAAAGAGGATATTGAACGCCTGATCAAATATATGTATCAGGGCGAGTAAACAGCTAAGTATTTAAAAAGCTGCGGGAGTACATCATTTTCAGTCTCCCGCAGCTTTTTATTCCAGTTTTCCCGCTTCCCGGATCAGTACTTCCCTGATCTCTTTTTCACCAGCCTTAAACGTTCCCTGAGCCATAAGCTCGCTTCCGCCGCCTCTTCCGTTCAGTTCACTGTTCATAGCCTTACTTAATTTGCGCATGTCTGCCTGGCTGCTGCCTAAGGCATACTGATATACCTGCTCTTCTTCCTTTCCGGAGAAAACTCCCACGATCTTTCCTTTACCTTTTTCATACAGCATAGTGGACAGCTGACGCAGCTGTACCGGAGATAATCCTTCCTCAAACACAGCCATTACCTCTCCACTTTCCGGATAGCTTTCTACTTTTTTCTCTAAAAGCTGCTGGCAAAGACGTCCATTTACCATATCCTTTTCCTGACTCTCATTTTTCAGCTTTTCAACCGCTTCCGGAACCAGTGCCAATTTAGCAGACAGCAGGTTAGAAATGCGGATCTCATCTTTTAAGCGCTCTCTGTAATCTATCAGTGCCCGGCGACCACAGAGCATGGAAATACGCACGCCGCCCTTGTAATTGATCATAGTACGCAGCTTAATAATGCCTACTTCTCCTGTTGTCTCTACATGGGTACCGCAGCAGGCGCAGATATCTCCCCCTGGTATCTCCACAATACGCACTACGCCCGTCAGTTCTTTTTTGCTTCTGTAATCTAACTGTTCCAGTTCTTCTTTGGACGGATAAAATACATGAACAGGTACATTGTCATAAATCAGCTGGTTTGCCTCATCTTCCAGGGCATCTAACTGTTCCTGGGTGATAATACCATTAAAATCCACAGTCACTTCATCTGCGCCCATGTGAAAGCCTACATTATCATAACCAAAGTGCTTATGTACAAGACCGGAGAAAATGTGTTCTCCTGTATGCTGCTGCATATTATCATAACGCTTCTGCCAGTCAATGATCCCCTCTGCCAAAGTACCTTCTTCTAGCGGAGCTTCCAGCTCATGAATGATCTCTTCTCCTTTTTCACAAACATGGAGAACCTTCACTCCATTTAAAGTACCCGTATCACTGGGTTGCCCGCCCCCTTCTGGATAAAAAGCAGTCTGGTTCAAGATAGCATCCCAGGTGCCTTTTTTATTTTGTGTACAGGAAATAACAGTACACATAAAATTTTTTACATATGGGGTTACATAATATAAACGGTTCTGATCCATCTCTATTCCTCCTCGTACTAATAATGTTCTCTTGAAGTCTTTCCTGCAGCATGTTTTTTTATTCATGCTCTTTATCATATAATCGTCAAAAAACTAACAGCTATTATTATAGTACAAATACGCATGATTTTGCTCTGTTTTTTTATTTTTTTCAAAAAAGAAGAAACATGAGCAAGCTGCCCTACATATCATAGGATTGTAATCAAACATATTTCGGAGGAACTAACATGAGTGATGTAGCAGCAACAAACTGCGGATGTGACTGCGGGTGCGGATGCCAGAGCGGAGGAAATGGATGCAATATCATCTGGCTCATCCTGATCTTATGCTGCTGTGGCGGCAATGGGTTTGGCGGCTGTTTCGGAAATAACGGCTGCGGCAATGGATGCGGCAACGGATGCGGATACGATATTATCTGGATCCTGCTGCTCTTATGCTGCTGTGGCGGCAACAACGGCGGCTTTTGCTGATCTTTCGTAAACAAGCGGGGCGTGTAAACGCCCCCTGTTTTCATCTTATAGGATTATTCTTCTCCCCTTTTCTATTTTCTTCTCTACTTTTTCTTTCTTTAAAACCTCTGTTTTTCTTTTTCTGTATACATTCCTCATCTATTTCATATACTGCATTCCCATCGATCACCAGTCTGCTATACATACAGCTTACCTCCTTTCTGAGAGTACATACCTCCTACTACAATATATGCATGAAATAACAGGCTGCCGCATAAGTTTAAACCAAAGCAGCAAGGCTGGTAAAAATATGAATCCTTCTAATGAACATATAGATTATAAACTCACTGATCTGGATTATCTTACTGGTGACCATCATCTTCAAATGATGAAAGCGGCCCTTCCTTTCTTAAATGTTCCCCAGCAGCGGGCTCTCTCTATGTTTGTAAAGCTCCAGGAACTGAAAAATACCTTTCAACTTTTCGAAAATGGGGAAACCGCAGCAATGGGCATCTGTTCCCTGGATTCTCCTCCTGGGAAGCAGGCTTCTCCCAGGGAACTTTTAAAAGCCCTAAAACCTTATGGAAATCCGGGGGAACAAAATCTTATAGACGCGGCAAATTCATTACTGGAAGGCCAGACTCCCTTAGAACAGATCCGTCGTTTTCTGACCCCCAGCCAGCAGGCTCGTTTTGAGACTTTGCAGATGGTTATTGCGGCTTTACAGGCCATGAACTGATCCTGACAATTTTCTGTCTTTTAATGTTCTCTCGGAAAGGAGTTATTATGGATAATAACTGGAAACAGGATCCCCGCCTTAAGGCCATGGATCCCGAAAAGGTAACATTATTGACCGGATTTGCTGAAAAAATATCTCATACAGACCAGTCCCATTTTATGAGCAGCTTCCTTCAGATCTGTCAGGAGGCCAATTCAAAGGGGCTGCATTTTACAGATTCTGAAACTGCACTGCTTGTAGAGATCTTAAGCTGCCATATGCCAGAAAAAGACCGAAAAAAGCTTCAGTTTCTGAAGCTGGCAGCAGGAAAGATCGCAGGCGGAATTAACCGGTAGATTATTTTTTCAGCCTCTTGTATGCCCTAAATCGCTTTTAATTGTTGCATTTTTATTTTATATATGCTATATTCTCCCCATGCGGCAAAAAGCCGTTACGATATACTACTCTGGAGAGTCTCTTTCAATATCTGAAATGAGCGCCGAAGGTGTACAGCAGGAATATATGCAAAATATTTCCTGCCAATCTCTCAGGCAAAAGGACAGGGCGGAATAAGACGATCCACAGACGTAGAACATACAAAGGGAGACTATCTATTATTATGGACATGTTTGTGAAAATGGTCAATTCTGCCAACACTTTTTTATGGAATGTAATCCTGATCCTTTTACTGTGCGGTACTGGTATCTATTATACGCTCCGCCTTAAATTCGTTCAGATCCGCGAATTTAAACAGGGCTTAAAGCAGGTATTCGGCGGTATCGGAAAAAAACACGAGAAAAAAGAAGGAGAGATGACCTCCTTTCAATCTGTTGCAACTGCTATTGCTGCCCAGGTTGGCACCGGAAACCTGACGGGTGCTGCTACTGCCTTGATCGGCGGCGGACCGGGCGCTATCTTCTGGATGTGGATGTCCGCTTTCTTTGGCATGGCAACCATTTATGCAGAAGCTACTCTTGCACAGAATTATAAAACAGTACAGCACGGAGAAGTAACAGGCGGGCCTGTTTATTACATCCATGCTGCATTTAAAGGACTTTTTGGCAAGATCCTTGGTGTTGTTTTCGCCATTTTTTTGATCCTGGCACTGGGATTCATGGGCAATATGGTACAGTCAAACTCTATCAGCACTGCCTTCAGCCAGGTATTTACCTCACGGAATATCTCGATCCCGCCTTTTACAGTTGGTCTTTTTCTGGCTGTTATTTCCCTGTTCGTATTTATCGGCGGCACCAACCGTCTGGCTGCAGTTGTGGAAAAGCTGGTTCCATTTATGGCACTTGTATACATTGCCGGAAGTCTGATCGTTATCCTCTGCAACATCACCCGCTTACCTTCTGCTTTTGCCCAGATCCTGTTAGGCGCCTTTAAGCCATCTGCTGTTTTAGGCGGCGCAGCTGGCGTAACCGTAAAAGAAGCTATCCGTTATGGTGTTGCCAGAGGTCTTTTCTCCAATGAAGCCGGTATGGGTTCTACACCTCACGCACACGCAAGAGCAGTTGTGAAAAATCCTCACTGTCAGGGCCTGGCAGCCATGATCAGCGTATTTATTGATACCTTTATCGTATTAAATTTAACTGTATTCAGTATCCTTACTACCGACTCTTTAAATAGCGGCAAAGACGGCATTATGCTGACCCAGTACGCATTTTCTACTGTTTTCGGCTCTTTCGGCGATATTTTCATTGCTGTATGCCTTCTGTTCTTTGCCTTTTCCACCATCCTTGGCTGGCACTTTTTCGGTTCCATCAATGTAAAGCACTTATTCGGCAAAAAGGGCATGATCCCTTATTCTGTTCTGGTTGCAGTCTTTATCATCGTTGGTTCTATGTTAAAGGTGGATCTGGTCTGGACTTTAGCCGACTTCTTTAACGGCCTTATGGTCATTCCTAATGCCCTGGCACTGTTGGCTTTAACCGGAGTCGTGGCTTCTATTTGTAAAAAATATAGTTCCGGAGGATCTGATAACTAGTATAGTTATTTACGAAACGATGTACTAGATTAAACTTAAAAGGGCGCCAGCCAAGGCGCCTCTTTTTTATGCATTTCTTATTTCATATACTCACTTAGATCCAGATGTTTTGCATCTTTTGCGATCATGATCCTGGTACCGGCATCTGCAGATCCGATCAGTTCTTTCATCCGGCTTTCCGGCAGGCAGATGCAGCCTGAAGAACCTTTATACGAGGTTGCCATAAAACAGTGAAGGAAAATAGCTGAACCTGCGCCTGGTGTTCTTTCTTTATTATAATCCAGATTTAAAGCGTAATTATAATAAGGAGTGGCTTTGATCAGATTTTCACCGGAATTCCAGTCTTTTGCTGTGGTCTTATCATTAACCAGCTGATTATAATGAGGACTGGCTGGATCATCTACCCAGAAATCACCTTTCACGATCTTATGATATGGCAGTACACTTCCCGGATCATCTAAAAGGCCAAAGGCCAGATCAAAGGAATACACCCCTGAAGGAGTTGCTCCATCTCCTTCTTTTTTATTGTCCGTAATACCATTTCTTCCTACATAGCCTTTTTCTGTCCACTTTAATTCCCAGTTTCCGTTTTCCTTCTTATAATAAGAAATATCTGCATTGCAGTCACCAGTTCCTGCTACTGTAAGGATCTGGCTAACAGGCACCATCTGCTGATCCTGCTCATTGTCACCCGGCTTTTCTCCAGTTGAAACACTTGAATCTGAAACGGAAGCTTCACCCGGTCCTCCTGTCTTTGCATTTAAGTCTGCTCTTCCTGCTGCAAAGGAAGTCATGCCTAATACTCCTGTAGTAATCAATGCCGCTGCAAATATCATCCATTTTTTCTTCTGTATCTTCAAATGTATATACACTCCCCTCTATTTGCTATTTCTGTTTTCTATCCTTTATCTTACCACATCTGCTCCTTCCTTTCTCTTACATTTTTCTTACCCTGATCAAAAATAAAAAACAGCAAAAACCCATGCCACTGGACACCACTATACAAAAAAGGCACCGGTTATGCACCGATGCCCTTTTTGTATCTGCAATTTAAACTATTCCATTTTTCAAATAATCCATGAATCATAATTATTTGCAAACAATGTTAATGATCTTTCCCGGAACGTAGATTTCTTTTACTACATTTCCGCTCATCTTATCCTTTACTGCTTCCTTACCCTGAGCAATAGCATCTTCCTTGGAGATATCAGCAGGTACGCTGATAACAGCACGGGTCTTGCCATTTACCTGAACAGCTACTTCCACTTCATCATCCTTCATAGCCTCAGCATCACACTCTGGCCACTGGGAATGGAACACACTGCCGCTTCCGCCTAACTGGCTCCACAGCTCTTCACCAATATGTGGTGCAAATGGAGCTAACAGGATAACGAAAGTCTTTAAGGTCTCCTTATCGATTCCGCCTTCCTTCTTAGACAGATCCATTAACTTGTTGTTGTATTCCATGAAACCGGAAATAACAGTATTTAAACTGAACTGGTTAAATCTCTGTTCGATGTCGTAAACCAGTTTATGACGCAGCTTGATCATTTCCTTGGTTTCTTTCACATCTTTGTCCTTGCTGTCCATAACCAGATTCCAGAAACGGTTCAGGAAACGGGATACACCTTCAATACCTCTGTCATCCCACTCTGCATCCTGCTCTGGCGGTCCTACGAACAGTTCATAAAGTCTTAAGGAATCGCAACCATAATCTCTTACCAGATCATCAGGAGAAACAACGTTGCCCTTGGACTTACTCATCTTAATACCATTCTTACCAGTGATCATACCCTGATTAAACAGCTTCTTAAACGGCTCATCAAAGTCAATTACACCAATATCGCACAGGAACTTGGTATAGAAACGTGAATACAGTAAGTGAAGAACTGCATGCTCTACACCACCGATATACATATCAACCGGCAGGTATTTGTCAGCTTTTTCTCTGGAAACCAGAGCTTCGCTATTGTGGCTGTCCACATAACGCAGGAAGTACCAGGAAGAACCAGCCCACTGAGGCATAGTGTTGGTCTCTCTCTTAGAAGGAGCACCGCAGACTGGACAGGTGGTATTTACCCACTCGTCAATAGCAGCCAGTGGTGATTCGCCGGTTCCTGTAGGCTGATAGCTTTCTACCTCAGGCAGCTTTAATGGAAGCTGATCTTCCGGCACCGGTACACAGCCACACTTCGGGCAGTGGATGATCGGGATCGGCTCACCCCAGTAACGCTGGCGGGAGAATACCCAGTCACGCAGCTTGTAATTAACAGTCTTGCGTCCAAAGCCTTTTTCTTCAATAATATGTGGAGCTTCCTTCTTTAATACAGAAGATTCCATGCCATTCCAGTCACCGGAGTTGATCATGGTTCCGCTTGCTTCTGTATAAGCTTCTGTCATATTTTCGATTTCCTTACCATCCTTGGCAATAACCTGAATGATCGGAAGATTAAATTTCTTAGCAAATTCAAAGTCTCTGTCATCATGGGCAGGTACGCACATGATAGCACCGGTACCATAATCAGCTAATACATAATCAGACAGCCAGATCGGTGTTTTTGCACCGTTTAACGGGTTGATGGCATAGCTTCCGGTAAATACGCCGGTCTTTTCCTTTGCCTGCATACGGTCTACATTGGAACGCATGGAAGCATCGAAAATGTATTTTTCAACTTCTTCCCTGGTCTCATCTGTAGCAAGGCTCTTAGCCAGCTTATGCTCTGGAGCCAGTACCATAAAGGTTGCGCCATACAGAGTATCAGGTCTTGTGGTGTAAACAGTGATTTTTTCATCTCTGCCTTCGATCGGGAACTCAACCTCTGCACCGTAGGATTTTCCGATCCAGTCAGTCTGCATCTTCTTAACCTTTTCAGGCCAGTCAAGCTTATCCAGGTCATTTAACAGTCTCTCTGCATATGCAGTGATCTTTAACATCCACTGGCGCAGGTTCTTCTTTGTAACAGGAGTTCCGCAGCGCTCGCAGCAGCCGTTTACAACTTCCTCGTTAGCCAGACCTGTCTTACAGGAAGGACACCAGTTGATCGGGAATTCCTTCTCATATGCAAGACCTTTCTTGAACATCTGAACGAAGATCCACTGGGTCCACTTGTAAAATTCCGGATCAGTAGTATTTACTTCCATATCCCAGTCATAGATAGCAGCGATCTGCTTGATCTGGCGCTTGATGTTTGCAATATTTGCTGCTGTAGATTTTGCAGGATGTACGCCCATCTTAATAGCGTAATTTTCTGCAGGCAGACCAAATGCGTCCCAGCCCATTGGATGGATCACATATTTGCCCTTTAACAGCTGATATCTGCTCCATACATCAGAGATAACATAGCCTCTCCAATGTCCTACATGAAGACCATTTCCTGACGGATATGGGAACATATCCAGGCAGTAATATTTCTCTTTCTTTCCATCATTCACATTGATGGGGTTCTTTTCCCAGTTCTCACGCCATTTTTTCTCAATGGCGGAGTGATTATACTGTGATGCCATAATTCATTCCTCCGTAAATATTACCGTGGGTGACGCAATAAAATAAAAAAACTGCGTCTCCTGTTTCCAAGAGACGCAGATATCATTTCCACGCGGTACCACTCTGATTCATGCAAAGTCGCATGCACTCAATTCCTCTTATAACGGTAAGGTCTCCGTCTTTTCTTACTGGATAATAAAATACATGAAAAAAGAATTTTCTGAAATTTCATGTTTTTCCATACTGTTCGGAAAAGCTGCTCATGGATCAGTTCAACACTTCCCAGTCACCGGTTCTCATCTTTTCCCGGCTCTCTGTGGGGCTTAAAAAGTGTTTACTACTTCCATATCAATGCATTTGCACTAAACCATAATTTAGCATATTTACACATCAGTGTCAATACCCTCTTTTTCGCTCCAATGAGCCTGGTAAGCCATTTTCGCCTTCCTCATTTCCCTTGAACCCTTAGATGGAAGAGCCTTTTTTGCATACTTTGCAGGAGTTGTTTCCATAGATGGTCTTGCAGGACCGGCAAATGCCTGAGGGGTGAATAAAACGCAATAACCAGCCATGTCGCGAAGCCATCCCTTTTCAAACCAGCCTAATTGTTTTCCCGGAAAATTGTATACTGCCTCCTGGAACAGATAAGCGACAGCTCTTCCATCAAAGGTCCAGATCACATCGTTTTCAATATAGGCAGCTGCTTTTCCCTTTTTATTATAAAGTGTCATGTTCTCATCCTCCTGTAAAATACACCATAATACTTTCGAAAATTATTTTAACCTATTCCACTTTGAAAGGCAATGGTATAATGTATTGGTCCAAAAGAAAAACAGGAGGATTTTTATCATGTACATCGCAGACCTTCACATACATTCCCGTTACTCCATGGCTACCAGCAAGTTCCTCACACCGGAATACCTGGATCTGTGGGCCAGAAAAAAGGGCATCCATATTCTGGGGACCGGGGATTTTACACACCCATTATGGAGAGAAGAATTAAAAGAAAAATTAGAACCGGCTGAACCTGGGCTTTACAAGCTGAAGCCCAGGTTGCGGCTTGCTGAAATTCCTTCCGGTTCCTTTGATCCCCGTTTTATAGTCAGCGGAGAGATCAGTACCATTTATAAGAAAAATGGCCGTACACGGAAAGTGCACAGCCTGATCCTTCTTCCAGGTCTTGACGTTGCAGATCGTCTTTCCGAAGAATTGGAAAAAATCGGAAATATCCATTCTGACGGCCGCCCTATTTTAGGACTTGACTGCCATGACCTGTTAGATATGGCTCTCACTATATGCCCGGAAGCCATGTACATTCCAGCCCACATCTGGACTCCCCATTTTTCTGTATTCGGGGCATTTTCCGGATTTGACAGTATGGAAGAATGCTTTGAGGAATTAACGCCTCATATCCATGCTGTAGAGACCGGCCTTTCCTCTGACCCGCCTATGAACTGGAGCGTGCCATCTTTAAGCCGGTATCAGCTGATCTCCAACTCAGATGCCCACTCTCCCTCAAAACTGGGACGGGAAGCTACCTTGCTTAATACCGAGCTTTCTTATAAAGATATTTACACTGCCATCCAGACTGGAAACGGACTTGCCGGTACACTGGAATTCTTCCCTCAGGAGGGGAAATATTTCATGGACGGTCACAGAAAATGCGAGGTATGTTTAACACCAGAGGAAGCTGTGAAATTAAAAGGGATCTGTCCGGTCTGCGGCAAAAAGCTTACCACTGGAGTATTGCACCGGGTACAGGATCTGGCGGCACTTTCTGTACCTGACCCGTCTGGCAATATCCAGATATCCTCTGGAAAATTGCAGTTTGAAAATGCTTTTTCAACTTCAAAGACAACTGTCAGCATTCCTGCCATCCGCCGCCCCTTTGAAAGCATCTCCCCGCTGCCGGAGCTGATCGCCGCTGCCAAAGGCCTCTCATCTTCCAGCGTAAAGGTTTCCAGGATTTATGAAACACTATTAAACGAACTTGGAAATGAATTTTTCTTATTAAGAGAAGCAAAAATCTCCGACATTGCAGCTGTTTCATCTGAAAATATTGCAGATGCTATTGCCTGCCTGCGTGATGGAAAAGTCCACTGGAATCCCGGCTTTGACGGGCAGTTTGGCACTATGGAGCTGGTACATCCTTTTCGCCAGTTAAATTCTGACTAACGCCACGCCATCCAGTAAAAGATTTGCCGTGCGGAACCCAAATGTGTCTTCGATCACTAATGTTTTGCCACTTTCTTCTCTGTAATCCACGCCACATTCAAGGGTTCCGCCTGCATGACCAATACGCAGATACTGTGTATCTGCTTCTTTTCTCAAAACCTGTTCCACTATACTTCCCGGCACTACTGCCGCTGCAGCTGTGCACATGGCACCGGTCATAGCATAACTTGGATGTGCTTTCTGCATAGACATCATACGGGAAAGAAGATCGATCTCCTCTTTTTTTATCATTTTTCCATCGGAAGTAATATAATCATCTGCCTCAGCTACGAAAGTCATCTTAGGGATCCCCGGCGTTTCCCATGCAGATTTTTTATAGTCACTGATCAGTCCCAGCTTAACAGCAGCAAGACCTCTTACTGTTTCTAAAAGTTCCAGCTTTTCCTCATTTGCATTTATTTCTTCAGGAAGTTCCTTTCCGCTAAGCCCCAGATCCTCTGCCTTTACAAATACAAGCGGATTCGCTGCGTCAATAATGGACACTTCTATGGATCCCATTCCAGGTACTTCCAAAACATCTACTGCTTTTCCTGTTGGAAGAAGTCCCATTTTAAGGGTTCCTGCCGGATCTATAAATTTTAACTTTATAGGTGAAGCTGGTGTCGGTACTCCTGCGATTTTAAAATCCCCCTGGTATATAACTCTTCCTTCCTCTGTTTTTACATCAGCAGCAATGACTTTATCTGTATTTGTATTATAGATCCTGACTGTAGTCATACCTTCCTTTACAGTTACCAAACCTTTTTCAATAGCAAAGGGGCCTACTCCTGAAGAAATATTTCCGCAATTTCCTTTATAGCTTACCACCGGTTTATCCACAGACACCTGGGCAAAGGTATAATCTACATCTGCATCTACCCGTTCTGATTTCTTTATGATTGCTACTTTACTTGTAACAGATTGTGAACCGCCTAATCCATCAATCTGTTTCTGATCCGGACTTCCCATTAAACGCAGTAATATCTTATCCCATTCACTATGGTCTTTTGGAAGATCTTCTTCCAGAATATATATACCTTTACTTGTTCCGCCTCTCATAATCGTTACGGGAAGCTTTAAAATATGATTTTCTTTCTCCTGCATCATTCAATCTCCTTATACCCAGTAATATTAAACAGCTGGCCTTACTGCTATTTCTGGTACCGTACCTTTTGATGATTTCAGCATATCACACCGCGGCCAGGAATTGAAATTCATTATTTTCATTAAAACTATTCATTTTATCAATAGTTTTTGGTATGATAAGAAAGTAAGAAAACCCAGACAACACAGAAAGGAACAGACAACATATGGATTTTAAAGATCTGTCCTATGTAATAGCCATTGCAAAAACACAAAATATTACAAAAGCCGCTGATATGCTTTATGTGACTCAGCCGACTCTTACCAAATTCCTTCAAAATCTTGAACGGGAGATGGGGCAGAAATTATTTAAAAAATTAGGGAACCGCTTTGTTTTAACATATGCCGGAGAGCGTTATGTGGCAAAAGCAACCGAAATATTGAATTTAAAGAAAGAATTAGACCAGGAAATGGGAGATATTATACGACAGAATGCCGGTCTTTTAAAAATCGCTTTTCCAACTATGCGTGGAACCTATATGCTTCCCTGTACACTTCCTATTTTCCGTAGTCTGTATCCCAATGTACGCCTGGAGATCCGGGAAGCACACTCCAGTCTTTTAGAAGGAATGCTTTTAAACGGAGACGCTGACCTTGCATTTTTTAATCTGCCTGTAAAAAGCCCGGATATTGACTATCAGATCATCAGCCATGAAGAAGTTGTTCTCGTTCTTGGCAATGACCACCCTTTAAAAAATAAAGGTATAAAAAAAGAAGGCTGCAAATATCCCTGGCTTGATCTGGATCTTTTAGAAAATGAATCTTTTATCCTGCAGCCGCCCGATCAAAGAACCCGGCAGACAGTGGATCAATTATTTAAATCCTGTCATATCCACCCGAAAATATGCCTTCAGACCAGCAATATTCCCGCTGCTGCGGAGCTTGCCTCCCAGGGATACGGAGCCTGCTTTGTAACAGAAACCCATTTAAAACATATTCCTTTCAAGAAAAAACCTGTTCTTTTTTCTGTAGGCACCCCAAATACAACTGTAGATTTTGTTGCAGCCTTCAGGAAAGGAAGTTATCTGTCTTATCATGCACAGGAATATATCAAAATTGTCCGGGATTTTACATAAAGCAATCTGAATCCAAAAAATACTTTTTAGCAAATCCAAAAATGCATTGTCCCTGTTAAAAGAAGCATGAACCTTCGATATTGCAGCTATTTCATTAAAAAACACAGCGTCGGTGTTTATGAAAGCTCAAGAACCTGATCACCATGTAAGACTTCACCATTTCTGATCAATTTTATCTCACTGTAATCAGCTGTATTAGCGACTAAAACCGGTGTGATCGTGTTCATTCCGCTTTCTTTGATCTTATCCAGGTCAACCTCCATCATAAGATCTCCCTTTTTCACCTTATCACCAACTGAAATATGGGATGTAAAAGGTTCTCCCTTTAATGACACTGTTTCAAGTCCCACATGAATGAGGATCTCTGCTCCGTTAACTGTAGTCATGGCAAATGCATGAAGTGTATCAAACACTGCTGTGATCTCACCGTCAGCCGGAGCGTATATCATCCCATCTGAAGGAATAACAGCCATTCCGTCTCCAATTATCTTTTCTGAAAATGTCGGATCCGGAACTTCAGTAACCGGAACAACTTTTCCGTTACAAGGAGAACAAATTACATTTTTCTTTGACCGATTCTTAAAAAAACTTAACATAATCATTTCCTTTCTCTGATATACAATGTTCTCCCAGAATCTTTCTGTACCTGATCCTGTAAGAACATAAATTGATTTTTTATAAAACAAAACACTTCTGTCTACATACTACGCAGACAGAAGTGCATTTAATTACTTTAATTCAGGCCAATATGGTTTATTTACCTCATAAAGGTCATCCAGGATCTTTTTTGCAACCTCACCACTTGGTACAGTCTTTGACAATGTAATTGCCTGCCACAGTTTCTGGTAAGAACCTTCTGTCCACGCTTCTACTACCAGTTTCTCAACTGATACCTGCTGCTCCATAAGACCCTTCTGGAATGTAGGAATATTTCCCATTGATAATGGCTCCGGTCCATTCTTTCCGACAATACATGGGATCTCAACCATAGCGTCAGAATCAAAGTTTGCAATTGCCCCGTCATTTCTGACGATCAGAAGCATACGTTCTCCCGTATTAAATGCAATCGCACGGGCAAGGTCTACGATAAAGGATGCATGATTATCTACATGGAAACCGCAGTTCTCAGCAGTTCCTTTCTCAACGATCTCTTTTGCTGCTGAAAATACCTCTTTCTCACGTCCATTCATAACTTCATTTGCTCTTGTATAATTCTTATCAGAGTGTTTTACGACGTAATCCTGGCATAAATAGTACTTCAGATATGTGTTAGGTAATGTATCCGGATCAAGGGCATATACATCCTTAACCTTCTGATAGGTATCTTTCCAGCTTGGATCTTTATGCTGGAAATCAACGGTATTAACAACATAACCATTATCCTTTACATATGCCTTTAACTGTGGCATCAGATCATTACCTTCTTTATCAGTAATGCTTGTCCACCATCCAAAATGATTTAATCCATAATATCTGCAGATCATTTCTTTTCTGTCCTTAAGTCCAAGGATAGAAGCAAAACTTCTCTCAATTCCTATTGGCATATCACAAATGTTGATGATCTTGGCATTTGGACGAAGTCTTGTGGTAGCCTCTGCAACGATCGCAGCAGGATTTGAATAATTTAACATCCATGCATTTGGAGCATATTTTTCCATATAATCGATGATTTCGATCACACCGCCAATAGAACGCATTCCATATGCGATTCCGCCTGGTCCGCAGGTCTCCTGACCTACAACATCATATTTGAGCGGTATCTTCTCATCCAGCTCACGCATTGCATATTTACCAACACGGATATGCGCCATTACAAAATCTGTGTCAGGAAATGCCTCTGCTGGATCAGTAGTATAAGAAAACTGTACTTCAGGGAATCTTTCTCTTAAAAGGATCTCACATGCTTTTGCTATTTTTTCCTGTCTTTCAGCATCATTATCATAAAGCTTGATTCTTCTGATAGGAAAAGTTTCCATATGGTCAAGTAACATTAAGATAATTCCAGGTGTAAATGTACTTCCGCCACCTGCAATAGTGATTGAAAATTTTTTCTCATTCATAGCAATTCTCTCCTTTTTTAATTCTCTAATGTCTCCAGATAGTCCTCAAGCATTTTTCTATACTTGATCACATCTGTTCCATATATGATCTGGGTTTCTTGTCCTCGTTTTACGACTCCTTTACTTCCCGTTTCCTTTAAAAGCTGTTCATTCAAAAGCTCTACATCTTTTAACTCTAACCGTAAACGGGTAAAGCAATTGTCGATTGATACTATGTTATCCTGTCCACCTACTGCTTCCAGGATCTTCTTCCCTGTTTCTAAGGTCTCAGCTGTCTTGTTATCAGCATTTTCCTTCTTGGCAGGCAGATTTTTCTCTTTTTTCTTCTTATACTCATCTTTTGTTACAAGTGTTACTTCATCACTTTCATCTCTTCCCGGTGTTTTTACATCAAATTTTAAGATGTACCACTTAAAAATGACATAATAAAGAACCATCAGCACAATTCCCACTATCAGGAACATAGGCCAGTTTGTTTTATGGATACCTGCCGGTACATTATAAAGGAATACATCTATCAGGCTTCCCATGGTACAGCAGCTTACATTTAACAGATACAGTGCCACCAATGCAAATCCGGTTAAAACAGAATGGATCACAAAAAGCATTGGGCTGACAAAAAGGAATGTAAATTCCAGTGGTTCAGTAATTCCTGTCAGTGCAGATGTAAGAATCGCAGGGATAAAAATTGCTTTTGCCTTCGTTTTCTGCTCAGGCTTTGCGCACTTAAGCATTGCCAGACCAGCACCGGTCAGTCCAAACATCTTTGCAATACTTGCACATGCAAATACAGTTGATATATGAAGCTTTGCTGTCTCAGGATCTGCAATCTCAGCAAGTGCAATATTTCTTGCTCCTGCTATCACCTGTCCGCCAATGGTTGCAACGCCGCCAAGATCTGTATAGTAGATCACGCTTTCCAGGATCTGATGAAGTCCTGTTGGGATCAGCAGTCTGTTCAGGAATCCAAAAACAAAGAATCCCGGTGCTCCTGACGTACCAATAAAATATGTCAGGCCGTTGATAACATGCTGGATCGGAGGCCAGATGTAAACAAATCCGATCGCCAGCGCAAGCATAACAGGAATCAGAACAAGAAATACGAATTTTGTACCACCATATACTGAAAAAATACTCCCCAGGTCTTTATCGCAATACTTGTTGTGAACTAAACCGACAATGATTCCAATGATTATTCCAATAAATACTCCCGCATTAATAACCTGAAATCCAAGCATCATTGCCTGTCCTGTTGCTCCACCGGTTGTCTCTGTCAGCCTGCCGGTCAAAGTCAGGAATGATTTTTGTGCTGCCAGATAAACAAATAATGACATAAATGCTACCAGTGCAGCGTGCTCTTTCTTCTTTTTAGCCAGTCCAAATGCAATTCCTATTGCAAAGATCGGACCCAGATTAGCAAAGATTGAAAGCAAAGCATCATAGATGACTTTAAATGGTATGTACAGCCAGTCCTGCTTTAAAAATGGCAATGCATTTGTAATATTTGCATTGGTAAATATATTACAGACAACCATGACCATTCCAATTGCAGGCAGGTACAGAACCGAGGAAATCATAGCCTTAGAAAACTTCTGAAGTCCCCCCAACACTTTCTCTTTCATAATTATTCATCGCCTCTCTTTTCTTTGATCTCCATGCATCCGCATTCCCCAGAAATATACATGAAGCTCATATTTTTTTCGGATTTATCAACATGTTGTTCCTTATGCTGGCATATTATCAAAGATTTTCATTGCTTTCAATACCCTGGGAAAGTTTCGGTACTCTTCTATGTTGTAGAATTTTTTCCCAGAAGCTGACACTTTTTCCCAACCTGCTTCCTTATGGATTTCAGGGCATTAATCCTTATAATATGTATATTTTCAGGCATGTTGCAGAAAAATCATTTTGTTTTTTTACAACATGCCAAAATAAAAAGCTGAGGATAAGCATCAGATTTGACACTTATTCCCAGCTTCAAATTTCTTCATTTTTATTATTATGTACTCATAATCTCAGAGTTTTTTCAATGATTCTGTTTTTTCCCTGTTTTCCTTATATATAATATACTTTACAAGCAGTATTTCTGTCAGGATCAGGTACAAAACAGAAGTCTCGTAATAGCTTTCCATGGCAGTATTGATCACAGATGTTCCGGCATAGATAGATTCATCTGAAAGACGGACCAGTTTATTAACCTTCATTTTCGTGATCGCGATCAAAGGAATGTTCTGCATTTTGATCTGCTTTGCGCAGTTCACTGTATTCTCTGACTCCCCTGATACTGAGATGATTATAAACAGATCCTTTTTATCTGCCAGCTGCAACGTTTTCTGAAATACTCCCGGCCCATCACAATTATACATACATTTCCCGGCATAAATGAACTTACGCTGCATTTCTTTTGCAACACCTGCCTGCATTCCGCCTGTACCAAACAAGAAAACCCTGTCTGCCTCGTAGATCATACGGCAAATATTCTCGCAATCCTTTGTGCGAAATTCATTGATAGCAAAATGATAATCATCGCATACTTCTCCCAGCACATCTCTTTCAGGAAGTTCTTCTCTCTGAACATCCATTTTAAGATATACCTTCAGTTCACTATAGCCTTTTAATGATAATTTTTTAGCAAATCGTAATATACTGCTTCTGGAAATATGACTTTTCTCTGCCATTTCATCAATTGTCATATCCACACATTCTTTTTTGTGTTCATTGATGAACTGGCACAGATACAGGTCGTTCTGATTTAGATTATCATAATATTTTATAATAAGTTCACTTAACATTTTCCCCAATATCTTCTCAAAGACAATTACAGATGTGCAATAATAGCCTTCTCATATTCAATGGTTGTAGCAGTTCCGCCAATATCTGGTGTAAGAACACTTCCGTCCTCCAGTACCAGGTCTACTGCCTTGCGGATCTTGGCAGCAACATCATTCTTTCCGATATGCTCTAACAGCATACATGCGGACCATAAGAATGCAGTTGGGTTTGCAATTCCCTGTCCTGCAATATCAGGGGCACTGCCATGAACTGCCTCGAACATGGCGAAATCTTTACCCAGGTTGCTGGATGGAAGAAGTCCCAGACCTCCAATGAGGCCGCTGACCAGATCAGATAAAACATCACCATACAGGTTTTCAGTTACGATAATATCAAATTTTTCCGGATGCATAACCAGCTGCATAGCCACATTGTCTACAATCTTATCATCTGCTTCAATATCCGGATATTCCTTGCTGATATCATAGAAGATATCGCGGAACATTCCGTCTGCCATTTTCATGATATTTGCCTTATGAACGCAGGTCACTTTCTTGCGTCCATGGCTTACTGCATAGTCGAAAGCAGCACGGATGATACGCTCGGAGCATTTTCTGGTAATGATCTTAATGGAGTGAACCGTATCCTTGTCGATCATCTCTTCTACGCCTGCGTACAGGTCTTCTGTATTTTCACGGAAGATCACGATATCTACATTTTCAAATGCAGTCTTTACAGCAGAGTTGGTCTTTGCAGGACGGATATTTGCGTAAAGATCATATTTCTTTCTTAAAGTAACATTTAAAGAACGGAAGCCCTTTCCTAAAGGAGTTGTAATAGGGGACTTTAATAAAATGTGGGTCTTTTCCATAGAAGCATAGCCCTCTTTTGGGATCAGCTCGCCATGTGCTTCATATTCTGCAGCGCCTACGTTAAATACTTCGTAGTTTAAATCTGCTCCTGCAGCGTCTAAAATTCTTAAAACGCTGTCTGTGATCTCTGGTCCGATTCCATCGCCTTTAAATACTGTAATTGTGTCTGCCATCTCTATCTCTCCTCCATTGCTGTGTATTCTTTATTATCACCTACATACTTGGTTGCAGGACGCATGATCCTTCCATCATAAAGCTTATTTTCAATGTTATGGGCAACCCAGCCGACCATACGGCTGCACACAAATAATGGTGTGTAAAGATCTCTCGGGATACCTAACATTTCATAAGCAAAACCGCTGTAATAATCTACATTAGTAGGAAGTGCAACTCCCTTGCGCTCTTTCATAGTCTCTAAGGCAATACGTTCAAACCTCTGACGGAAATCAAATTCCGTCATCATCTTCTTTTCCTTTGCTACTTCCAAGCAGCGTGCCCTTAACATTTCTGCACGAGGATCGGAAATGGTATAAACTGCATGGCCAAATCCATATACAAGACCGGTACGGTCATATAACTCACCATCCATCAGCTTATTAACAGCTGTTTTGATCTTCTTATCATCTGCGGTATATCCGCCGGTTTCTTCCAGAACCGCATCCATCATTTCCGCAACCTTGATATTTGCACCGCCGTGTCTCGGTCCCTTCATGGAACCAATACTTCCGCAGACAGTGGAATAGATATCGGTGCCTGTAGAAGAGATCACTACATTGGTAAATGTGGAGTTGTTACCACCGCCGTGATCTGCATGAAGCATGAGAATGGTATCTAACAGTCTTGCCTCTTTATCAGAAAACTTCTGGTCTTTTCTCAATAAACTTAAGAAGTTTTCAGCAATGGAGTATTTCGGGTTTGCATAGTGGATAAATAAGCTGTCTCTGTTGTAATAATGAACTTTGCTCTGATATGCATAGCAGGCGATCGACGGAAGCTTTGCCATCAGGTTAATACCTTTTACCATGGTTTCATATACATCCGTGTTATCCGGGTCATCATCGTAATTGTATAAAGTAAGAACTGCATCCTGAAGCTTGTTCATCAGGTTTCTGCCAGGCATACGCAGCAGGTTCATTTCCACAAATTCATCCGGGATCTCATAGCAGTCAGTTAAGATATTTCGGAAATGCTCCAGTTCCGCTTTCTTTGGCAGATATCCAAAGAGAAGAAGGAAGCAGACTTCCTCATAACCAAAATGGCTGTCCCCTTTACCTTTTACCAGGTCTTCTACATCATAGCCTCTGTAGTAAAGCTTTCCTGGAATAGCCTGGATGCCTCCCTCTGGAGTTTCGTCATAGCCCACAACATCTGCCACACGGGTAAGTCCTACTCTTACACCGGTGCCGTCTTCATTTCGAAGACCTTTCTTTACATTGTATTCTTTATACCATTTATTTGGAATATCCGTATAATTCTGGGATTTTCCATAAAACTGTGCAAGATAACTATCTTTCATAACCTGTTCTCCTCTCCCGGCATGCTCTCCTACTGCTGTCGCTTTTGCGTATGATCAATGTCTGTTCCGGTTATAATTAATAAGGCATCCGGCCTTAACAATGGCTCTTTCTTCCGGTGTCATATCTGCAATATAAAGATTTAACTCTTTGATTTCTGCCTTTGCATCTTTTCCGTTTCCAAGGACATATGCCTTAATGGAACTTAAATCCCCATCCAACGCTTTTCTCACTCCCGGAACGTAGATATAATCACCTACTTCAAAGTCAGGATCTGCTTCCATCTGGAATGGCAGCATGCCCCAGTTCATAACATTGGAGCGGTATCTCTTGGTTGCATATTCCTTACAGATATTTACAAGTCCGCCGATGACTCTCTGGCAGCTGGCTGCCTGCTCTCTTGCAGAGCCGTCACCAGGCTTTACTGCATATACCATGCTTCCTACTTCCGTATCTTTTACAGAAATATTATCATTTCCTGCAATCGTTCTGATAGCTGCAAATACATTTGCAAGATCCGGTTCTAATGCCAGTTCTTTTTCTTCGCCATCAGCAACTCTTGCTTTTTCTAACTTATCTACTTCTTTCGTCCGCCCTACATACTCTGGATCTCTTCTGGATAAAGTAAATTCTGCCAGTCCCAGTGGATTGGAACGGTAGGAAGATGTTTCACCAGACGGGATCAGTTCATCCGTAGTAGTTACCGGATCCATGATCTTTGAGCATACCTTTAAGAGGATATTATCTGTTAACGGGCTCATTTCCGGCCAGTCTTTAATATTTGGACCATATACAAGGGATTTCTCCTCTTCTGCTTTTCCAAATCCCTGGTATACACGGTTCTTATAAGACTTATCATCAAAGTTATATTCCGGAATATCATTCCAGCAGTCTAACTCCCATGCAGAAGTAAGCTTTCCGCCATTTGCCGCTGTTGCTGCAATAGAACGTGCATCCATTAATGCTACGGCTGCCATCTGTCCGTTTCCTGGCTTGCTTCCTTCACGGTTAGGGAAGTTTCTGGTGGTATGACGGATACTTAAACCGTTGTTGCAAGGTGTATCTCCTGCACCAAAGCAAGGTCCGCAAAAAGCAGTACGGATGATCGCACCTGCATCCATAAGATCCGAAATAGCCCCCTTCTTAACCAGGTCTGAGAATACAGGCTGGGAAGAAGGATAAACAGCCAGTGAAAATTCATCACAGCCACAGTTTTTTCCGCGAAGTGCATGTGCTGCTTCCATCACATTGGTGTAAGTTCCGCCTGCACAGCCTGCGATGATCCCCTGCTGTACCATTAGGTCATTTCCAGCTATTTTATCAAGGAGTGTAAAATGCGCTTTTCCTCCGGATACTCTTTCAGCATCCTTTTCTACCATATGAAGGATATCCTTCATATTTGCCTTTAATTCATCAATTTCAAAGGCATTGCTTGGATGGAACGGAAGAGCGATCATTGGTTTTACTGTGCTTAAATCTACATAGACACAGCCATCATAGTAAGCTACATCTGCAGGATCCAGTTTCTTGTAATCTTCTTCTCTGTGATGCTCTGCCAGGTATTTTCTGGTATCCTCATCTGTTCTCCAGATAGATGTTAAACAGGTAGTCTCTGTTGTCATTACATCTACGCCGTTTCTGTAATCAGTAGTCATAGAAGCAACACCAGGACCAACAAATTCCATTACCTTATTCTTTACATAGCCATTTTTAAATACCGCGCGAATGATCGCCAGGGCAATATCCTGAGGGCCGGTACCAGGTTTCGGACATCCGTCTAAGTAAACTGCAATAACTCCCGGATAAGCTACATCATATGTATCACGAAGCAGCTGTTTTACCAGTTCTCCGCCGCCTTCACCAATAGCCATGGTTCCTAATGCACCGTATCTGGTGTGGCTGTCAGATCCAAGTATCATCTTTCCGCAGCCTGCCATCATTTCTCTCATATACTGATGGATCACTGCGATATGTGGCGGAACGTAGATGCCGCCGTATTTCTTTGCAGCGGAAAGACCAAACATGTGATCATCTTCATTGATGGTTCCGCCTACTGCACAAAGTGTATTGTGGCAGTTAGTCAGGACATAGGGGATCGGGAACTTTTCCATACCGGATGCCTTAGCAGTCTGGACAATCCCTACAAATGTAATATCATGGGATGTCATGCTGTCAAAACGGAGCTTTAAATGTTCCATGTTATCAGCTGTATTGTGGGCGCTTAAAATAGAATAAGCAATCGTTCCCTTTTTATCGGCTTCTTTATCTGCTTTCTTTCCTGTAAGGGATTCTACCTTTGCGCTTTCCTGCTCTGGGATGATTTCTTTTCCATTTACAAGATAAATCCCACCATCATATAATGATACCATTTTTTACCTCCTGATTTCCGCTCACAAAGGGGCTTTGTCATTCTCATCTGCCTTCTTTATGGCTCATTTCGTCGTTGGTTCTTACTATAAACCAATTATTTTGATTTGTCCAGTCTATATATTGTAATCGCAACAGCTTTTTGATTGTGGTACAAGGTATAAGAAGGGGATTTTTGCTGTTGTATTGTATCGCTTTAATGTGTGATAATTAAAAAAATCCCACTTTCTGGTTTCCAAAGGTTCACCCTTCAGAAATTCCAGAAAGCGGGATTTCCAATATATTATCTGCTTTTTTCTTTAAACAGATCTTTCTTGGATTAGTTATAGTTCAGCCATCATATACTGATTTTGATGAACTGTAACTTTAATTATTCTTCCTTCGCAGCAGCCCTTGCTTCTACTTCGCGCTTCTGTACATCTCCAGGAGCCTGCTCGTAGCGGCTGAATTCATAGGAATAGTCTCCTAAACCACCAGTCATGGAACGAAGATCGGTGTTGTAGCCAAACAGCTCAGACATTGGGACGTCTGCTTCGATGACCTGTTTGCCGTGATGATCGGATTCCATACCTAAAACGCGTCCTCTTCTGCGGTTTAAGTCACCCATGATATCGCCGGTAAAGCGGTCAGGAGCAACAACCTTTAAGGAAGCGATCGGCTCTAAGAGCACTGGATTTGCATCCATGAAGCCCTGCTTAAATGCCAGGATGGTAGCCATCTTAAATGCCATTTCTGAAGAGTCTACCGGATGGTAGGAACCATCTAACAGAGTAGCTTTTAAGCCAACAACCGGATATCCAGCCAGCGGGCCCTTAAGAACGCATTCCTGCAATCCCTTTTCAACTGCCGGGAAGTAGTTCTTCGGTACGGAGCCGCCGAACACCTTCTCTTCAAAGATGTATGGTGTCTCTAAATCGCCTGATGGCTCAAATTCCATGATAACATCACCGTACTGGCCATGTCCACCGGACTGTTTCTTATGTTTGCCCTGTACTTTAACTTTCTTTCTTAAGGTCTCACGGAAAGCAAATTTAGGCTTTGACAGAACTACATCTACTTTGTAGCGGGTCTGCAGCTTGCTGATCACAACATCTAACTGCTGATCGCCAATACCATAAATCAGAGACTGGCGGTTTTCAGGATCATTTTTAACCTGTAAGGTCAGATCTTCTTCCATCATACGTGCTAATGCGGTGGAAACCTTATCATCTTCACCCTTATTGGCTGCCTTGTAAGCCATGTATGTATATGGTGTGGAGATCTGTGGTTTGTGGTAAACGATCGGTGCTGTACGGACTGCCATGGTATCCCCGGTTCCTGTTACAGTAAGTTTTGCAACTGCGCCGATATCGCCGGCTTTTAACTCCGGAACTTCAATGACTTCCTTACCGCGCATTATATAAACTTTACCGATCTTCTCTTCTGCATCTTTGTTTACATTGTATACAACAGTATCACCTTTTAAGGTACCTGTACAGATCTTCATCAGAGAATATTTTCCAATAAATGGATCTACGATGGTCTTAAATACTCTTGCAGAAAGAGATACATCATCATTATATTTAGCGGTGAAACGCTCACCTGTGGAAACGTCTACACCGATACACTCAAAGTGATTTGGTGCCGGGAAGTATTTATCAATAACCTGAAGGAGAACCTTAAATCCCTGGCAGTTGATTCCGGAGCCCATCATAACAGGTACGATGTCGCCTTCGATAACATGTGCTCTTAATGCACCGGATATTTCTTCCTGTGTAAATTCTTCTCCCAGGAAATAACGTTCCATATATTCTTCACTGGTTTCTGCAACTGCCTCAATGAGAGCATCTCTTGCGATGGTTAAGTTCTTCTGAACATAATCAGGGATCTCACACTCAACATAATCACTGAGATTTGTAAAGCGGCGGCCTGCCATCTTTACTACGTTTACGAAACCTACGAATTTTTCATTTTCACGGATTGGAAGCTGGAAAGGAGCGATCTTTCTTCCGAACTTTTTCTCCAGCTTTACAACCAGCTCACGATAGCTGGCATGATCATCGTCCATATTGGTAACGAAGATCAGTCTTGGCAGATTGTACTTTTCGCACATCTCCCATGCTCTTTCTGTACCAGGCTCAATACCTGCTTTACAGTTTACAACGATAATGGCTGCATCAGCAACGCTGATAGCTTCTTCTACTTCACCTACGAAGTCAAAAAATCCGGGAGTATCCAGTAAGTTGATCTTAACCGGTCCGTTCTCTCCCTGGTATTCCAGAGGAATCAGTGTGGTGGAAATGGAAAACTGTCTCTTGATCTCTTCTTTGTCGTAATCACTAATGGTATTTCCGTCAGCAACCTTGCCCATACGCTTGGTAACACCTGTGATCAAAGCCATTGCCTCCGCAACTGTTGTCTTACCAGCACCTCCATGCCCAAGCAATACAACGTTGCGGATCTGTTCAGTACCATATACGTTCATAAACTTCCCTCCTGTACACTTTATTTATGCGAAACAGCAATGATATTGTGCTTCGTCTTTGCCATGTGTACATTCTACTATATTTTTCTGAAATTTTCAAGTTTTTTGTTAAATTCTACACAACATTTTTCCAAAACATTCCAGATAATTTGATTTAAGTTACCATATGTCCATGTTTTTTCTCTTTTTTTACTGTCATTTTGCCTTTATATTTCAACAAAACCCTCGTTCTGCCTGCTCTCCTTGCAATTGTATGCCCAGATTGGTAAAATAGTTGCAGAATAATGAGAAAGGTATTCACATTTTATGTCTGAAACTAAGGTTTTTAAAAATACTATACAGAAAATACAGATTCGCGGTGCCCGTGTCCACAATCTGAAAAATATCAATGTAGATGTACCATTAAACCAGATCGTAGCTATTGCCGGAGTCTCCGGCTCAGGAAAGTCTTCCCTGGCTTTAGGCGTATTGTATGCAGAAGGTTCCAGACGCTATCTGGAGTCTCTTTCTACCTATACAAGGCGACGCATGACTCAGGCATCTAAAGCCTGCGTGGATGACATCTTACACGTTCCTGCCGCTCTCGCCCTGCATCAGCGTCCCGGTGTTCCCGGCATCCGAAGCACCTTTGGAACCGGTACGGAGCTTTTAAACAGCCTGCGCCTGATGTATTCCCGTCTGGCTTCCCACTGCTGTCCCAATGGGCATTATCTGGCTCCTGCACTGGCAGTAGCTGCTGGAAAAGAACTGGTCTGTCCTGAATGCGGCATCCACTTTTTCGCTCCTTCTGCAGAGGAACTGGCTTTTAACAGTCAGGGGGCCTGCCGGACCTGCAACGGAACAGGAACGGTGCGCACTGTAGACTTAAATACACTGGTGCCAAATGATTCTTTAACCATTGACGAAGGCGCTGTTGCTCCCTGGAATACCCTTATGTGGTCTTTGATGACCGATGTGTGCCGGGAAATGGGCGTGCGTACAAATGTACCTTTTAAAGAATTAACCAAACAGGAAAAGGACATTGTTTTCCATGGACCTGCTGAGAAAAAACATATTTTTTATCATGCAAAAAACTCCAATCAGGCAGGGGAACTGGATTTTACTTATTTTAATGCTGTTTACACCGTAGAAAATGCACTTTCTAAAGTAAAGGATGAAAAGGGCATGAAACGGGTGGAAAAATTTTTAAAGGAAGATATCTGCCCGGACTGCCACGGTTCCCGTTTAAATGAACGTGCAAGAGCACCGAAATTGCAGGGAATTTCCCTTGCACAGGCCTGTGAAATGACTTTATCTCAACTGACCACCTGGGTGGACAATATGCCGGCTTCTCTTCCACCGGAAATGTTGCCTATGGCAGAAAGCATCTGTGAATCCTTCCAGACAGCTTCAAAACGACTTATGGAGCTGGGTCTCGGATATCTTTCCCTGGACCGTGCTGCTTCTACTCTCTCTACCGGGGAACGTCAGAGAATGCAGTTAGCAAGAGCCGTACGCAACCGCACCACAGGTGTTCTTTATGTACTAGATGAACCGTCTATCGGACTGCACCCAGTAAACATTGTTGGACTGACGGGAGTTATGGATGATCTGATCGCTGATGGAAATTCCGTTATCCTGGTAGATCATGACACCCAGATCCTTTCCCATGCAGACTGGCTGATCGAAATGGGACCGGAAGCAGGGGCAAAAGGCGGACAGGTGATCGCAGAAGGAACTATTGCTGATATTGCAAAAAATAAAGACTCCCGCATTGGTGCTTTTCTAAAGCCGGAATGTATGAAACGCCTGCGCCCGGTGATCATGGAAGACTGCCTGTTTGAACATGGCGCAGTTTCCCTTGCTACCGGTGCGATCCATACAGTAAAGCCACTTGAAGTAAATATCCCCAAAGGCCGCCTTACGGTTGTAACCGGTGTTTCCGGTTCTGGAAAAACCACGCTCATCCTGGAAAGCCTGGTGCCTGGTATGGAAGCTGCTATTGCGAAAGCACCTCTGCCCTCCCACGTTCTTTCTGTAGACCCGGCAGGTATTTCACAGGTAAAGCTGATCGATGCTACTCCTATTGGCATCAATGTGCGCTCCACTGCTGCTACTTATGCCAATGTCCACGATGAACTGCGAAAAGTATTTGCCAAAACAGCAGATGCCAAAAATATGGGATATAAAGCAGGTGATTTTTCCTATAATACGGGAAAACTTCGCTGCCCTGTATGTGACGGCACCGGTCAGGTCAGTCTGGATGTACAGTTTCTGCCTGATGTTGACATTCCATGCCCGGAGTGCAGAGGTTCCAGATATGCCAAAGAAGCTTCCCTCATTAAATATACCAATAAAAAGGGGCAAAAAGTTTCCCTTCCGGAACTTATGGACATGGACATCCACACAGCTCTTGAAGCCTGCGATGACGTAAAGCTGGTCAAACAACGTCTCACTGTGTTAAAAGAGCTTGGGCTTGGCTATCTGACTTTAGGAGAAGAAACCCCAAGCCTTTCCGGTGGTGAGGCCCAACGTCTGAAACTGGCCAGTGAAATGGGCAAGCTGCAAAATGACTCTCTGTTTATCTTTGATGAGCCTACCATCGGTCTTCATCCTCTGGATGTACAGACGCTTCTTAAGGTATTCCAGACCCTTATGGAAAACGGTGCAACCGTTGTGGTCATCGAACATGATCTTGATGTGATCCGCAATGCTGACTATATCATTGACATGGGACCAGGCGGTGGTGCTGACGGTGGCCGTATTGTTGCCTGCGAGACACCAGAAAAGCTGGCGAAAAATCCATTCAGCCAGACAGGTCATTATTTATGACCTGTGTTCGTTTTTACATAAAAGCGTTAAAGTTTAAAGCATTAAAGTGTTGACTTTTATGCTTTTATATATTAAACTGTCTGCAAGCTTTTAAAACAGGATATCCACTATGCAGATAAAAATAAGAATGCAGATAATATTATGCAGATAAGGAGTGTATCAGACTATGATCATTATCATGAAACCACAGGCTTCCAAAGAAGACGTTCAGAAAGTAACTTCCCTCATTGAATCAAAGGGCCTTCAGGTCCACCTTTCCGAAGGTTCCCAGGTCACTATTGTTGGAGTTGTAGGTGATAAGACCAAGCTTGCAGGAAGCAACATTGAAATGAGTGAGGGCGTTGACAAAGTTGTTGCTGTCACAGAGTCCTACAAACTGGTCAACAAAAAATTCCACCCTGATGACTCTGTTATTCCTGTTGGTAATACCCATATTGGGCCGGGAACCATGACTGTAATGGCAGGTCCCTGTGCAATTGAGTCAAAGGAGCAGCTGCTCTCTACTGCTTTCGCTGTAAAAAAGGCTGGTGCTACCTTCCTTCGCGGCGGTGCTTACAAACCCCGTACCTCCCCATACTCTTTCCAGGGGCTGGAAGAAGAAGGCTTAAAATATATGAAGGAAGCCAGAGAAGCGACCGGACTGAACGTGATCTGCGAAGTTACCAGTGCTCATGCCATTGAAGCTGCCGTTAAATACGTAGACATGCTTCAGATCGGTGCCAGAAATATGCAGAACTTTGAGCTGTTGAAGGAAGCCGGAAAATCAGGAATGCCTGTATTGTTAAAACGCGGCTTATGTGCTACCATAGATGAGTGGCTGAATGCTGCTGAATACATTATTTCAGAGGGAAATCCAAATATCGTTTTATGTGAACGTGGTATCCGTACCTACGAAACATCCACCAGAAATACTCTGGATATCAGTGCGGTTCCTGTGATCCGCCAGAAGAGCCATCTTCCTGTGATCGTAGATCCAAGCCATGCAACGGGGGTAAGGGCTTATGTAGAACCTCTCGCAAAAGCTGCTGTGGCAGTTGGCGCTGATGGACTGATGATCGAGGTTCATCCAGATCCGTCCAAAGCACTTTCCGACGGTCCTCAGTCTCTTACTTTTGATGCATTTGATAAATTAATGGCAGACTTAAAGCCATATGTGGATCTGGCTGGCAGAACTTTTGAAGCCAGATAACTAGTGTACTGTATTATTCATATTTCGCATAATGACTTGCCTGAATTTCCATCTGCTGTGTTGTCGTCAATCGACGATGCCACCGCATCGCCTCATTCCTCCGCCTTGCAGATTGAAAATTCATTCTGCGTCATTTTGCTGAAAATGAATGATACAGTACACTAGTACATCGTTTCGTAAATAACTGTACTAATCACGTAGGATGCGGAGTTGAGTGTGCAGGTCTAAAAACGCAGGCGTAGCGGGCTACGCTGAGGCTTTTAGGCCTGTGCAATCAGATTCGCAGACAAGTGAGTGGTACAGTTATTTCGAAAACGATGTACTAGCATACCACTTATTATCCACAGCCAAACACCTGAAGGCCTTTCTTTCGTAAAGGTTTTCAGGTGATTCTGTATTGTAAGGAGCAATTTTGAAATGGAAAAATTCACCATGAATGATACAACCATTGCCTTTATTGGTCTTGGCCTTATCGGTGGTTCCTTGGCTAAGGGAATTAAAAAAGCACGTCCGGATATCCGCATCATGGCCTATATGCGCACCCGTTCCAAACTGGAACAGGCTAAAAAAGACGGTATTGTAGATGTTATTTTAGACGGCATTGATGAGCAGTTAAAACAATGTGACCTGATCTTTTTATGTACACCGGTGGAATACAATGCACAATATCTGTCTAAGATCCGCTCCTATTTAAAACCGGGGGCTTTGATCACGGATGTTGGCAGCACCAAGACCGACATCCACAAAGAGATCCTGCGTCAGGGACTTACAGACTGTTTTGTAGGCGGGCATCCCATGGCAGGTTCTGAAAAAACAGGCTATGAAAATGCAACTGACCATCTCCTTGAAAATGCTTATTATATTGTTACACCGCCAGAAGGTTTTAACCAGAATGGCTGTGGATATGGCAATATTTCCCCGAAATACTCCGAAAATGTCAAACGCATTATCGCCGTTGCGCAGACTGTGGGGGCAATCCCCCTGGTACTGGATTATAAGGAACATGATACTGTAGTTGCAGCCATCAGCCATCTGCCTCATCTGGTTGCTTCCAGCCTTGTAAATCTGGTAAAAGACTCTGATTCACCTGCTGAAACCATGAAACAGGTAGCTGCCGGCGGTTTTAAGGACATTACACGTATTGCCTCTTCTTCCCCGGAAATGTGGGAACAGATCTGTATGACTAATTCAGAGCCTATTGCAGATATGCTGGAGCGCTACATTGATTCCCTTCAGGATATCCTTTCTGAAATAAAAGGTCATCAGGGAAATGCTATTTATAAACTGTTTGAAAAATCCAGGGATTACCGCAATACCATTACTGACCGTGCCAAAGGTTCTGTAGAACCATCCTACGCATTTTCTGTGGATATGGCCGATGAGGTTGGTGCTATCTCCACTATTGCTGTTATTCTGGCCGCCAAGGGCATCAGCATTAAAAATATTGGTATCAATAACAACAGGGAACGGGGCGAAGGCACCTTAAAGATTGAATTTTATGATGAAGCAGCTATGACCGCAGCCTGGAAACGGCTGGAATACTATAAATACGAAATGGTACGGCTGTAAACCGGACTGTCTGGGAGGAAGATATGGAATTTAGAAAATCAGGCCCATTAAAGGGCGAGATCACTGTTCCGGGAGATAAATCCATTTCCCACCGCGCTGTGATGTTTGGCTCTCTTGCAAAGGGAACTACCGAAATTACCGGATTTTTACAGGGAGCAGACTGTCTGTCTACTATTTCCTGTTTTGAAAGTATGGGAATTGCTATTGAAAATAAAGGGGATATCGTCCTGGTACATGGAAATGGTCTTCGCGGCCTTAAAAAGCCGGAAACTGTATTAGACTGCGGAAACAGCGGCACTACTACCCGCCTGATCTCCGGTATCTTATCTGCACAGAACTTTGATGTAACTTTAACAGGTGACGCTTCTATCCAGAAACGTCCTATGAAGCGTATTATGGAACCGCTGTCCCTTATGGGGGCGGATATTGTCAGTGTAAATGGAAATGGCTGCGCGCCTTTAGCTATCCACGGAAAAGCCCTTCACGGCATCCATTACACCTCTAAAGTAGCCTCTGCACAGGTAAAATCCTCTATTTTATTAGCAGGGCTTTACGCAGATGGCCCAACTTCCGTTACAGAGCCTTATGTATCCAGAAACCACTCTGAGATCATGTTAAATCTGTTCGGTGCTCATGTAACCACCACAAATACCACTGCTACCATTGAGCCAGCCAGTGAGCTGCACAGTAGAAAGATAAATGTACCTGGAGATATTTCTTCTGCTGCCTATTTTATCGCTGCAGGCCTTATGGTACCCGGCTCTGAGATCCTGATCAAAAACGTAGGCATTAATCCTACCAGAGACGGCATTCTTCATGTATGTAAGGCTATGGGAGCAGATCTTACTTTATTAAATGTAAAAGAAGACGAGGGAGAACCTGTTGCTGATATTTTAGTCCGCGCTTCTTCCCTTCACGCAGCAGAGATCGGCGGAAGCATTATCCCGACTCTTATTGATGAGCTGCCTATGATCGCAGCCTTGGCCTGCTTTGCACAGGGAACTACCGTGATCCGTGACGCAGCGGAATTAAAGGTAAAAGAGTCCAACCGGATTGCCGTAATGGTGGAAAATTTAAGTGCCATGGGAGCTGATGTAACGGAAACAGAGGACGGCATGATCATCCACGGCGGCAGACCGCTTCACGGTGCAGTGATTGAAAGCCACTTAGATCACCGTATTGCCATGACCTTTGCAGTAACAGGTCTCTGCGCAGAAGGCGTTACACAGATCAATGGGGCAGAATGTGTAAATATTTCTTATCCCCAGTTTTACCAGGATCTTAAGAATTTAATATAAACAGCCGTAAAAAGGCGTATGAGTCTACACCAGGGATCCATACGCCTTTTTCATTTTCAGATCGTTTTCCAGATATACTGGGAAAAATAATTATCATTTTCTCTTCTTCGGAGCAGGAAGCTCTTCATACATTGCCCTAAATAGTCCTGTAAGAAATTCCTTCTGATCCACATCCTCTACCAACAGCATCTCTTTGGCCCCTTCATAAGGTAATTCATAAACAGCCTGGGGTATATAAGAAAATGCGGCTTTTACAGGCTTTACAAGCAGACGATCATCGTAAATACCACCTACGATCTTCCCCCGGTAATAAATAATGTACTCTCCCATCATGGCCCGGTAGGTGATCTCCTCTAAATCAGACAATTGTTCCAATACAAAATCCAAATAACTTTTACTGGATGCCATTCCCTTTTCTCCATTTCTGTGGTCTTAAGATTCACTTAAAGCGCAGTTCCCTTTTTTGGAACAAAGAAACCACTCATATCTGTATGTTCCAGTTTTAACAGCGCGACCTTCTTTTCAATTCCCCCGGCATATCCTGTGAGACTGCCATTTGTCCCTACAACACGATGACAGGGAATGATAATGGAAACTTCATTATGTCCTACTGCTCCGCCTACAGCCTGGGCGGACATATGGGGCGCATCATGCATCTGGGTTATTTTTTTTGCAATCTCCCCATATGTCATAGTCTGTCCATAAGGGATCTGCAGCAGAATCTGCCACACAGCCTGACGAAAGGTTGAACCTGCAGGATGAAGCGCTGGGGTAAAGTCCGGTTCTTTCCCGGAAAAATATACATCCAGCCATTTTTTTGCCTGGGTCAGAACCGGGATCTCCTGTGGGATCGTTTCTTTTGGAAGTGTATTTGCAAAGTATTTTTGTCCCTCAAACCATAAACCGGTCAGTCCAACCTCATCTGCCGCCAGTAAAATATTGCCCAGTGGGGACGGATATGTACATGTATAAACCATATTTCCTGTTTCCTTTCCCTTTAAAGCTTTGCGCTTACGCAGATTCTTTTGAATTTATTGTACCATGGTCTTTTTAAAATTACAGCAAAAAAGAAGTGGATCCAGGCAAGAACCAACGATCCACTCTTTTGATCATTTTTTATTTATCCCAAGCAGAATTTATTGCATCCTATGGCGGCTATCATGTAGTGGCCATTGCAAGCTTACAACAACTGGCCTCTGACGGACATATCAGGCAGCTCACTGTGCGACCGAAATGATCTTTGTATCTGCAAACTTTTTAATAAGGCATTCCTTTTTATAAAACGTAATCCCATGACAGATTTCTTCATTTCCGCTGTAATTAATAAAATATCATCCCAACGCCACATCAAGCACCATCATCAGCGCAAATCCGATTGCAAATCCAATGGTGCCTATATTGGAATGTTCTCCTTCAGAAGCTTCTGGCACCAGTTCTTCTACTACTACATAAAGCATGGCCCCTGCTGCAAAGGAAAGAAAGTATGGCATGAACGGCTCCAGTTTTTCTGCCAGCAACAGCATAAGCCCGGCGCCAATTGGCTCTACGATACCGGAAAGCATACCATAGATAAAAGCCTTTTTCTGCCCTGCCGCTTCTTTTAAAGGAAGAGAGATAACTGCTCCTTCCGGGAAATTCTGTATTGCAATACCCAGTGATAATGCCATGGCGCCTGCCAGTGTAATGGACTGGCTTTTTGCCATCATACCTGCAAAAGCCACACCAACTGCCATTCCTTCCGGTATGTTATGTAAGGTCACTGCAAGGACCAGCATGGTACTTTTCTGCCAGTTACTTTTTGCGCCTTCCGGCTGGTCTGTGTCCATATGAAGATGTGGAACTACCATATCCAGAAACAATAAAAATGCCATTCCTAAAATGAATCCACATACTGCCGGAAGAAAGGCCAGCTTCCCAAGTCCTTCACTCATTTCCATAGCCGGGATCAGAAGAGACCAAACAGAAGCAGCCACCATAACTCCTGAAGCAAAGCCCAGGAATGCTTTCTGCACTCCGGGCTTTAATTCTCCCCGCAGAAAGAACACGCAGGCACTGCCTGCTGTAGTTCCTATAAAAGGGATCAATATTCCTGTTAAAATATCCATCTGCTACCTCATGTTGCTACATTTCTGCCCCACATCGAACACGTCACCAGTACATTCTCCTATCACAGCAAACAGATACGCTGTTTCTTCATCCACATTATTATAAATATCAGTCGATCATTCCCCGAAGCTTCAGATAATCCTTGATCAAGATGATCATCTCATCATAATCAATGCGGCTGGCATTAATAGGAAGATCGTAATTCTCCATATCCATCCAGTTTCTACCCGTAAAATACTTATGATATTCAGTGCGCTCCTTATCAATCTTCCTCATACGGCGCAGTGCTTCTTCTTCATCAACCTTATCTACATCCATAATCCTGCGGACTCTGGTAACGGTATCTGCATATACGAAAATGCGGATCACGTCATCTAACTGATCCTGAAGCACATAGTTGCCGCATCGTCCGATGATGATGCAGTTTTCTGACTCTGCCAGTTTTCGGATAACCTCAGACTGGAAACGGAACAGGTTTTCCGGTGATGTAAGCTTATGTCCGTCCTTTACAGGTGCAGAAAGCTCCGGCTTCATATTAGTAACAGTACGATATAATAAATTGTTTCCTGCCTTTTCATCTGCCAGACGGAAATACTGCTCTCCAATAGCACTGGTTTCTGATGTCATTTTCAAAATCTCTTCATCATAATAATGAATACCCAGTTCCTCTGCAAGACGCATACCTGTAATACGTCCGCCGCTTCCGTACTGACGCTCGATTGTGATCACATAATGTTTACTGCTCATATGACCGACCTCCCTTGTTTTGCTATACACTCTGATCATACATTTACATGCTTCTTATGTATCAAGTATACCACATTTTTACTTAACCGGACACTGTATTATCTGAATTTTAATGAAATTTTTCTTCAAATTTTTCATAATATATTTCATATATGATATCTGCGACTTTTAAAAAAACAGTTGACAAAACCCGCCCCATGTATTAATATACGGATTAACAGCTAAACCGTTGAAAAAGAGGAGTAAGCTTCCAATGCATTAGCACAGAGAGCCGCAGGTGGTGGGATTGCGGTATAAAGCAGGCAGCTGAATGGACTTTTGAGGGCAGTCTTGAAATACTTAGTAGGGACTGACGGATTCTGCACCCGTTACATTTGCAGCACATATGCTAGTATGTGAAAAGTGGACTTTAAGTCAATTTGAGTGGCACCGCGGATTATATTCGTCTCAATCACAATATCATTGTGGTTGGGACTTTTTTATTACAAAAAATCCATTTTAATTTTTATTTTCAGGAGGTAAGTATTATGAAAAAATCTATGGCAGTTCTTTTAACCGCAGCAATGGGCGCAGCTTTATTAACAGGCTGCGGCAGTTCTTCTTCCACTGCTACTACAGCAGCAACTACCACAGCAGCCCCTGCATCTGAGGCAGCTTCTTCTGAGGCAGCTTCCAGCGAAGCAGAAAACAACACAGAAGCTGACGGCTCCTACACCATTGGTATTGGCCAGTTTGCTGAACACGGCTCTCTTGACAACTGCCGTGAAGGTTTCTTAGCTGGTCTTGCAGCAGAAGGCATCGAAGAAGGAAAGAATTTAACTGTTCTTTATGAAAATGCACAGGCAGACGGCGGTACTTCTGCACAGATTGCTAATACATTTGCAGGAAAGGACGTAGATTTAATGTGTGGTATTGCAACTCCTATGGCACAGGCTGAATACAGCGTGGCTATGAAGTCCGACATTCCTGTCATTTTCACAGCAGTTACGGATCCGGTTGCAGCTGAACTGGCAAACGCAGACGGAACCCCGGTTGGCGAGATCACAGGTACAAGCGATAAGCTTCCTGTAGAATTACAGTTAAAGATGATCCGTGAGATCTTACCTGAGGCAAAGACTATCGGTATCATGTACACCACCAGCGAAGTAAACTCTGAATCTGCCATTGCAGAATATAAGGAACTGGCTCCAAATTATGACTTTGAAATCGTAGACTCCGGTATCTCCTCTTCAGCAGATATCCCGCTGGCAGCAGATACTTTAATTGGAAAGGTTGACTGTATCACCAATCTGACTGATAATACAGTAGTAGCATCTCTTCCTGTTATCTTAAGCAAGGCTTCCGCAAAGAACATTCCTGTATTCGGAAGCGAGATCGAGCAGGTAAAGATCGGCTGCCTGGCTGCTATGGGTCTGGACTATGTAGAACTTGGCAAGCAGACCGGTGAAATGGCTGCAAAGGTATTAAAGGGCGAAGCAAAAGCAAGCGAATTAAACTTTGAGACCATTAAGGATGCTGCATTCTACGGCAACACCAAAGTAGCTGAAAACCTCGGCATCACTTTTCCTGAATCTTTAACAGGAACTGCTGCTGAGCTCTTTGACAGCATTGCAGAGTAATAATATTTAGGGTATTGGAGGAACATCATGACAACGATCATTTTCGGTATTCTGGAAGAAGGCCTTGTATATGCCATTATGGCCCTGGGCGTTTACATCACATATAAGATCCTGGATTTCCCGGATCTGTCTGTAGACGGCACCTTCCCTCTTGGCGCTGCTGTGACCGCAGCAGGTATTGCAAACGGGCTTCCTTTCATCGGTACCATTTCACCTGTAGCAGCATTATTCATTTCCTTTGCAGTGGGTGCCTTAGCCGGCTGTATCACCGGTCTCATCCACGTAAAGTTAAAGGTACGTGACCTGCTCTCCGGCATCATTGTCATGACGGCCCTCTATTCCATTAATTTAAAGATCACCGGAAAAGCAAACCTTCCTATCTTTAGTAAGGAAACTATCTTTTCCAATTCTTTCCTTTCCGCCCATGTACCGGAAGCTGCATCACCCTTTATCGTGACCATCATTCTTTTTGTCATCGTTTTGGTCTGCAAGGTGTTATTGGATGCCTACTTACAGACACGTTCCGGTTATCTGCTTCGTGCAGTTGGTGATAATGACGTACTTGTTACATCCCTTGCAAAAGATAAAGGTCTTGTAAAAATCGTAGGTCTTGCCATTGCAAACGGCTTTGCAGCACTTGCAGGAAGCGTTTACTGCCAGCAGAAGGGATTTTTTGAAATCTCCATAGGCACCGGCACCATGGTCATCGGCCTTGCAAATGTTATCATCGGAACCCAGCTGTTAAAGAGAGTCGGCTTTATCCGCTCTACTACTGCTGTTATCATTGGTTCCATTGTATACAAAGCCTGCGTTTCTATTGCGCTGCTGTTAAACGACCTGCACATTGGAGGACTGGACATTTCCATTCCAGTCACTGCATCCGATCTGAAGCTGATCACTTCTGTATTATTCCTGATCATCCTTGTAGTAAGCCCTTCCGGCGGAAAGAAGGTAAAGAGCCATGCTTGAATTAAAACACATCCATAAATATTACAACGCAGGTACTGTCAATGAAATGTGCCTGTTTAATGATTTTAACTTATCCATTGATGATCATCAATTTGTATCTGTAGTAGGAAGCAATGGTTCCGGCAAAACTTCTCTTTTAAATATCATCTGTGGAAGTATTCCGCTGGATGACGGCCGTATTATCATCGGCGGTGAAGACATTACCAAAATGCCTGAATATAAGCGCCAGCGCCGCATTGGCCGTGTTTACCAAAACCCGTCCATGGGAACCTGCCCTTCTATGACCATTGCGGAAAACATGGCTTTAGCAGACAATAAGGGCAAAGCCTTCAACCTCCGTCCCGGAACCAACAAACAGCGCCTGGAATTCTACCGTGAATCTCTCCGCTCTCTTGGCCTTGGACTGGAAGATAAAATGGATGTAAAAGTAGGTGTTCTCTCCGGCGGACAGCGCCAGGCAATGGCTCTTTTAATGTCTACCATGACTCCTATTGAGTTTCTGATCCTGGATGAGCACACCGCTGCTCTGGACCCGAAAACAGCAGAAACCATTATGGAACTGACAGATAAAGTAGTCCGTGAAAAGAACCTGACTACGATCATGGTCACTCACAATCTCCGCTTTGCTGTGGAATATGGTAACAGACTTTTAATGATGCACCAGGGACATGCAGTGATCGATAAAGCAGGTGAAGAAAAGGAAGCTACTACTATTGATCATATCCTAAAGAAATTTAATGAAATCAGTATTGAGTGTGGAAACTAAAAGATCAGTATTGAATGTAGAAATAAAGTAAAAAGGCTGGCAATTTCCAAAATCTGGAATGCCAGTCTTTTTTATATATTTTATATATATATTTATATATTCTTTTATTCTGCAAATACCATGATCCGTATAGCTGTATTTTCTTCATCAGACCATACCACTGCTTTTCTCCCCTGGGTAAGGTCATCTAATGTAACAATATTTCTGGTGAGATATGGTACTATTGCACAGTCATCTGCCAGTGTATATTTTGTACCGTCCATAGCAGTCAGTACAGACTGGGAAGATGCTGCGTCTGTCACTACAGATTTAACAGTTACATAATCCGGAACTTTAAAGTCTGCCGGGACATTAGTAAAGATCATTGTTGCGTTTGTCATTGGCGGAAGGCTCATGGTCATTGCCGGACCGATATAGGCATAAATGGTATCCCCGTCCTTAATATCAGATAGCTCTGTTGGAATACCGGAAACAGCATCTAATACATAGGTAGACTCCTGAGATACATTTAAGATCACTTCTCCCTGATATCCCTGATCTGCCTGACTGTCAATGGATAATCTTCCATCTTCCATATGGGTAGCCGGTCCATACAGGCGTACAGAGTCTTCTGCCTGCTCCGGCTGTTCTTCTGTACCTTCAATAGTGCCGCTTACGGTCTCTACAACAGTAGTTTCTTCTGGAGAAGATGTAGGCTCCTGAGATTCACTTACTACTGGTTTTGACTCACTTACAAGTGGCAGCGTCGTTGCTGCATCTGCTTTATTGGAACATCCTCCAAGACCTAAAACTGCCGCGCTGCATAATACTGCTGCATATAAATAATATTTTCTCAATATGACTTCTCCTTTTCTAATACCAAAGATTATTTTTTAATGTGCTGACACATTCAAAGTTTTCTTCTGGACTTATTATATCGTAAACTCACGAATCCCGCGCATTCGCGCTCTGCTGCCTGCTTACGCAGGCGATTCGTTCGTTAATGGCTTGTGAAAAACAAATGTCTGCTACGCAGCCGCTTGTTTTTCACTACGCTCATTATATCTTATATTATCCATATATCCAATAAAGCTTTTCTTAAGTATTATTAAATAATATATAAAACAAAAAAAGAGCCTTCCCATATGATCACAGGAAAACTCCTTTCTTATTATACTATGTCTTTAAAACCTTTCAACTGGCTTTTTACTATCTCGCCATCTCACTCTGTGGTCCAGTCTGGTTATGGGCCTTGATAATGGTCTCGATCTCATCCAGGTTAGAGGATGGGAGATCGCCAGGAATAGTGTTTTTCACAGCTGCGGTAGCGTTTCCGAAAGCAACTGCCTTCTGGCAGTCACCACCGCTGCTTAACAAGCCATAAAGAGCGCCGGAAATATAGGCATCACCACTGCCGATACGATCTACTACTTCGATATCACGATATGGCTCTTCTTCATAGAATGTGTCTCTTGCAGCATCGTAGATCACAGAACCGAATGTATGGCGTTTCGGGCTATGTACGATACGCTGGGTGGAAGCTACTATAGAGATAGGATATTCTTTTGTAAAGCTCTTCATCATCTCTTTCGCACTGCCAGTTTTTAAGAAGGTCAGCCGTGCAGTATCTTCTGAGCAGAAGAAAATATCTACATAAGGAAGAATACGCTCAATACATTCTCTTGCTTCATCACCACTCCACAGATTTCCACGGAAGTTTACATCAAAAGAAACAAGAGTTCCTGCTTCCTTAAAACGCTTGATCATCTCAATTGTAGTCTCTCTGATCTTCTCACTGAGCGCCAGAGTAATACCTGTGGTATGGAAACATTTTGGAGCTGTGTATACCTCCTCCGGGATCTCATTAATATCCAGAGTAAAGAAGGAACTGTTCACACGGTCATAAATAACCTTTGGTTTTCTCGGATATGCACCGTTTTCATAGTAATAAATTCCCACACGGGCTGATGGAGAATGGTCATACATAAAAAAGTCATCGCTGACACCAAATGAACGGATCTTACCTTTCATAAAGCTGCCGATATCATGTGACGGAAGCTTGGAGATAACGCCTGTACGCAATCCTAAAAGAGATGCACCTACTGCTACGTTCAGTTCTGCACCGCCAACCTGCTTTACAAAGGTATCTCCTCTGGAAAGACGGTCATTATCTGGTGGTGACAGTCTTAAAAGAACCTGTCCTAATGTAAGCAGGTCAAAAGTTCTTCCTTTTATCTCACCCATTGTCATATCCTCCTGATGTTTTTAATGTTCTCCCGCAATCTTTCTGTGCCTGATTTTGTAAGAAGATTTTTTGCCAGTTGTGCCCAAATTTCTGAGGCATACGGGGTACGTACATCAATGAAGTTCGGGTGCGACTGGCGAAAAACCGGTCACAAAGGCAGGTACAGGAAAGACTCCGAAAGAACATTTTAAAGAAAAAGCCTGTCTGAAAATACATTCCAGGAACGATATTTCCAAACAGGCCTTTCGGTCTCTTATTTTTTAACTCTTAAAAAAGTAATTATCTCTGTACACGACCTGAGCCATCGCCGCCTGCTAAAGTCTCAACTTCTGCACGGGTTACCAGGTTGAAGTCGCCAGGGATTGTGTGCTTTAATGCGGAAGCTGCTACTGCAAATTCCAGAGCTGCCTTCATATCCTTGCCATCAGCCAGACCACAGATCAGACCACCTGCGAATGAGTCGCCGCCGCCTACACGGTCAACGATCGGAGCGATGTGGTACTTTCTGGAATGATAGAATTCACGGGTCTGTCCATCCATGATGCAAGCAGACCAGTCATTGTTGGAAGCGCTGTGGCTTTCACGTAAGGAGCTGATGATGTACTTGAATCCGAACTTATCAGCCATCTGGTTGAAGATATCAACGTATCCAGCTAATTCCAGTTCTCCGGAAGTAACATCAGTGTTGCCTGGCTTGAAGCCAAGAACCTTCTCTGCATCCTCTTCGTTACCGATGCAAACATCAACATACTGCATCAGGTTGGTCATAACCTTCTGAGCCTTTTCAGAAGACCACAGTTTCTTACGGAAGTTTAAGTCTACAGAAACAGTTACACCGTGAGCCTTAGCTGCCTTTAAAGCTGCTTCAGTCAGTTCGATAGCTGCATCGCTGACAGCTGGAGTAATACCGGTAAAGTGGAACCAGTCAGCATCAGCAAAGATTTCATCGAAGTTGAACTCATCTGCAGTTGCAGTAGAGATAGAGCTGTGTGCACGGTCATAAACTACGTTGGAAGCTCTCATTGCAGAACCGGTCTCTAAGAAGTAGATTCCCAGTCTCTCACCGCTTCTTGCGATGTGCTTTGTTCCTACATTGTATTTTCTTAAAGCTGCTACTGCACACTCACCGATTGGGTTAGCTGGTACTGCAGTAACAAACTGTACATCATGACCATAGTTAGCTAAAGATACTGCTACGTTAGCTTCGCCGCCGCCGTAGTTTACATCAAACTCATCTGCCTGGATAAATTTTTCATTATTTGGGGTAGATAATCTTAACATGATCTCGCCCATGGTAACAATCTTTGCCATTTTAATATTCTCCTTAAGATATGTGAAAATTTATTAATTTCCGTTCAAACCAGCGCATGGCTGAACTAGTATAATTATGCTCTTGCTGCTTCTACAGCCTTAACAAATTCCTGAGCCTTTGCAGTTACAGCTGCGAAGTCACCGGTCTTAGCGCCCTTTGTAAGGCTGCTTCCGGTACCAACTGCGTATGCACCAGCATGGATCCACTTATCAACGTTATCTACGTCAACACCGCCGGATGGCATGAACTCACCCTGTGGCAGAGGTCCCTTGAAAGAGCTGATAGCTGCAGGTCCTACGATATTTCCTGGGAAGATCTTGATTATATCGCATCCAGCTTCCATAGCGGTAATAGCTTCGCTTGGAGTCATAACGCCTGGCAGCATTGGTACTCTGTAACGGTTGCAAAGCTTGATGGTCTCTACATTTAAGCCTGGGCTTACGATGTAGTTAGCACCTGCTAAAATGCAAGCTCTTGCAGTCTCTGGATCCAGAACGGTACCAGCACCGATCACGATCTTGTCATTGTCTTTATACTTGTCAGCCATCTTCTTGATGAAGCCTACTGGATCTCCGTCATCCATGGTCATGGTCAGCTCGATAAAGTTGATGCCACCTGCGATAACAGCATCTACCACCTTCTCACCCTGCTCATAATTCTTTGCACGGATTACAGCAACCAGGCAGTCTTCTTTCAGTCTTGCTAAAACATGTTCTTTTTTCATTTTTCTTCTCCTTCTTTCGATGAGGTTCGTAAATACGAATCATTTTCATATTTACGATTTATACTTAAATATTAATAGTTACCAACAAATTTGTCAACAGCAAAACAGATAAATTATTATCTTTTATCCTGTTTTATTTGCCTAAAAATCCCAAAAGCCTTGAAAGCAGTTTTGCCTTTTCAGAAACCAGGCGTCCAAGAGCATCATAATCCTCTGTAGGCTTATAAAGACTGGACATGCTGATGGCTCCTATCACATTGCCATCAGGGCCAAATACCGGGGCTCCCACGCACTCCATATGCTCTTCTAACTCCCTTGCATCAAAGGCATAACCAATTTCCTTTACCCGCTCTAACTCCTCCAGGAAATGAACTTTATCCTGTATGGTACGCCTGGTATGGGGACGGAAGTTGATCCGGTCTGCCAGGGCATCCCTCTCTTCCTGTTCCATATTTGCCATAATAGCCTTTCCAAGAGAGGTGCAGTACAACGGATTCTTGGTTCCAACAGTTGCTGTTGTGATAATAGGATTTTCCGGCTCAAATTTACAGATATAAACAATGGAATCATCTGAACGCACTCCAAAGAATACCGTCTTTCCCATCTCTTTTGCAAATGCTTTTAATACAGGATCTATTGTGCCGATAAAATCCAGATTATTTGTATAATTAATTCCTACACGATAAGCAGTCAGTCCAATGGTATAACGCTGCTTCTGCCCTTTTACCACATGGACCATACCCGTATGTGCCAGTGTTGTGATAATATCATAAGCACTGGTCTTTGGAAGCTCTAACTTCTCGCAGATCTCATCCAGTGTAATGCCGTCCGGCTTTTTGGAAACCATTTTCAGTATATCCACCGTGCGCAGCGTTGTCCGGTTTAATTTCATTTATGTTCCTCCTGCATCAGGTTTGTTAAACGTTTTGTATAAATCTGTACGTACAGCAGATTGTACGTATATATGTTTGTTGTACGTATATACGATTTCTTTCAGTATAGCGCATCTTGCAACAGATTACAAGATGTGCTTTTGTTTTCCCGGCGCAGTCAGAACAATTTCCGCCACTATACCTACAGAGTTACGCCCTGCTTGAAGATAGCCATATCATGGAAGCCTGCTGCTTCTGATTTAACCTTGCGTCCGGAAGCAACTTCCAGTACATAATTTAACAGATCCTGCGCCAGTTCTTCTTTTGTCTTGTCTTCTACCATCTGTCCCGCATTGAAATCGATCCAATTTGACTTGTGTCCTGCAAGCTTAGAGTTGCTGGAGATCTTCACAGTTGGAACAGGGGAAGCAAATGGAGTTCCACGACCGGTAGTAAACAGTACCATATGGGCACCAGATACCGCCAGTGCGGTTGCTGCCACCAGATCGTTTCCAGGTGCACTGAGCAGATTTAATCCCTTTACCTTAACCGGCTCTGCATACTCTAATACACCCTTTACCAGGGAACTTCCTGATTTCTGGGTACAGCCTAAGGATTTGTCCTCCAGAGTAGAGATACCACCCTTCTTGTTGCCTGGAGATGGATTCTCATAAATAGTCTGGTTGTGGCTGGTAAAGTAGTTCTTAAAGTTGTTGATCAGGTCAACCGTCTTGTCAAAAAGCTCTGGTGTTGCGCAGCGGTTCATTAACAGAGTTTCTGCACCGAACATTTCAGGAACTTCTGTTAAAATAGTGGTTCCGCCCTTGCTTACTAACAGATCGGAAAAAGCACCTACTACAGGATTTGCAGTAATTCCGGAAAGTCCATCAGAACCACCACACTTCATACCAATGATCAGCTCACTTGCATCTATCTTCTCTCTTGAAAATGCATTTGCATAAGCCGCCAGTTCTTCCAGGATACCCATAGCGGTCTCCATCTCATCTTCTACATCCTGGCACTGTAAAAACTTCACCCTCTGCTCATCATACTCGCCAATATAATCCATTAATACAGGAATGTTGCTGTTCTCACAGCCCAGTCCTAATACCAGAACACCTGCCGCATTTGGATGATGGATCATATCTGCCAATACTTTTCTGGTATTTTCCTGGTCATCCCCCATCTGTGAACATCCATATGGATGCTGGAATGCAATCACATCTTCTACATTTCCGCCTACAAACTTCTTCGCAGCTGTTTCAAGAGCCTTTGCAATGGAGTTTACACAGCCAACAGTAGGAATGATCCAGATTTCATTACGGATACCGGCTTTTCCGTCTGCTCTGCGATAGCCGTCAAAGTATACATGCTCAGATGGCTCTACATCCTTACTTCCTTCTGGCCTATATTCATAAGAGAGAACATCCCCTAAAGCAGTCTTTACATTATGAACATGTACCCATGCACCTTTTTCAATGGCTTCTTTTGCGTAACCGATGCGGAAACCGTATTTTACTACTTCCTCTCCCTGGGCAATGGCGCGCAGCGCAAATTTATGTCCCTGTGGGATATCCTGGACCAGAGTTACCTTTTCTCCTGCAACATCCAGGGTCTCTCCTTCATTTAAAGGACGAAGAGCAACGGCAACGTTATCATTCTGATTGATCTTAACAATGTCCTGCATGGTCTTTAATCTCCTATCTTTCTTTGTTTAGTGTTATGATGTTGGGGTCAAAAGGTATCTTGACCCCTCTGATACCGAATTGCTACGTGCTTTGCACTCCCGCAATTCTAAAAACATTCGTAATTCGCTCATTTTTCTTCAAAAAATGGCTTCTTACTCATGTTTTTGGCAGGTCCAATGTCATAAATCCTCCTGCAAGCAAGCTTGCATCGGACTTATGACCTTTTGCCCCTGGTATCTTGTTATTATAGTAATGAAAGTCAGCTGTATGTACCGTTGGCACTCCCACAACTGCCTCCACTATTCATGATCCGGGCTGTTGCCCTGCTTACTTAATACCGGCCTGGCTGCCAAATGTTTATGTTTCCTGGCATGCAAATACACAATCCACCTAACCACCTGGCAACACTTTCACAAAAGTATTTAACTTTGTAAGTGCTTACAATTATTCTACCCATTTTCCACACAGAAGTCAATAGAAAACTGTTGCAAACTTTATTAGTAATATGTATAATAGACTTAGCGTGTAAGCGCTTACAGAATGTGAGGTGGATTACTGAATGAATATATATGACGTTTCTGGACATGCAGGGGTCTCCATTGCTACGGTTTCCCGTGTACTCAACGGCAACCCCAACGTAAGTGAGCGCACCCGCAAAAAGGTACTGGCAGTGATGGATGAACTTGGTTATACTCCAAATGTGTTCGCCAGAGGACTGGGGCTTGACACCATGCAGACCATTGGTATCATGTGTTCTGACTCTTCTGATCCCTACTTGGCTGAGGCGATCTATTATCTGGAACGGGAGCTGCGCAGTCATGATTACGACTCTATCCTCTGCTGTACCGGTTACGACCTGGATGTAAAACAGAAGTATTTCAATCTGCTGCGTTCTAAACGTGTAGATGCCATTATACTGACAGGTTCCAAATTTGTGGAAATGCGCTCTAAAGATAATAATTATATTACAGAAGCAGCTGCAAACGGGCTACCGGTAATGCTGGTAAATGGTTATCTGGAAGAAAAAAATATTTACAGCACTGTCTGTGATGACTATGCCTCTATGTATGATGCCACATTACAGCTGATCCATTCCGGTCACAGCCGTATTCTTTATCTTTATACCAGCATATCTTACAGCGGTGTAAATAAAATGGAAGGCTACAAGGCTGCATTAAAAGAAAGTGATCTACCTGTGGATGCTTCTATAATCCATCAGTGTTCCAAGAGTATTGAAACTTCAAGAGACCTGCTTTTAAAGCTGAAAGAAGAAGGACTCGTATTTGACGCAGTTTTAGCGTCTGATGATTCACTGGCTGTAGGCGCTGTAAAATATGCCCATTTAGCTGGTATTTCCATTCCTGAAGATTTAAGCATCATCGGATATAATAATTCCATCCTGTCCCGTTGTACGGACCCGGAGATCACATCTATTGACAGTAAAGTAGAAGCACTTTGCACTACTACCGTCAATACCCTTATGGGGGTTTTCAGCGGCGCCAATGTCCCCAACCGGACAACCATCGCCTCTGCTCTTATAAAAAGAAAAACCACAAACTTTTAATTTTCAATTTTAAAGGAGGATCTATCACTATGAAACAGTTTTTGGACAAGGACTTCTTATTATCCACAGAAATGGCAAAGACACTCTATCATGATTACGCAGAAAACATGCCGATCTTAGACTATCACTGCCATATCAATCCACAGGAGATCTGCGAAGACCGTAAGTTTGAAAACATTACCCAGGTATGGCTGGGCGGCGACCATTACAAATGGCGTCAGATGCGTTCTAACGGTGTTGATGAGAAATACATTACCGGCGACGGCACAGACAGAGAAAAATTCCAGGCATGGGCTGAGACAATGCCTAAGCTGATCGGCAACCCACTGTATCACTGGAGCCACTTAGAGTTAAGAAGATACTTCGGATACGAAGGCTACTTAAACGGCGATACTGCTGAAGAAGTATGGAACCTGTGCAACGCTAAGTTACAGGAAGATTCCATGACTGTACGCAACCTGATCAAGCAGTCCAATGTTACCCTGATCTGTACCACAGATGATCCTGTTGATTCTCTGGAATGGCATAAGAAACTAGCTGAAGATACCACTTTTGATGTACAGGTTCTGCCGGCATGGCGTCCAGACAAGGCTATGAACGTTGAAAAGCCAACTTTCGCAGCTTACATGGCTCAGTTATCCAAAGTCAGCGGTGTTGAGGTAAAAGATTTCGCATCCTTAAAGGAAGCTTTAAAGAACCGTATGGATTTCTTCACTTCCATGAAATGCTGCGTATCTGACCATGCATTAGAGTACGTTATGTACGCTCCAGCTACTGAGGATGAAGTAAACGCTATCATCACTAAGGGCTTAAAGGGCGAAGCAGTTTCCAAAGAAGAGGAATTAAAATACAAAACCGAGTTCATGCTCTTTGCTGCAAAAGAATATGCTAAGAGAAACTGGGTTATGCAGCTTCACTACGGATGCAAGCGTGACAACAACGCTTACATGTTTGAAAAATTAGGCGCAGATACCGGTTATGACTGCATCAACAACTATGCTCCAAGCGCACAGATGGCAGACTTCTTAAATGCATTAAGCGCAACCAATGATATTCCTAAGACTATCATTTACTCCTTAAATCCAAATGACAACGCTTCCATCGGCACCATCCTTGGCTGCTTCCAGGAGAAATTCCCAGGAAAGATCCAGCAGGGTTCCGCTTGGTGGTTCAATGATCATAAGGTAGGTATGACCGATCAGATGGTATCCTTAGCTAACTTAGGCTGCCTGGGCAACTTCATCGGTATGCTGACTGACTCCAGAAGCTTCTTATCCTACACCAGACATGAATATTTCCGCCGCGTTCTCTGCGCACTGGTTGGCGGCTGGGTAGAAAACGGTGAATATCCGGCAGATATGAAATCCCTGGAATCCATTATCAAGGGTATCAGCTACAACAACGCTGTTCAGTATTTCGGATTTGATCTGGATGTTGTGAAATAATAAACATCACTGAATTATCTGCGTAGGCAGACAGTTCAGTTCGTCAACAACATTCTTAAGTTTGACCAGTTGTGCTGCACCTGATTAAAAAAAAGCGCCCGCCCCACAATGTAATGTGAGATCGGGCGCCTTCTTAATATCCGCACTATATCCGTACTCTTTTTTATTACCTTTACTCTTCTTTTAAATATCCCTTTTTACGCAGCTTCTGCTCAATAAAATCCAGGTTTTTTTCAGATTCTGCAGTGACTGTATGATAATGATAATCTCCGGTCAAAACCTTTAAAGGCTGAGCTTTATAACGATCCATGCGCTCTACAAATTCTTCTACATCCAGTCGGTTATTGATAATAAGATCTGCCCGGATCTGTCCATATAGCGGATGATCCACTGCCACATCTAAAACATGACCGCCATAATCTACAATAGTCTGCAATTCATCTCTTGTATCTTCTGTAGAATGACAAACGCAGAATACCCGGATATATTTTTTCTTTTTTACCTGATCCTTTTCAAGAACATATCCTCTGTAAGTAGAAAGGATCTTCTGGTCCTCTGCCCGCAAAAGGGCAATATCCTGAACGATCACCTGACGGCTCACATTAAAATGCCTTGCCAGCTCCGTTCCGGACAGCGGCATATTTGTATCCTCTAACAGCGAAAGAATGCCTTCCCTTCTTTTTCCGCCTTCTGTCATAATAAAATTCACACTCTTTTCTCTATTAAAATTTTTGCTTTCACTAAGAATATCTGCTCCATCAAAAGCCGGTGTTCAATGATCTCATCATCTAATTCCAGCATTGTATGGACTTTTTCCCCGGATCTTTGCCAAAAAACAGTTTAAGCATAATGTCCACTCCCTGTATACTGCATACGTTTGCCTTTATGCGAAAAAACGTCCCCTTTATTCAAGGAGACGCACTTCATTGCTGCAAAGGTTGTGAGTAAAACGATAAGCCGGGTTATGTCGTTGGATGGTCATCTATCTAGTACTGCTGTCACCAGCAGCATCAAGCAACCTACCCGAAAGCTGACGGGCCGCCATATGCTTTCTGTTTGGTCTTGCTTCAGATGGGGTTTACATGTGCCCCGCCTGTTACCAGCCGGGCGGTAGTCTCTTACACTGCCATTCCACCCTTACCTGCTGCAGATGCAGCGGGCGGTATATTTCTGTTGCACTGTCCCTAGGGTCGCCCCCGCCAGACGTTATCTGGCATCCTGCCCTGTGAAGCCCGGACTTTCCTCTCCTGCGTCCTCTCGGTGTCGCAGCAGCGACCATCTGTCTTACTCACAACTTATTTAGTTTAGCATAATTTTTTTTCTGTGTCTATGGGGAAATCTAAAAAATTGCGATATTGTTGACTAAAGTCCGAAAGCCGCCGGTGCACATAACAGATGCGCATTTGGGAGAAAATCCTTTGTTCGTGGGTTTGCGTCGCCTATTGTCAGAACTGCGAACCAAACTCGCACGCTTTGCGTGCTCAAACAGTGGTTCTCCGTTCTGACGCTATGCGCGCCCACTCACGGATTTTCAAACAAATGCTTATTCTGTCATGTGCACCGGCGGCTTTCTACGTTATTGGCAATAAAAAATGTAGGAACAAACCAATAAGCAATTTTTATGTGGGAGGGGGATTGTGCTTAAGTACGGCATTTTTCATGTGACATATCTAATACAGTAGAAAGGGCTCCTCCATGTATAATAAGCATTCGGTAAGCAATTTTGTCCATTTTGTGAGCATAGCTGGCAGGTTGGAGGCACTGTTTGAGCGAACGCAGTGAGCGAGTTTGCCGGAGACCTGCCTAATCGGCGGCGGAGCAAAATGGACAAAATTACCGTGAATGCGTTTATACATGGAGGAAACCTTTCGGACCCTATTGAACTAAATCCCAATTTCCCCCCATGCAGCCGTTAGTCTTCCAGATTCCACACTCACAAACTACACATCCAGACAGCTTCCGCCTATAAATTCCCTTAAAATAGAGTTTTTCGGTATATCTTCGCTGCTGACACCGATAAAATAATCCAAGAATTTAAGGAGACGCTTTGCCTCTGTATATTCCGGACAGTTTTTTGGAATACCAAAAAGCAATGGTTCCACATACTGCTTTAACACAGCCAGTTCATAGATCAGAGCTGAATTAAACATAGCATCTGCCTCTTCCTGATATGGGAAAATGTTTTCCTCTTCTCCTTTTCGCACAGACGGCCACATACGAATGGTATCCCGGGCAGAAGTTCCCCTTGTCCTTGCATCCCGGATCATACGGCGCAGCAGACGTCCGTCTGTAGTAGGAATACGATTATGCTCGTCAATATTTAACTGGGTAAGAGCACTTATGTAGATCTTAAACTTACTCTCTCTTGGAAGAGAATATGATAAACGGTCATTTAAACAGTGGATCCCCTCAATCACCAGAATATCCTCTTTTCCCAGCTTCAGGAAATCACCCTTGTACTCCCGTTCTCCTTTTTTGAAATTATAATAGGGCAGTTCCACCTGCTCTCCTCTTAAAAGAGCCTGCATATCCTGATTGAACTGCTCTACATCCAGACATTCAAGGATCTCATAATTATAATTGCCATTTTCATCCCTTGGGCTGTCTATCCGGTTTACAAAATAGTTATCCACTGCAATAGGGTGCGGTTTTAATCCAATGGCCTCTAACTGCACTGACAGTCTATGTGAAAATGTAGTTTTTCCTGAAGAAGACGGACCTGCGATCATAACGATCTTAGCTGTTTTCCGTTCTGCGATCTGAGCTGCGATCTCTGCAATACGCTTTTCCTGAAGAGCCTCCTGGATCATGATCAGGTGAGACATATCTCCTTCTGCTATCTTGTCATTTAAAGCTCCTACTGTCTCCAGATCCAGACGTTGTCCCCATAGTGAGGAATCTGCCAATGTATGAAACAGCTTTGGAAGAGGGGCAAATTGCGGCAGCACTGTAGGCGCCAGCATCGATGGCAGCATAAGTACAAAGCCATATTCATACAGCTTTAAATCGAAATAACGGATGTATTTCGTATTTGGAACCATATATCCGTAAAAATAGTCCTCAAACCCGTCAATACTGTAAACATTGACTCTGGACACACGACGATAGCGGAAGAGACGTTCTTTATCATACATCCTGTGCCTGTGAAAGCGTTCTATGGCATCATCGGTAGAAATACTGCGTTTTAAGATCGGGATCTCTTGATCTACGTATTCCTGCATTTTAGCTTTCACCTGTTCAAGAAGCTCCTGGTTTAATGTAAAATTTCCTCTTGCTTCTACAAAAAAACCTTTTCCAATGGAAAAATCCACAATAACTTTCTCCACATTTTCAGGACCTGCCACAGCGTAAAAAGCTTTCAGCATCAGAAGGGTGGCACTTCGCTTATAAGCGGAAATTCCCGGTTTTTGCCTTGCTGTGATAAACTGAACTTCTCCTTCCCGTATTTTTTCCTGAAGTTCCTGGAGTTTTCCATTTACCTGCACTAATAATATCTCATCCGCATACTCTTTCTGATACTCTTCTGCTACCACCTGCCAGGTAACATCTTCTGAATATGTTTTTATCTGTGTATCTATCTTCAGCTGGATCATAGACACCTCCTTTTTATATGAAATGTTCTCCCGGAATCTTTCTATACCTGATTTATGAGAAGATTTTTTGCCAGTTATACCAGAATTTCTGAGAGACTGCGTTGCATCCGCCTCTGAAATTCAGGCATGACTGGCAGAAACTCAGCCACAAACACAGGTGCATGTTGAACTCCGGGAGGACATTGTCCATCAGCTGCACAAAGACAACAATTATAAAAGAACAGTTGGCCATGCAGATGGAGCTGTAACGACCTCCACATCCGATGGCAGGTTTTCTTTCAGATATCCAGCCATATACTGGATAAAAATGTGCTCCATTCCATAGTGGCCTGCATCGATCACTGCCATATCTCTGGCTGCTGCATCAATTCCCTGATGATGACTGATATCCCCTGTTACCAGTGCCTTTGCACCTGCATGGATAGCTTCTTCGATAACGCTTCCGCCTGCACCTGGACAAAGAGCCACTTTTTCTATTTCCATGTCCATCAGTTCTTCTCCATATACCAGCACAAAAGGAAGATCAAAAGCCTGTTTAACTTTTTCAGCCAGAGCTTTTACAGTCAGCTTTCCTGCCAGATTTCCTGTTTTTCCAATTCCATATGCCACAGGATTTCCATTTATTTCCATATCTCCCATACACTCTAACGGCTCTGTATCCTTTAAAGAAAGCCGTTCAGCTGCCAGGTCTGCCATACAACCGGGAGCTGCATCAAAATTTGTGTGCATGGCATAATAGGAAATATCTGCCTGGATCAATTTTACTAGACGTCTGGTAATGAAATTCTGGTCATTCACTTTTTTGATTGCTTTAAAAATAAGGGGATGATGGGTCAGAAGCATATCTGCTCCCCCTTTAATGGCTGCCTCAACCACCTGATCTGTGGCATCTAAGGCAATATAGATTTTTTTTACCTCTTTATCACTGCGTCCTGCTAATAATCCCGGATTGTCCCAGTCGCAGGCACAGCTTTCAGGAGCCAGTCTGCCTAATACCTCTATCACTTCACTGCATTTCATCTTGCGCCTCCCTGATACATAAAAGTTCTTCTTTTAAAGTCCTGCAGGCTACTGTCTGTCCTGCAGTCAGCTCTTCCTCTTTTTTTCCTGCAAAGCCCTTTAAGATCCCTTCTACTCTTTTTTCTTCTTTTAAAAGATACTGCTTCAAAACAGCATCCCTACGCCTGATCAGAACAGCCCCAAAACGATATTCCGGAACTGTTTCACAGCTTACGGTATCCTTTCCTTCTGTACCAACCCCCGCTTTTAGCACTGTATAAAACTTTCCTTCATCCAGTATCATGGCTTCATCTTCAATAAAAAAGCCATTTTTCTTCAGATAACGGCGGAACTTCTCCAGATCTGACTGGGGAGAAAAGATCCAATGTGGGATACTGCCCCATAATTGCTTTCCATTCTCTAAAATGCTGATCTCCAGCTCTCCACCCATTCCTGCGATAATGACCGTATCAGCTTCTCCGGCATGTAATTTTTCCAGTCCATTGCTTAAACGGGTCTCTATGGAAATAGCAGCATCTCCTGCATCCCGTCTGTATTCTTCAATATGTTCATCCGCTCTTGCTAACGGTCCTTTTCTCACATCCATAGCCAGTGCACTTTTTATTTTTCCTGTTTCTGCCAGATAAATAGGCACATATCCATGATCTGTTCCAATATCTGCGACCCGGCTTCCTTCCGGTACAAAAGAAGCCACCAGTTTTAACCGTTCTGAAAGGCGAAGCCTTGTCTTTTTTGTCTCACTATTGTTAATTTTATCCGTCATATCCGTCCTGTTCTTTCTATACTGTATATATTGATGTTGGGAGCAAACGGTATTTTGACCCATCAGCTTTCCAGATAATCCTTTAATTTCCGGCTCCTGCTTGGATGGCGCAGTTTGCGAAGAGCTTTATCCTCGATCTGGCGGATCCGTTCTCTGGTTACATGAAACTTTTTTCCCACTTCCTCCAGCGTTCTTGCCTCACCGTCATACAACCCAAAACGCAGGGATAATACCTGCTGTTCTCTTGGTGTCAGTGTTTGTAATACTTCTACCAGCTGCTCATGCAAAAATACAAAGGATGCCTCGTCCTGAAGAAATGACATTTTTTCATCCTGTATAAAATCCACCAGATGACTATCTTCTTCCTCTCCAACCGGTGTTTCAAGAGACACCGGCTCCTGAGCCATATTTAATACTTCTTCTACTCTTTTCACCGGCATATGTACCTGGTCTGCTATCTCCTGAACTGTAGGCTCCCGCCCCAATTCCTGAATAAGCCGTCTGGAGCTTCGCATCACCCGGTTAATGATCTCCACCATATGGACCGGAATACGGATAGTTCTGGCCTGGTCTGCAATTGCCCTTGAAATAGATTGACGGATCCACCAGGTAGCATATGTACTGAAGCGGTAACCTTTTTCATAGTCAAACTTCTCCACAGCCCGCATCAGCCCCAGATTTCCTTCCTGGACCAGATCTAAAAATGCCACTCCACGCCCTGCATAATGCTTGGCAATGCTCACCACCAGGCGCAGGTTAGCCTTTGCCAGCTTTTCCTTTGCCTCTTGACTCCCGGCCTGTATCTGTATGGCCAGATCCAGTTCCTCTTCCTGAGTCAGAAGAGATATCTTTCCAATTTCTTTTAAATACAGACACACCGGGTCTGCCTGATCCCATGCCCCTCTTTCTGCCTGAACCATCTTTTCTGCCAGTTCCTCTTCTGACTCTGTTTCAGGATCATCCCGCTCTTCTTCCCCATCTAATATCTGTACCTGATTTTCCGCCAGTATGTCAAGAACGCGGTCCAGCTCCTCCTCTTTCAACTCTTTTGGTTTGAAATACCGGAAAACATCACGGTACTCCACCTGACGTTTTCCGGTACCGGCATCTGCTAAAAGCCGGCCCATTTTCTCCTTAAAGCTTAAAGATTCCTCTCTGTGCGTTCTTTTCATCAGGCTTCCTCCTTAAATCAATCCAAAGATATATGCAGCTGCTTTAACGCTGCCTGCTGCTTTATGATCTCCTGCAGCTGGGCTATATCTTTCGCATTTCGGCTTGCAGTGTCCAGGCTGTTCTTTCTTACTTTCATCACAGTCTCCGCAAATGCCTTTTTCTGCTCCTCATTGTTTAAGGATTCTTTTAAACTGGCATTAAATAATGCCGCTACTTCCTTGTACTGGTCTTCATCATTGATGAACCTGCTTAAAATACCTGCCGGATTTACATTTCCTGCTTCATGGCCTTCAAATACCATGGCTGCCACCTGATGATACAGGTCTTCCACAAAATCATCAGCCGTTATAATGCCATTTATCTTGTCAAATAATTCCGGGTTCTCGATCAGCCAGGTAAGCAATAATCTTTGGGATCTTCGTATGCCATCTTCCCGTTCCTGCTTTCTTCCAGCTTTCTTTATGGGCATCTGGTTCTGCCCAACTGCCTGTCCCACATATGGATCACCGCCATACTCCAGCCGTCCTGTATTATTGCCTGGGCTATTTTCATTTTTCCTGGAAATAACACTTCTTCCGGAAGCATCTTCCCTGTAGCTGTCACCAGCCTTTAAGCCCATCTGCATTCCCAAACGGTTTACTAACTGGCGAAGCTCTTCTTCTTTTATCATCTGTTCCCTGGATACTGCCTGGATATAATTATCCCGTTCCAAAGGTTCTCCAAACTGTAATAGCTTCTTTGCCGTTTCCTGATAAAATCTCGTCTTCTGCTCCGGGTCTTCTAATTGATAGTTTCGTTTTAATACATCTATCTCAAATAAGAAGCTGTTTTTTGCCTGGGCGATCCTCTCTTTAAAAGCCTCTGACCCCATATTTTTAATAAATTCATCCGGATCCTTATACGGCTTCATGTTCAACACTCTGGCAGAAATACCTGCATCCCTTAATATAGGAATAGCCCGCAGCGCAGCTTTTACACCGGCGCCATCACTATCATAAGTTAAGATCACCTGATCTGTATAGCGTTTTAAAACCCCTGCATGCTGGCTTGTAAATGCAGTTCCCAAAGATGCCACTGCATTGGTAAATCCCGCCTGGTGCATGGAGATCACATCCAGATAGCCTTCGCACACCAGCATGTATTTTTCCCTGGTAGTCCTTGCATAATTCAGTCCATACAGATTCCGGCTTTTATCAAATAATCTTGTTTCCGGAGAGTTTAAATATTTTGGCTCTCCATCCCCCATTACACGGCCGCCAAAACCGATGACGCGGTTATTCACATCCATGATTGGAAACATGACACGGTTCCAGAATTTATCTCTTCCACCTCTCTCTTCAATGGTCACAAGACCCGTCTGGCTTAAAAATGCATCATCATAGCCCTTGTCCTTCAGAAATCGGTACAGATCGTCACTTGTCTTATTGGAATAACCAAGTCCGAAACGCAGCATAATCTCATCAGTAAGCTTTCGTTTGTCATGGAAATATTCGTATGCTATTTCTCCCTGCGGCTGCTTCATCTGGTAATAAAAATAGTTGGCTGCCAGCTTATTTACCTCTAACAGCCTGCTGCGAAGCTCTGCCTGTTCTCTGGCTTCTTTGCTGTATTCCATCTTCGGCAAGGTAACTCCCGCCCGGTCAGCTAAAGACTGCAGGGCCTCCTGAAAAGTATAGTTTTCATATTCCATTACAAAGGTAAGAACATTTCCCCCAGCTCCGCAGCCGAAACAATAATACATCTGTTTTCCCGGAGAAACGGAAAAGGAAGGTGATTTTTCATTATGGAAAGGGCAAAGGCCAAAATAATTAGCTCCTTTTTTCTGCAGCTTTACATATCCTGAAATCACATCTACGATGTCATTCTTCATTCTTACTTCCTCTATGACTTCATCCGGATAGTACATGCTTTTTTCTCCCTTCTGTTACAACTGTGATCATTTAATACACGTTCCAGCGTTTTGGAACAAATAATTTTTCAAACTGGTCTATGGCATAAATATCACTCATGCCTGCTATGTAGTCGCACACTACCCTGGAGACTTTTTCTCCTGCATCTAAGAAGTTTAAATACTCCTGAGGCAGCTCATCTACATGATCCATATAATAGAAATAAAGCTGGGAAAGCATCTGCTGGGCTCTGCCTTCTTCTGCTTTTGGTATCTCATTTTTATATACATGGTCAAACATCCACTGGCGAAGTCCCATCATAGCCTCTTCCATGCCTTCTGACATAAAGATCCCCGGCTTGTTTAGACTGTTTAAAATAATATCATGGATCATGATATTTAAGCGTTCCCGGACACTGTGACCAAGAACATCTGTATAGCACAAAGGAAGATCTTTTTCTTCAAACATCTTTGCCCGGATGGCATCATCTATATCGTGGTTAATGTAGGCGATCTTATCCGACAGCCGGACTACTGCGCCTTCTAAGGTAGAGGGATGACCTGCTGTGCGGTGATTGCGGATCCCATCCCGCACTTCCCAGGTAAGGTTTAATCCTTTTCCATTTTTTTCCAGCTTTTCTACCACCCGTACACTTTGCTCATAATGGGTAAAGCCATCTTCACAGATCTTATTTAAAACAGCTTCCCCGGAATGTCCAAAAGGCGTATGCCCCAGATCATGTCCCAAAGCAATAGCCTCAGCGAGACTTTCATTTAACTGTAATGCCTTTGCAATAGTCCTGGCTATCTGGGACACCTCCAAAGTGTGCGTAAGTCTTGTACGGTAATGATCTCCCTCCGGTGCAAGAAACACCTGTGTTTTATGCTTCATGCGTCGAAATGCTTTGCAATGCAAGATGCGGTCTCTATCCCTCTGGTATTCCGGGCGGATATCACATAAAGGTTCCTGCCTGTCTCTGCCTTTTGTTTTTGCAGAAAAAGAGGCATACGGGCTTAAAGTTACAAGTTCCAGTGCTTCCTGAGATTCTCTGATGTTCACTAAGTCACCCCGCTTTTGTGGTGAAAAGTCACTTTGCAGTATCTTTTCATTTTCGCTATGTATATGTGTATGCCGATAGTTGTGATTTTATGACAAATATATATTTTTAGAATTGCAGGAGTGCAAAGCACGTAGCAATTCGGTATCAGAGGGGCAAAATATCTTTTGACCCCAACATCATTTTTAATAGTATAACACATTTAAAAAACAGACGCCACCGAAAACATTTCCGATGACGCCTGTTTCATTATTCTATATGATATTTTGCTTATACATGTTTTCCTACAGTAATCCTAACATTGACGGCAGGCCCAGTGACAATACCGGAACATAGGTCACTAGCAGCAGACCAATGATGATCATTGCAAAGTACGGCAGCAAATGGCTGATGACACTTTCAATAGTAACACCGCCTACCTTACAGCCTGTAAACAGGATGGTTCCTACCGGAGGTGTAATGGTGCCTACAGACAGATTGTAGCAAAGTACGATACCAAACTGAACTGCATTCATTCCAAGGCTTGTGCAGATCGGCAAAAAGATTGGAGTGAAGATCAGGATTGCTGGTGTCGGATCCATGAAAGTACCTACAAACAGAAGGATAATGTTAATTAACAGAAAAATAATAATCTTGTTGCTTGTAATACCAAGAACTGCTGCAGCTACCATATCCGGTATTCCGGTAAATGCCATTGCCCAGGACATAATAGAGGAAAGTCCGATCATAAAAGTAATAGTACCGGTGATTTTCGCAGAGTCCAGTACAATTCTTGGGATATCTTTAATTTTAATAGAACCGTAAAATAAGGAAAGAACGGTTGCATATACAACTGCTACTGCGGAACCTTCCGTTGCAGTGAACACACCACAAAGAATACCTCCAATTACGATAACGATCATTAAAAGGCTTGGAATCGCCTGCCAGAAAGTCTTTAATACAATGCCGGCAGTCAGCTTTGCTTCGCCTCTGTAGCCTAATTTCTTTGCTGTAATAGTTGCCAGAATGATGACACCAAGCCCCCAGATCAGACCGGGAACATAACCAGCCATAAACAGTGCGGAAATAGATACGCTTCCTGCAACCGTAGAATAAACGATCATAGTATTGCTTGGTGGGATCAGCATACCAACAGGAGCTGATGCAACGTTTACTGCCGCAGAATAATTCTTGTCATAGCCTTCTGCTTCTTCCAGAGGTCCCATGGTACTTCCGATGGCTGCAGCAGCCGCTGCACCAGAACCACTGATAGCACCAAACAGCATGTTTGCGATCACGTTAGACTGTGCTAATGCACCAGGCATACGTCCGCCGATGACCTTTGCACAATTTACAAGTCTTAATGCAATACCTCCGTTATTCATAATGTTTCCTGCAAGAATAAAGAACGGGATGGCGATCAGTGAAAATGAGTTAGAGCCTGCAAAAATCCTCTGTGCAGATGTTGCAAAAGCTACATTGGATGGCAGCATACAGATCATTGAAACTGCGGAAGAGAGTCCGATTCCCACACCGATCGGCACACCTGCTGCCAGTAATAAAACCAGAAGAACAACCATTACCAGGGCAACCTGAACTGCAATAGACATATCTTATTCTCCTCCTTCTTTCTTGTTCAGTTCTACAATAAGATTATAGATACTGTAGAAAATGATCAGTACTCCACACACAGGAATAATACTGTAAATAGTTCCTGTAGGAATCTTGAGGATGGAGTCATACTGCAGCATATTCATGGTTGTGATAACAGAACCACCATAAACCAGGATCAATGCTGAGAAGATAATGACAACTACTTCAATAGCAGCATTTAACATTCTCTTTGCGCTGCCATTCATTTTATCCTTTAAATAGGTAATACAAATATGATCACGCTGTCCGAATACATAAGTTGCTGAAAGCAGGATCAGCCATACAAAACAGTAACGGGTAAGGACTTCGCTGACACTGCTTGGGCTTTTAAACACGTAACGTACTACCACCTGATATACCGTAAGAAGGACCATAACAATAAAATCAACAATACAGACAAAAGCTAAAAAGCGGTCTAAACCATTTTTTAATGTTTTCATTATTTATTGTCCTCCTCTCTTAATTCTACTACTGCATCATAAATCTGCTTTGTCACATCAGACTGGTTTGCAATCCTGTTTAACAGCGGCATGCAACGCTCACGCAGTTCACTGGTATCCGGGTAGCAGAACTGGGTGCCCGCTTCTTCGGCATCTTTCTTTGCTACTTCAATATCCTGTTTAAATGTTTCAAATTCTTCTTCAGTGGATTCCTTGATCAGTCTGTCGAAGATCTCTCTGTCTTCGTCACTTAAGGAATTTAAGAACGCAGTACTTGCAAGCACTACGTCAGGATGTACAATATGACGGGTATAAGCATAGTAAGGCGCAACCTCATAATGCTTAAAATCACGGTAAACCAGCTCACTGTTCTCAGCAGCATCAATAACGCCTTGCTGCAGTGCTGTATAAACCTCAGACTGTGCCATAACGCTTCCATTACCACCCATCAGCTTTGCCATTTCTACATAGGTCGGGCTGTCATTTACACGAATGATCATACCTTTAAGATCATCTGCAGAATTGATCGGTTTCTTTGCATATACATTTCTCTCACCTGCCGTATAAACAGTCAGTACACGGAATTTATATTTTTCAGTAGATGCAAACAGATCATCAAATACCCCGTTTAATGTTGCTTTTTCAAGATGATCAATATTATCATACAGATAAGGTGTTCCTACAATAGCAAAGTCCGGATCATATCCTTCTGGAACAGAACATGGCACGATTGCCATTTGTAAAGCTCCTGTGCGGATAAATTCAGCCATTGCTCCCTGCTCTCCTAATACCCCATTAGGATAAATAGTTACATGATAACGTCCCTTTGTTTCCTTCTCAAATTTTTCCCCAAATGCTTTCATGGCACGATACTGCGGATGATTCTCGTTCTGATTAAAAGCTACGCGAATCTCTGTCACCTTCTGTTCAGAAGTACGTCCACAGGCTGTAAGCATACCCATAAGGCAAATAACCCCCACAGCTATTGCCATTTTTTTTAACATACCGGTAAATCCTCCTACTGGTTTTACAAATTAATATTAAGATTTTCTTACCGTCAACTTATGTCAACATGTTTTTTGCGTTTTATTTTTGCGTTTTTTCAATATTATAGCAGTTCAGCATATTAACCTAAAATAGTATTCCAGGCCAATACCATATGCTAAGCTGCTTATCTTTTAAAGATTCATTTTATATATGCATTCCACATATACAGTGACACTGCTCTCTTAATTACAGCAATGCTACACTTACCTTAACTACAACCTTACGCAGGTTCATAGCTTCGCCGGAGATAACCTGTGGGCGATGGATATCAGATGGGAAGAATACACAGAAACATCCCGGACGGGACTCAATATATCCTTCATCTTCCACAGCTTCATAGAAGATCAGGTCTCTTTCCTTAATGTGCTCTGCTACTTTGTAGTTTCCGGTATTCTTGGTAAATCCAAGACGTTCTCTTCCGGATACTAAAAACTGTACATCCAGATATTTCTCATGAGACTCCGGACGTCTGTCTGCAACATCTTCTGTCATGGCATCAAATACCTGAGCATAGATATCTTTTCCCTGGATCTCATATACACCAGGTTCCATAGCTGCGAAATCGTGGCTCTTTAAGTACTCTAATGCAGTCTGAATCGCTGCCGGGTACTTTTCAAAAGAATCACCATTTTTAATAGATGAAAAAATCATTTTTTCTCTCCTTTATTATAAGCTTTTTTAGCTTTATTTGTTTCTGCCTTCCATTGCATGTACAAGACGTACAATACACTCATGACCAGGAACTTCAACTCCATGCTTATGAGCTGCGCGCACTACAGCACCGCTGATAGTATCAACCTCTGTTTTTCTGCCATCACGCAGGTCTGCACGGATAGATGTACATCCCTTTGGATTATTAATAGAAGTATTTTTAACTTTTTCACGAACTTTTTCTTCATCAAAGTCCAGTCCGGCTGCTGCTGCTGTCTTTACAGTCTCATGGATCAGCTGGCAGCACAGATCCCATGCATACTCATTTGCTGCAATATAGCCCATATCTACCTGAAGAACACCTGTAAGGGCACTTAAGGAAACATTTGTAAACAGTTTATCCCAGATCAGAGTCTGGATATTTTCATGGATCTTTACATTAAAACCACACTGGTCAAATGCTTCTTTTAACTGTGGAAGGAAACCTTCTTTATCTTCTACAAGCATACCAACATTAGTAACACCTGTTCCACCACGGCGTACATGTCCCATTCCAAGAACAGCACCATTGTCTTCTGTTGTACCAATCACAATATGATCTTCATCAACAAATTCCTTTAACAGATCTTCATGTCCTGCACCATTCTGTAAAGTCATGAGACGGGTGTTTGGTCCGATGAGACCACGATTCCCTTCTAATGCTGCTCTGGAAAACAACGCCTTTACAAACAGGATCACTAAATCTGCAGGCGCTTGTCCCTGTGTATTACTAACTGCACCTGGATGATAAGTATGAGTGGTACCGTCTTCATCAATGAGAAGACCATTGTTTGAAACCTGCTCTACTACTTTTTCATTAGTATCTACTAAGAGAACATCGTTGTGCTGGGAGAGATGTCCGCCATAGATGGAACCCATTGCTCCTGCACCGATCACTGCAATACGCATTTTACTTTCTCCTTTTTTATTCTCACATTCAGCGTTTTACTATGCCTTAAATCAGATTGCGCCCTGCATAAAGTTTTCTTATGCCGGGGCGCAGTCTGATTTAAGATCCACTCTTTGTAATCCTTGATTATTCAGAGAACTCAGCCAGTCCTTCAATTGCATATGCACGAACAGGGCTGGAATCCAGTCCAAGGATTGGAAGTGGGGAATAGCTCATGAAGAATACATCCTTCTTAAGCTGCTCTAAGTTTCTTAACACTTCCAGGAATACGATATTCTCTGCCATTAAAATGTCATGGAAAGGCTTAACATCTTCATTGCAGTTTTCGATGGAAACACCATCACCAAAACCAACTGCTTTTACCTTGTGAGCCTTGAACCACTCAGCACTCTCTGCACCAACTAAAAGACGCTGGTCCTTATCTGTGTTGGTATCAGGTGTAAATGGATACAGCTTATAGGAAGAATCAATGATAACGATATCTCCTTCTTTAACCTTTCCAGCTTCACGGTCTAAATCAGCAGCAGTGATATGTCCACGCTTAGCAACAGTCTCCTTAAAGTCTACATATACTGCACGGCCTAAGAAAGTGGTTAATGGCAGCTCTGCTACAGATGGCCAGTTATCATCATGATGGTAAGGACACTCACAATGAGTTCCCAGATGGCTCATCAGATCCATATTGGTGTGGAAATCCGGAATAGCACCCCCGGTATTAAAGCGGAACAGATGGCATCTTCTGCTCTCTGTCTTTGGATCCAGGATCTTGGAAAGATCTACAATTCTTACGTTACCCATTTCGTAAACACACATTTCAGGTTCCTCCTTAAAATTGGTTTTTATTTTCTTTGCTGGCTTTTTCTTGCCTATCTGTATACCAGTATACCGGTATGTCGGTATACTGTCAAGTTTTTCTCAGGAGTAAAAATCAACAAATTTTTAACAATTGTTTTGTGTATTTATCACAATATTTTTTTCATTTTCCCGTTATGCGCATGCAAATTGGATACTTTTAGTTTACATTACCTTACTTTTATGTACAAGAGTCAATTTGAAAAGGTCCCTATATCGAAAAAAACTGCCAATCATGGATCCCATGACCAACACTCCATGATCAGAACAAAAAATGTGGAAAATGGAGGAAAAATCAAGGGTTCTTCTTGACAGACACAACAGTTTAGCCTTAAGATTGTACACAGATGATGTTGAGGTCTCATACAGATTATACAAAGGATATGGATACAAGAAATGAAAGAAAAAAGCTTCCTGCAGCTGCAGGCTTACGATTCCATAAAAAATGGTATTTTAAACGGTGAATTAGTACCGGGCCAGCTCTATTCCGAAACAAAGCTGTCCGCCCAAATAGGGATTTCCCGAACCCCCATGCGTGAAGCCCTCCAGTGTTTAAGCCAGGACGGTTATATCACCATCATACCAAGTAAAGGTTTTATGATCCGTCAGTTAAACGAAAAGGATATGAAAGACAGTATCCAGATCCGCTGTGCCATCGAAGGCTTCTGTACTACTGTGATCGCCTCACAGGCAGATACAAAAGAGGGCAAACGGCTGCTGAACAACCTGAAAATGATCCTGGATAATATGGAAGAAGCATTAAATTCTGATTCATTAGAGGATTTCATTTATTATGACCATCAGTTCCATCTTCTGATCGTTAATTATCTCCATAATGATGAATTTAACCAGATCTTTCAGCGCCTGCTGTACCTGATCCACTTAACATCCCAGGATGCCCTTTCCGCAGAAGGCCGGATCCAGGGAACCATAGATGAGCATCTGGCTTATTACAATGCAGTAAAAGAAGGAAATGGACAAAAAGCTTACAATATCATGATTGAACATCTGATGATGCCTCTTAAGGTACATGAGAAGAAAAGTGAAAGAAAATAATACAAAAGCCGCCTATCTGGCGGCTTTTATGCGTTTATGATCCGAATTTTACTGTTTAGCCTTCCAGCTGGCGTACCAGGTTCACCATCTCAATGGCTCCAAGGGCACAGTCATAGCCCTTGTTTCCTGCTTTTGTTCCTGCACGCTCAATAGCCTGTTCAATGTTATCAGTAGTCAGCACTCCAAACATAACCGGAATGTCGCTTGAAAGAGATACATTGGCGATTCCTTTTGAAACCTCACTGCAAACATAATCATAATGGCTGGTTGCTCCCCTTATAACAGCTCCAAGGCAGATCACTGCATCATATTTTCCGCTTTTGGCCATTTTAGATGCGATCAGCGGGATCTCAAATGCACCTGGAACCCATGCAAGGTCAATATCTTCATCTTTTACATCATGGCGCAGCAGGCCATCTCTGGCACCTGCCACTAATTTAGATACGATAAATTCATTAAATCTGGCTGCTACGATTCCTACTTTAATCTCTTTTGCTACTACTTTTCCTTCTAATGTACGCATATTTTTTATTTCCTTTCTATTTTATGTATATATTTATGTGTGATCCGCTCATTTTTCCTCAAAAATGGCTGTTTTCATTTTGAACTGCACTTTATTATCTACTGCAGCATATGTCCCATACGTATTTTCTTGGTCTGAAGATAAAAATGGTCATATTCTGTTTCCTGCATCTGGATAGGCACACGCTCTGTGATCTTAAGTCCAAAAGCAGATAACTGATACACTTTATCCGGGTTATTAGTCAGCAGACGCATGCTCCTTACTCCCAGATCCCTTAATATCTGGGCTCCAATATAATATTCTCTTTCATCCCCTTTAAATCCAAGAGCAAGATTTGCTTCTAATGTGTCCATTCCCTGTTCCTGCAGCTCATAGGCTCTTAATTTATTGATCAGGCCTATGCCTCTGCCTTCCTGGCGCATATACAGCACAATGCCTCTGCCTTCTTTTTCAATCTGGGTCATGGCTGATGCAAACTGCTGGCCACAGTCACAGCGCAGGGACCCGAACACATCACCTGTAAGGCATTCTGAATGGACTCTGCAAAGCACGTTTTCGCCATTTCCTATGTCACCCTTTACCAGCGCTACATGATGTTCACCATTTAACTGGTTTATATATCCATAAGCCGTAAATTCTCCATATTTTGTAGGCATTTTCGTTATAGTCACCTGCTCAACCAGATGTTCATGGACTTTTCTGTACTCCTGAAGATCTTTAATGGTAATAAATTTAATATTCCATTTTTTCGCCAGCTCCTTTAACTGCGGGGTACGCATCATAGTTCCATCTTCTTTCATGATCTCACAGCAAAGGCCACATTCCTTTAAACCAGCCAGACGGCACAGGTCAACCGTTGCTTCTGTATGTCCATTGCGCTCTAAAACACCGTTTTTCTTTGCAAGAAGCGGGAACATATGGCCCGGTCTTCTGAAATCTTCCGGTTTTGCATCTTCTGCCACACACCGCATGGCTGTAACAGAACGCTCTGCAGCGGAAATTCCAGTGGTGGTATCCACACAGTCGATGGATACAGTAAATGCAGTTTCATGATTATCTGTATTTGTCGTCACCATCTGTGGCAGTTTTAATTTTTCCACAAAAGCTTCTGACATAGGCATACAGATCAGTCCCTTTCCGTGTACTGCCATAAAATTAATATTCTCTGTAGTTGCATATTCTGCCGCACAGATAAAATCTCCTTCATTTTCCCTGTCAGGGTCGTCAGTAACAAGGATCAGTTTTCCCTGTCTTAAATCTTCTAACGCTTCCTCCACTGTATTAAATCCATTTTCTGTATTCTTTGTCTGATCCATGATAGTTCTCCTCTCTGCTGCAATATATTTCAATATCTTTATGGTTGATCTTTTTATCAGGCACGCTCCCGGAATTTTTAATCAATACCCATAGTGTGCCAGTTTTTCTCTGGTTATCCCCTGATTTTTTTTCTCATTTGTATTTATTGCTGTTTCACAGGGTTTTATCCTATTTGTGAACTTTTCCACATATTTTCCTACAATATCATTTTCCAGATTGACCATATCACCTTTTTTACGTTCTCCCAGTGTGGTGATCTTTCGTGTATGGGGAATCGTAGAAACAGAAAAAGTTGTCTGTGTTACTTTCGCTACTGTAAGGCTGATACCATCAATAGCAACTGACCCCTTTTCCACAATATAGCGAAGTATTTCCGGCGATGCTTCTATGGTATACCAGATTGCCAGACTGTCTTCTTTTATTTCTGTGATCTTTCCAGTTCCATCAATATGCCCCGATACGATATGACCTCCAAACCTGCCGTCCGCTGCCATGGCCCGCTCCAGATTCACGCTGCTTCCCGGCTTTAACATTTTAAGAGAAGTGCGGTTTAATGTTTCATGCATTACATCTGCCTGGAATTCATTCTTAGAAAATGCTGTAACCGTAAGACAGATCCCATTTACTGCAATGCTGTCTCCTTTATGGATATCGTTCATGATCTTACTGGCCTTTATGGTAAGGACTGCCTGGCTGTCAGTTTTCATGATCTTACTGATGATACCTTTTTCTTCAATGATCCCTGTAAACATTTCTCTCTATCTCTCCTTCCACAAGCAGGTCTTCTCCCAGAACACTTATCTTTTTATGTCTGAGGAAAAAAGCCTGATCCGGTTCTTCCACTCCTCTTCCTTCTACCGGAGTCTTAGCTGTTATCCCACCAAAAAGCTTTGGTGCTATATATGCCTGTATTTTCTGGACAACCCCAGCCTCTAACGCCGCCCAGTTAAGAGTGCCTCCTCCTTCTAACAGGATACTGTCTATCTTCTCCCTTCCCAGTTGTTCCATAAGAAGATCCAGGTTAATGTGACCCATATTTTTCTCTGTTAAAAGTATTTTGCAGCCAGCTTCTTTATAGGGCTTTTGCAGTTTTTCATCTGGTACGCAACAGGCAATAATGGTAGGAATATCTTTTGCCGTTTTTACGATCTTTGAGGTAAGAGGCATCTTTAAATGGGTATCGCAGATAATGCGGACAGGATTTCTTCCCCCTTCTATACGGCAGTTAAGCATAGGATCATCTGCAAGCACTGTACCGATCCCTACCATAATCGCTGTATTTTTCTTTCGCTGTTCATGTACATGATGTCTGGCTACTTCCCCGGTCACCCACCTGGAAGCGCCGGTATAAGCAGCAATCTTTCCATCCATTGTCATAGCGTACTTCATGGTCACATAAGGGCGTCCCGTCTGGATATAGTGAAAAAATACCTGATTTAACCTGTCGCACTCTTCTCTCAGTACATGCTCTGTTACCTGTATTCCGTGGTCCCTCAAAATCTGGATCCCTTTTCCTCCCACTAACGGATTTGGATCCCCGGAACCAGTCACTACCCGGCTGATACCTGCTTCTATGATCGCATCTGTACAGGGGGGCTGTTTGCCATGATGGCAGCAGGGCTCTAACGTTACATAAATGGTTGCCCCTTCTGGTGACTGGGTACAGGAAGCCAATGCATTCCGCTCTGCGTGGGGTTCTCCATATTTCTCATGGTATCCCTGGCCAATGATACAGCCGTTTTTTACGATCACTGCACCAACCACTGGATTGGGAGCTGTATAACCATATCCTTTCTTTGCCAGTTCCATAGCTAAAACCATATATTTTTCGTCTTCACTGTAATTTTCTATAGTTTTCAAATGTCCGCCTCCTTGCTGCTCTCCTAAACGTTTAACCGGCACATGCACCATTAGCACGTTCACATCATAAGATGCTGGGGCAATTCTAATATGTATGGCAATGAAAAAACGCCCCGGAGCCTATCTCATTCTCCAGAGCGTTTTTTGTAAAAATTAGGAAATTCAGAAAACTTTTCAGCCAGCCCAGACATTCTTTAAAAACTAAAAAGCTCTGAAACAATCACTGTTCCAGAGCTGATATCCAACAAATATCTGATACTGCATTCTACCGTATCTTTTATCCCGTTCTCTATCTTCTTTCATCCAGACTATACTGTCGGCCTCGGAATCTCACCGAATCATACCTTGCGGCTCGTGGGCTATACCACCGGTAGGGAATCTCACCCTGCCCTGAAGATCATATGCACTTGTTAGTTATAACTATAATACTATTTTCCGGAAATTGCAATAGAAATCTTCCTGCTTTTGTAATCAACAGCTGACCATCATTCCAGTAAATACCAGCATACTGAAAATCAGGCAAACCGCAGCACCGAAAAAACACAGGAATCCTCCAAACACAGGCTTTCCCGGGCGGTTTTCTGTGATGATATCCGGCCTGTTTGGAGCATAATATCCAACTACCTGCTTTCCCACATCTCCTTTGCCAGAAACTGACTTGCGGCTATAATACCAGTATTTTTTACCATTCACCGCATATTCGTAAGTCGGAAGATATATCTTTTCGCGGCGCAGCCGTGAACTTCCATCAGGCTGATTTTCCCAACTTTCAAATTCAGACTCTTCTACATCTACCACTTTCATCAGGGTACTGGCTGAGTATAACCTCACATCATGCTTATAAGTCTCTTGTGAGCTTTTTCTTTGAAGAATGCCAATCCAGGCCAAAAGCACTGCAGCAAGGCTGAGACCCAGGCCTGATGTAATATGTTCCATATATTGGAACGGCAGCGCTACCAGAGCGATCGCAAGGCTGAAACCGCACACTATGATCGTAATCCTTTTCATATGCCTCCTTCTGCCACTAATGTGCCTTCTTAAACTTTCACTGCCTTTACACAGAACGGAACACGTCCACCAGGTCTGTAAACCAGTTCAGCTCGCGAATATAACGCTGGCGCAACTGTCCAGGATCTTCTTTTCCCTTACCAATATCAAAAAATGCATGCCCGCTGTGGACTGCAATATATATTTTTCCATCCTGGTTCAGATTAACAGCAAATTTTCCAAAAGAATTATCTGCCAGTTCCATGATACGCTCTATCCGGCTGATCTTCAGAATGTGAAGAGCTTCCTGTTCATTATCACTGCTCAGATTAAACCGCTTATCAAAGGCTTCATTTCCGGTTTTGATCGTCCTGGCATGAAACAGCTTATCCATTTTATCCCTCGGCCAGAAAGTCAGCCAGGTCGGAAATTCCTGTTCAAGTTCGCACAGCATCCATTGTCCCCTATAAATCTCACGTTCATTCTTTTCCCACAGCCCGGTCTCCTCACGCTGGAATTCATCAACATCCGTCAGCTTAATGGTACACAGCTCTGACGTCAGTCCATGATATGTTCCCCTGATGTATCCGCTGCCACTGCAGTAACTATGACTGGGCAGCGGAATATTCGTATCTTTTGCATCCAGAAGATGAGGTAGCGGATCCATTTGTATGTTTGTAAAAATATTGCCCACAATTTCCGGCACAATGGTATCATATGCCTGTTTGTTTGCTTTATCCCCGGCTTTTCCCTGGGTCATCTGGCCCAGCCCCATCAATACAGCGCCTATAATAATCAACGCCATATTGCCCCCCAGGATAATGCCAAATAGGATTACAGCTCCGCCCAGTAACGAAAGAAGTTTTCCGCCTATCCTGCCGCCTTTGCTCTTATTCAGTTCCTGTGATAACTGCTCATCTGTCATTTTCTGCTCTTTCATAATCTTTTCCTCTCCTTATTCCATGGAATCCATAGTTCTGTGTGAAAATAGTCTCCAAGCTGCTAATGTATCAATGCCTTCTACCGCCTGATAATGCCCCAACTTCTTTGCCAGTTCAGCATCTGTCATCCTGACAGGTTCAGCTGAAACAGAATTATTTGTTTTTTTCTTTATACATTCCCCCCTCGCATGTGTTCTGAAATAAAAGAAATCCACCGTACTGTTATTGTACGATGGATCCTATAAGATAACTATTAACCAAAGGTTAGGAATTGGGTAATACTGGCAAGATTCTTCTTAATCATGTTTGCATACCACAATATACTTATTTTCTTTCATTGATTCCCTCTCATTTTTATGATACGATACCTACTGACTTTTATTTATGATAATGTCACCATCAGGCGGCATACCCCTTTACAAACAGATTAAAAAATTCGTTACAGTAATAAAAATTCAGGAAAGTATGATTTTATGAAAGATTTAACAAAGGGTTCTCCCTCAAAAGTAATGATCTCCTTTGCCGTTCCTGTGGCTCTTGGAAATATTTTCCAGTTGTGTTACAGTCTGGCAGATACCCGTGTAGTAGGCAGCACCTTAGGGGAAGCGGCTCTGGCTGCAGTAGGCGCTACTACCTCTATCAGCACTTTATTTATCGGATTTTTGTCCGGACTTACAAATGGTTTTGCTCTTCTTATTGCACGGCAGTTTGGAGCCGGAGATAAGCGGGGTGTAACCCGATACGGGGCCGGATGTCTCCTTTTAGGCGGGATCACAGCCCTGCTTCTTACAGCTGCCTGCGTAGGCAGTCTGCCCTTTATTTTAAAACTGCTGAATGTGCCGGATGCATTAATGGACCAGTCCACAGCCTACATACGTGCTGTTCTTTTAGGTCTTTTAGCCACTATGCTTTACAATGGCTGTGCCTCTATCCTTCGGGCTGTAGGCGATACCACTGCCCCTCTTTTGTTCCTGCTTTTTGCAGCAGTATTAAATGTTGCCCTGGACCTGCTTTTTATATTAAAATTCGGTTTTGGCGTAGCAGGCGCTGCCTGGGCCACTGTATTATCCCAGTCGCTTTCCGCGCTCATAAGCCTGGTCTATATGTTTAAACGGTATCCTGTTTTCCGTTTTTCGCTCCCGGACTTTAAGCTTAAACCATGTGAGATCAAAGCGCTGTATGCTTCCGGACTTTCCATGGCAGCTATGATGTCCCTTGTATTTTTCGGGACACTGTCTCTTCAGTGTGCCATCAATACCTTTGGACAGGACATTATCGTTGCTCATACAGCCGCCCGCAAGATTACAGAATTTTTCATGCTTCCTTTTTCTGTTATGGGCGTGACCATGGCAACCTACTGCGGCCAAAACATGGGGGCAGGTAAGAAAGACCGCATCCGCACCGGTATCCGCCAGGCACTGATCCTTACCTGGATCTGGTCATTGGGAATGATCCTTTTAAGCTATACAGCTTCCCCATGGCTTATATGGCTGGTGACTGGTTCGAAAAACCCAGAGGTTCTCTCCAATGCATCCTGGTACTTAAAAACAGATTCTTTATTCTATTTTGCCCCTGCTGCCATCTCTGTTTTAAGAAATAGCCTTCAGGGAATGGGAGATCACATTACTCCTGTATTTTCCAGTTTGATCGAGCTGATTGGAAAAGTGATCTGTGCTTTTCTCCTTGCCCGCATCTTCCAGTACTGGGGAATTATTATGGCAGAGCCTATTGTGTGGATCTTAATGGTCATCCCACTTATTATAAAAACCAGAAGACTGCTGTGATATCGGTTCACAACAGCCTTCTGGCTTTTTTGTGTTATGTATTATTTTATTTAATGATCTCTTCTGCCCTTTCCAGCGCAGCTGTGATATTCGGGCAGAAATTCTCTGCTCCCACCAGTTCAGTAAATCCGGCTTTTTTCATTGCCTTCATAGGCTGCTCATTTACATGGGAGAATACAATGGTCACACCCTTGCTTTCACAGGTCTTTGTAAGTGCTGTCAGGGCATTCATGGCTGTACTGTCCAGTGCCGGTACTGCCCTCATACGCAGTACCAGGCATTTTGCACTTTCTTCCACAATAATGTGCTCAATGGCATCAGAAGCACCGAAGAATAAAGGACCGCTTACTTCATAAACGCGGATGGCTGCCGGAAGCATACGCAGATTTTCATTAACTGCTACTGTATCATCATCGGTATATACCCAGCTTTCTGCCTTGGTTTCTTCGCTCATTCTCTTAATGAACAGCAGACATGCAAGGATCATGCCTATTTCTATCGCAACCACCAGGTCAAATACTACAGTCAGTACAAAAGTAACTACCAGAACCAGTATATCGCTCTTTGGAGCTGTTTTTACCAACTGTAAAAAAGTACGCCACTGGCACATATTATAAGCTACGATAAACAGGATGGCTGCAATGGTAGGCATTGGGATCATACCTGCATAAGGCATCAGCACTACCAGTACGATTACCAGCGTAATGGAATGGACCATACCTGCAACTGGTGTACGGCCGCCATTTTTAATGTTAGCCGCTGTACGTGCAATAGCGCCTGTAGCCGGGATGCCGCCAAATAACGCAGATGCAATATTTCCCGCTCCCTGTGCCACTAATTCCATATCAGAGCGGTGTTTTCCATTGATCATGCCATCTGCGACTACACAGGAAAGCAAAGACTCAATGGCTGCCAGGATAGCAATGGTAAATGCATTTGGAATAGCTGCCTGCACGATCTCAAAGTTAACTGCCGGCAGATGGAAAGATGGCAGTGCATTGCTGATAGTGTACAGATTTCCAATGGTAGAAACCTTTAACGGAAGGAATTTCACCATAAAAATACCAACGATAACTGCGATCAGGGAACCTGGTATCTTCTTAAAAATATAAGGGGAAATGATCAGGATTGCCAGGCTTACAGCTCCCACGATGAGAGCTGCCGGATTAACAGTTCCAACATTTTCCAGAAATGCTGCCAGCTTTTCCATGGTCTCGATCGGACGGACACCTTCCGGATAGGTCACACCAAAAAAGTCCTTTAACTGCCCGATCACAATGGTAACAGCAATACCGGAGGTAAAACCGGTTGTGATGGTGTACGGGATAAACTTGATCAGGCTTCCGAAACGGCAGATTCCCATAAGAATCAGGAATACACCTGCAAGAACCGTTGCAATCACAAGACCGTCCATTCCATCTCTTGCCACGATACCTGCTACGATGGTTGCAAATGCTGCAGTCGGTCCGGCAATCTGTACACAGCTTCCGCCCAATGCGGAGATAACGAATCCAGCTACGATAGCTGTAAAAATACCTGCCTCAGGACCTACGCCAGATGCCAGTGCCAGAGCAATAGACAGTGGAAGTGCAATGATCGCCACAATGATACCTGCTGTCACATCTTTCACAAACTGTGATTTGTCATAGGACTTTAAGGCTGTTAGTAACATGGGTTTTAAGTTGCTCATTTTACCTTTTTCCTTTCATTTTCCTTTGTTTCTGCTTTTTACACACGTAAATCTGATTATAACATAAAGAAAACGTTAATAAACCAGCATTTCCCATGTTTTTATTAAAATACATTTTTCTCCGCCTCATCTGCAAAAGCCAGTTCTCCCGCTGTCATCAAATATGCCACATGCTTATCACATACTCATCTGGAAGATAATTAAAAACTCCTTGCTTTCATCTCCATTTTGTTCTATACTACTCAGGTCTGTAACTTCCAGATGCGATTGACAGTTCGAGACCATCCTGTCACAAAATAAAACTAGGGACAACAAATATTAACTATGATCAATTGTTGTTGTGATTATATTTTGGAGGTGAACAAACATGGAAAATCAAACTTTTACTAACGTCCGGAAACTTACAACTTCCGGCATTGTGATCGCGCTTTATGTTATTATTTTATTTATGACACAAAGTTTTTCTTTTGGGGCTTATCAGATCCGTATTGTAACTTCTTTATATGCCCTTTCTTATCTTTTTCCGTTCCTGGTTATCCCGCTTGGTCTCGCTAATTTCATCGCAAATATGCTTGGAGGTTTCGGCATCATTGACATGGTCGGAGGTTTTATCGTCGGCATTGTAACATCTGGTATTGTCATGCTGATCAAAAAATTCCACCTGCCGCGTTTTATGATCTTTTTCCCGATCACGCTTGTACCGGGCCTTGGTGTCGCACTATGGCTGTCACCTATGGTCCACATGCCTTATGGGGCACTGGCACTTAGCCTGTGTATCGGACAAACAGTACCTGCTGTATGCGGCGTAGCACTGTCCAAGGCACTTGAACAGGTATTTTACCCAAAACATTCTATAAGCAACGCATAGGGGGATATGAAAATGACTGGAAGAAATGAAAAAGAACTGGAAGGCGTCAGCCTTTTAGGAAACCAAAACAATGTATACAGAGCAGACTATGCTCCGGAAGTCCTGGAAACTTTTCCCAATAAACACCCTGAAAATGATTATTTTGTAAAGTTTAACTGTCCTGAATTTACCAGCCTTTGTCCAAAAACCGGACAGCCTGATTTTGCTACGATCTATATTTCATATGTTCCGGGTGAACGCATGGTAGAGAGTAAATCCTTGAAATTGTATCTGTTCAGTTTCCGCAACCATGGTGACTTTCATGAAGATTGTGTCAATATTATTATGAAAGACCTGATCCGTCTGATGGACCCAAAATATATTGAAGTCTGGGGAAAATTCACCCCTCGCGGCGGTATATCCATTGATCCCTACTGTAACTATGGAAAAAAAGATACATTATGGGAAAAAGTGGCTTTTGACCGGCTGACACACCACGATATGTATCCGGAAAAGATCGATAACCGTTAGCCCTCTCTCCCACTCCCCAAAGGAAGGCTTTCCGATACACATAAACTGCCATACCCCACCCGCTCATTTGGCCAGATATCATATCCCGGTAAATGTCTGGCGCCACGGATGAGGTAGGCTTTTACTTTTTCACCGTATAGAAACGGATCGTTTCCGTTGATGATCCCCCATTGCATCAAAAGTGCTGCCGCTCCGGTAACGAAGGGCGTTGCGAAAGATGTTCCTGTGACAGCTTCGTAGCCGCCCCTGTTTCCGGCTGTGATGATATTCACCCCCGGAGCCACCACATCTGGTTTTATCTGATTGGTCTGCCGGGTAAAACCACGGCCTGAGAAGTCAGCATAGGCTCTTGTGTGAAAGTCATAGGCACCTGCAGAAATAATTTTTCTGGCTGTAGAGGGAATAGTCAATGTAGTTTCCGGGGTACTTTTTAAAAAGCGGGTATCATTATTTAATGCAGCTTTGGAAGGAAGCCACAAATCAAACTGACCGGTAATGATCCTTTCCGGTGTCAGGATAAACTGCCAGATGCCGCTGTCTATATAATCTCCTGTTGGTATAAAATCAAAATATACCTCCTGCGCCATGCTGTAAGGAGAAGGTTTTCCATAATAACTCAGGATCTCTGTATTTTCACTTCTAAAACGCTGTTTCTCCAGATTTTCCTGTAAGGTTCCTATAATAGCACCTGAAGGCGATCTTAGAGAAATAGAAAATATATCTGCATAAGATTTCCACAACTGCACCCCAAAACTATTTTCAAAAGCAGATACAGACAGTTCTATGACCTGCTCTCTTCCCATTTCCAGCAGACCGCCTGTATGACCTGCTCCGGCTCCTTCATTTCCGGTTCCCGCTACGATCACATTTCTGCCATATCCTGTCATATCATCTAAAAAGGTTTCTAAAAGACTGGTTCCGTCGTGAGAACCGTAGGTATTTCCAAAGCTTAAATTCACTGCCACCGGCCGTCCCAGCTGTCTGGCTGTGCGAAGGACGAAATCTACTGCTTCCATCAACTGGGTAGTTCTGGGGAAATTATCTGCAAGGGGGATACCCAGTTTTACCACCATTAGCTCACTTTCATAGGCTACACCACGGTATAACCCACTGCTTCCTCTGCCATTTCCTGCTGCAATAGCAGATACTGCCGTTCCATGGCCACTTGTATCCGCAGAAGGAACAATCTGCAGTGCCGCAGCCCTGTTTCGCCCCCCAGAACCTTCCCTGTATGCCGACAGAGCCTCATTTATCTCCTCTTTCGTGTATACAATATCCCGATTCTGATCCCATAGATACAGGATGCGGCTGGTGCCGTCTGGATTTTGAAAATCCGGATGAAGGTAATCAATACCGGAATCGATAATAGCAATGAGAACGCCTTTTCCAGTCAGATCCGTTGGCAGCTTAGCCTCTGCTGATACTCTTTCCGTCACAGTGCCCCCGTCCATACCAAATATATTTTCTAAAGGGTTTGAATTTGCATTTTCTCCACCAATCCCCTGCTGCACGTCCAATAAACAAGAGGCTGCTCTTGCCTGATTTACAGCAAAGAACAGCCTCTTAGGTTTTTCTATATATTCAATTTCCGGTAAGTTTGTAACAAAGTCCACCAGATATTCAGGCACCTTCAGTATACCATAACCATTTAACAATTCCCGTACCCGGATGCCCCGTTCCCGCAATCCACTAAGATCACCAAAATACTTAACGATCAGCTCCCATGTCCGTTCTTCCCGGTCAAAGCCGGTTTCCAGACTTTCAGAACGCATCCGCTCTTCTTCTGATACGCTTAAAGACAGGTTTAAAAGGTTTTCCCTCTTCTGGTCTGTATTGACTGCATTTGCCATATCTGTTATATTTTCCTGCTTTCTTACGCCCTTTCCCAAATACCTATGCATCAAAACATAGCTAATATGACATTTTCGGATCTGTCTTACTTCAAAAATCCATTAATGATCTGATTTTCTGCCTCTTCCTCAGTCAGTCCCAATGTCATCAGTTTGATCAGCTGCTCACCGGCAATCTTTCCGATAGCTGCCTCATGGATCAAAGCTGCATCTACGTCGTTTGCTTCCAGTCCCGGAACTGCCAGGATCTTTGCATCGTCCATGATAATGGCGTCACATTCTGTATGACCGCTGCATTTTGCATTTCCTGCAATGCTGGCACGGAAGGTCTGTTTGGAGGTTCCCTTAGCAACGGAACGGGATACTACATCGGCACTGGAGCCTTCACCATTTAACTCTACCTCATAGATACTTTCAGCTACCTGGGCACCATGAGTGAGAAGACGCTCTCTTACTACCAGTCTGGCACCTGCTGCCAGTTTCGCTGTATTGGTCCGGATGGTAGAGTCAACACCCTTGATCTGGACCATCTCCATTTCCATCTGGCTGTTTTCTTCCATATATACTTCTGTTCCCGGATTCAGAACACGTTTTCCTGTACCGTCACCTTCACCGTAATGCTTTTCTACGTATTTAACTTTCGCATTCTTTCCAATGAAAAATCTGTGGATGCCGTCATGCTCAGAGTCCTGATCGCCACAGTTGTGGATACCACAACCTGCTACGATCACTACATCAGAGTCTTCACCAATGTAGAAATCATTGTAAACCATTTCCTTTAAACCGCTGGCACTTACCACTACCGGAATATGGACACTTTCATGCTTTGTTCCCGGCTTGATCTTAATATCAATTCCCGGTTTATCTGTTTTAGTTGTAATATCAATGTTGGCTGTGGTACTTCTTCCAGCCATTTTCCCGTTAGCACGGATATTGTAAGCACCTTCCGGTACTCCGTGAAGGTCAGCTACTTCTGCAAGAAGTCTCTCCTGGATCTGATCCATCATTACCGATCCTCCTTTCCGTCATTTCCCGTAAAACCGGAACAAACGCCTACTGCTGCTGCGGTTCCCATAATTTCAGGCATGATCTCTTCTCTGGTTCCCTGTTTTACGATCTTGCCATCTGCGATCACAACGATCTCATCTGCAATATTTAAAATACGCTCCTGATGGGAAATAATGAGAATGGAGCCATTATTATTCTTTCTCATACGCTCAAATACCTGAATCAGGTTCTGGAAGCTCCAAAGATCGATCCCCGCTTCCGGTTCATCAAAAACAGAAATCTTTGCATTTCTTGCAATAACAGTAGCGATCTCAATTCTCTTTAATTCACCGCCTGAAAGACTTGCGTTGATCTCACGGTTGATATAATCTTTTGCGCAAAGTCCTACCTCAGACAAATACTGGCATGCCTGCGCTGCTGATAGCTTCTTTCCTGATGCCAGACGCAGAAGGTCTAACACCTGAACACCTTTAAAACGGACTGGCTGCTGGAAGGCAAAACTGATGCCCATTCTTGCTCTTTCCGTAATGTTCTTCTCTGTAATATCTTCTCCGTCAAAGAAAATCTGACCGCCGGTCGGACGTTCGATCCCCATGATCAGCTTTGCTGTGGTGGATTTTCCACCTCCATTTGGTCCTGTAATGACCACAAATTTGCCGTCATTCACCTTCAGGCTGATATCTTTGATGATTCCTTTTTCTCCCTTGTCATCATTTACTTCAAAGGAGAGATGTTTTAGTTCCAGCATCTGCTGTACCCCCACCTTTCTTTATTATTCCAAATAATAGCTTTCCGCTTATTTTCTCCAAAATATCCAGAAATCAAAAACAGGAAGCCAGTTTCCTGACCTCCTGCTCATCTCCTGCAGAAGAAGGGAGTCGAACCCTCAAGGTATTACTACCACACGGACCTGAACCGTGCGCGTCTGCCAATTCCGCCACTTCTGCATCTCTGCGTTGCTATTTTCTTAAGCAACGTAGATGATTATATCGTAAAACAGATCGTTTGTCAACAGTGATTTTGAATTTTTTGAAAAGGCGAATACACTCATTTTAGTTTATGTACGATCACATTAAATAATACAAAATTGTGTTAAATGTACACAATTTCATTTAGCCCAATTTTTCCACAGCATTTTAAAGGCCCCAGCTCAAGCCATCTGATCACCGGTCTCTACCTGAAAAGTGACATAGCAGGACGTTCATCAACTGTATTTCCTCTCAAAAAAATCTCACCATAGCTACTCATATCCAATGAAATAACAACGACCTCGCAAAAAGGAGCCTTTGCCCGGAAATATATCAGGTAAAGGCCCCTTTCTATAATGTCAAGTCCTAAAGTATTGATTTTATGTACATGCCATTATGGGAAGGTTTTGTAAAAATATAAAATTTAAACCGCCTGCTGACCGGTCAGTTCGTATCGGCTTTTACAAAGTTTCGATAAACCGTCCGAAAGCAATTCTTCCCTTAAAGGCTTTGAAACCTGGATCTGACAACAGACGGCAGCGGAGTTAACAGCCCCATGATCCTGGTATCAAATAGATCTTTCCAAGCGATGGTATCTTCTTCCAGAATTCCCTGCTGATGAGCATAAGAGACCATATCTTCCAGAATTTCAGCTAATGGCCGGCTTTTCAGGATTTCTTCTTCATGAAACTCCGCAAGACGAAAGAGGTCTAATAACTGATTTGTCACAAAAATCTGATCATCCTTTGATACCAGACCACATTTTAAGCCATAAGCCACAAGTTCATTGATCTGTGTATTGATCATAGCAATCTTCCCCCTTTAATCAGCTTTGTACCCATGTGGATGGGCCTGATGCCATTTCCAGGCTGTTTCAATGATTACTCTCAGATCTGCATACTGCGGTTTCCATCCCAGGATACCTTTTGCTCTTCCACTGGAAGCAATCAGAGTTGATGGATCTCCTGCTCTTCGTGCTTCTTCCTTTGCAGGGATCGGATGTCCGGTTACTTCTCTGGCAGTTTCCACAACCTCTTTCACAGTAAAGCCGACTCCGTTTCCAAGGTTAAAGATATCGCTCTTTCCGCCGTTTCGCAGATAGTTCATAGCCAGAATATGTGCCTGAGCGAGGTCATTGACATGGATATAATCCCTTACGCAGGTGCCATCTTTTGTATCATAATCCGTACCGAAAATGGAAATATACTCTCTCTGGTGGTTCGGTACCTGAAGAATCAACGGGATCAGATGTGTTTCAGGATTATGAGCCTCACCAATTTTTCCATTCGGATGCGCGCCACAGGCATTAAAGTAGCGCAGGGAAACATATCTTAAATTGTGTGCGATGGAGGTCCAGTGGAACATTTTTTCCATGGATAGCTTCGTTTCGCCATAGCAGTTGGTCGGAACAGTCGGATCGGTTTCCAGGATTGGAATGCTCTCAGGCTCTCCATACGTTGCCGCTGTGGACGAAAAGACGATCTTGTCAATTCCATGAGCCACCATGCTCTCCAAAAGCACCTCGGTACCGCATAAATTATTACTGTAATACTTAAGCGGGTCCTTCATGCTTTCCCCGACCTGGGAACTTGCTGCAAAGTGAATGACACCGTCGATATCTTCTTTTTCAAATACAGAATCCATAAAAGCTCTGTCCCGGATATCACCCTGGTAAAATTTAGCTTCTGGATGAACAGCTTTCCTAAATCCAGATTGTCAGATTAAAATTTGCATAGAAATAATCACCTAAATATACATGCTTCCCGTAAGACATATGGAGCCCATCTTCGATATACACATGATCCCCACAAGAACCAAGCAGTTCCTTTAAAATTTTTAGCCGCCGATCCTGATCTCCCGGTCTGCAGTGATTATAATCAAACATCAATTCTTTGCAGTCTTTCCGCTCATTTTCCAGGCGTTCTTCTATCTCCTGATTGACCGGATCTACATGCCCGGATTCATAAAACAGCATGCCTGCTTTTATACGTTCTTCCAGATTCATTTTTCATTCCCCATACAATACACAGATGTTTCCATTTCGTTTCACACGATGGTTATTTTTCCGGTTGCGCGGAGGCTTAGCATATGGCAAAGGAATAGGAAATAACATTTTCTGCATTGATGCAGTATGCTTCCTCCACGTCACTTCCCCAGCTGTCAATTCCACCAACACCTCTTACTGCGCCACAAACGCACAGAACAGTCCTTCTTGCCGGCGGTAGTTCTTCATAGTGTGTTGCGTTTTCAATCTCTTCTGCTGTATATGGCAGGCAGGAAAAAGCAAACGGCTCGTCTGTTTTTTCAATTTTTAAGATCTGCAAAGAATAATCCCTTCTGCTGTTATCAAGACTCGTATATCTCGTAACCTCCAGCCAGTCCGTATCCATATGCATTCCACAATCCTGCGGAACAAGGTATGGGGTAGGGCTTAAATCATTCACCTGATATACCCCTTTTACAGCGCCTGCTTTCCGGTCCGGATAGGTTTCTCCGGATAAGCCCTCATACATGTAGCTGTCTGCAAGTGTCGGCATAATGAATCTCATGCCAAACACAGGAAGCTCCGGGAGACCCTTTACTCCGTGGTATTCTACATCCACCCTGATTTTTCCGTTTCTGGTCACAGTATAGCCTACCAGAACCGTTGCGGAAGGATTGCTGATGGTCTTATAGGTGAATTTTACAATGATCTCATCTGCAGATACATCGCCCTCATAGATATTATTGTCCGGAGCATACTGCTTCTGCATTTCACCGTCCATGATGACTTCGACATTCTGACAGTCGATAAACGTATCTGCTGCCATCCAGCTGCCGCTTTTAATATGGAATTTGCTTCCTCGGTCGTTATCTGTCAGTGCTCTCCAGAAGGTCGGCTTCGGGCAACGGTACAGCCATTCATAGCCGTTTTTTACAATAGACTCCAGACCGCCCTGAGCATAAGAGAACGTATAGTCGAACCCTTTTCCGTGTACACCAAGCACATAATCACCATAGACCACTCTCAATTTCCCATTATCTGTATAAGCCATAATAATACCTCACTTCCTGCATAGCCGGCTTCTCCACACGGTTTGCAAATACAATTCCATCTCCTGAAAATTCATAATCGGACGGTCTGTCATCAAAGTCTCCACCATAGCGGAGCACTTCTTTCCCCGTAACTTCATCCTTCACATAAAGTGCCTGATCAATAAAGTCCCAGATAAATCCACCATGGTACATGTCATATTTATCAATCAGGTGCATATAGGTGCCAAGTCCACCCATGGAGTTTCCCATGTCATGCATGAACTCACATAAGAGGTAAGGCTTCTTCGGATCATTGTCCAAATATTCTTCGATCTCATACGGCTTTGCATACATACGGCTTTCCACATCGGAAATTGTGTCTTCATAAGCTCTGTTATAGAAGGAGCTTTCATAATGGATCAGGCGGCCGTCTTGTTTCTCTTTATAATAGGTGTTCATGGCCTCGATATCATCCCCAGCATAGGACTCATTTCCCAGGGACCAGAATAAAATGGCGGTATGGTTTTTAAACGTTTCAAAGTTGCTTCTGGCTCTGTCTACCACAGCCTCTTTCCACTGCGGGATTGATCCCGGCACGTTGCAGGAAGGTTCGATCGCACCAAGCTTCTGGAAGGTTCCGTGGCTTTCTAAGTTGTTTTCAGCCATCATATAGATTCCTGCTGCGTCGCACATATAATACCACGGGATCTGATCCGGATAATGGCAGGTGCGCACGGCATTGATATTATTTCTTAAGATGCATTCAATATCGGACTTCATTTCGTTCATACTGATGCAGCGGCCTGTTTTAGGGCTCCACTCGTGACGGTTCACGCCGGTCAGGACCAAGCGTTTCCCATTTAAATGGATCACCTTGTCGATCACATCGATCCGTCTAAAGCCGATGTCATACGGTACTACTTCAGCCAGATTTCCGCTTTCATCCGTCAGCTCCACATATACATGGTACAGATATGGGTGATGGTTGTCCCAGGCTTTTACCTGCGCATCATCTGTCTGAATTTCTTCAGTGTAGATTCCGTTTTTCTCCTGCAGGGCAGCAGATTTTTCCAGCACAACACTGCCTTCCTGATCCTTTAACACAAACCGGGCATTGATCTTCCGGTTCTCTGGTGCGGATACTTTCAGATTTACGGATAATTTGCCGCTCGCATTATCCTTATACAATTCCGGGCGGAACCACACATCCTCCAGATGGATCTTAGGAACCGCACGCAGTGTAACGTTTCTGAAAATTCCAAAAAAGCGGAAGAAATCCTGATCTTCCAGGAATGCTGCCGTACTCATCTTATGCACCTGTACCGCCAGTACATTGCCCTTTTCCCGGATGAATGGTGTCAGATCAAACTCGGAAGGAGTAAAGCTATCCTCTGCATATCCTACGAACTGACCGTTCAGCCACAGATACATTGCCTCTTCCACGCCTTCAAAGCAGATACGGACTCTCTTGGAACACAGCTCCGGATCCAGATCAAAGCGTTTGATATAGGAACCTACCGGATTATACTCAGCTTCGCTGAACATTCCGGCTCCGTCTCCGGTGCTCTCCATACTGTAGGCGCCTCTGCGGTATTCTTTTCCCTCCCATGGGTACATGGTATTGATGTAGCGGATCTTATCATATCCAGCCAGTTCAATATGGCCCGGCACCATAATCTTATCAAAGTTTTTCGCATCAAAATCCTCTTCATAGAAGTTTTCCGGTCTGCTCTTAACATTCTTACTGAAAGCAAATTCCCACTGTCCATTTAAAGACTGGATTAGTGCATTTTCCTTCTTTTCCAGTGCTTCATAGCTTTCATAATAAGTATGATCGCTGTGCGCTTCCAGCTGATTTACCCGGAATACTTCCGGATTATCCAACCATTTCATATCTGCATTCATGTTCTATCTTCTCCTTTTCTAAAATAAGCCCCTAAAGAAAACTTTAGAGGCTATTGATTTATGATTCCTGCATATTTTCAATTAATTCGCGGTTTGCACCCTCCACATTCAAGAAAGAAAGGATAACCGTAATGATGATATCAAAGATAAATGGCAGCCAGAGGTACATAAAATACATCATTTTGATACAGCTGGCCGGCTGAACCGCGTTGTCCATATTGATATATCCACTGATGTCAAGCAGCCATCCGGAAAGAGCAATACCGATACCACCGCCAAGTTTTATACCCATGGAAGTGCATGAGAACATGGAACCATCAATACGTTTTCCGCTCTTTAAATAGGTATACTCGGAACACTGTGCAATAACAGCACTCATATCTCCCTGCCACGGACCTTCACCTAAGGAGGTCATTGCGATAAATAACAACATCAACGGGATACTTCCCATATAACCTGCAAACACTACCAACAGACGGGAGAAGCTTGCAAATACATAGCTGTATTTGTTCAGCTTGTACATTCCATTTGTCTTTGCTACCAGCATTGGTGTGATCGCCAGAGCAATGATCAGAGGGATATTGTTAGCCCAGGAGAACACACCAAATAAATTCTTATTTAAAAGAACATAGGTCATAAAGAAAATTCCCACATTAACCATTGCTGCACGAAGCTGCTGCAGAATGTAGATCACACAAATCATGGAAAAATACTTGTTCTCAAACAGCAGCTTTACAGTCTGCTTGAAAGAAAGCTTATCATCCTCAATCCTCATAGAACCATTAGATTTCAATTCTTCTTCCGGAAGTTCTTTTACGGAAAATACAGCAAGCGTATTGGTGATGATACCGATCACACAGTAAATGAGCGCAATGATTCTCCATGCTGTTGCACCGTTACCAAGAAGCTCAACTGCTCCTACAGTAATAGACTGAATTGCAAGGTTTGTACCAAAGGAAAACATGAAACGGAAAGAACCCATCTGCACTCGTTCTTTACTGTTCTTTGTTACCAGAGAAGTCAGTGCTGCATATGCGATGTTATTTGCCGTATAGAATACTGCGTTTAACAGGGTATAGCAAATAAAGAACCAGGCATACTGCGCAGTTTTACCCATATTAGTAGGGATCGCAAAAACTCCGTAGAGCGTGATAGCACAGCCAAAGAAACCATAAAACATCCAGGGTCTTGCCTTACCCATTTTGCTCTTTGTCCGGTCGATCATGGTTCCAAAAAAAATATCCGTTATACCATCAAATAATTTGGATACTGCAATTAATGTGCCAACGATTCCTGAATTTAAGCCAATTGTATTTGTCAGGTAAATCATGACAAAAGATGACAGGAACGCATAAACTAAGTTTCCTGCAATATCACCGCTTCCGTACCCCACTTTGTTATGCCATTTCAGGTATGTCTTCTCTTCCATTTTAATCCTCTTTTCATATAATAGTCTTTGTCATCCTGCCTTTTCAATACGTTGTAACTACTATACAAAAATGCGTGGGAAAACTCCATATCTTTTATGAGACAGAATATGCACAAAATGATAGGGGGTTACATACTCCCACCACTTAGCCAACACTTGAAGTGTGAGCTTTTCGTTCGATTGCCCTATAGGGCAAAGCATAAGCGAGCTATCCCCGTGTGTCCCACAGTTTTATTAGACATTATGATATTATGGAATTTCTTCCGCAAGGATCAGAAATTAAATGGGCAATTCACTGTGAACATATCAAAATTTATGCAAACGATAGGATTACTTTCATTATCCCTGCCAATACCATGACCCAAATAGGATTCATTCTTGTTTTCCGCAATAAAGCTACACATATAATAAAAATTAAAACCATAACCCATTTTGTTTTAACAAAGGTAACCGTACCATTTCCCCAAAAAGCCGTCATAAGAATCAAAATTCCCGCTGACGCTATCATTGCTACTACTGCAGGGCGAAGTGAATGCAATACCTCCTGCATCATATCCACGCTTCTATACTTTAGATACAATTTTGCTAACACGGTTACAATAATACAGGACGGCAAAATGCATCCAAACGTAGCGACCACTGCCCCGAGTACACCTGCAATCTTGAGTCCTACAAAAGTTGCCGAATTAACTGCAATAGGTCCGGGGGTCATCTGCGATATTGTAATAAGATCTGTAAATTCTGACATGGTAAGCCACCTATGGTTAGTAACTACCTGACTCTGAATCAACGGCATAGCTGCATATCCACCGCCAAAACTGAATATTCCGACCTGAATAAAGCTCAAGAATAATTGTAAATACATCATTTTACGCTTCTCCTTTTTAATAGAAGTGTGCGTATTACACCAATTACCCCACATGCTATTACAATATACACTACATTTACGCTAAACACGCATGCTGCAATAAATGCTACACACATAATGATCAAAGACAGATGGTTCTTCTCTTTAACAATTGGTGCTGCCATATCCACCGTGACAGATGCTATTACTGCACCCACCCCTGCCTGCATTCCTTCAAGCAACTGGCTGATCAACCAATCGCTTTTAAACGCATTATAAAATATAGATACTACTGTCAAAACAATAAAAGGTGGCAGAATGGTTCCCAGAATTGTTATGAATATTCCCACAACACCCGCCAGTTTATAACCTACAACGATTGCTCCGTTTACCGCAATGGCCCCGGGGGAGGATTGTGCTATTGCCACTAAATCAAGCATTTCATTTTCTTCTATCCAATGGTATTCATCTACAAATTTATTTTTCATCAGCGTAACAATGACATATCCACCACCGAAAGTAAACGCACTTAAATATAGCGTAGATATGAACAGTTTCCATAATATTGTTTTCCGCTTTTTTTCGTCCATAAATCTCTCTCAACAGTTTTAAGACTTTAACTTTTATATATAACCAGCAGAAAATGATGCGAATTTTATAAACCTCAAATCATCGCATCATTTTCCTTATTTTCTTTTTTCTAAATCACTTTAATGCTGCATAATCTGCATCTGTGTAGTCTTTTGTCACATCCCAGTTAGGAAACTCCAAGGAACTATAATCCATTCCTACTGCCTCCGATGCGCGTTTCCATTCTGTAGTTGTATCATCTGCCAGTGTTTTTAATGCGCTACTATAATCGGTAAGACTCTGGGAAATAATGCCTTGCACAATTGCACCTAAGCTAGGCTGCACGTCTTTTACTTCTGCATAGAAATCATTTGCCTTTTCATCTCTTTTTACTAAAGTAGGTACTACCCTAGATGTTTCTTCAGCAATAGTATAATACTCCTTCATATGTTCATTCGTCATATATTTTTCGTTGATTTCAGGAATACAAGAAACAAAACTTCCGCTTTCTACATTGCTCTGCTGGTATCCATACCGTTCATCATATAATGCCATTAAATATTCAGCCGCTTCCTTGGGATGTTTAGATTGTTTATAGATGCCCATCCAAGGAGACAATTCGCCCGCCTGAACATAAGTATTTGTTACCCCATCAGGAACAGGAACTGCCATAACTCCATATTTGAGGTCAGGATAATTTGCATCCCACTGGGATACACACCACATTCCTTGGCAGAGAAATGCTGCTTGTCCCTGTGCAAACAATTCTCTTGCTTCTGGTGCACTCACGTTAATGGTATCCGGATGAATACTTCCATCATCTACCAATCCTTTAATAAGGCCAAGCGCTTCATTCATTTCCTTACTATCGTAAGGTGCCACTCCATTATCTGTCAGTACCTTCTGCGTTGCAGCCACCTTACCGCCAGCTGCAGCAGCCAGAGATCTTGCCATAACATCCATGCGGTTCATCTGCTTGCCCCCATCGATCAGGCCATAAATGTTTCCATTCCCCATCTCGGTCACTTTTTTGCAAGCTTCTCTAAACTCCGAATAAGTTTTAGGTATCTCATTTACGCCTGCCTGCTCCAAGATGCTCTTATTGTAGAAAAATAGGCACTGAATTATCGGCATTTGTTCGGTAACAGTATACCATTCATCCCCAATATCCGTAACTCCTTCTGCAAAAGCTGCCGGATCAAATTTTTCTCTAAAATCATCTGTTACATAGTCATTAATCGGCTGAAACCAGCCCTCTTCTACTGCAGTATCTAGTGTAAGACCTACCGGAATGGGAAACAGGTCAGGACCTTCCCCTGATTTGATCATTGTAACGATAGTATTCTTGAACTGATCTACCGTAAGCATGGTGTATTCAATTTTAATATTAGGATGTGTTTCCTCAAATTTCTTATGAAACTCTTCTCTCTGTGCTGCAGACCCATCACTCCAATCTACAACTTGAAGCGTTATCTGTCCATCCGTTTTCTCTTCCTCTTTTGATGCAACACCTGTATTTTCACTGGCGCCGTTCCCATTCGCATTCCCGGTTGACGGCATTGCCCCACATCCTGCCAATGTTGTCACTGCCATTGCAGCAGCCAGCAACGATACTGTCATTTTTTTTAATCTCATTCCTAATTCTCCTCTCTTATATGTGATTTGGTGGATTGTTCTTATCAACTCTTAACAGCTCCAGCAATTCCCTCTACAAAATGCTTTTGCATAAAAATGAATAATATAATGATCGGTATTACAGCAATCGAACCGCCAGCTGCAATTCCTGTCCAATCAACCGTGTTTTCCCCTTTAAATGCATATAAGCCAACTGCCAATGTTCTGGAAGATGGGTTATTCAGTGTCAACACTAAAGGAAGCATAAAAGCGTTCCATGCCCAAATAGTTTCCATAATAACAACTGTCGTTGCAACAGGCTTACACAGCCTCATCATAATGTAATAAAACGTCTGAAAATAATTACATCCATCTATTTTAGACGCCTCTTCCAACTCTTTCGGTACGGATTGGAAAAAACTGGTGAACAGTAACAGAAAGATAACATGTGCTCCACCGGCCTGAGATAGGATCAATCCCAGCTTAGTACCTACCAGATTCATCCCTTTGACAACTTCATAGGTTGGAATGATTGTACTTACCAGTGGAATTGCAATGCTTCCCAAAAATACCGCCATACAAATATTTCTTCCAACAAATTTGTAACGTCCCATGGCGTATCCAGCCGTCATAGTCATAATTAAAACTATAATGACCGAAAATACAGTTACAATAATAGTGTTAATGAAGTAGGTTCCAAAATCTGCTTTTTGCCATATGCGTATAAAATTATCAATTGTTGGTACCAATGGAATCAATCCTAGGCGGTTCTGGAAAAATTCATTCTGCCCTTTAAACGAAGCAGAAATCATCCACAAAAACGGATATATCCAGAAAAACCCCACGCAGAGCAGTAAAGCATGCTTAATAATTGATTTTACAATATGAATTCTTTTTTCTTTGCTCAATTACTTCACCCCCTATTGTGCCTTCTTTTGCAGATGGCCTTTAATAACATTTAGAAGCAATCCGACTATTATAACTGCGCCTCCAAAAAACAAAGCCGCTGCGCTTGCATAACCAAGTCTGGGCATTCCAACCTCACTTGAAAACGCCGTTCTGTAGACGTAAGTCGCAATCACATCAGTTGCATAATAAGGTCCGCCCTCTGTCATTGTCTTAACAATGTCAAACACTTTTAATGAATTAATAGCACACAGGATTGCAATGATTCCTCCTGTTGGTGCGATCAGAGGCAATACGATATGTAAAAATGTCTGACTTCTGTTTGCACCGTCAATAGTCGCAGCTTCATATACATCCTGGGAAACTCCCTGCAATCCTGCCAACCAATAGATCATATAGGTACCACAGTCCTTCCAAAGAGAAATAATCACTAACGTAGGCAACGCATACTTTGCATTTCCAAGAAAATTTATTGGATTTTTCAGAATGTGCAAGGAAATCAAAAGATGATTTACTGGTCCTTGTACTCCCAAAATAAATATCATGATAATTCCTACTACAGAGGCTGTCGTGACTACAGGGACAAAATACATTGTACGATATAATCCACGGCCTTTCATTTTTTCATCATTTAAAAGATATGCAAGAAACAAAGATACCGCCAGTTCCAAAGGAACTATCATCACCATATATTTAAAACTGTTTATAAAGGCATTCCAGAATAAGTCATCATGCATCAGTTCTTTATAATTTTGCAAACCGACAAAAGTCGCATTAGATGTCATGCCTGACCAATCTAACAAAGAGTATTGAATGCTGCATATAATAGGATATCCTTGAAACAAAACATAAAAGCCAACTGCTAATGACATGAACAACCAACACCAGGCATTTAATTTTAATTGTCGTTTAAATCGAATATTCCTCGTTTCCAATCTTATTTCAGACTTTACCTTTGTCATTATTCTCCCCCATTTCATATAGATACTTGCTTCTGACTGCTTTTTTCATAGGTAATCCTGTATCATAGTCAAGCTGACGTGGTTCGTATTCTTCATTTTCCCGCTGTCGCGTAAACCCTTCATTATCCCACCTTGGAATGTATCCTTTATTCCAATCTCTAAGTGACCACTGATAACCTCGATACAGATCTCTTGTATCATTCATATGTGTAACCAGTTTTTTATGATATTTGCAGATAATTTCCAGGTATTCCGGATTATCAATTTCATTTACCATTTCATCAGGATCTTTTTTTAAATCGTAAAATTCATCTTTATCAAGTAAATTAACTGCCAATTTATAGTTTTCTGAAATAACACCCCTCATGATTTGAAGCCCTCCAAATCCATCGTGGTCTATCTCATATCTGGTAAATTCTGTATAGACTTCGCTGTTTATTTTTAATGTTGTATCGTATATTTGTGGAAGCATGCTCTTTCCTTCCAGCAGCTTCGGAATTGGCAGTTCAAAATACTCCATGACTGTCGGCGCAATATCAATATGAGATGCCGGTGCTGTAACTACCTTTCCCCTTTCCCCCCCTTTAATGATCAGCGGAATATTAACAACTTCTTCATAAATGGCTGCGTTTTTAGAAAACAATCTGTGAGCTCCCAACATATCCCCATGGTCGGAGGTATAAATAATCATGGCATTAGGCAGCTTTTCCTTAATCACATTCAGAACTCTTCCTATTTCATAATCCACATAACTGTTGCATCCTAAAAACAATGCCAAGCCATCAGAACTCTGATTAATCTGACTTTCGTCCTCTGTCAGTCTGTCCCCTGCCCAAAGTCGCTGCATTAATGGCTTATTATCCAAGGTATCCGTAAATTTAGCAGAAGATTCAAATTTAAAGTCCTTGTACATGGTATTGTACGGTGCCGGACATAGCGATGGCCCATGTGGTTCGTCATATGATACCGTAAGAAAAAAATCTTCCTCTTTATATTGCTCTAAAAATTTAATTGCTCGATCCGAGCATCTATGGGCATATGTAAAACCTTCAGAAAAATCTGGCTGATAAGATTCCTCTGGCTGTCTGGAACGTCTACGTTGCTCTTCATTCAGTTCATTTAGATAGCATCTCATATCATACCAATAATCTACATCCCATCCTGCTGGGCAACAGCCTAAACCAAAATAATCTCCACCATCTAGATGCCATTTTCCTATATATCCACATTTGATTCCGTTATCTGTTAACCGCTGACCAATCGTTTTTACATTTGCCCCCAGTGGAACCCCATTCGTAACCATGCCATTTGTATGAGGAAATGTACCTGTAAAAATTGCACTTCGCGCCGGACCACAAACAGGTTGACAAGTATACGCATTTTCATATCGGATTCCCTCTTGTGCCAACGCATCCAAATTGGGGGTGATCATTTTTTTATTACCATAACACCCCACCATATCTTTTCTGGTTGTATCCGTCATCAATAGAATAATCTGTTTTTTCAATGAGACTCTCTCCTTTTATGGATTCATTGCTTTATAAATCAATAGTAGCTATATTATTACTTTCCCGCAATCAACATAATTGCTTTTGGCATGGATTTTTCTGCTTTTATGTGTTATTCTCATAGTAGTTAATTAAAAAGATGGGAATGAATACAATTTATGATAAATATTAGCGGGCATTATAGAGAAGAGAGGAAAATAACAGGCTATTGTGATAACGATGTTCCTCTAATGGTAAATTGCTGTGGAAAACAGATCTTTCAAACGCAAGATTATTTCTGCAATCGTAAAGACGGTAGACTAGATTATCAAATCATCTATATCCATCGTGGAAACGGACATTTTTATATAAACAATGAATGGACTACATTATCTGCCGGAAACATTGTTTTATATCGTCCTGGAATACCACAATTTTACTCTTATTATGCAAATGAAAAACCCGAAGTCTATTGGATACATTTCACCGGCAATCAATGCGAGGATATTCTAAACACATACGATATCAAAACCTGTTATATTGGTGAAAGATTATATTTAAAATTGCTCTTTCAAGAAATTATCACTGAATTGCAACTTAAAAAAGTGTCATATCAAGACATTGTATTACATAATTTTTATATTATTCTGTGTTCTATCCACAGGTCATTTAGTAGTCTTTCAAAACCTTTTGATAATGATTTTTCATTTGACAGACTATTACTCGAGTTAAACTCAAAATATGCAAACAAATGGTCTGTTTCTTCTATGGCCAATTACTGCAAACTAAGTGAAAGCTATTTTTCTCATATGTTTAAAGAACGTATGGGATTATCTCCTATGCAATATTTAAATAACCAACGAATGGAAAAGGCCAAAGATTTTCTATTATCAAATACCATGACTATTTCAAATATTGCACATCTGGTGGGATTCGATGATCCCTTATATTTCAGCCGCGTTTTTAAAAAATATACAGGAGTATCTCCACAAATGTATTACCTTAATACTTGCAACTTCAATACACCCGAGTGGTTTCTCAGCAATACTTCAAACCGCTGATTCTTACCTATTAAGCATCTTTGAATATCTTCCAATAGAAAGGCCCCTCACATCTTTTCCATCCCACGCCTAATTGTAAGGGATATTCTGACGGTTGAATGATAAATGATTCGCCTTGTTGCCTGTTTATTCGCTTCCGTCAGTCCATCAGATTTCCTTCTTAAAATACCAGTTTTACCTGCCACATAAAAAAGGGCGAAAATTCAATCCAACATGAATTTTCACCCTTTTTATTTGGGATCATTCGCACCTGAAATTTAACAGATTCTTACTCCATCCTTAATCACAGCAGTCAGGTTAAGTTCTTTATCCAATAGAACCACATGTGCCTTCTTTCCTGCTTCAATAGATCCATACTGATCGTCGATATCCAGACTTCTGGCTGGATTGATAGTTGCACAGCCTACAGCTACTTCTAAAGGCAATCCCATCTGTTTCACCGCAGTTCTCATACAATCCATCAGGTTTGTTGCGGATCCAGCAATTGTGTCAGTATTTCCAAGCGTAGCCCTCTTTCCAACCACTTTTACATCCTGCCCGCCGAGAGTATACTGACCATCCGGCATTCCCGTTGCCCGAATGCTGTCACTGATCAAGAGCATACGGTCTGCTCCCATCATCCGGAATGTTGCCCGGATCGTTGCTGGGTGGATGTGTATCCCATCGCAGATAATTTCTGCCATTACATGCTTATTGTCAAATACTGCCCCTACTACGCCCGGCTTCCGGTGCGTAAATTCAGGCATTGCGTTGTACAGATGAACCGCATGATTGGCTCCGGCCGCAAATGCAGTCGCCGCAGTTTCATAATCAGCATTGGTATGTGCAAGGGAAACATTCACCCGGTCTTTTACTTCCTGAATGAATTCAATTGCATTACTGCTCTCTTCCGGAGCCAGCCCGATAAATTTCACAAGCCCATTGGATGCTTTCAAGAACCGGTCACAGATTTCCACACTGCAAGGAAGAATATTTTTTTCATCCTGAGCACCTTTTTTCACATGGCTGATAAACGGGCCTTCCATATTAATGCCAACCAGATCTGCCTTCCGGAAATCATTTGTTTCTTTCTTATATTCTGCGGCAACTTCGAGGACATGTTCCAGCTCTTCTACTGGTAAAGTCATGGTAGCCGGAGAGATTGCGGTAACGCCTACGGATGCCTCATATTCAGCAATCCGTCCCAGAGCTTCTTTGTCACCATCGCAAACATCATCTCCCTTACATCCATGAAAATGCAGATCGATCAGTCCCGGGATTGCATAATTTCCTTTACCGTCAATCACATTCCCCGTCAGCTTCGGAGCATCCTCTTCTTCATAAACCCGCATAATTTTATCTCCGTCCAAAACAATACCGCCTTTTACAAAAATCTTATTGGCAGTATACACATACACATTATCAATGATCATCTTTTTTATCCTCCTAATATAATTCCTTACGTCTTTTTTCTCCCTCTTCCAGTGCACGAAGAGTACTATCATGCATACCCTCTCGGATATATTTATTTTGTTCTACATAATAGCCATAAATAATATCCAGCATGACCAATATAGGAAATTGTGGTGAAATCACATTGCCATGGTTCAAATGTTTTAATGACGGCAGCAACACTACTTCTGAACAATATTCATCAAATTCAGATTTGTTGTTTTCTGTAAAAAGAATTGTTTTTGCTCCCTTACGATTAGACTCTCTAAGTAAATAAAGGACTTCCTCTCGCTCACCACTAAGGCTGAATCCTATCACAAGGCTATTTTTATTCTGAAACACAGATGACATGCGCATCATATCTGGATCCAGCAGCGAATCTACATTAACACCAATTCTCATAAAACGTATTTCCATCTCTCTTGCCGAGAGCCCTGAGCTTCCCAAACCACAAACCAAAACTCGGTCTGCCTTATTGAGATATCCCATGATTCTTCCAATCTGTATTTCATCTACAAGACTATACGCTTTATTCAGTAGTTCCTGATATGCATTCAATACCATGCGAGTGTTATCAGTAATCTTTTCTGGTTTTTCAATTAAAGTTTCTTCATATTGATAAATAAATTCTTTATATCCATGATACCCACATTTTTGCGCAAAACGAACCAGTGTCGCCTTTGATGTAAACAGCAGTTCCGAAATATGTTTTATTGAAAAATCCATTTTTTTCTGATTATGAATAAAAAAATTAGCAATTTGTTTTTCAACAGGTGTAAACTTGTCATAGTTCGATTCAATAATCGGGACAACTGATTTCACATAATATTCCATAAACTCATTCCTATTCTTTTAAATGCATTCCACAGAAATGATAAAATGCGCCCAACATCCCAGCATCATTCTGATTTTCTGCAAATGTAATTTTTGTATGCTTCTCAATGCTGGATACAAGATATTTTTTCACGGCACCTTTAATTCGATCTTTTAAAAAGGTTTCCTGCGCCATAATTCCTCCACCTAAAACAACAATTTCTGGATTTAGCACATAACAGATATTTGCAATGCCTTTTCCGAGCGTATCCGTCATCTCTTCAATTGCCTGTATGCAAATCTGATCTCCCTTTTTTGCCTCTTCAAAAATATGGTAGCCGTCCCATTTATCTTCTATTTCATTTTTTCTTTCAGCAACTTTTTTTGTTAAAATGCTTGCCGCTCCTAATGTCTGAAAATCGCTATCATCCATGTGCATATATCCAACCTCACATGCACTGTTGCTGAAACCATGAAATACTTTTCCTTCTAGCAGAATGCATCCACCAATTCCAGTTCCAATGGTTAAAACTAATGCAACTTTACTTCCTTTAGCAGCACCATTTCTATATTCTGCAAGGCCAGCACAATTTACATCATTTTCAACTTCACATGGGATCTGAAACTTTTCTTCCAATATTTTTTTGAATTGTGTACCAGCATAGTTTGGAATCAACGGTGCAGAATAGAATATAGAACCAGTCTCTGTATCTACCATTCCAGCAGTAGATATGCATATTCCTGCAATTTCTGAGTGCGACACAAGCATTTCGTTAACAATGCCGATGACCTTATCAAGAATAGCCGGTCCACCTTTCCCAGCCTCTGTCGGCATGGATTTTTTCAGCATAATCTTAGCATCTTCACCAATAATTCCATATTTGATAGCAGTTCCACCGATATCAATACTTATATACCTTTTCATCTTGTAATCCTACTTTCATCTATTATATATAATTTCAAATGCATTCTCAAGTTATGCTTAATATGATTTATGCGAAAAAGGCAAACCTCTGGTTTGCCCTCTTCTTCAGCAGAATAAATGGCCTGCTAAAATCTTAAATTCTCACTTTAAAAATTGCTTTTTTGATTGTCTCCGGTTTATCGCCTGCCTGAACCGCGGTCCGGTGTCCATCATTTGGATAACAGATCAAAAAATCACCGTCTGTTAATACTACGGAAGAATTCTTATTTCCATCCATTGGAAGGAAATCATCTTTTTCTACAAATTCATTCAATTTCATATTCTGAATGAAATTCAGATCAATCTGCTCAGTTCCACGAAGCATCACATGGACATCCAGATATTTTTTATGTGCTTCCCAGAATCTTTCTTCCGGAGTTGTGGTTGTGTACTCCACAATATTCACAAAAAGGCGATCTCCATCAATCTCGTGACTTCCTTTTTCAAAAGAAGCAAGATCATGAGTCTTTGCATATTCAAAGCACTCTTTTATTCCCTTTTCAAGATACGGAAATTCTTCTACGTGATCCATATTTCCAAAAATCATTTCCATACACTCCTTATTAGTTTTTATAAATCGTTGTGTTCGGTGCCGGCTCTGATTTATCACCTTTTATATTTCTCCAGATGATGCTTGCCGGAATTCCAACTACCAGTGAAACTGCAATTGAGATAATGGAATAGCTCCAAATCGTTACCTGTCCAGCAGGAACAAAATATTTAATATATACCATCACTGCTGATGCTGCAATAAATGCAGCAGTTGCACCAAATGTGTTAGCCACTTTGGTAAATGCTCCAAGAATAAAGGTTCCGATAAGAATTCCGAGTACCAGGCCCATAAAACCATTGAACCACTCGTATGCGGATTTCACACCTCCATTTGCAAGCACCATGGCAACAACGATGGAGAAAATACCAACAGCAAGAGAAACTCTCTGACCAATTTTTGTTTCCTTCTCAAATCCAAGTTCTTCTTTAGAAAGGTTAGATTGAATATCCAGCGCCCAGCTGGAAGCAACCGAATTAAGACCTGTAGAAAGAGTTGACTGCGCAGCTGCATAAATCGCTGCTAACAAAAGTCCAGTCACACCAACCGGCAGTTCAAATGCAATATAAGAAGCGAAAATCTGGTCCTGTGCAGCTGCCGGCGGCAGTGCATTCTGCTTGTAAAATACAAATAAACCTGTTCCGATCAAATAAAATACAGTTGCAATAAAAATGGATAAAGCACCATTTGTCAGCATCATTTTATTTAATTTCTTCGTATCTGTAGTTGTTGTAAAACGCTGCACAATATCCTGGCTGGATACATAAGATCCCATTGTATTAAAACCAGCACCAACAATCAAAATGAATACGCTGTCTTTAAAAATATTTGGATTAAAAATCGGCTGATCAACAGCAAGGAATTTGTGTTCCAGTGAAAATGCCTGGAAAATAGCTCCCATTCCACCATCAATATGTGCAATTAAGAACACCAGAGCAAATGTTACACCAATCAAAAGAACCGAACCTTGAATAAAGTCTGTCCAAAGAACAGATTTCAATCCACCCGTATAAGAGTAGATGATTGCAATCACGCCCATGATAATAATCAGGAGATTTACGCTGATACCAGTCAGACTTCCAAGTACCATACATGGAAGATACATAATAATAGACATACGGCCAATCTGGTAAATGATAAACATCACTGCTCCCAGAACACGAAGCCCTTTGCTGCCAAACCGCAATTCCAGATAATGATATGCTGTATCAATATCCAGTTTGCTGTAAACTGGAAGGAAAAACTTAATTGTAAGTGGAATTGCAAGCAGCATACCAAGCTGTGCAAACCACATGATCCAGGTACCTGCATAAGAGTTACCTGCTAATGATAAAAATGAAATCGGGCTCAGCAATGTTGCGAAGATAGATACCGATGTAACCCACCACGGAACGGTTCCATCTCCTTTAAAATATTCTTTCCCCTTCATTTCCTTTTTGGCAAAATGAAGACCCGCAAACAATACAGCTGCCAGATACACGACCAAAATGATGAGATCGATATAAGTAAATCCCTGCATACTTTTTCCTCCTAATTTCCCCAGTACTCTTCTCTTTTACACAATACCCGGCACACCATATGCCGGGTATTGTTTTACCCTCTTATAGATATTTCTTCTTTGCGTCGCATATCATCTGTGCTGCTTCTTTTACAATGTCCATATCTGCTTCGACTAATGCCGGAAGAGGTTCTCTTACTCCGCCAAGTTCAAGGCCCTCATTGATTTTGAGAATTGCCTTAATGACTGCATACATATTTCCATGAGCGGAGCACATTTTGTAAATGATTGCATCGCAGACATACTGAATCTCTCTTGCTTTTTCCATTTCTCCGGCTTTTACATATTCATCCAGTTTCAGATACAGTTCCGGCATAGCTCCATAGGTTCCTCCAATAGCGCCTTCCGCTCCAATCACGCGGCCACTCATAAACTGTTCATCCGGACCATTAAAGATAATGTAGTCTGGACCAGCTGCCTGTTTGAACATCTGAATATCCTGAACTGGCATGGATGAGTTTTTCACGCCAATCACATTCGGATTTTTTCTCATCTCTGCAAAAAGATTCTGTGTTAAAGCAACACCGGCAAGCTGCGGAATGTTATAGATCACAAAATCAGTATGCGGTGCTGCAGCACTGATATCGTTCCAGTACTTTGCAATAGCATATTCTGGTAAGTGGAAATAGATCGGAGGAATTGCTGCAATAGCATCTACTCCTAAGCTCTCAGCATGCTTTGCCAATTCCTGGCTGTCTTTTGTATTATTGCATGCAACATGCGCGATAACAGTAAGCTTACCCTCTGCGGCCTTCATAACATTTTCCAGAATGTTCTTACGATCCTCAACGCTCTGATAAATGCACTCTCCTGAAGAACCATTTACATAAACTCCCTTTACGCCTTTCTCTACAAAGTATCTTGTCAGTGCCTGCACTCCTTCTGGGCTTACATTTCCCTCTTTGTCATAACATGCATAAAATGCAGGAATGACTCCTTTGTACTTTTCAAGATTTCTCATGGTTATACTTCCTTTCTTTATATAAACTTCAATAGTTCCTTTTAACGTTCCATACCCTCGACAAATGATTTTGTAATCAGCTGAGGCCTTGTAATGATAGAGCCAACAACCACACTGTAAGCACCAAGTTCTATCACACGTCTTGCTTTTTCAGGAGTATTGATATTTCCCTCAGCAATCACTCTGTGTTTTGCCTTAGCTACAATTTTTCTAAGAATTTCAAAATCATTTGCCTCGATCTTGTCACCCTTGCTCTGCTTAGTGTATCCAACCATTGTTGTTCCAATAAAATCGAATCCTAACTCATCAGCGTGGAGGGCTTCTTCTACAGTCGAGCAATCGGCCATCCAAAGCTGATCCGGATATTTTTCCTTTACTTCATGGAAGAATTCATCCAAACTCTTATTTCCAGGTCTTTTTGAAATCGTTGCATCCATAGCAATAATTTCCGGTTTGACCTCCATCAGCTCTTCTACCTCTTTCATTGTCGGAGTAATATAAATTTCGCTGTCCGCATAATCTCTTTTTACAATTCCGATAATTGGGAGATCCACCTGAGACTGAATTTCTTTAATATCTTCTTTCGTATTCGCCCGGATTCCGCTTGCGCCGCCGACTTTTGCCGCCAGTGCCATTCTTCCCATAATAAAAGATGAATGTAACGGTTCATCTGGTAACGCCTGACATGATACAATCAATTTTCCTTTCAAGTTTTCTACTTTTTGATTCATCATTCTGTCCTCCTCTGTTCATGTCCGTAGTATAGTCTTTTATAAAACTATTTTCAAGATATTATCCATTTGTTGTAACTAGTTTCATATTTTTTGTCTAAAACCTTATTATCTCCAGAAATATATTTTTCTTTTTGAACAATATGCACAAATGCATGGCCTGTTTTTCAATCTGTGAAACTAGTTTCTTTTGATTGCTTTTCTATTGAATTTTTTTTCTTTCTGGATATACTAAATTACAAACGATTAATAAATAAATTAAGAAAAGGGGATTAAGAAAATGGTTATCTATAAGGCAAAGAATTACCAGGACATGAGCAGAAAAGCTGCAAATATCATTTCCGCACAGATTATTATGAAACCGGACTGTGTACTCGGATTAGCAACCGGTTCCTCTCCAGTCGGCACTTATAAACAGCTGATTGAATGGTATAACAAAGGAGATCTGGACTTTTCAAGGGTAACAAGCATTAATCTGGACGAATACAAAGGATTAAGCCCGGAAAATGACCAGAGCTATCGTTATTTTATGAACTACAACCTGTTCAATCATGTGAACATCGATAAGTCCCGTACCTTTGTTCCGGACGGACTGGAAAGTGATTCCCAAAAGGCATGTGATGTTTATAACGAGATCATCCGGCAGCAGGGTGGCATCGATCTGCAACTTCTGGGCCTTGGTCACAACGGCCATATCGGTTTCAATGAGCCGGGTGCTGCATTTGAAAAGGAGACCCACTGTGTTGATCTGACCGAAAGCACCATCGAGGCAAATAAGCGCTTCTTCGCTTCAGAAGATGATGTCCCGAGACAGGCTTACACCATGGGTATTAAGAACATCATGCAGGCCAAAAAGATCCTGGTTGTCGTAAGCGGAGAGGATAAGGCAGATATTTTAAAAGAGGTCCTCTATGGTGCCATCACACCTCAAGTTCCTGCATCCATCTTACAGCTTCATAACGATGTGACCATCGTTGCAGATGAGGCAGCTCTTAGTAAAATTAAGTAAGCTCTTTGCATCTGATCCAATATAAAATACCGGATAGGCATTTGGCATATTGCTAAGCGGCTGACCGGTATTTTTTCATATTCATTTATTACTTGCTTCGGCATTTCCCCTCAAAACCTCTGCACAATATAAAAACAACGACAGCCTTTATGCAACAAAAGTGCCGTATCCATACAAAAGGAGCCTTCACCCGGCATATGCCAGGCAAAGGCCCATTCTTATTGCTTATTTCTTTTTTTACTGAATCCAGGTTCCATCCGGTCCTATTTTATAGCCGTTCTGGGTCATCTCATCTGCAGCCATGATACCATCCGGCTTCAGATAATACCAGTGTTCATTCCAGAACAGCCAGCCAGTGATCATATCTCCGCCTGCATTTAAGTAGTACCAGTGGCCCATGTAAGACACCCACTCGCTGTGTGCCATAATACCATCCGTCTTAAACCAGTACCAGTGACTGTCTTTCTGTACCCAGCAGTCTGCCGCAAGCTCCAGCGTAAGTACATTCTGTGCATTCTCATCGCTCATATACGGGGTTGCCGTAATGATCATCACCAGATCACTGCTTTGGGTGCGGTATGCCGTTTCACCGCTTCCGCCGGATAATACTACCCGGAACGCACACTGTCCATTTGTTCCTGCAAGTGCGCCGATGCTGCCCTTTACCGATACATTCAGTTCCGCCTTCATATCTGGATTTATCATGGAAGACATCGCTTCAAATTTTTCAGAAATTAAGAGGATGGTGATTCACGTTGGTTTTCAACGGCTATACTGTTTTTTCTGCCTCTATACTCATTTTCACTTCAAATGTCGTCCCCAAATGCTTATTTGTATAAACTTTAATCGTCCCGTCATGAACCCGCACAACTTCTCGCACCATCGCAAGTCCAAGCCCCACACCTCCAAGTTCCCGGCTTCTTGACTTATCTACCCGGAAGAACGGTTCAAAGATCTGTTCCCTGAATGCTTCATCAATTCCATTTCCTGTATCCGAAACCGTCAGGACAACTTTGTTCTTCTCCCTTAGTGCTGATACCATAACGGTTCCATCTTTCCGATTATATTTAATCGCATTTTCCACAAGATTATATAGCATCCTGTAAATCAGAATATCACTTCCTGTCAAAAATAATACTTCGTCTGCCGTTTCCTTTACTTTCTGTGACTTCTGTATCAGTTCAACCTTCTTTTCCTGTGCCAGCGGTTCCAAATCTGTCAACACTTCCTCAATCAGGCTATGGATTTCAATTCTGTCATTTCGCGCTACTGTCTGTAATTCGCTCATATCCAAAAGCGTTCTGACCAACTTGCCAAGACGTTCATTCTGCTCCGTTACCATCTGAATTGTCTCTTCTGTCGCTGTTGTACTCTCTGGATGTTCTGTTGTATGGTATAGATCCAGTTGTGCCTGGATTAAAGCCAGTGGCGTACGTAACTCATGTGCTGCATTTCCCGTAAACTGACGCTGCGTCTCAAATGATACTGAAAGCCGCATGAGCATTTTATTGTAAGATATACGAAGTCTGTCCAGCTCTGCAATCTTATTCTCTTCGATTGTATAATCTGTCAGATTCTGTGCCTGAACTTTTTCCACTGTCTCCGAAAATTCCCTGAGTGGTTTCAATGCCCGTCCACTGATAAAATACGTCGCTGCACCGCCAAACAGCGCTACAATAGCAGTAATCAGAAGGCTTCTACTTCTATAATCTGATTTGGAGTTATAAACCTCCATAGAAAACTGTGCCACAAAGTCATCCCACTCATTATCCGGAATATCAATGTACACCGCTTCCGGCGCTATGCCCTGATCCGTGATAGATGCCTGAAGCGTATCGAAATAATAGACTCCGTTTTTATATAAAAAAAAGGTAAGGCATCCGCATAATATGGTGATCAACGCTGTTGTAAGAAGTGTTAATTCCCACTGGAGTGATATTTTTTTCATGCTTTGCCATCTCCCCATATCTTATACCCCTCACCGATTTTGTTCACGATTGGATCATATCCGAGTCCTGCTTTCAGTTTTTTTCTCAAAGAAGACATATGCACTCGGATTGAAGCGCTAAAACTGTCCACAGAATAATCCCAGACATGCTCAATCAGTTCTTCCTGACTGACCGGTCTTCCTTGATTTAAAAGGAGATATTCTAAAATCCCATTTTCTTTTCTCGTTAATACAACCGGGTTATTTTCTGCATATGCAACCCTTTCTCTCGTATCAAATCGAAGTTTTCCACACTCCAGGCAGATATTTTTCTGTACAAATTTTCTTCTTGTCAGGCTTCTCACGCGAGCCTCCAGTTCCTGAAGGTGAAATGGCTTTTCCATATAATCATTTGCACCAGAATCCAATCCCTCAACCTTATCTGCAATCTGACTCCTTGCAGACAGAATTAATACTTTTGTCTCTTCATTTTCTTTACGAAGTTCCCGAAGGATCTCCATCCCATCCAACCCTGGCAGGTTAAGATCAAGCACAATCAGGTCATACAGTTCCGTATAGATCATATCCAGTGCTCGCTCTCCATCATTACACATATCCACCTCATAACCTGCCATGTGCAGACTTTTCGCAATCATATCACATAATTTCTTCTCATCTTCAATAACTAATAATCTCAATTCACTTTTCTCCATTTCCTTAACAGGGAATTTACATCCCACATTATATAATGTAACCATTGAACAGTCAATAAACCGCCTTTGAACAATAATATCGAAAGGAGCAGTTACTGCTTACAGTAACAAGTGATGCCTTAATGAAATCAGAAAAAGCAATACAAATTTTTTTACTTGCAGTTGGTCTCGTTTTTTTTCTTGTTGGAATTTTCCGTGGAGAAGCTGCAACTGTACTTAGTAAAGCAATAAAATTGTGTATGGAGTGTGTCGGAATTGGATAAAAAATTAAAATCAAACAAGAACTATCTGGTTGGTTTCCGCGGATGTTTTCAGGCAACTGCAACACTGCTGACCAATCTTCATATTCCGAATCTGTTTAAAGGAAAACTTTATCAGGGAAAGCTAAAAACAATATGTGCACCAGGGCTGAACTGTTACTCTTGCCCATCTGCCACAGGTGCCTGTCCAATTGGAGCTTTCCAAGCTGTAGTCGGTTCATCAAAATTCAAGTTCACCTACTACATCACCGGATTCTTTATCTTACTAGGAGTTCTATTAGGACGATTTATCTGCGGTTTTCTCTGTCCGTTTGGATGGTTTCAAGATCTGTTACATAAAATTCCAAGTAAGAAACTATCTACTGCAAAACTAAAACCCATGCGGTATCTGAAATACGCAGTTTTAGTCATCTTTGTTATACTACTTCCGACATTTGTAACTAACTCGCTGGGTATGGGAGACCCATTCTTCTGCAAATACATATGTCCACAAGGCGTACTTGAAGGCGCAGCTCCACTGTCACTTGTTAATCCAGGAATCCGTGCGGCACTTGGGCGCTTATTTATGTTCAAGTTTATAATCCTTGTATTTGTAATCATTTTAAGTATTCTGTTTTACCGTCCATTCTGTAAGTGGATCTGTCCACTTGGCGCTACCTACTCGCTGTTTAACAACATATCATTTCTTAAGATTAGGGTAGATTCTGAAAAATGTGTTAGCTGTCAAAAATGTAGTCATTCCTGCAAAATGGATGTAAATGTAGTAGACACACCAAATCACCCGGAATGTATCCGGTGTGGAGCATGTGTGAAGGCCTGTCCAACGAATGCGATCTGCTATCATTACGGATTTTCAAGAAGAAACAGCTGACAATAGATAAACTAAAATGAATCAAATAATATTCAAAAGGAGATTAAAAATTATGAAAAACAAAACAAGTAGAGTAAACAAAATGAAATTGAAAAAAGCAATTGTGGCATCTCTTGCCATTTTTATTCTTCTTGCATTCACAGGTTGCGGAACTTCATCTAGTTTGGCAACAACTGAACACACAAAGCAGGAAAATCCTTCTAAAACAGATTCAAACATGTCGGCTGAACCGAATGAAAAGCTGAATGACCTTTTTCAACAGGAAAACCAGATCTTTGCAAATCACAAAAATGTATGGGACAAGGCATTTGACCTTATGAGTAAGAACATTGACGGTGATCCCATGAATGAAGACTACGCAGACTTTCTTGCAAATACAATAGAATCACACAAAGATTCTTTCTCCAAAGAAGAATATGTTACTCTGAGTAAAGACATCAAAACGATTCGTGGCATTGAAGAAGAGATTGCAAAACTAGAAAAAGAAATTGCCACATCTGCTTCTTCCAGCAGTAGTTCCTCCAGCTCAGCTGACTCTGCTGGTGTGTTCCACGGTTTCAAAGGGAAAGATCTGGATGGTAACGATGTAGATGAAAACCTATTCTCCAAAAATAAAGTTACGGTTGTAAACTTCTGGTTCAGCGGATGCAAGCCTTGCGTTGAAGAACTTTCTAAACTGAATGAATTAAATGATAAAATTAAAAAAATGGGCGGCGAAGTTGTTGGTATCAATACAGACACATTAGATGATAATCAGGATGGGATCAAAGAAGCGAAAGACATCCTCAAGTCCCAAGGAGCTTCCTACAAAAACTTGACTTTCGCTTCCGATTCAACAGTTGGAAAATATGCAGGAAACATTATAGCATTTCCAACAACAGTTCTCGTAGATAAAGGCGGAAATATCATTAGCGAACCTTTCATGGGCGGAATCGATGATCAAGCAAACTACGAGCAATTAACGAAACAAATTCAGTCCATACTTGATCAGGAATAATTCATTTACTGAAGATTTATGCTTTTTTATGTTGTATATGAATGCTTGATTCCGCTTATCAGAAAGCGCGTGAAATAAACGATGAACTGGAAGAGCTTTTAAAGGATACTTTAATGAATTAACTTTCGAAAGAGTTCCGGTATAAAAACGGGGAGGTTTCCCTCCCCCCAAAATTTTTTAAACTTACACAAAAAACTTGACAAACCCATGGAATACGTTATGTGGAACAGGAAGAAAGCTATACTGATGTGGTATAAAAAAAGTTGACACCTCATTCTCAAGGATTTGAGATATAATCAAGAGGATAAGGAGAGTGGACAAAATGGCAGGAAACAGACAATATGACCATGAATACAAAGTACAGGCGGTGAAACTCGCTAAAGAAATCGGACAAGCTAAGGCAGCTAAAGAACTGGGAGTGCCAAGGAATACCCTGTATGGCTGGGTACATGCGAACCGTCTTGGCAATCTTGATCTTGGAGCTGGCTCACAGACTCCACAAAGTGCCATGACGCTTAATGAAGAACTTTTAAGGCTCCGTCAACAGGTAAAGGAACTGGAGAAGGAAATCAGACTTTTAAAGAAAGAAAACGACTTTCTTGAGGAAGCCAGTGCTTTTTTCGCCGCGAGCCGTCTGAAGTCAGCAAAAACGAAAGAATGAAGTTTATTGCATTAAAAACAAAAGACGGCAGCTCCAAAGGAAATATTACCTTTTTCTGCAGGGTTCTCCATGTCAGCAGACAGGGATATTACCAGTATCTTGTCATGAAAGACCGCCCATGGAAATATCAGCCACTGGCAGATGCCATGAAAGATATACTTACAGAAGATATCTGCAATGATACGTATGGCCGTACCCGCATGTATCAGGCATTGACGATGAAACAGCCGAAAAATGTGGATATTCCCAGTGAACGCACTGTTTACCGTGTCATGGAAGAGATTGGGATCAGTCATCATCCCAGACGCAAACCGAACGGAATCACGAAAGCGGACAGGGAAGCCAGAAAATCAGAGGATCTGTTAAAGCGTGATTTCCACGCAGAAGAACCGCTGACAAAATGTGTTACAGATATGACAGAGATCAAAGGCTGTGATGGGAAACTGTATGTTTCAGCCATTTTTGACTGCTTTGATTCCAGCGTGATCGGTTTGGCAATGGATACAAATATGAAAGCCTCTTTATGTAAAGAGACACTGGAAAATGCTGCTAAAGCGTATCCT
>ERZ773248.140-NODE-140-length-107382-cov-14.282641_pt1 | contig 107382 bp, 88 predicted proteins | sample MGYA00580518_ERZ773248 | MGnify/ENA primary metagenome ERZ773248 (study PRJEB29015, sample SAMEA2737762) | human gut metagenome | biome: human gut; feature: human-associated habitat; material: faeces | place: China | collected 2012 ...
TGGAAGTATCCTGCGTGATTGATACTATAAACAAAGCCAAAGCTCGCCGAAATATTGATCAACCATTAATTATCCATTCGGATCGTGGCAGCCAATATGTTGCAAAGGAATATAAAAAAGCAACCGAAAATATGCAGCGCAGTTATTCGAAGAAAGCTTTTCCGTGGGACAATGCATGCATTGAATCCTTTCATTCTGTTATCAAACGTGAATGGCTCAACCGCTTTAAAATTCGCGACTATAAGCAGGCATACCAGTTGATTTTTGAATATCTGGAAGCTTTCTACAATACGAAACGAATTCATAGCCATTGCAACTATATGTCGCCAAACGAATTCGAACAAGTGTATGAAAGAACGAACACTGAGGCTGAGCTTCTGGCAGGTTAAAATGGGGAAAAATTTCTCATTTTAACTTGTACTAAATCTTGACATAGGACCAAAACAACTACATCCCTATTTAAATACCCATTAATATTTTTTTCTTGTAAAACGTCATCAAACCAAGACTCCCATAGATTTTGTTCTATTTTACTTTTGAACTTTACCTTTTTTATTATTTCTTTTGCTTCACCTGTTTCATATGATAATAATTTCATATATCCACTATTTAATGCTTCATAAACCTTACAATTTTTTCTCTCATTTAATATTTTTTCGTCCTTCACTCTATCATATGTTAACGGTACATATACCCATTCTTTTGTGAATATACTTATCTCTGCTGCTATAGCCTTAACGGCGTCATAGATTGTTAAACATGTTGCTAACTTTGTCAGCTCATCGTCTCCTAATGTAATCCCCGTCTCAACTTCTGGATTACTCAATTGGCCAAACATAATAGCAATATTTTCTGCCTCTGAAATATCCGTTGGCGTAATAGAAGATGTATCTATTTCGGGTATATGATATAACCCATCTTCTGTAATTAATATGCATTGTTTTTGAATAAATGTATTTGTAAACCAAATAGATTTGCTTTCTTCTGTAATGTATGGTTTCTCCTTGGTCTTTTTATGTGTAGCAACATCTCCAACTAATCCTACCGGTCCTTTCAAATAAGCTTTCACACGTAAAATTTTGCACAATTCACCATTGTCATCTTTAGGATTCGTTGTAAAATTCGATATGTATGGTTGCAAAAAATTTCTCTTTATACCGATTTTGCTAAACAAGACTATCATTTTTTCAGTACTAATATGCGTAATCCCAGCCCCATTCCTTGATGCTTTTTCAAATTCATGTAACATTTTTAAGTAAAGAATCTCTTCACGTCGCCCAAATAGTACATCTTCTCCATGTCTAAATGCTCTAAATACCTGTCCATTACTAATTTGAGTAATCGGAACTATCATTCCCATATCAATAGCTCTATCTATAAACAAAGACACTCTTGTATATATATCATAATACTCTTTTACATACTCAATATTTTTCAACATATCATAAACAGTAATACCTGTATTAAGCCTTTGTAACAATTCTTCATATTTCTCACTTTCAAAGACCTTTTTTCCTTCTCTAAGAACAAGTTCTCTACACGGAATTTCCTTTTTATAATATTTGTTTATAAACGGTTCCATTAATCTAGTTTCCACAGATATTATATCTATTCCCGTTATATTGCTTTCTTCTGTTATATTTTTGTTTTCTGTTACAAGTATGTTGTGCTCACTCAAATAAACTATATTGCATCTACATAATTCCTCGACCTTTTTTTCGATTTCTTCTGGGAAGATGAAACTTAAATTTCGGTCTTCAAATGTAAGATTTTCTTTGCTAATTTGCAAAATTTTAGGTAACCCTAAAACCCAGAATTCTGCAAATCTAGCCGAAAAATAGAACTGCAAAAATCTTAATTTCGAGGTCGCTGAATTAAACATATCTTTGAAATAATCTCGATCATCAATCTGTTCAATTATTTCATTAAATATATTTTCAATTTCTACAATAGGCATTCTATCAAATACTATCATTGGCACAATTCTCAAAGAATACATTTTTTTATTTTTATCTTTATATGTTGCATATATTCTCAATTTAACTAAACATTTATTTAAAAATGTAGTGTTAATTTTTCTCTCAAATAACTTCAATTTTTTATCAGTTGGAATGATTGTAACCACCAAAATATTATTTGCGCGCTGCTCTACAGATGTTATATCATAACAGTCCCAACCTTCCCTATTTAATAAAATCTCCAAATTTTCTTCTTTTATTTCAAGCCTATTAAAGTACGGAAAATCTATGTCGTATGGTCTAGGCTGCAACAATATTGATTTCACAACTTTATAACAAAGTTCTATACATTTCTCGTTTGTCTCTACATTGCAATCAGGATATAAATAGCTTTTCCCCATTTCGTCCGTAAGGATATCTTCTTTAAACCATTTTTCATTAACTGTTAACACATGGACTTGTACAGAAGCAACACCTGCCATAATCAACTTATTTATAGTTCTATTAATCGACGTTCCAGATACTATAGCATCATCAATAATAATCACTTTTTTCCCTTGTAACCATTCACAATCCATATCTAGAATCCGCTCACTCGTAACATAACCATCAAAATGAATAAGCCCCAATTCTTCTAAACAATTAAAAAAACATGACGCTTTTCTGGCCATAAGAATAAATACATCTGCTTGTGTCTTCGAAATTCTAGAACAAAAATCTAATAATTGCTTTTGCATTTTCGGTTCAAAACAACCTAAGAGTTTTTTAATTCTTTCATTCATAGTTAATTCCCTCTCTTTTTATCTATAGTAAACCAAAAAGTATTTTTCTATACTTTTGTTAACATTACACCATAGGTTAATTGCATACAAAATTAATTTATACCAAGATAAACAAAAGCTAATTAACATAGTTTTATTACCTTGTCTTTAATGTTTCCCTATCCAGGCCAGAAACCCTTATCCTGAAATCTGATTTCTTAAATCAATCAAACATCTCACTGCCCTATATCCGTTCCAATACAATCGATAATAGTCCATTCCTAAATCCAGGATGTTGTTGTCCTTATTTTCATCAGGCTTTGAAGCATCAACAACATCGTGAATGCATTTTTGTACATCCAGTTGATTTTGATTACTTCCGCTATTTACTTTAATTGCGGGACTAATACATTTCCTTTTGGTATCCTTTTTACAGTTACTATCTATTCGCCTTTTTTCAAATTCATCATATCTAATAAATTTTTCTTCTATTAATTTTATCTTTTTTATTATCGAAGATAATTTCTGTCAAATTATTGATAACAGTGCGATAACATTTTATCTCCGATTTAATTGTATACTTTTTCTCCAATAACTCAATTCGATATGACGTAATCTAACGCAGTTTTTAAACTTCTTTTGTAGTTTAGTCTTTTTCATTTAAGGGCTTCCTACCAGAAGCCCTTAAATCATCCACTCTCACTTACTCTACAACAATACCACCCAACACCGCAATATCCTGTCTCGTAAGTAATTCAATTTCCTTTGCTACCTCATCGTACAATGTAGAGCCAGCTTTTTCTACTAAAACTACCCCTTTCTCATTCTCCAGTTTCTCCATTGCCTCGGCATTATATAATACATTGTCAAGAATTGTTACAGCAATATCTTCTTTCTCCAATGCCTGTTTGATGCTTTCACATACATTGCCTGCTCCCTCAGCCAAATTGCAGCCCATCAGGCACACATGATCCAAACTATTTTTTACGACTGCAATCTTAACTGCTGCGACTGCCAATTCCATAGACTGCGCCGGTGTAAATTTATGTTTACCATGATTTCGTAAATTATCCACCCATTTGTCCAGCAGTAACTTCTTTTGTGAATCCTTTCTACCACCCCTCTTCCGGTCTCTCAAGAATCATCCCTCTATCGTTTTCATAAATATGTGGATACCCCGATACAAATTCATAATGCGCCATATAGATTCTTGAATTCGTAAAAATAACCACATACTCTGGATTCTGTTCTCTTAACACTTTTGAAATGTCCTCATCCGTACTATTTAATCCATCAATTTCCACATAATCCCGATCTGTAATCGCTGTAAACCAAGTTCGATCTGTCTCTGTAATTTCATCTGATAAAACTAAAAGTTCATCCTTTGAATAAGACATTGCCTGTTCTGCCAGATCAATAAATTCTGCAGAACCATAGAAAATATGATCATTGTCGGTATAATTACTTTTCAACATCTCTATATTATTTCCATAAATATGAAAATACTCTGTATCATATATCGTCTCATCTGACACCAAATTCCATCGCTCTTCCCGCAAATGCTCATCAACGCCACTAATTTGTATGAACAACAATATTAATAAAAATCCTGCATAAGCTCCCAGTATCATAATTGCATTTTCCTGCTTTGCAAAATATATAACTTGTGCAACCATTATCCACATTATACACCAGTAAAGGCTTGCCATTCCTATTGCTACTGACTCTGTTGCTGCTTCATTATGAACCGCAAATATCACAAAAGATTCCAACACAACAACAAAACTATAGACCGTGCCGAGAAGTCGTTCTTCTTTATCTTTCCAAAAGGCTCTTAACATTATAACAAGTTCAATTGGAATAAAGTACACAAAATCATTGGAAAGTCCCCTGCATAAAAACAAATAACTAAAAACTATTACAAACACGCTTATTATCTTCCAGAAAACATCTGGTAAAGTGTTAATAATTCTCTCTACAATAATTCTTTTTTGATACAAAATATATAGTAAGAAAAAGAATACCATTAACCATATCGTACACTTTAAATTACCACCATACAGGAAACAATATCCAGGCATTCCAAAATAACATGCCACACTAATCAGCATTAAGGTAATCTTCTTAAGTTGTGAACCGAATAATTTTATCAGCAAAACATATAACGACCATATGAAAATAATATTGATCACAATATCTGCCAAAATAAAAGCTTTATAGATTTTAGCTTCACTAAAAAAAATACTCAGTATTTTTACTAAAACAGCAATTGGCAAATATGTCCATGTCCCAAATGGTATCTGCTTGTCACGAATCATTCCCATAATACTGGAAAATTCGTTTGCTGCATTATTACTAGGAAACACCAGGCGCAGAAAAAAGGAAAACATATGATACGCCATAAATACTACCATGCATGCCAAAATGACACACATGATTTTATCTGACCTTGTCCACCTTTTTTGTTTTCCTTTCACTCTCTTTGGAAATATATTCATAATTCTTAAACCTATCTATCTTGAACTTTTTCTTTCACAATATTATAAAGCATCTCTTAATTTCCATCTATCCTCACCATAACAATGAAATCATCTTCATATGCAATTTGACTTTTATCATATAAATATTGTGTTTGCCCGTAAATATTTGATTGCTTTCCCATGACAATGAATGCATTATTCATCCACAGATATTCATTCATAAACTGTTCATAATTCTCGTAAGCAACGTTATCAAACTTACCTAAAATAGTCGAGAACCAACGCCCCTGCATATAGTTTCCATGATCGGAAAGGAACCAAATTGTATCATCTTTATAATTTTCCCATATATATTCATAAGTATCTAATAATTCAGGCGGACTATAACGCCCAGCAGTTTCCAGTGCTTCACTTGCATAATCTAACTCAAAATAACTCAAATTATTCTCATACAGATCAAAAAAATCGCCATTTATTTCTGCCGTGGCACTCCATTTACCTAAATAATTATTTTCACTATTGCCGATCTGTAATAATGCCAGACAAACTATCACGCTTCCATATATTCCACTATATATTAATTGATGCTGTTCAATCAAAATATCTAAGTGCATTGTTACTAGCAGCCATGCCATAATCCAGAGGCAATAATATATTTTATAAAAATAATAGTTTGAAATATACCCCTGACTGCACATCCAATACATGCCTGCTGCAATCATCATCACACTTACTGCTATATCAAATAATAAATGATCTCTCTTCTTTTCAACATATACATATACAAACAATAATATCAATATTGGAATAAACAATACAAACTGCTTATATAAGGAGCTATATGCATAACCTTCTTCTGAAAGTTTTTCACTAATCATGATAATTATACTTAATATTTTCTTTCGACATAGAAAACCTGTCGCTACTACAATTATCCCTGCCACTATCAATGCACTCTTCTGTACCTTTGAAAAACTGATTTTTTTCTTTTCAAAAATAATGATGATAACACCAATAAATACACAAACAGTATTAACAACCGCATACAATCGATTGCATATTACACTCCCATAAATTCCCAATACCAACAGAATATAATAAAATTTTCTATTTTTCCACTGTCTTTGCAATTTTATTAATATGTATATTAAATATAAAAATAAAACTCCTCCTGTACTCCAATAGACAAAATTTCCTCTCATAAAACTAAAAGTTGGATATCCCAAAAAATATAGAACACAAATAATCGGAAATGCATATTTTGTAACTTCTTTTTTACACAAACTACACAAAACAGAATAAAACATCCAAACTTCCACTATATGCATAATGATATCGCCAGCAATAAATGCCTTATAATATCTGACAACAGACAGCCATGGAGAGGCTAATTCAATAAGCATTGCATTCAGATACGCATTAAAATATGTACCATATATACCTTTGCTTCTTACAATTCCTAATGCCATCAAAAAATGATTCTGTGCATCATCATTTAAAAAACTTAATCTGGAAACTCCTGAAAACATATGATGTGCTTCCAAAAGCACTAATCCGACTGGTATCAAAAGTAACAAAATGTCTCTTTTCGGACAAGCCAAAATCTGAATGTGCTTCTTTCGCCTGATTCCCAACCATACTATTATATTTAAAACCAGCAAAACGATACTCGATGATTTTAGTTGTATCTGAATTCCCAGTTTCTGTAAAATAAAAGCCCCAAGTGTCTGTAAACAAAATATCGTCACAAGTATAATCGGAAATACTCTGACTGCATCTATTCTATTCTTATTTTTTGGATACAATATCATTCCAACAATAAGACTTAAAAACAAAATTACAAACACTAACGAATTTATCATTTACATTTTTCCTTCCAAAACATTTTCCTTCTACCATCTCATCCAACTTTTATACTTTACATATATCTCCGATAAATCTTCTCCATTGCGCCAATTGCGTTATCTATAGAATATTTTTTCACATCTCTTAAATTATTTTCTTTTATCGCTTCTCTCAATTCCGGATTATTATATAATTCTACCAATCTATTACAATATCGTTCAGAATCCCCCAACTGAAACAAATAGCCATTTTTTCCATCTTTTATCAGATCACGCTGCCCTCTGATATCCGAACATACAACCGGTATTCCAACAGCCATAGCTTCTATCATATTCATTGGCAAGCCTTCTTGATAACTTGCTGATACCAAAACATCCGAAAGTGCACAAATCTTATTTACATCAGACCGATAGCCCAGAAATGTTACATACTCCTGCATTCCTTTCCTCTTTACATCTACCTGATATTCAGACATAAGCTCACCCTGACCAAGTAAAAGTAATTTTGCATCTGGAATCTCTTTATGAATTTTTTTCATATTATCTAAAATAAATGCATGATTCTTCCTTGGTATAAATTCCGCAACACAAACTAAAACAAAATCCTTCTCTGATATTCCAAGCTCCTTGCGGCATTGTTTTTTTTGCTCTGGCTGCAAACACTCAAACCTGTTCAAATCAACGCCTACACCATCGATTTTTTCGATTTTTCCTGCTTTAAAATGCCTTTTTATACAATTTTGATAGTCTTCTTCATTAATTAGTACTAAACAATCCGTATATTTTGACATCCATTTTTCCATCGGATAATACATGAGCCAATTCCTCAATGGCGCACCCTTAAAAAAATGAAGTCCATGTGCCGTGTAAATTACCTTTGTACCTTTTTTTCTCGTATTTCTTGCTGCCAGTCTTGTTATCACGCTGCCCATTGGCGTATGCGTATGAATGATATCATAATAGTTTTCATCTAATATTTTCTTTAAATCTTCATACGCTTTAATGTTATCTTTGGACCACGGTACCCTGGCAAAAGAAATTTTGTACAGATTATCATAATCATAAACTTCTTCTTCGCAGGCACAGGCATAATCTACCTGCCATCCCTGCTCTCTGAACCACCGCATGAAAGGTCTGTTAAATTTACAAAAATTTGCTGTATGTGATGTAAATAATACTTTTTTCATTGTCACCTGTATCACAATTCTTTCTTATTATTTTTAGCAGATTCCAAATATTTTTCTATCACTTTGATTACATTTGCTTCTTTAACAGAATCAATACATAAAAATCTTCCTGTATCTGCTATACACTTTTTACATTCCTCACAACGCTCTTTTCGAACTCTGTCTGGATATCCGCACCCGAAGCATTCTCTCTCTGAAATAAATACCTCTGGAAGATTTCTCATACTATCCACTTCATCTACAATATAAGGCATAAATCTTGGATAATTCACTCCTGGCACAATACAAAAAGCAGGGATATTACAGGCCGTCGCTATATGGGCAGTACTTGTATCATTACATACAACTAATTCAGCTCCACCTATTAGTCCAATTACCTGTGGTATTGTCGTCTTTCCCACTAAATTTCTGGTTTTTCCACAATAGTTCTTCTCGAATTGTTCAGCAAGTTTACTTTCATCCAGACCTCCACATAGCACACATAACCATTGTGTTCTTGCATATATCGCCTCTGCCACTTTCTGAAACCTTTCAACCGGCCAACGACGCACTTCCATACTTGCACCAAGATTTAGAATAAAATAGGATTCTCCTATCTCTACTTTATGCTTTGCTGCAAATTCTTCTAACCTTGTTACTCTTACCGGAATACTATTATCCTGATACAAATAGCGCACAAAGTCATAATTTCTAACTAATTCCATTTTAACTTTTTGATCAGACAACACCAAATTTGTATATTTTCGATCATAATATGCCTTTTCAGCTGGTATACAGTTCGATGTATCTCCCTCAAATGCAATCTTCCTATTCGCAGCAATCAATGCTGCCAGGCGATCTGCTTCTGTTGTTCTTGAGTAAGTAGGATGCAACAATAAATCACATTTTAAAAAATTAAGGTTCCTCAATAATGCTTTTAATATAAGATCGGCCTCTCCGACTGCTATTATCTCATCAAAAAAACCTATTTCTTCTGCTAATGTAACATTACATTTCAAACAAAACAGCGTAATCTTTCTTTGCGAATATAATTGCCTTATCCTTTCCATAGCCGACAACCATATAATAAAATCCCCAATCCGATCCAATCGAATAATAATTATATCTCTCTTGTTATTCGAAAATTTCTTTGCAGCTTTCTCATAACATGACATGACGATTTTTTTTGCTTTATCCTGTAGCATGTTCTCTTATCCTCTCATTACTTTTCGCAGCATTTCAATTATTATCTTGTCTTTTTTGGTAAAACAAAACACAGCCAGAAAAACTATATTAGGTACAATACAACAAACCAGTAACTTACAAAACAGTTCAAAGTACCCCGTATATGGGATAAAACTGCATACTTTATATGTCAAAACTGCAATCCCGATCGTTACTGCTGTATATCCAAATAATGTTTTATAATACTCAAATATACTTTTTCCAAAATAATATTTAAACAAAACATAACATGACCATGTTGTACTGAAAAACAATTCCGTAGCAATTGTGGATATAATAACGCCATATATTCCAATATGCTGAACTAACACTACATTTAATAATAAATTAAATGTAGAGGCTATCAGCGGTCTCCATCTGTCCTGACTCCACATCCCCGCTGCCTCTTTAAAAATAGCAACTATATCATTAATTTTCCAACTGTAAAAATAAATCGCCATGCACGCAACTGCCCCAAACGGAAGTAATAATTGATCTCCCACCCAGATTTTCATAAATGGCTGATATAAACAGAGCAAACAAATACTCATCCACCCAATCATCCAAATTTGAATGATGAAAAGTTTTTTAAATAAAATATAATTATTTTCCACAGAATCTCTTGCAATTCCATTTCCTAATCCACCAGAAATCGACGAATAATACAGTGTCAGAAATCCAAATAATGCAGATATAATATAATAATAATTACCATAAACCGCAAGCATAGATACCCCTAAAAATGCAGATATCACTATATTATCTACTGAATTAGAAACCACATTACCTATTTTATAAATAAATAAACTTTTTACTTTATCTTTTATGTTATCTAATAATTCTTTGCTAAGTTTTCCCTCTGCCCTATATTCCGGATACATCCTGGTAACAACATAAGCGGTCCATAAATTTGTAACTACACTAAATATAGGTGCAACAATTAAATAAATATAATAATTTTTAAAAATCAGCAATAAAACAATTTGTACCGCATACTGTAAAACAGAAACTACAATTCCTATTTTTGAACTTACATCTGTTCTTTGAAAAGCCGTAAGCAATGATGCCTTATATGCAAACAAAAAATATGTAATGACCGTACTCACAAGTGAGATCAAATATACTACATAAATATTAATATCTGACGGATAACTGCTATCTTTAATAAAATAAGTAATAAATGGTGTAGTGACCAAACCCACAGCTAATATCACTAAACCAATCACTCGATAACACTTCTTATAAAAATTAAGTAAGGCACATATCGTCTTTTCATCATCTTCTGCAATAGGTTTATACATAGCATATATCATCGCTGATCCAAAACCTAGTTCTGCTAAGCTCAATACGCTTAAAATTGATGCAAATAATGTATTAATTCCAAGATATTGTATACCCAATACGTAAATCATAACAGTACGCAGTAAAAATGGCAAAATCATACCAATTATCTTTTGTATAAAACCAAATAATATATTTCTCTTTGCATTTTTAGTACGTTCTAACTGCATATTCTTTCCCTACTCTAATATTAATTCGTTTCCAAAACTTTATTTGTGTATTCAAGAAGGCTTCTATATTCTCCGCTATTCTTACTTTCTACAATTCCACATTCTGTAACTCCAAGCTGATGTAAATTCTCAATATCACGTTTTTTATCTCCTGCTGCAATACATTTTTGTGGTTTTAATTGATAATCTGCAATTGCTTGTTCAAACATTCCAAGTTTCGGTTTTCTGCACCCACAATCAATTGCATACTTCTTAATAATTCCCTTTTTATGATGTGGGCAAAAATAAAAAGCATCTATTTTGGCATCATACGACTCCAACAATTTTTGTATTTGTTTATTTACACGCTTAACATCCTCTTCTGTCCCCATTCCGCGTGCAACCCCCGATTGATTTGAAATAACAATTACCAGATATCCTGCCATATTCATCTTGTGAATTGCTTCACCGGCTCCCTCCAAAAGCTCTACCTTCTCCGGTGACATCACATATCCGGTATCTTTATTAATCGTTCCGTCTCTATCTAAAAAAAAAGCTTTATCTGGCATTTTGCTCCTCATACTGTTTTTCTATCTTTTTTACAATATCCGTTGTAGAATGTCCTTCTACTAGCAATACATACTCCACTTTTCCCCCATACACGGCAACCGTATCCATTTCCGGTATATGCTTTCCTGCATAATCTCCACCCTTAACGACAATATCTGGCTGAATCCGCCTGATCATATCACAAGGTGTACGTTCATCAAACAAACATACATAATCCACTGCCTGCAACCCAGACAATACCAGGGCACGATCTACTTCATTCACAATAGGTCTATTCGCACCTTTGAGACCATGTACTGATTTATCAGAATTAAGCATAACAATCAAAATATCCCCCATGTTTTTAGCAGCCTCTAAATATTCCACATGTCCGGCATGCAAAATATCAAAACAGCCACTGGTTGATACAATTTTTTTCCCCTGTCCTTTATTCTGCTTTACAACCTCAATCAATTCTTTTAATGTAACAATTTTATTTTTCATAAATCATCTCCAGCAATTCCTTACTTTCTACTGGTGCTGTACCTACTTTACTAATAACTATTCCGGCTGCAATATTTCCCAAAACAATTGCTTCCTCTAGCGAAAGGCCTGCTGCCATTCCAAGTGTAACCGTACTTATTACTGTATCACCTGCTCCAGTTACATCATATACCTGAACTGCCTTAGACGGAAAATCCTTTCTTTTGGAACCATCCATAAATAGCGAAATTCCCATTGCACCTCTCGTAACCATTAATGCCTTTGCTCTTGATCTTCTCAGATAACATTCTCCAGCCTCATCCAAAGTTTTTTCATCTACAATCTTTATACCAACAGCCTTTTCCAATTCCAAATTATTAGGTTTTACAAAAGTAGCGCCTTCAAATGCTTCAATATCGTTGCTCTTGGAATCAATTGTAATAATGACATCATTTTTTCTACAAATAGAAATCAATTCACGCACAAACTTTGAATTAGTAAACATTCCTTTTTGATAATCCGACAAAACAACTGCTTTCAGATTTCCAATTGAATTTTGCAGTACATTTATAATTTTTTTCTCTGTATCCGCATAAACTGCTTGGGTTTCCTCAATATCTACTCGAAGCAACTGCTGATTTTTTGTTGCAAAACGACGCTTTACGGTTGTCGGGCGCTCATTTTCCCCCACAATACCTTCTACATTTATTCCATACTTTTTCATATGACCTTTGAGCCATTCACCTGCATCATCATTGCCCAATACTCCTGCAACCATGACTTTACTTCCAAGTGATGCCATATTAAATGCCACGTTAGATGCCCCACCTGCTATTCTTTTTTGCTGTTTATAATTTAAAATAGGAATGGGTGCTTCCGGCGAAATCCTAGTTACATTTCCCAGCACATATTCATCCACCATCAAATCACCTATTACCATAATTTCAGCTTGCGAAAATTTTTCTTTGATAACTTTTTTATATTTTTCTACTGTAGAAGACATTTATCTATTCTCCAAATTATTTTTAAATATCTCATTCTCAATACCTTCACACATAACATGAACTGTAAATGTATGAATTTCCTGTATCCTTGGTGTCTCATCTGAGGGCACCACAAGTACATAATCACACAGATTTTTCAAAATCCCCCCATCTTTCCCCAGCAAACCAATTGTTATGATTTGCTTCCCTTTTGCCGCTTCAACAGCCCGGACAAGATTCTCGGAATTACCACTTGTTGAGATTGCGATGAAACAATCCCCCTCCTGTCCTATTCCGGCAATCTGTCTTTCAAAAATCTTTTCATATCCATAATCATTCCCTATGCATGTTGTAACAGAAGGATCAACACAAAGTGAAATAGCCGGCAATGCTGCTCTTTCTTTCATAAAACGCCCCATTAGCTCCCCTGCAAAATGCTGCGCATCTGCTGCACTTCCTCCATTACCTGCAAGAATAATTTTATTACCATGTTTTAAACTGTCAACCATAGCGTTTATAGCATTACTGATTTGTTGTAAATATTGACAATCTTTTAATTTTTCTAACAATAAAATTTTTTCATCTATTGTTCTAGTTATAGATTCAATCATAAATCTACAAACCTCCCTTTTTTATACTGTCTATTAATGCCTTCTTACTGCTATACCATCCTTGTTCCTGCGTATAATATTTTCTTTTTCTTCGATGGAGCACAATACTATATGGAATAATTTTTTTTAATTTATGTTTCCAATAACTATCCTCATTAATATCCATCTTTTTTTGATATTGTATATTATAATAATCCCATATCATGTAGCGTTCACTATCTGCCTCTTTTTCATTTGTTGAACTAATACCGCTTAAGTCATAAATTGAAATAATCTTATGCACATAATAAAAATTCCTTTTCTGGAAATACATTTTAAGGAACCACGCATAATCAGCACATATTCTATAATGCTCATCATACTGTTCCTGTTTCAATAATTCCGTAGGCATAAATACTGCTTGATGAGAGAATGGCATCTGATATGTTATACTTTCAATTTTTTCAGCCTTCTTATAACGGAAATATCCTTCTGAATAATGAACTATATCGCCATATATAATACTTTTTTCCTTATCTATGCTTATTTTTTTAAACCATGAAACCACATTTTCATCCCATAACAAATCTCCAGCATTTAAAAATAAAATCCATTCTCCTGTAACTTTCCCAATTCCTTTATTCATTGCATTATAAATGCCTGTATCTTTTTCACTGTAAAACTGAAATGCAATATTTTTATCTTCAAAAAGCTGTACATACTTCTTCAAAACGTCCACTGTTCCATCTTTAGAGTTTCCATCTATAACAATATATTCAAATTCTCCATCATACTGATTTAATACAGATTCCATTGTTTTCACCAGCATATTTTTATCATTGTAACATACTGTAACAATTGATAGCCGATAATTTCTCATTATTTAACCTCTCAGTCCCAACCGCCAGATATAAATTTGTGTACCTAATGTTGGGAAAAAATATGTCACTGACAATCTTAACCTTTCGAAACCAGATATATTTTTTAATTTTGCTGCATGTCTATATGCTTTTCTATATAACGATCTATATTCTTCCCAATAACGTTCTTTCACTTTCTGATCCAGATAAATTAAAACTAACTGTGTCGAAACAATACCTAATAATTTTGCATATAAAATACCTGTTTCTATTGTTCCTTCGCACACCTCTATCACTATTTTCCATGCTTCAATTTCTGTTTTCATCTTCTCTGGATACAAATAAGTAGATTTTGATTCAATCGCTTTATTTAATTCTGCCGCATAACTGTTTTTTCCAGAAATCCGGTAATGGTAAACTGGCTCCGTTCCAAATGCACATCGATTACTTTTACCGAGATAATTTACCAAAAACACTAAGTCTTCTCCCACATAAATATCACGCGGAAACTCTATGAAATTGTCTGTAATAATATTTCTTTTAAAAATCTTTGCCCACACTGCTGTAGGCATTTTTTTTTCAAAAAAGAACTGAAAACTGTCCTTTTTAAAAAAACAATATTCTTGTGTCACAATCTTTTGTGTACTATCCTGGTTAATAAAATAATTAGCCATCGCACACTCTGCCTGATTTTTCAGACACAACTTTACCAAATAGGACACTGCGTTTTTTTCAAGCCAATCGTCTGCGTCTACAAATACAATATACTCTCCTGTAGCAGCCTGCACTCCAATATTGCGTGCTACAGAAACTCCCTCATTATGTTTTTTTATTATCTTGATTCGATCATCAATCTTTTTTATTTGTTCACATATATAAATACCATTGTCACTTGAACCATCATCTATCAGAATTATCTCCAAATTATTATAATCTTGATAAATGAGACTTTTTAAACATTTTTCGATGTAATGTTCCGCATTGTATACTGGAACTATAATTGAAACTAATGGTCGACTTATTTCCATTATTGAATTCCTTTCATTTTTCTCCGAATAACCTTCACTGGCTGTAACACATGAAGATATAAACTCAATATAGTCCAATGCCTCATTAATTGAACTTGTAATTTTCTATCTGTTGTCAAACTATCAGCATATTTACATGCTTCTTGAAAAACTGGTTCATGATTAATAAATTCAACAATCCGTTTTTTTTCTTCTACTTTTTCTTTAGAATTTAACAACAGTAAAATATAATCACATATTCCACCCAGAAACTGTATATACATCTCTGGGATTCCAGTCGTAATTTTTAAATCTGAAGCATAATTTTTAAATGCCCTTACTAAATAAATTCTGTCTTTATATTCAGCAACCCTCAACGTATGTGTAATTGAAGTTTGATTCATTCGATAATTGTATCCTGAATATTCAGACACATAAATAGTTGATACCGTACCATATTGTAATATACGTAATGTATGTATTCCATCTTCACCGTGTACAACTTTTTTATCTGCTTCAAAAGAATAGCTCTTACAGTAACAAGAATTCTTAACTACTTTCCCACACATTGAATTACACTGATTATTACCTATCAGATAAGAAAAAAACTCTGTTTTACCTAATGTTTTTCCAACCTCTTTATGAGACAGTTCATTAATATACTCTCCTTTCTCTGAAACCCTTTTTATTGCAAGAATCAAAATATCCACTGGATGTTTTTTTAAAATATTATCAATTTGTTCCAGATAGTCTAAATCAAAATAATCATCTGAATCTAAGCTTACAATATATTCTCCTTTTGCCTCTACATATCCTCTATGTGTCGTTAATAGCTGTCCTTCATTCTCTTTATCAATATATCTAAATTTAGGGTTTTCTCCACATTTCTTTCTTATCATCTCCAACGAAGAATCTTTTGATCCATCATTAATTAACAATACTTCATAGTCCTGATATGTCTGATTTTCAACAGATTCCATACATTTTTCCAAATATTTTTCTGCATTATATATGGGAATAATAATACTAAACCTTGGCATTTCCATCTCTCATTTTTCCTTAATTATCTGTATTGTTTTAACATTAATAACCTATTTTTGCAAATCGACAAATAAACTATTAACTTTCTTCCCTACTTCATTAATATCAAATCCGCTTCTTCTAACCTTTTCCAACATTGGTTTTCTTTCATACATCAAACCATTTGCTAAAATAACATCTGCCCACTCTTTTGCAGTTTTTTCCAGCGACATCCGCCAGAAATTTTCTGTCAATTTTGTTTTGCAATCAACATTTTCCGAACAAAAAACCTTTAAACCACTTGCTTGAGCTTCTATAGCAGCAACACTAATTCCCTCATACCAGGAAGGCATTATAAATACATCCATTGCCTGTAAAAGTTCTTTTATATCTGATCGATTTCCTAAAAACTTCACTTGTTTTTCCAATCCTTTTTCCAAAACAAGTTCTTTTATCTCAGTTTTCATAGAACCATCCCCTATAAGAAGCAATATACTATCTTTATGCTGTTCTACTATTTTCTCAAAAATATTGACAATAAAAAAATGGTTTTTTGGATATTCAAACCTTCCAACATGTCCAACCACAAACATATCATTCACATTGAGTTTATTGCGGTATTGCTCTCTTACCTTTTCATTAAAATCAAACTGTTTGACTTCAATTCCATTGTATATAATTTTTAATTTTGAATCAGCAATTTTTTCTCCAAACATCCACTTTCCTGCTTCATAGGAACAGGCCCAATATTGATCTGTCAATAGCTTTACCAACGGCTTATTTATCTTGTTTAAGATTCTGGTTTTTAAACTATCATAAAGCTGTGTAGTATGACAATGACTGACCACTTTTCTATTGAATAACCTTGCCAATATCAATGGTTCAATAAAACTACAACTCATCATATTACAATATACCGTATGATACTCTGGATGTTCTTTGAACAATTGCGCCAATTGTTTCAAAAACTGAAATGGATGCTTTCCTCTATGCGGCAGTTTGTAAATAATACTTCCATTACTTTCAAAATCTTTTTGAAACCAAATATTATCATAAAGTGATACGAAATCAAAAATGACATCTGGCATATACTTACTAATATTATATAAATACTTTTCAATTCCTCCAAGATTATTACATGCTCCAAAAACTAATATTCGTACCATAATACCCCTATTTCATATAAATTCTTCTTAATCTTTCCATGTATACATCAATATTCGAATACTCTTCTGCCCTTTGTCTTGCTCTACAAGATACCTTTTTATATAAATTTTTATCTGCTAAAAGTCTTAAAATATACTCTGCATAATCTTCTATTTTATCTGCATGATGCCCACAACTCTCTGTCACGATTTCATGTAAGCCTCCTACATCGGAAGCAACTACTGGTTTACCTAGTGCCATAGCCTCTAATGCAACCAGACCAAATCCTTCCCATTTGGAAGGCATACATAAAATGATTGCGTTTTTTAAATATACATATGGATTTTTCTTAAAGCCAACCATCTTAATATGATTTTCCAAATGCAATTTTTGAATTGCTGCCTGACACTCTGCCTCCATTTCTCCAGTTCCAATCATCATGGCACAGATATCTTCTTTTTTCTTTTTCACTTCATCGACAATTTGAATAAACTTTATAGGATCTTTTTGTTCTGTCAATCTTCCTATAAATACAATATCTAGATTCTCCTTTCTTCCCTCTTCCTTTGCCTTCTCACAAATTTCTTTTGCGTTAAAAGGATTTCCAATAACTTCAACCTTAGATGCAATACGCCTTCCGAATATATATTCTCTATTAACTGCTTCTGAAACAGTTAGAATCTTTTCAAAATTTCTGCTTGCAACTAAATATATCATTGTCTTAATATTTATTTTTTTTATCCATGATGGATTATTATGTAAATGATTGATTATAGTGATACTTTTTGGAGCATATAAACTTGCAACCACTCCTGCCGAAAAATCATGTGCATGAATTATATCGGGATGATATAACTCAATAATCCGCAGCAATTCTCTTTTATTCATCCCATTAATTTCATAAAAAGTAAAGTGTTTTTTTTCTAAAACGCCTTGTATTTCTCCTCCTTCACTACAATATGCCATCTCTATATCTTCTATAATATCAAATGCTTCCATAATCTGACAAATCACATTCTGAGCTCCGGAATATTCACCACTTTTTAAAAAATGTAAAACTCTCATTTATTTCCCCTCTGCTCAATTAGTCAATTGCTACCGCGCCTACCACATTAACGTCTATTTCGCAGCATGTTTTTAACCATTCTTCTATCTCATCACACTTTGTTTTCTTATTTTTAAAAACAATAAACGCATACTGATATTCACCCAGCACTTCCCGAGATTCTACATTCTTATTAATGTCTTCCACAATTTTTAATGCAACGCCTTTTTCTTGCATATAATCTGCCAATTCTTTCAATGCAGAATTATTTTCCGATGAATCTGTTCCAAACAAAATAGCTTTTTTTATAGCTCTTTTTCCACAAATATTCGCTATATTGGCATAAACAAATTCTTTCTTTTTCATATTTCCCAAAACATTTAATCCATAAATGTTCTCTACATCATCCTCTGTCTTAATGTTTCCATTCAATAAATAAAACAATAAAACTGCCAATGCACCTAATACTGCACCTATAATTCCTCCCAATACCGCATACTTAATTCGATATAGGACATTAATCTCCTGTGTATTATCAGAACTATTATTGTCCACATCTGCTGCTAATTCATCATCAGTTGCAGAATATACAATTCTCATATTATCTGTAAAACTTTGCACCGTTGCATTATACATAACCTGTAAAATATAGTAAGCACTTGTATTACTATACTGCTTGTTATATAATTCTGCATCAACCATTTCACTATATCCAGAATTATAAATATCCACCAGACAGTCACTTACTTTATTTTGGATTTTGTCCGTATAATTGCGTAACGCATATTCTGCTGCATTTGCAATATCCTCACACAATTCCTGTGAATCAGCAATTACTTTAACAGAAAATTCCGCATAACCATCCATATCCACATTCTGTACATAACTAATTAGTTCTTTTATATACTGTACTTCCAATTTCATTGTCATGTTATCTGCTACATCTTCATAAAATGTGTTGCTTTCTACATATTCAGCAATTACATTCTGTACATAATTTGTTGTATCATTAATATTACAATTAATGACAATATTTCCCTCTTTATAAGGATTAATTTTCATGAAAACAGATTGACTAATATAATCTTTTTGCGTCTGTAATTGTTCTTCCTGTGCTTTAGCCAACTGTATCGCACTCTTTTCTCCATCTGTCAACCAATTGTAAATTGTTGCTGCACTTGTCGCATTTGCATTTAAATTTGCCTCAACTGCTGCATTATAATCTTTCCTATGCATCAGAACCAACATGATACTTGCACAAAAAATGGCACAACTTACAATGACAAACCATTTTTTTCCTATTGTCTTTAATACATCTTTTATATCAATTTTTCTGTCATGCGTGTTATAATATTTTTTTTCCATCTTTTTCCTCTTTCTTCTCTTTTGATGATGCAATTGCTACTGTCGCAATTATAAAACATGTCATAATACTCCTGTGACGCATCGCTGTCCCTGCATTCGATGTTCCCCAGCAAAATATTCCTGCAAACGCAGCTGAATATAATAATCCAAACAAAATATATGCCTTTTGACATTTGTCTTGTATTTTTAACAACCGATATATTATAAAAAATAATAATGCAATGTAAATTAAAGAATCACTCAAAAATGCGAATGCATCCTGTAATCCTCTCCATTCCCATGGAACCGGTGATATCATAAAATAAACCATTCGAATAACTGTGGCAAGAATAAATTCAAATAAATTATTTACCTGCATATTTCGAAGATAATCAGATCCTCCTGGATTAAACCATCTGGTATATGAATTATATATGGTTCTCCAATTCAATTGATCAAATGACATATAAGTCAAAAAAATATTTTTTAATGGACTATAGAATAAAGCAAAGAGTCCCACTATGGCAAATACAATGATAAACAATGTTTTACCAGATAGTTTTATTTTTTTCTCTTTTCTGCTCCATACTGCAATAATCACTGCATTAGCTGCTATAATGACTACTGAGGCAGAATGCAACAATGTTGCCGGAACCGCTGAAACAAAAGAAAGAATCAACCATCTCATTTTTTTTCCATCAAGCCATTCGATCAAACTATAAAACGCCAAAAAATTAAAAAAAGTAATTAAACTCTCTCGTTGTAATTGCATTGTTGCTAATATGTAATTTGGCCAGAGCGCCATCAAAAATAGCACTACCATTTTGGCATTCCCACCCAGTTTAAATTTTCCTATAAATTTCATTAATAATAGCACACATAATACCCATACGATTATATTTGAATATTGTGCAACGACACGGTTCATCCCAAAAAAACGAAAGATGCTATTAATAATATAGGGATATCTTGTATATTGTTGATCAGAAATATTCTGATAATAATAGCAAGCCACTTTATAGAAACCATCACTGTCTGGATTCGTATTGGGAAGGCTTATTAATTTTCTTCCATATATATCCATCATCATACATATGATTCGTATCATATATCCTGACAAGAGTATTATAAATTGACTATTCTGAGTTGTTTTCTTCCAAAATATACAAATTACCATCACTGTGCCTGTTCCCAGAACTAATATGGAGATAATTTCCGGATATAAATCAGAAATCCCTGTCATTGTCACAAATAGCCCTAGTAAACATTCCATTATGATAAAAATCAAACATTCAATCATTCCATTGTTCCCATCTATTTTTCACTCTTAATCTTCTCAATTGCTTCTGTGGTAAACCCTTCTGTACTCTCTTTCATAAAAATAACCTTTAACGTCATAAATACAATTTTCAAATCCAATAGCAGCGAATAATTTTCAATATATATTAAATCCAATTTTAATTTATCATAAGCTGATGTATTATATTTTCCATATACCTGTGCGTACCCTGTCAAACCACCTTTTACCTTTAAACGATATGCAAATTCTGGAACTTTCTCACAATACTTGTCCACATGTTCAATCCTCTCTGGTCTTGGTCCCACCAAACTCATATCTCCCTTTACAATATTCAACAATTGAGGTAGTTCATCTATTCTGGTCGCCCGGATTACTTTTCCAACTCTGGTAATTCGTTCATCATTCGCTCCTGCTGGTCTGGATACCCCATCTGCTTCTGCATCTACAATCATACTTCTAAATTTATAAATTCTAAATATCTTACGATTGATCGTACAACGCTCCTGCGTAAAAAATACAGGTCCTCCATCCTCTATCTTAATACATATTGCTGTAATTATCATAATAGGAGATGTAACTACAAGCATTATAATCGAAATCAAAATATCAAAAAATCTCTTAACCGCCTTTTGTACCAGATTTAATCCAAGATTTCTTTCCAAATATAATGGTGTATCAAATAAATTTAACTCTTCTGCCCTTTTCACCATAATATCAGATATTTTTGGTGTAAAATATACTCTAATATCTTTCTCAAAACAATACTTTAAAATTTTATTTCTCATTTCGCTTGGAATATCATTAATTAAAACAGCATCATACTTTTCTATCTCTTTTTCAATAAAGCCCATATCTTCCTTATATGAAATCTGTGCCACAATCTGATACTTATCTGTCCTTTTATTCATCTTTTCTTTTAAACCATTCTCGTATGAACCATATATCTGTATCATGCGATATGGCGGAAAACATCTTGTATATAACTTCATCATTAAAGATGATAATATAAAAATCACCAATAAATTTGCACTTGTCAATATTAACAATGCAATTATAATTGAACCAATTTCATAAATTGATCCGACCATAAGAACACATAATACAACCTGAATAAAATTGCTGACAATAATTGCTAATGACTGTGATAATAATACATTTCCTTTATTAAAGCTTCCTATTTTAAATCCGCCAAATGCCAAAAACAAAAGAATTGTTACTATCATATAAACAGCCACCATCATAATATTTCCCTTGCCCTGAAAATCTCTTTGCAGCAAAATATTTATTCGTGTCCGCCATATATATTCATATTCTATCAAAAGAATGATCAAAATCAGCAAATCTGATATATAACGATATATTTTCTTTAAAGTTTCCATTTTTCTTTTTGTCATTACAAAATACCTCAAAATCTATCATATTCCTACATATTGGAACTTTATTATACCATATAATCATTTCACATACTATATCTTGCTAAGTTTCCATTTTTTACTGTAACTGTTTTTAACTTCATCCATAAGTTCAACAGTAACAAAAAAACCACGATTCAGCAAGTAAAATCGTGGTTTTCAGATATTTTTTCAATGATTGTATATTATCCAAGATCCCCTTTCTCAAGCAAAAATCTAAATCTGTTAAATCAGCTTAAGCACTGGGAACATGAACGTTTTCCACTCACAATCCTCTAGAAAAATGTTATTCTTATCAATACATATAAATATCTTAAACTTTCCATTTTCTCTTTCTACTTAAAAACTTTGTGTGATTCCCCCCGTGGCATCTCTCGTGCCGGATTTCCAATTGCAATCATATTTTCCCTAACATCTTTTAAAACCACAGCTCCCATAGAAATCACTGCATCTTTCCCAATCACAAGATTTTCTCTAATAGCAGCTGATGCACCTATAAACACTCTGTCATTTACAACTGTATGTCCTGTCACAATAGACATACTAGATATTTGACAATGACGTCCTATCTTCACATCATGTCCAATAATTGTATATCCATTAATCCATGTATTATCACCAATTGAAGCCATTGAGCTAACACACACTCTATCTAGGATTACAACTCCCTCACCAATTTGTGTTCCATATCTTATCAAACAATCTTTTTTAATATACGTCTCTAAACTATATCCATCTTTTTTCACTTTATTATATAATTTTTCTCGCGAAGATGTCTCCCCTACTGCAATAATAATTTTAGCATTTTGCTTATTATATAATTTATTAAAACTTTCATAGGTCACACGTCTACATCCAAGGCTCTCTCCATCAGATTGTGTGTCATCAATAAACAATATCTCCGTCCAATTATTATCAACGCCTTCTCCATGCAGTACGCCATATAAATCTTCAGCAGATCCACCTGCCCCATATATTCCCAATGCATAATTATTCATATCTCTCTTCTTTAATGTTTCTAAATCCTAAAACATTCTTATCCTTTCTAATGATGTCATCAATTAATATATTAAGTCATCTACAAATCAATTACTTGCATTCCTGACTTTTCATAATTTTTATCTTCTCTATTTGTTCCTCTTTTCTTACGAAATGTTAAAGACAAACAATATATATTATCTGCCAGAATTGTAATCAAGAGACTAATTAATCCAATATACATTATTAGATGCCCCAGTGAAAATGTATGTGATAATTGTTCTCCGTTTAAGTAATTGACTGATTCAATTGGTATATGAATCCATGGAAATCCTATTAATACAAACTCAAGTGTATATATATAATGTATTTTTTTGCTTGTTTGGTTAATCATATATATAAATGGTAACGCAAAAAAACACAATATATATTCATAGCTAAAAGATGGAATCAAAATAATAAACAGCGTTAAGATTACCAGTTCTTTCCAAAGTTCCCTACACGTTATCAACGCCACAATTAATAATAATAGAACAACTATTTTAGAAATGTTTGTTGCATGCTCCTGATAACCATGTATCATACTCATAATTACTCTTTCAAGATTGTAAATGCTAAAATCATATCCAAATCCCAATTCTCCAAAATTTTCAAATGATTTAAAAACTGTATCTAAATATACTGCTAATGATGCTCCTCCTCCATATAACATAAAAGGAAGAAAAAATGTTACACATCCAAGTACCACAAGTAGTATGGTTTCAGCATATCGCTTTTTTTGTAATGTCAATATACCAAATATTGCTGGATATACCTTAATTGCCGCTGCAATAGCAAGTGCAATATACGCCAAAAAACGTTCCTCTTTTTTTTCCGAATCATATTTAAGTATATATACATATGTCCCAATTAACGAAAAGTAAATCAAATTTGCACGTTCATATAAAAACATATATGGAGCGGACATTAAAATTGCTATCACAAAAACCTCTTTATATAAAACTTGAGTTGTCTTTATACTCGATTTCAGAACATGATATAACACAAATAAAAGCGTTATCTCCAAAAAAGCCATTGGAATAAGTGTTTGCTGCATATTCCTTATTGAATATATACTGGTTAGTCTTTCATCTCCTATCGGAACAAATGAATAAAATATCCTATATATTATAAAACAAAATGCTGGATAATTGGCAGGCGCTTCTCCCGAATATATTGCTCCATCATTAAACCTCATAAATTCCGAAAACCAATCCATATATGTCCAATGATCCCATCGAAAAAAAACAGTTTGCGTTGATTTCCAATCAGTCTTAGCTGCCATTATCCAAAAAATAAGATTTCCTATAAATATTGACAACACATACAACATGATTCTTTTATCCATCTTAAATATACTTTTTATATTCATTTTCAATTTTCCCTTATCCATTTTACCGTAATAACTATACTATAAAGAATTTAATATTTTTCTTTGATTTTCAACAGCATCAAAAAATGCTCTATACTCATTTGCTTCCCATTTTTCCCTAATTCGTTGTTGAACCCCTACCGGTCCTATAACAGAAGGCACAGACAATGCAACCCCTCTTACTCCGTGCTCTCCCTTCAATGTAGATGAAACTGAAGCAATTGTTGGACGCTGATTTATTATCGCATCTGCCAAATAACATACACACGTTGCTATTCCATAATGAGTACGTCCTTTTGCTTTTATTATTTCTCCGCCCATTATTTTCGTCTTTTGAGCTAATTTTCCTTTCACCTCTTCGTTCCACTCTATTCCCATTTCATGGCAATACTCATCAATATCTATGCCGGCAATTGTAACCCTGCTCCAAATTGGAACCTGATCATCACCATGCTCCCCAACCAAATATCCATTAACAAAACCTGTACCGATCTCTGCATAATCTGCGATTGTCCTCACAAATCTGGATGTATCAAGAACACAACCTGAACCAAAAACCATACCGTCTGGAAGCTCCATCCATTCCGTTGCCTTATAAGTCAATATATCTACCGGATTCGAAATAACAAGAATGACACCTCTTGTATAGTACCTCTTTATCTGTCGAATCACCAAATGCATAATATCAACATTATCAGAAATCAAATCTACCCTCGACTCTCCTGTTTTTCGTCCTCGTCCCGCTGTAATAACTATAAGATCACAATCTGCACAATCAGAATAATCCCCTACATATAAATCAGAGGTTCCCATTGACGAAATTCCATGTCTAATATCCCATGCTTCTCCTGCTGTTTTCTCCGTATTTATATCTATCATTACAATTTCTCTAGCAATATCTCGAAGTGCCAATGCATACGCAATAGATGAACCAACATAACCCGACCCAATAATCGCTACTTTTCTATTGCCAATAGTATATCTTTCATTGTTTCTCATGATATCCACCAATCTGTCGCGTTAATCTGTCATATAAATTATATCCATCCCAGATAAAATCAAAATCCATCGTATGACCAACTGATACAACCCGATCCACTCCATGAATTCCAGATTCAATCAATGGAGTAACAACACTGCAATCTCCAACAACTCCAATAGTCTGACAACGCGTATTATTACAAAAACTTCTAATACTCATAATGTCATCGCAATCATATTCATAAAAATAACCTGAATTACCTCTATAATTCATTAATTCACTTGGTAAACTATCCACTTGAATTCGGAAAATAGTATTATCTAATCTCTGATTCTCTTTCATAGTTACAACGTTAGATGCTGAAGCAATATACTCCAAGGACATTTTATCAACACCTTGTATCTGTTGAAAACTGTACCTTGCTCTGACCAATTTGTGAAGTTCATCCCAAAATATTTTTTTAGCCTCATCTTTATGATTACCTAGCCATACAATTGCGCGTGGGCTTGTACACGCATTCTGATCTGACAAATATGTATCATTATAAAAATTCATTGCTATATTTGACACATAATTTGCCTCATTTGACCTATTAATATAATCATCCGAATCTATAACGGCTAGTGAATATCTGTCCGCAAATGTTATTTCTGTAGCTCTTGGCGGAATACTTGATTTTCTTATATCTGCAATTGTATTATCCCCTCCCCATATAATTCTTGTATCACATATTGACGAAAAAAAATTATTTATTTCATGATTTTTTTCATATCTGACAAGCGAAATATATGGTTTTAACATTTCATATTTATCTAAAACACTATTAATCGCCCTATTAATTATTGAAATCTGTGGAAATTCCTTTGTTGGAATCCTCACTATATTTGCATTTCCACATATCAAACCAGTAAATAACGAATATGCATAATTTACAGGAACATTAGATGGTGCGATATGAAATGCAATCCCTCTTCCAACTCTTGAATAATTTTCACTATCTGAAAATCTTTCTTTTAACTTTAAGACAGATGATTTTCTCAACCAAAAGCCTAATGTTACAATATCCGGGAACAGCTTTGCTTTCTTATCCAACATTAATTCTTTTGACAAATCACTTAAAAATTCAACAACTAATTCGTCAAAAGGTTTCCTAGTAGCCACTTCAGGCATATGCATTATAAATTTTTTATTTCCAACAAGAAAACTTACATTATCCAACACACTGTCAGCTGATTGATCACTATTTTCATTTTTCTCACTATGATCTGCTGCAAATGTATCGCTACAGCCACGAATTTCAGCATTTTTTAATCTTCCATAGATTTTAAAGTATTTTCCCTTTCTTCCACAAGGACAGTCATCCTCTCCCAATATTATTCCCTCATCCTCTGTTAATAACGAATGCCCAGGATAAGATTCCGGTATTGTCGAAACGACTTGAAGAATGCCCCTTTCACCATTCGGGACTTCTGAAAAATCAATCGGATTACGTACTATTACATCTGAAAAAATACTTGCATGTAAATGACCACATTCACATTGCATATAAATGCATCCTGTTTGCTCAACCATTCCATAATAATCATGAATTCTATCCAAACCGCAAATAAATTTTAGTCTTTCATGAAATTCCTCTGTGCTAACGGCTTCGCTTATAAGTTTTTTCCACCCGCCTCCATGAATTAATATAGCAGTTGACAAATCAAATGTTATTCCTTCAGCTTGTAATCTAACCAATTCTTTATAAAAATACTGCCATACCATAAATGTAAAGCCAAACATAAATATAGTCTGACCTTTATATTTATTTAAAAATTCTGTCAATCCCTGAACATCAAGTTTCATATTGTCGTCCAGTGCATAAATCTTTTTTGCTCCAAACATTGAAAAACCTAGTATTCCTGCACCTCTAGCAGAAAACATTGCTCTATTCTTAACAACAGAAGGGCAATCCAAAATAATCATTGGCATACGACTCGATCCTGTAAATTCGTTAACAATCTTAATCATCGTCTTCTGCTGATTTGATGAAGTAGTTCTATCCAAGAATATTTTAGATGTTTTTTGTCCAGATGTACCAGATGATGTCATTGTTTTAACAATTGATTCATCTGGTACACTTTTTAATGAAAGTTCTTTAAACAATCTTACTGGCAAAAATGGTAAATCTTTATAACTTTTTATATTATTGGCAGCATATCCAATTGTATCAAGTATTCGTGCATATTCCTCACAATTTTCTTTATGTCTTTTTGTTAATTCCAAAAGTCTCTCCGTTAATAGTTTTTCCTTTTCCTCCTTATTTAATGAATATGGAGAAATCTCTAAAATCTCCTCAAACGTCATTTTTCTTTTCCTCCATTTGAAGTTTTTCATTTATAATTCTACACATGTCTTCGCAATGTTGCTCTATAAAAAAATGGTTACCCTCATAAGCAACAAAATCTAGTGTTCCAATGAAATATTTATTCCACAACAACATATTTTCTATTTTTGTATCTGTCGGTGAATAAAAAATAACTGTTGGTATATTGGTTTTTAAAGTAACCACATTAAAATCATATTTTCCGATAATTGAATAATCATTTCTATACAATGGTAAATACATTCTCCAAAAGCTTTTATTATTGATTAACCTTTCTGGTATTCTCCCAAATTTTATAGTTCTCTCTTTTACTAACTCATCTGACATTCCATCTTCATCCTCAGATACCTGTAGCCTTGTAATTGGCTCATGTGCAGCTATAAACACACATTTTGGAAATCCTATTTCCTTTTTTTCTATTATTAATTTTAAAATTTCTACCACTGAAATGCTGCCCATACTATAACCAATTAATGCATATTGCTGTTCCGCATTCATTCTTTCTTTAATTTGATTATACATATCATTCGCCAATTCAAAAAAATCTCTATAAAATGGCTCCTTATGTCTTGAACCATGTCCAGCATATTCTAATTTTATTAATTCGATAGTATCACCAATATATGCATTTAATTGATCATAAAAGGCAGCCGTTCCACCGGCATAGGTCAAGCAAAACAGCTGCATTCTTTTATTTACCTTTACTTATAATATTTTGATAATTCTTTATATAATGTTTTTCCCGCATCGTTTTTTGGTATTTCATCTATAACCACTGTCTTAAATGCGGCTTGATTTAATCCTGTTTTAGACACTACAAACGCTTTTACATCATGTGCTATACTAGAATCCGTAACAAATATATACATATGATCATCAACACCAGTGCTTGCACAGTCAATATTGTCGAATTTAGTTTTTATCATACGGTCAATTTCATCAAGATTTACTCTATTACCATATATTTTTAGAAAACGTTTCTTTCTTCCAACAATATAATAAAATCCCTCCTCATCAAACTGTGCCATATCACCAGTCTGAAGTATTCCCTTTCTTTCATCTCCTTTTTTTAAATCATCTCCACATTCTGCATACCCAAGAGTTACATTATCTCCTTTATATACCAGTTCACCTGTCGTTAATGGTTCTTTAATTTCATTTCCATCAATATCAACCAATTTAAATTGCCCACCAGGAATAGCAATCCCCATCGAGCCATATTTTTCAATTGATTTATCTGCTGGCAAATACCCCATACGGGCAGTTGCCTCACACTGACCATACATAACAATGAATTTCACTCCCTTAGCTTGTGCGTACTCTGCAAATTTTTTGTGCAACTCCGGTGTGAGTTTTCCACCAGCCTGTGTACAATATCTAAGTGTAGGCAAATCCATTCTAAAGAAACGTAATCTATCAAGCATTTCATATGTATACGGGACTCCTCCAAACGAAGTTGCGCCTTGCTTTTTGAAAAATTCCCAAAACTCTTTTTGCATCAATCCTCTATCCGTCACAAGTATTGTTGCCCCAACGAATAAATGGCTATTAATGATAGATAATCCATAAGTATAATTCATTGGTAAAGTTGTAATTGGCTTTTCAGTCTCATCCAACTCTAAATATTTGACAATTGCTTTTGCATTCGACTCTACATTTCTATAGCTCTGACGTACAAACTTAGGACTTCCAGTCGAACCAGATGTTGTTAACAACAAACATAACTCTGGATTTAATACATATTGTTTTGAGAAATTAGTTTTTAATAGTGAATATCCATATACTGTATAAATATTTTCTACATTTAAAAATTGTTCCACCATGTCTTGCGGAACCCATAAATATTCTGGTGCATATTTTTCAATAAGAGTAAATAATAACTCTTTCTCAAGTTGCGCGTTTAATAAAACTGGAACTATCTCTGCATTTATAAATGAAATATATCCTAATACAGATCCAATCGAATTCTGGCATAACGAAAACACTAAACATCTATGTCCTATTTGTCCAGAAATTACTGCTGTTTCATTTTGCACCATTTCATATGTTAAGGAATTCCCAAATTCGTCTACAATTGCATTTCTTTCCTTAAATGCCTCAAATCTCCACATAATATACTCCTAAAAATTCACTCCATAATTACTGGTAAGGATTTCCTTTCCTTTTTCATATGAATTAAGATCAATAATATCTTCTGTATCCATCATAATGTCAAATGCATCCTCAATAGCAGCCACTAATCCCATATGTCCTACTGAATCCCAAGCTGGTATTGCTTGGTACTGCAATCCTTCTAATTGATCTGCTGAAACCTCTAACGCTTCCATAAATGCCTGATTGTACTTTTCTAAATTTTCCATTTTTTCTTCCTCTCTTTCTTTTTATCATGAGTTTATTCTCATTATTATATCTGCAATTTGCTCTGGTAGAAGCCCAAAACAATTATGCTCAAATTGTACACTTCCTGAAACTGTAAACTGATTGTCTACTCCCAACAATACTACTTGTGGTCGTTTTTTTTGTTTTGCATAAAATTCTGCAACACTTGATCCAAAGCCACCCTGTATCATATGTTCTTCAACTGTCACTACTAAATCATAACTTATCAATTCATTTAAAAGTTTTGTATCTATTGGGCAGATTGTATGAACATCAGCAACTGTTATATCTAATTTTTTTTCTTTTAAAATTTGTGCCGCTTCAATAGCATTTCTTACAACATTACCCGTTGCGAGTATAGCAATTTTTTTGCCTTCTTGCAACACAATACTTTTTCCTATTTCATATTTAAACTCATTTTCTCTGTGTACTATAGGTAATGTTGTATCGCCAGTCAAGCGAATATAGACTGGTCCATCAATCTTTAACGCCGCATAAATCGCACTATATATTTCTACACCATCACATGGAGATAAAATAGTAATTCCTGGAATCGTTCGCATAATTGCTATATCAGGTGGATTAGTATGTGAATAACTAAATCTCGATTGCACAAATCCACTATCCATTCCTATTAATTTTATATTGCGTTGCATATATCCCATATAGTTACGCACTTGATCTGCGACACGACTAGACGCAAACATAGCCCACGTTGTAGCAACTACTGGAGTACCACTAGCAGCTAGACCCGCTGCCACCCCTATTAAATTTTGTTCCGCAATACCTACATTCACTAATTTATCAGGAAAGCTTTTCTCTAATCTATCAAATCCTGATGCATGAGACAAATCTGCTGTTACAGCATAGAAATCATGCCCCTCACATGCAAGATCATAAATCACCTGTCCTAATACACCTCTGGAACCCATTCTTGAAAGAAATCTTATTGTTTTAGAATCTATTTTTAACAATTGTTTCTATTTCCTTTCGTGCCATTACAAGCTTATCTCCTTGTAAACGTTTATCATGCCATTCATTATTATTCTCCATAAAAGAAACACCTTTTCCCTTTATGGTATTAGCTATAATTGCATGTGGTTTTCTTTGTTGAAAATCTAAAATCGAATCAATTATTTCTTTGCATTTATGTCCATTAACAACATCCACCGCCCAGCCAAATACTTCAAATCGTTCTTTGAGGTTTTCCATTGACATTATATCTACAGTACTTCCATCTGATTGGGCACCATTGTTGTCAATTATAACTGTGATATTATCTAGTGAAAACTGACTAGCAGACATTGCTGCCTCCCATACACTTCCTTCATCCAATTCACCATCGCCAACTAATATATATGTATGATAATCATATTGCTTCTTTTTTGCTAGCAATGCTAAGCCCACACCATATGATAATCCAAGACCTAAGCTTCCACCAGACACTTCTATTCCAAGCTGTGGATTATACTCTGCCAATTCTGCTAATGCAGTTCCATCTTCTTGATACGTCATCAATTCAGATTTTCTTAAGATTCCCACTTCATACAATGTAGCATATAGACTAGCACCTGCATGCCCTTTTGACAAAAGAAACTTATCATTATGTTCAAAATCATCGCCTTGGCAATTCATTATTTCACCATAAAGAACGGCTAATATCTCTACGCATGATAAATCCCCCCCCCAATGCATTGTATTATTAACCTTTTCTCCCAATTCAATCAAATCTAATCGAACTTTATCAGCAATTATTCGACATTTTTTTTCCTTATTATTTCGATCCACCATCAACTCTTATCACCTGTCCATTTATAAATGACGATTCATCACTTCCTAAAAAAGCAACAACATTTGCTATTTCTTCTGGTTCAGCCATCCTTGCCAATGCGCATCGAGACAGCATATTATCATGCCCCACCGCTTCTTCAACCGCCTTTATCATGTCAGTATTTGTCGGTCCTGGAGCAACAGCATTGACTCGAATATTATAACTTCCCATCTCTGATGCTAAAATTTGAGAAAAATGAATTATTGCCGCCTTACTACTACCATATGCACAATTAGTTGGGTTTGCATCAATTCCCGAAATTGAAGCAATGTTTATTATAGAACCATTATTCACTCTCTGCATCACCTTTATAACATACTGAGTCAAACACACTGCTCCAAAATAATTCACTTCAAACACTTCTCTAAATTTCTTCATAGACGTTCTTTGAAATAAATCAACATTAACTACTCCTGCCGCATTTACAAGTATATCTATGTTTCTTTTTCTTTTATAAATCTGTTGAAATCCTTCTTTTATTTCATTCGGATTAGTCAATTCAAAAAATATAGGTTCAATGTTAACATCATACTGTTCAGAAATATAACTTATTTTATTTCTAAAATCCTCTGAATCACATCTCGCACATGCCCATATATCACACCCTTCACTAGCAAATTTTTTTACTATTTCATATCCAATCCCTCGATTAGCACCTGTAATAATTGCATTTTTTCCTTCTAACTTTTTCATGCATAATCCCCCATATACACAAATCTAGACATACTTTCTATCATCTTATATCCGTCCCAAATGAATTCAAGTCCCATCGTCTGACCTAATTCTACAATTCTGTCAACTCCTCTAACCCCATGGTCGAACACCACCTGTTTAACAACACCTTTGTCAATTCCTAGCACAGAAATGGTTTGGCATTTTTTCGTCAATATTGGAACAACATCCGATACATTACTTCCAATATATTCAAAGAAATATCCTCCTCCATTTTTATATTCCATAAGTTCAGATGTAAGTTGATCCACCTCAACACGCATCACATAATTATCATGTGAAACTAATCGTTGCCCTTTGTACTTCATTCCAAGCATACACATAGATGTATATTTATCTACCGCTTGAATTGGTTTCATATCATAATCTCTTTTTACAAGTTCGTCTAATTTTTCCCAAAAAAGTTGCCTTGCCTGTTCTACATTATTTCCAAGCCACATTACAAGCCTTGGTGAACTACATGCATTCTGATCTGAATAATAAGTATCTGTATAAAATCCCTTGGCAATATCATCAGCATCGCACTTCAAATACTCATCTGCATTAATAATTGCAATAGAATGTCTATCTGCAAAGGCCATCTCAATAGCTCTTGGTGGTATTGGAGCTTTTCTAATTGTCTCAATAGTACGATTACCCCCCCAAATAATTCGAACATCACATATTGATGACAATTCTGCCGTAATCTCATCACTATGTTCATATCGTATAATGCAAAAATACGGCATCATATTCTTATGCGTTGAGTAAAGAAGTTTGTTTATTGCATCGCATATAATCTCGACTTGAATAAACTGTTTATTCGAGACTCGAATAACCGTACAATTCCCTGCAAGTAATGAAGAGGTCATTGAAACAGCAAAGTTGACTGGAACATTTGATGGAGCTACATGAAATGCAATTCCTCTTCCAATTCGATTTTTATAATCACTATGTTTCGTTTTAACATTCTCAATTGATGCTTTTCTAATCCAATATGCATATGATATAACATCAACACAAGATTTTGTTCTCGGATCTTTCAATAATTCTCTTGATAAATCAGCCAAAAATTCAACCACCGGTTTCGAAAACATTGGTAATGCAGATGTTTTTTCCATATCCGTCAATACATCTGTATTACCAACCAAGAATTTCAAATCATTTGTATTTATCTGCATATGTATCACTGCACCCCCTTAATTCTGCATTCTTCATTCTACCTAAGATTTGAATATATTTTCCCTTTCTTCCACATGGGCAATCATCTTCCCCCAACACAACACCTTCGTCCTCCGTCAATAGGGAGTGACCTGGATAAGAATGAGGCAATGCAGAAACCACCTGAATTATTCCTTTCATTCCAATTGGACAAACTGAAAAATCTTTATAATCTCTAATTATAACATCTGAATAATTGCTAGCATGTAAATGTCCACATTCACACTCTGCATATATGCAACCAGTCTGTTCTACCATTCCATAATGGTCAAGAAAATGTACAATACCACATACTTGATTTATTTTCTTTTTAAACAAATCTCTTGAAATAGCTTCCGATTCAAGCTTTTTCCACCCGCCTCCTGTCATAAGCCAGGCCTTTGACATATCAAATCGCTCATCACACTTTAAAAGTTCTTGATAAAAGTGCTGCCATACCATAAATGTAAATCCAAAGATTATAAACGGTTGATTTGGATATTTTTCAAAAAAATCATTAAGAACTTCTTTGTTCAATGACATGTCATCATTTAAAATATAAACCATTTCACGAGCTGCAACTTGTAATCCTAAAATAGCTGCACCTCTTGCAGTAAACATTTTTCTATCTTTTAACACAGAGGGTGTGTCAACAATAAGCATTGGCAATCTTTTTTTCCCCCAGTAATCACTAAGAATTTTAATCATGACTTTTTGTTGTATATTAGCCGTTTCTTTATCTATGAATATTTTTGAAACTCTCTGTCCAGTTGTTCCTGAAGAAGTCATAATTTTAAAAATATCTGTTGGCTCAATACTCATCAAATCATACTCTTTAAACATTCTTACCGGATAAAATGGAATATCTTCTACACTATTAACCTTGCTCTCATCATACTGAATAGTGTCAAGAAATCTACTATATTCCTGACATTTTTCTTTATGTATACGTGTCAGTTCCACAAGCTCATCCGTCAATAATTTGTTTTTTTCTTCTTTATTTAACGCATACGGTTCATACTGATAAAAATCCTCAATCATAAATTGTCACTAGCCTTTCTTTTATCCTCTCACTAATTCCTTCAGCAGTAAGTCCAACCTGATTTAACATAAAAGTTCTGCTACCCATTTTGCAATTATAATCGTTTATCCCTATAATAAGTTGATTACATTTCTCATTATTTGAAACAAGCACCTCAGAAATCGCAGATCCTAATCCTCCCATTACATTATGTTCTTCAACAGATACAATTAATCTGTGTGTTTTTGCCAAATCATTAATGCATTCTTTATCAATAGGCTTTATTGTATGCATATTCACAATTGTTGGTATTACTCCAATTTCCTCTTCAAGCATTTTTGCAGCTTTTTGAGCTTCTGATACCATAGTAATCCCTGTAGCAACTATTGCTATTTCGTCACCTTTTTGTAAAAGAACAGCTTTCCCTATTTCAAAATCATAATCCTCATGGTATATCATAGGAATAGATGTCGTTCCACACAAGCGCATATATACTGGGCCTTTTATTTCTGACATTTTTGACATCATTTTTATCGCTTCCGTGCAATCGGCTGGAGACAATACTGTCATATTCGGAATACTTCTCATAAGAGCCAAATCCCCCGTCGCCAACAGAGCGGTTCCAGACCAGCCTGAAGTAAGCCCTGCTGACGAACCAATCGCTTTAATATCTAAATTCATATTTCCCATAAGATGGCGAACTTGATCTGCACAACGATATGTAACAAAAGGTGCATACGTCGTCACATACGTCTGATAACCTTCCATCGCTAACCCAGCAGCCACGCCAATCATGTTCTGTTCCGCAATTCCCACATTATAAAACATTTCTGGATACTTCGATGCCATTCTTTCCAATCCAGAAAAACGTGATAAATCAGCAGTTAAAACAGCTAAATCCTCTCTTCTCTCAGCAACTTCAGAAAATCCTATACTCCATACAGAAGGATTTATTCCCATGATAGACCAAGATCTCATATTCCTTTTATTGTACTCTATCATATTTCCCCTCCTCTATGCTTTTAATCATAAACTCATAATCTTCATCATTCAACATTATATGATGTGATTCTGGTTTGTTTTCAATAGATGGTAAGCCATACCCCTTTATTGTTTCTGCAATAATTGCCAATGGCTTTCCAAAATGTTCTGTTGTAAAAGCTTCATATAAGTGTTCTATCGAATGACCATTTACATAAAGCGTTTTAAAGCCAAATGCATCTAACTTATCTTTAAATGACCCCATAGGCATAATATCCTCTTCGGTTCCATCAAATTGCATATGGTTATTGTCAATAATTACTACTAAGTTATCAAGATGATACTTATTTGCGCACATAAAGCCTTCCCAATTTGCGCCTTCATTACATTCACCATCACCCAATAGAACGTAGGTTTTATAATCTAATCCTCTTCTCTTTCCTGCCAAAGCCATTCCTATTCCAACGGATAATCCCATTCCAAGACTTCCTCCAGAAAAATCTAACCCACAATCAGGCAACCAAGGGTACCCCGCTAATTTTCCACCATCAGTATGATAACTCATAAGCTCTTCATCATTAACAAATCCCAACTGATGTAAGGCCGAATAACTAGCTAAATAACAATGTCTTTTGCTAGTTATAAATCTATCTCTGTTCTCCCATGTTGGATTTTTAGCATCTACATTTAATATGGCTCCATATAAAGTTGCAATAATATCCATAGATGAGAAACTGCCTCCTAAATGTGCCCCTGCCTTTCCAGCCTTTTTTGCCATATCCAATGCGTCCAAACGCATCTTTTTAGAAAGCATATAACATCTATCTATACACTTCTCCGTAACCATTAAACTCTACCTCCATCTAGAATCATAATATGCCCCGTCATATATTCTGCATCATCCGATGCAATATAAAGAGCAGCCTTTGCAATTTCATCTGGTTGCCCCATTCTACGAATACTCATACGATCTAACACCTTGTTTAATTCTTCTTCAGATTTATAATTCCCCATGTCAGTATCTATTAACCCTGGAGCTATTCCATTTACTCTAATATTATACTGTCCCAATTCCCTAGACACAGATTTGGTTATCCAAATTAGCGCCGCCTTGCTTGAGCCATATGCCAAATAGCCTGGATTTGTTTCAATTCCACCAACTGAACACATATTAATAATACAGCCACTTTTCTGCTTCATCATCTGACGTGCTACCAATTGCATTATTTGAACCTGAGCAAAAACATTTACTTCATATACCTCTTTAAGTTTATCTATAGATGTCATAGTAAACAGTCCACCATACGGAACTCCTGCGTTATTTATCAAGACATCTATATTTCTCTTTTCAGCTAAAATTTGCCTAATCCCTTTTTTTATTTCCTCTGGTTGTCTCAAATCAAAGTAAACTGGTGTAATTTTAACACCATAACTCAATTCAAAACATTCTATTTCATTTTTAAATTGCTCATTTTCACTTCTAGCACACGCCCAAATATCAAATCCAGCTTCTGCAAATATCTTCACTAATTCTTTACCAATGCCTCTATTAGAGCCTGTTATTATTGCAGTTTTTTTCATTATTTCTCCTTATATTACGTAATATATCACCCATAGATTGTATGCATGATTCAATAAGAATTCTAACATACTCACTACTAATTTTCTGTAAATTCGTAGCACATATTTCATATTATATTTTATTATCGTCCCTTTTTCAACTTACCACTTAATGTAATAAAGTTTTATCTTTAATTGAAATAATTATTATATAATTATATATCTAAAAGTGAAATTAAATTTCTCAGCTGAATATTCACACAATTATTAAACTGTATCATCTTATTCAGCAATGTAAAATCAACCCAAAAATAATCACTTGGTAGGTTTCCTATCTCTTTCTCTTTAACTTCAATAATTACATTTCTATTCTGCTCGTGATAAAATCTGCCTCCTTCTTCAGAAAGAATAACATCTTTCATTTTACCAACATCTTCCTCTAGCTTTGTTAGAAACAATTTTTCTATTTTATCTACCGAATTTTTAGGATTAGTAGGTTCTAGTTGTATTGTAGGTCCCAGTTCGACTTCATCAAAGCATCCTATCTCATGTTTGATTTTGACTAAAAATTTTCTCTTTTCTTCTACAATCGAAGTAAATAATCCTAATATTGCCACCCCATTCGCTTCTATTAGCGGTTGTTCCCAATAATTAACTTCCCTTCCTTCAATCTCTATATAACAATAAATCACTTTAAAATCATATGCTGATTTGCATACAATCTCCTTCTTACCGACATCCCAGCTTTTCAAACTTTTTAAAGGAACTAACCTAGAATTCTCCTTCTTATACATTTTGCGATCATTAAACTCGGAAAAAATTCTAGAAAACATTCCCTGATCTTCCTTATTATTTGTAAACATAGAATTATATAATGCTTTATCATTAAATAGCTCTTCGATTTCTTTTAATTCTTCACTATTTAACGCCTCTCTTTCAAACGGGATACACGACAATACTGTTCTCGTATCCATATTCACTAAATTATCTATATTCATTAATTGCTTTATTTGTCCTAATGTCATCCATTTATGGCTATCACAGACATCAATCTTTTCATCCTCTTCAAGATAAAGGATAATATTACGATTTCGCTTCTTGTAGAACCTAGATGATTGCTCTGATTGAATTTGATCAACAATAATTTGATGTTTTGATGTATCAGCAAAGTATTCTAAATACGCAGGTGCACTTCCCCCATGCATTCTTGTAAAATTACTCTTCGTTGCCTGAATTGTTGGTGATATCTGAATAGTATTTACATTTCCAGGTTCAATTTTTGCCTGCATCAAAAAATGAAGAATTCCGTTAATTTTTTTACACAATATACCCAAATATCCAATCTCATTCTGAATAATAACCGGTTGTTCATTAATTATCTTATCATCGTCAATTTCTTGATATCCAGCCAATTGGAAAAAACTATTATTCTTATTTCTGATATAACCATCTTCCTCACTATAATACCAGAATCCATCATAAGAAAAATCTACCTTTTTTATTTTGACACTTAATTCACACTGTCTATGTTCTATCCATTCCATTATTCGATTCAAAGAACAAACATCACTGTCTTTTTTTGCCCATGAAACAATTATATCTTTTGTAATTGCCATATCTGTCTTTCTCCATTTCTATTCAATGGCTAAACGCCGAATATCCTCAATTAATTTTGCCTGAAGAAGTATGTCTTCATACATTTGTTCTCTTTCTAAATCATTCTTTGTTTCCCATAAAAATTTTTCTATCGAATGTTGAAAGTGCGAATCCGATTTAATATTTATTATTTCTGTATCATTCCCCCTCGTAATAGATATAACCGGTTCATAATCAGGTGGAGTTGTAAATATTCTATCAACAAACATTTTCCCTCTGTTTCCCCACACTTCAAGATTACATTGATATTGGCAATCCATTCCATATCCAATTTGGCACACACACCCATCATTATTTGAAAAAGACGCAGAGCCATACATATCTACTTCATATCCATCAATGTGATTTATTGTTGCAGAATCGACTTTTATAGATTGTCCCAGAAGAAGGGTTGCCAATTTAACTGGATATCCTGCAGCATCCATCAATGCCCCACCCCCAAGATTTTTAATATATCTAAAATCATTCTGTGTTCTCAAAGGAAATCCAAAATTTGCTCTTATTAGACGAATTTCTCCAATTTCCTTATTTTTCAAACATTTTTTTACTTCTTCAATTAATCTGTGATACTGAAACATATAGTTTTCATGAAGCACCAATTTTCGCTGCTTAGCTAGGTCAACAAGTTCGCTAGACTGCTGTAAAGAAACTGTCGATGGCTTTTCAATTAAAACGTGCTTTCCTGCCAATAGAGCTTTTTTTGCCCATTTATAATGTAATGCTGGTGGTTGAGGCACATATATAGAATCTATATCCATTCTTTCAAGCAACTCATCAAAACTTTTTATTCCTTCAACATTATATTCATCACAAAAATTATCTAATTTAGACGGATCGAATTCTTCTGCAACTGCAACTACTTCGATATCTTTCACCCTCTTAACCGCAGGCATAAATCGTCTAAATGCAATTTCTGAACAACCTATAATACCTACTTTCATAATATAGTCTCCTTTCGCATCATGCTTTCAAACAAATCACATATATACTTAACATCATTATGATAAACATCATAACTTTCCGGTTTTAATTCATTAATCCTATGTATTATCTCCGATATATTTTTTAATTCATTTCCCTGTATTCCAATGCAATGTTGTCTTTTTTCTAGTATTCTTCTTGTGTTATCATCTTCCGGATTATTCCCCCTAAAAATAAGAGCACATTTCTTTCTTTGTAATAATATTTCTGCTACTGTAGACCATCCACCCTTTGCAATAATATAATCAGCAGCTGCTATATAATCTGGTGTATTAATCATATCTACCGGTAATTCATGTACATTGTTCCCAATAAAATTCAATCCTCTGGTAATAAGGAACTCATATGGCAAATTTTCTACATCTATAACCTTATCTAACTCTGCAGACGCACCATTACTCACAAAAATAATTGGCTTTTTATATTTTTTTCTAATTTTTCTTACCTCATATTGATTTACCTTTCTGGAAACTAATGAAATCATTTTTGTATTTTTGCAATACAAATCTAAACATTTATCGTGTATTTCATACCACAATGCTAAATCTGCCATTTTATAATTATCTAAATATGGTTCCCATATTTCTTTAGGATAAAATGATTGATACATTTGACTCCAGGTAAAATTCCCTATTAGTATACTTCTGATTCTAAGTTCTCGCGCAGCTCTAAGAGGCCAACTTAAAATGTCACATATAACAATATCAATTTTTTTCTCTAACATATATCTTTTTTCACGTTCAATTTCATCCTCCCATAAAGAAATATCTTTAACAATATTTTCTCTCATTTTTTTTATATCAGGTAACATAATACCGTCTTGTAACACCAATCCTGTCTCTAAACAATCAGTGTAATATTTTATTCGATCTGAGTACTTTTGCAAATTTCTATTTATGAATTCGCATCTTTCTTTATCGCTTTTAATATCAATCATAAGTTGAGTATCTCTTTGCAACAATTCTTCAATAATTGGAACATTTCTAGATGCATGTCCAAAACCATGATTCGTTATATAAAAAACCATTTTCATGATTGTGCCTCTCTTTTTCTTTTAAATACTGCCCATATAAAAACAAACATAAAACAAGTAGATACCAAAGCCATAAACAACGTATATAATATCGATGCTCCAAATATTCCGTAATTTTTAACAATTAAATTTGAAAAACAAAATGCTAAAACTGCTACAAACGAATATACACATGCAATTGCCTTTTCTTTTCGAAGTATTATTATCATTGTATTCAACAAGCCTGACAATGCCAAGAATCCACCTCCGCCTAACAGCAATAACAATTCCGTCAAATACGGTGTCAAATCAGTCCCATAAATAATAGACAATACTGGAATACCCATTATATACGCTCCCAAAATACAACAAATTGTAATTATAAATATTACAAATACTTGTATCAGAACTATCTTCACAAATTTTTCTATTTTTCCTTTTTGCCACAAGCATGACAACTGATAAATTAAGGGGTTAAATATAAAATTATTAAGCAACCCTATAACAAAGACAGGCATTGCGATAAATCCATAGCAAGCTTGTATCTCGTCCGACAATTGTGAATCGATTGCATATTTAGGTGCATTTCCAATGTAAAATGATAAAAAAGCACCCATAAACAATGGAAAACATTTTCTTAATAAAACAAGCACCCTCTCAAATTCAAATTTCATATCAATATCAAATACACTTCTTGAATTTAATATTAACATAATCATTACTCCATAACTAATAATTACAGTAGCAGCTACAGCATAAATTTGATTTTTCGAGACTAAAGTCACTAGTATGTATGTTAAAATAGAAAAAAAAGTTCTAATTGAAAGACATTTTGTACCAATATCAAGTCTTCCATTTTGTTGATAAAATCCTATATACACGTCCTCATATGCATCAGATGCACGATAAAAACACATTAATATTATTATAATCGTTTTATTTATCGAATAGCCGTTAATGAACGCCGACATGATAGCATATACTACCGATACGCATATCATCCCCAAACTTGTTACCCATCTCGAACACCTATATGTACCAAACGAAAATTCCCTTGCCACATCTGACACCTGATAATTTCTCATTCCATAATTTCCGATAGTTAAAAAAAGATTTGCATTCGCATATGCAATGGTAAATATACCAGCTTCGGTCAAACCAAGTTGCCTTGTAAGAACCATCAAAATAAAAACTGACTGAAACGCCTGTAGTAAGCTACCTATTATATTCCATACAATGCTATCTCTATCAACATTTTTACTTCTTATTAAAAAGTTTCTCATAAAGAATCTCCGTTTTAATTTCCACTATTATTTGAAATAGCATCATAATTTCTAATCTTCATCGATAACATACCTTGGTAAATCTTTAACAATTTCAAACTGACACCATAAATACTCCCCTATCAATCCTGTCGTAAACATATTAATTCCTATTCCAAGAATCACTACAAGTAGCAACCCTATTTGAATATTGTCTATTGCCCCCATAAGCATCATTACTAAAAAGACTATTGTCAGCAAAAAGAAAATTATTGAAATTGCAGCTCCAATCCCCAAAATTATATGTATCGGTAAAGGCAAGTATGATGTTATAACAGAAAATGCCACAGAAACTTTTTTCTTAAACTTCCATCCACTATGCCCAATTTCTCTCTCTCTTCTAACATAGTTAATCGTTTTGTACCGGTATCCTAACCATAGTAGCCTCACTTGTCCTAATGCGTTTGTCCTATCAAGTTTTAAAAACTTTTCAACAACCTCTTTATCCATAATTTGGAAATCAAATCCCCCCTTAGGATATGAGCTATCAATAAATTTATTAATAAATTTGTGTAATGCACCTGAAAAAAATTTACTAATTCCCTTATCTTGTCTTTTTTCTCTTGTTGCAAGAACTAACTTATACCCATTTTCCCATTCCACCAACATATCTACAAACAATTCAAAAGGATCCTGCATGTCTGCTGATATTACACCAATTACATCTCCCTTGGCAATTTCCATACATGCATGAATACAAGCACCTTGACCGAAATTTCTCGTCAAAGTAGCAATCCTAATTAATTCCGGATATTCCTTTTTATACTTCTTCATTACCTCATAAGATTTATCTGGTGATCCATCATTCACCATAACAATTTCAACTCTGTATTTTTCAAATAAATACAAATGTTCAATTATATACGGAATTGTAACTGGTAAATTATTTTCATTTTTATAAATAGGTATACATATTGAAAAAAGTTTCTTTTCATCCATTATACTTTTCCTTTCGCTATTTAATTTAAAGTATCCAGAATAATATCACAAATCCTATCTACATCTTCTAATTTTAAATCAGAATAACATGGAAGTGTTATCACTCTTTCTGAAATATATTGTGCGATTGGTACATCTGACTGTATACCCATATTCTTAATAACTTCAAATTCACTAGTTAACGGATAAAAATATCTTCTAACATAAATATTATTTTTTTCCAACTGATTGGCTATATATTCACAACTAACTCCAGTTTTTTCTTTTTCAAAAACAACTGGAAAATATGCAGCATTCGACTCAACCTCTTCCTGAACAGCACTCAACTTTATGCCAGATATGCCAACAAGTCTATCTCTATATCTTTGAACAACCTCTCTCCTTAGCTTGATATACTCATCTATATGTTTCAAATTGCAAAGTCCCATTGCAGCATGCATTTCCGTTAATTTTGCATTTGTACCCACATATGGTGTTTCATCGCTACCTACAATCTGACCAAACTGTTTTAAGCCATTCAAATATTGAACTAAACTATTATCCTTAAATGCAATGCAACCGCCTTCGACAGTATTAAATACTTTTGTTGCATGAAAACTAAACATTGTAAAATCGCCAAAATTACTAACATTTATGTCATTATACTTCTCGCCAAACGCATGTGCGCCATCATATATAACTTTTAAATTATGCTTATTCGCGATTTTTTGAATTTTATCTACATCACAAATGTTTCCATACACATGTACAGGCAAAATAGCTACCGTCTTATCTGTGATAAGATCTTCAATCTTATCACAGTCTATTGTAAAATTATCTTCCCTAATATCGCAAAATACTGGTTTACACCCATTTCTTAAAATTGCTTGTGTTGTAGAACCAAATGTAAATGGAGTAGTAATTATCTCTCCTTTTAACTCTAGTGCTTTAATACCTAACTCAAGTGCCAAATGTCCATTTGCAAAAATTGATATATTAGGTACATTTAAATATTTTTCTAATTCCTTTTGAAGTTTTTGATGTTTAGGTCCTGTATGAGTAAGTATACCGGTATCCCACATGTCCCTGATTTCATTTACATACTCTTCTAATGGTGGAAGAGATGGTTTTACCACATAAATTTTCTTTTCCATTTTTCTATTCTCCTGCTATATATTTATAAAAAAAATTGCTATCTACATCCGTAGACTCAAAATCGTTTTCCATTATCTTTTGTATTCCAATTTTTTCCTGATCATTTTCATTTTCTTGATTTATATACCCATTTCTAGTTTCCAAAACGCTTCTTTCCATTTCGTGTATCGGTGTCACAGCCCCTAGACAGAAACACATCAAGAACGCACACAACCTCTTTATATTTTTTTCTTTAAACAGATATATTATTGAATCACATGTAAACACATACAAAATAACAAGCATTGGTATGCTCGCCCTCATGCAAAAATTTCCTTCATCGTTCAACTTAATCAACGGTATAACACACAATAATAAAATTATAACATAGTATAATGGGTTTTTCTTTTCCTTTTCAAACACAAATATAATATACACTAACACTTCTAAAGATAAAAAAACTAATAACAAAGACCATCCACCATGTGACATATCAAAAACAGAAATTGTCCCTGTGACACTTTTCTTTTTTAAAAAAAGATAAGACATTATACCAACATATCCACCCCCAAACAAATTTACAAATGAAAAAAGTTCCTTGTTTTGGGCCATAATCCACTTTTTTGTATCAATATACTCCCCCCGTTTGATCACAAAATTCTTAATAACTATTACAAGCATAATTGGTATCATTCCCACGAATGGCATTGTACAATTCAACATTGCACATGCAAGAATAAAAACAATATATTTGTTATTCTTAGCCTCTAATATTAGCATTGTAGCCACCCATGCAGGTATTGCCTGATTAAATACCCAGTATAATTGAGTCGTAAAACTACTATATTGAAAAAAAGTTGCCCACCATTCTAAATGCATTGATATGTCTATCTGTTCCACATTAGTTCCATAAATTATCATTCCTAAATAATCAAATCCACTAAAAAAAATAAATAAAATTATTATCCAGCTTTTAGCTGATTCCAAATAATTCCACACTAATGAAAAAAAAAGAATAATTCCAACAAATGCCCATATGAATTGAATGTAATTGCCAATTTGAATACCAAATACTTTTGCAAAAGCCGCTGCTGGAAGCCAAAATCCCATATAATAACTAAAACCGCGTGCTACACTTTCACCATTTTGTTCAATAGTCATAGTTATAGGCCAATTTTCACTCACCATAATTTCAAACATAGCATTACGCCATACAAAATCGTCGTTTTGATATGAAAAACCTCCTACTCCTGAAAAAACCAACCATACGAAAATTATTGCACATCCTACAACCATTGTTGATTTATTTATATGTAACACATTGTTAATACATAAATCATCATCGAATAAAATTTTCAGCATACATATAGTAATTAATATCAAAGAAAATATTTTCCACTTATCCTTCATCCAAAATGTAAAAAAAATAAAATACGGACACAACAAGTATAATACACCAACTTTATATATTATACTTGTATATTTCATCTTCAATTATTTTCCCCCTTTCTTTTTAATATCCTTTTGGATAATATTGTCACCAAGGAATAAATACACCCTTTTTTAGAAAAAATTTTTTTCATTTACCTATTACATTTATTAGCTAGACTTAAACATAGAACCATGTTCATTTTAGCACATATAAAAGTAAAAATCTACTTTTTACCAAAAAAGACTTGTGTCAAGTAATCGCTGGGTTACTGTTCAGGGGTAAACTTGTAACAAAAGAACCGATGGTATAGACTAATCGTATTCAAAGCCATCGGTTTTCTTATGCAAATATTTCTGCAATCTTGACCTCCTGACGCTGGTCAAAAAAGTTAAGTGCTAAACTTTTTTGACTGTGTATAGTGTGAGACTATTATTGCAGATGAAAGTTGATTGCAAAAGGTACTTGCTATGGAGCGTTTACATAAATATACGTTTTCCGCTAGTTTATTTTCAGCTTTTCCATGCCATCACATAGAAAAAGCTGCCCTATACCACCTCTGATATAGAACAGCCTTCTATTATTTCCTTATTTATTTAAAATACAACATTTCCATTTACAACCCGATATGTTGCTCCATTCCAGTTTACTGTACCTGTATATCCAAAATCAAGCTGACCGTTTACCACATACCACCAACCAGCTTCATTCTGCACAAGTCCTGTATAACCGAAATTGATGGATCCATTTTCCACGTACCACCAGCCAACGTATGGATCACTCCATAAGCCGGTATAGTCAAAACATACACGGCCTCCTGCAACACACCACCAGCCGCTGTCATTCTGGATCAGACCATTGTAATTAAAATTGATGGATCCATTTTCCACGTACCACCATCCAACATATGGATCACTCCATAAGCCGGTATAGTCAAAGCATACACGGCCTCCTGCAACGCACCACCAGCCGCTGTCATTCTGGATCAGACCATTGTAATTAAAATTGACCGCTCCATTTTCCACGTACCACCATCCAACATATGGATCACTCCATAAGCCGGTATAATCAAAACATACACGGCCTCCTGCAACACACCACCAGCCTGCCTCATTCTGGATCAGACCATTATAATCAAAATTAACCGCTCCATTCTTCACATACCACCAGCCGACATTTGCATCACAATACAATCCTGTATAAGAACTCTGAACCTGATTATTGTTATACAGATACCAGTTTCCATCCGATGCCTGCATCAATCCATTTTTCTGAGTACTGGTATCCGGCACAGGATCTGGGTCTGGCGTTGGCGTAGTTGAAATATTTATTGGATTCTCTGCCTTTTTGTATGTTTTTCCATTATAAGTAACTCTGGCCGGTGTAGCTGAAATGGTAGCACCACTTCGGCTCTCTACCGGATATGCTTTCAAAGAATCTCTGGATGAATTGGCATTTACAATAAAATACTTATAGTCTGTTGTAGTAAAATAAGGAGACTGATAAGAATAGCCATTGCTGCTTGCAGGCGAATCATATTTCAATGCCGGAACATAGGAATTCCAGATACTTTCCAGCACATGTGCACTATTTCCATCTTTTAAGGTTGCATTGCTCTTATCATAATACAGATATACAATCGGTAAACTTGCCGTTTCATTATCATCCCATGTAACATCAACCCCATACCAATAGCCATGAACCAGCACATCATTCCATGCATGTGATGTACTTGTTACCATGATCGTCGGTAAACCGGTCGCATTGGCAAGCATATGAAAAGTTCCCGCATACCCTGCACATACCGTTTTCCCCATGCATACCATACTGTAAGTCGACTGGTCATAGGAGATCCCCCCTCCATCTGGAGCTTCCACCTCTCCATATGTCGTATTCTGCGCAATAATATCATGGATCTTCTTTACCTTTTCCTCATCCAGCGTACATGCATTGATCTGATTCATCCAGCCATCCACTTTTTGTGTAAACTGATCCGTCACAGCCTTGCGTGCTGTACCATTCTGAAATTCCTGATAAAGTGTACAGGAAACATAACAGGTATTTCCCACGGAAGCATATGTACTGTAGTTTGACAAAAACCAATACTGTGGATGCTCATACCGAAACAATGTCAAAAAATTAAACATCTGATCTGATGTCCACCCAAGTTTACCATTATCAATTGTGGCCGTCACAGACTCTGCATCATCAGTGCATACCGCCAGCATGATGCACTGATTCTCCAGATCATCCCAGATTGCTTTTTCAGTGGAAGACAGCTGATTATATATGTAAGCACTGTCGAATTTTTTCCAGTACTCACTGTCCTGCCTGGAAACTTTCTTATTGGTAGAGTAGGTTTCCACCTCATCTAGTTCCACTTCTTCAAACACCGGCCGCCTTAATCCTGTCTTTTCTTCTGCATTTGAAATGATCTCATCTACCGTTTCTGCAGACACAGGCTCCCTGTATCCGGAGACGGCAGCCATAACTATGGCTGCCATAAGTATTATCTGTTTCATTTTTCTCTTCAGATCCATTTTCACTGACCTCTCTCCTTCAAATCAGCCGTTTTTATCTCCGCACTGCCGATCCACCGTACACATCATAAACTATACCATCGTAAGTCATCTCACCCGTATATCCAAAATTAACCGTACCATTCTGTACCAGCCACAGTCCAGAATCATTCTGTACCAGACCAGAATAGTTAAAATTAACCTTTCCGTTCTCTACATACCACCAGCCGACATTCTCATCGTATACCAGACCGGTATAATCTGTATTAACAGCACCGCCCACTACATATCGCCAGCCTGCCTGTTCATCATAAACCAATCCGGTTCCCTGAAAGTATACGGCACCGCCTACTACATACCACCAGCCAACATTTGCATCGTTTACCAATCCGGTATAATCAAATGCTACTGTTCCGTTTACCACATACCACCAGCCGACATTCTCATCATAAACCAGACCCGTTCCAAAATTAACAGCTCCGTCCACTACATACCACCAGCCGACATTCTCATCATAAACCAGACCTGTTCCGAAATTAACAGCTCCGTTTACCACATACCACCAGCCAATATTTTTATCACAAACCAATCCAGTTCCTTGAAAATCAACGGCTCCGTTTACTACATACCACCAGCCAACGACCGGATCATACTTCAAACCCGTGTAATCAAATCGAACCGCACCGCCCTGTACACACCACCAGCCGGCATCATTCTGAGCAAGACCATCGTAATTAAAATCGACAGCTCCATTTCTTACATACCACCAGCCTTTTCCGTTCTTTACAAGACCAGTGTATTTAAAATCAATCTTTCCGTTCTTTACATACCACCAGCCTGAATCATTTTGTTTTAATCCGGTATAATTCTTATTGATCACACCATTGACATAATAATACCAGTTGCCATCCTTTGCCTTGTCCAAACCATCGATCCGGCTCTTCGGAACATACCAGAAATCGCAGTCGACAACCTTATCACTTCCCAGACCATTCATCTTTCCAGAACTCGAATATTGCCAGAATGTATAATCTCCACCATAGGTTGTCTGACTTGTATAGTTTGCAAGCCACACATCATATTTATCTGTAATGGAAGATGCATTTAGGTTACTTTGCAACATATTCTTATTGGCATATACCATCGGTGTATACCCCGCTGAAGCCACAGTCTGACAGAATTTATTGACAACAGCTGTTGCTGTGCCTGCGCTAAGTCCCGCATTATACAACCTTCCTCTGGTATTGGTGCCACTCACATACTCATAATCAATCGCAACTGGAAGCGTAATATTGTATGATCTAATCCGGTTCAATACAAAATTTGCTTCTTCTGCTGCCTCAGCCTCAGTGATCGCCTGTGAAAAAATATAGACCCCTACTTTTACTCCCGCATTAAGTGCACGCTGAATATTTTCCTTATATGTCTCGTCTTCTGCCAGATTTCCAGATGTATAGCCTCTATATCCTACACGGATAATAGCAAAATCCACACCGGAAGCTTTCATGTCATCCCACGCAATATATCCCTGATACTTTGATACATCCACACCATCTATCACGACATAATTATTTGCGAATTTGCTGTTATGCACATAATTTCCAGCTGCAAGACTTCCTTTTCTAATTGTCTGAGACTGTTCTGTGGAATCATTCTCTAATGATTCTATGTATGTACCATATTCCGGATCATCGTCCTTATCCGCATTATCAATATACTGCTGATACTGTTTCTCATATTGCTGCGTTTTGGTCTCTGCGTTTACGCTATATGCACCCGTAAACAAAGCCATCGTTGCCAGCAATAAGCCTGTCCGCAATGTCACTTTTTTGTACCACTTCATCTCAAATCTCCACTTCTGTATAATTTTTATGTTTTCATTATACCATTGTTTCAATGCGCGTCAATCATTCCACTTCATTTACCAAATTCTTCATAATTTCTTAAGTTTATTGTGTTCCGATTTTCTGCCGGGCAGGCTCTTTTTGATCCGTTCTGTTCCCGAAACGATCAGAAGAGAACCTGCAATTCCCACTATGATATAGAAAACACCGAATTGTTTAAACGGTTCATAACGGTAAACTGCCCAACTTTGGAACATCTCCACATCAAATACAATCGTACCACTCTTATCGAGCAATGAAATCCCCCAAAACAGCAGATTCAGGACATTATAACAAAACAAATGATGTTCTAATATTCCCAGTGTATTATCAGAAATTTTATTCACAACTTTTGATTCTCCGATTGCCGGTTCTAATATTCTGCTGACCGTCAGCCAAAACGCAATTCCGAGCACCGACGTAAGCAATGGAAATACCACACATTTAATATTCCAGAATCCTGTCATCGCGAACAGATCAATAAACGAATCATTTCCACCATTTGCTACAAGAACAATAATACTTCCAATTATTGTTGACAGCAGTACTACGCAGTTGCTCGCTTTTTTATGAAATTCCTCTAGATATTTTTTATAAACCACCCCCAGCTGATAAAACTGAAGAAAAAAAGCCACCTTCAAAGGAATCAACAATGCTCCATCCTGCCATGTATTCCATCCTGAATTTGACAATGATATGCTTGCACAACCGGCTATGATAAATATAAACAACGCCAGCCACTCATTCCATATTTTCCGGAATCCCCTGCGGACGAATGCATATATAAGCTGCGTAAAATAGGATGCCGGCAAGAACCAGAGTGGTCCTGCCAGATTGCAGATCTGCCCGGTAGTAAATGCACGATGCAGTCCCTCCACAATTCCTACCTCCTGCTCATACCGTATTATTCCCAGATGATCCATTAAACGCTCCAGCCCAAGATAGAAGAATCCCCAGAATAAAAACGGCATCATGAATTTCTTTGTTTTTTTCATTACCAGCCCCGGCATATTCTCCAAACTTCCTTCCGAGAAGAAATACCCGCTGATAAACACAAATAGCGGCATGAAAAACGAGTTGTATTCAATGATATTGGCAAATATATTTACCGTTGTCCATGTGTGTGCATCCAAAAGCATCACGATTCCAAATGCCGACAATATCATAAATGTCTTATTTGATTTGCTTCCCACCTGTTTTTCACTCATATTATTCCCCATCCATATCCATTTTTATAAAAATAGGGAGAAACTTACGTTCCTCCCTATGCTTTCTGTTATGAACTTTCACTGCCCAGCACATCAACCCGGAACTAATACTCTATATTATTCTTTACCGTATTACTCTGTCCGGAATAATCGAGCACCCCATATTGATAAGATGCCTTAATAGAATTAGATTCAATCATATTGCCTGCTGATCTTCCATACTTACTATTTTCGCCAATATAAATTCCGCTGTCATGAGCCCCATAAATTGTATTGTTGATCAGGACATTTCCCGAACTTCCCACATCATCAATATATTCCGCATCTACATCATTGTAAGCATCCAGACACTTGATGTCAATACCTGCACTCGAGGATGCGCGTCCTGTCAGATCTGTTTTGTTACTGCTGTTATCATAGCATGTATTATTCACGATCAGATTACAATAGCCTGTACGAACCAGCTTTATACCGCTGCAGGTATTATCATGTATCTTATTGCCATCGAGAATATTGTACATACCATTATCGATCGATACGCCCGGCAGTCCACCGGATAAGCTTGTCTTGTATACTTCATTCTGCGCAAAATAAACACCGATACAGCCAAAATCAAGGCACACTCCTTCAAGCTTGCAATTACTGATGCTGTTTCCTGTCATATAAGAACGATATGTGCCAATACAGTAAAGTCCTTCACCTTCTGTACAATTATTAATGGTATTTCCGTTCACAATGATATCATGAGGACCGGTTGTCAGAGTGGCCACTTTTACATGTACACCATTTTTAAATGCACTGATCATCATCGCAGCACGACCTTTGCAATTTGTGATCGTGTTATTCTCAATCAGCCAGGAACTGTGGTCACCATAAACAGCAACGGAATCACCGGACGTTGCATTGAACTTATTTCCACTGACCACAACGTTGGTAGACACATAATCATTGCTTGCTACTACAGCACACATTTTTGCATTTGAGAATGTATTGTTCTTGATGACTACATTATCTGCTCCCCAGAGATTAACATCGTTATTGTACGCAAGACTTGTCTTTAAGTTGATTACGCCACAATTTTTCTGTGGGATCACTGTCTGGTTCGCACTGTCCCACAAATACATAACAACTGCTTCATCCGGTACCGTTCCGCCGCTCTTTAATACAAGTTCGTGCCCATTTCCGTCCAGAATCGTATTGGAAGGAATGTAGATAATACCAGAATGACTAGAATCCTTATAAACCTCAATGTTCTTCTGAAGCCGCACAATCTTACCGGTATTTGCAAGTAAAAATGCGTTCAGACTGTCCACATTATTGGTACCATTGTAATCCACCGTCTGTGTCGGAAGACCACTGACAGCGCTGTTAATGGATTTCTTCAACTGTGCCTGTTTGTTAATCGGATCCATCAGGGAACTCATTGTCAGATTTAAAGCACCTAACCTTTTCACAACCTGCGCATTTGTGTTAATTACCGAGCTATTTTTCATTGCTGAAATATCATAACACACGTCATAATTTGTCACACTGCCTGCTGCAGAATTAATGGTAATCGCCGTTGTAGAACTACTTAAGTTCCCATTCGCCATCAGATATGTATTTGTATTTGCAGATTTTACAGCATAGTTTGATCCAGACTTTGTAATATACCACTTTGCAGCTTTACTGTCTCCGTTTGATACATAAGATACAGAACTGCCAGATGCTGAAACATAACCATTTTTTGATGTATTATAAATCTTATATAATCCATCTCCAAGAGCGGTCAGTCTGCAGTAGGAACCCGTCATACTGTAGATTCCTGTTGCAAGCACTGCACTGGATGTACTTTTTTTCTGAAGAACAAACTTCTGTGAATTCTGTGTGCCGCCACTTTCCTGCGTCACTTTTGAACCATTCACTGTGAGATACAGATTTGAATGCATTGACTTAATACTATAGGTACCGTCACTGTTCTGGTCAATATACCACAACTGATCCTCCAGATTATCCACATACAGGTTCTGTTTGATTGAACCGCCTGCGCTCATGCTTCCACCCTGGTCGATGTAACGCTCTGAATTGACGTTTTTGAAGCGATAGAGATTCCTGTTCTGATCTGCCAGACTGATCTCAAAGTACTGGGCGCTTTCAAGTGCATTTGTTCCTGCAACAATTGCTGCCCCATCTTTTACTGAAGAATCTGCTACTGTAAGATATGTATTGCTGTTACTCTTTAATGTAATCTGATATACACCATTCTCCACACGGGCATTTCCAGATGCCACCGTAGCATATCCGTTTACTACCTTATATGTTTTACCGTTGCTGGTCACCATTCCGTTATAGCCAAAATTGACCCCGCCATTTTCCACATACCAGGAACCAGCCCCCGGATCTTCTACCACACCGGTATAACCAAAGTTAATACCGCCATTCTGCACATACCACCAGCCGGCTTCATTGTTTTTTAAACCAGTATAGCTGAAATCTATCTGACTGTTGTGAATATACCACCAGCCATAATCATTTGCAGCAAGTCCGGTATCTGTAAATGTGATACATCCACCATTCACATACCACCAGCCACATGTAGCATCCAGATATATACCTGTATAGTTGAAATTGATTGCTCCATTTTCTACATACCACCAGCCAACATTCGGATCGTATGCCAGTCCATTATAGTTAAAATCAACTCCACCATTTACAATACACCACCAGCCGGCTTCATTTGCAGCAAGTCCGGTGTAATTCCAGTCAATCGTACTGTTTCTCACATACCACCAGCCATAATCATTTGCCACAACTCCGGTGTCTGTAAATGTAATACGCCCACCATTTACATACCACCAGCCGCAATTCGGATCATTGTAAAGACCATTGTAACCCCAGTTGATATTTCCATCCGTATACAAATACCAATTGCCGTCCTCTGCCACAGCCAGTCCATTGTACCCTTCTGCCTTTACCGTATTTCCCGGCAACATGCAGATACAAATAACTGCCAGTGATAAAAGCAGCCACTTTGTGACCCGCGATATAATACCACTTTTTTTCATTCTCATATCTCCTCCTTCATGTAATATCTGTTACTTTATTACTATATCCATATTAGCACGCATCAGCTCTTCCATGCAACAAAAACCACAAAAAAACTCCCCGAAGGGAGTCTTTTACTGTAATGGAAAATTAAGAGTTGGTACATTCGTATTATTTCCCACTGCACTATTATAGTAATCGCTGTAATTTTCAACTGAAAAATCGGTACAATCCATAATAACATTATCAATCAGATCATTACAATAATCATCCACTGCAATATAAATACCAGAAAAATGTGCACCACTGATCAGATTCCGCGCCACAATATTTTCATAGTCTGCTGTAAAATCAAGTCCTACTACCGGTTCATCTGGTTCGCTCGCATGTCCAAGTTCTATTCCAAAACCATGATAAGCTTCGTTTACACCACGGTTGTTATCTGCAATCTGATTTGAAAAGATCAGATTACGATAAGCAGAACGCACCATTTTCACACCGCTGCCTGAATTATTGTTGATGTTATTGTCACACACCAGGTTATATGCTGCATTATCAAGAGAAATACCCGGCAGTTTGGCTGTAGATGATCCGTCTGCAAGTCTTCCGAGTCCCAGAATAAAATCTGCCTCCAGATCTTCATCTGTCTGGCGATTGCGTTCACCATTGCGCTGCACCGTATTGGCACTTACATAGGTTCCAAATGTACCGTAATCCAGGCACATTCCTTCTTTTTCATTATCCTCGATCACATTATTGATCACATAATTCTGATATCCACCATCGGAATAGAATCCGGATGAATGATTTCCCTGGATCAGATTGTCCTTAATCACATTATTATTTGGAGACTCCAATATATCATACAGATAAATATCTTTGAACTCATTATAAGGTGTATAGATATCATCCAGCTCCATGGAAGAGAATACAAGCCCTGCAGTCAAATTTCTTGCACCGAAATTCTGATAAATAGCATTTCCCTGTATGATGCACTTTGAAATATCACCATTAAAGAAGATTGCACCATTCTGATTATGGTGTACTGAATTATTAACAATGTTGATATATTGACAGGTTCCCATCACACAAATTGCTTTGTATGCAGCATTCGTGATCTCATTATTATAAATCAGCATATGATCTGAACGTATCACATAGATTCCTTCCTCAAATCCACCATCAAGGACTATATTTTTCATCACAATATTCTGCTCATTTTCAATCAGGAACGCATACGTAAGTCTCGCATCCCCCTGAAATACTGCTCCATTTCCATCTAATACAACATTCGACGGTACTTGTATCGTCTCATCCAATGTTACCGCTTCGGCTACAACTTTTATGATTTCGCCTGTATGTTCCTGCAAGAAAGCATTTAATTCAGACGCCATTGTCCCATCAAATTCTACTTCTGTTTCCAGCTGCATCGCCTGATCAACATTTGCAATAGAATCATCGTAAGTTGCCTTCCAGTTGTATTCCGGTGTGTAGAGCTCCTCTGTATCAATTCCAAGTTTTTCTATCCGCCGCAGAACCTGAAGATCTGTCATCTTTTCGCTTGCATCATCTTCACTCATACGTTCCATTACAGGCAGACTATATCTCGTCAGAATATTCCGTTTATCTTCTTCGTGCACAAGCAGATCATCTGTCTCCACATACAATTCTTTCTGGTCTGTAGCTGCATACTCCAGCCGGTTATCCAGCTGTTCAAATATCCGGTTATCCTGTTTTGTATCCTGTGATTCTGCCTCAATATGTTCTGTCCCAACATTCTCATCTGCTACAGCATTATCTTCTTTTGAATCAAATGCGTCAAAACATATTGCCAGTGATAGTATCACATACGCTGCAACACCTACACCGATTCCAACTTTTTTCTTCATAAATACTCCTTATTTCAGTCCAAGGAATCCATTCCAGAAATCCAGTGTCCTAAGCTTTAAGCCTTCCGTCCGCCACGCATCCTGTGCCTTCTTCAGCTTAAATCTCACAACGATTGTCAGACCAACCGCCGAACACAGACAGTGCATGGAAGACCCAAACGATTTTTCTGTCACAAAGCCCTTCTTGCTGGTCACATCATACTGGAGTACTTTCTTTTTTCGATAAAAGAGAGCCGATCTTGCCGCCGACATCGGTACCACATTCGTCCCCTTCGCACGCAGAAAGAGTCCATTCATCGTCAACATTCTCTTTATCTTTGACTTTTTATTATCCACATACTTATAACTCTGTTCAAAAGTCGGATAATCAAACGGTACATCCAGTGTATTCAGATCCTGTCCCCTGTATCCTGCAGCCATAACGCTCTTATGCAAGGCTTCCCCGTCCTGCTCCATCAGCCATGCCGGTCCTTTTAAGAAGTCTTTGATTCCCTGCAGATACAGATCTACATTTTTATAGCGGTAATAAGTAACTTCCCGGAAACAATGCCCCATGATCGCACGGTTTAGCTGTTTTGCTCCATACCACGGACAATGGAATGAATTATCAATCAGCTGATTTCTCATGATATAATATTCGAGGAAAGAAGAATACTTGTTTTCAAACGGCTCATGCCATACACAGATTCCATTCATCAGAATCAGTGTCTTCATATTGCGAAGTCCATATTCCAGATCATCTCCACGGATAAAGATCGGCATCGGCAGATTTTCCGGTGTAACAACCTTCATTGGGAAACAGCAATACCACCATGCATTAAACTCTGTATATTCTTCTATCTCGTTATGCAGACAGGAATCACACATGCGCAAATCAAGATTCTGCTTTAAGGATTTTAAAAATCCTCCATTCCATGATGCACCTGCCTCTACCTGAATCGCCTGCTTATCCAGCCGAAGCATCGCTCCACCGATAAACGCATCTTCGTACTCGTCTTTTAAAAGTGTAAGAATCCGATATGTTTTAATCAGTGACTCTGGCTCGATCACAATATCATCATCCATCAGAAGGGCATGTGTCACATGCAGTTCATCATTATGTGTCATGATCTCAATGAGATCTCTGGTGAAACCACCAGCACCACCCAGATTACGGTTTGGATTGATATGGATCTTATCCGAGCTGAGACGTTCTCTGTCAAGGGTCTGTCCATTATCTGCAACAAACACTTCCAGATGTCCATAAAGTGGAGATTCCGAATTTTTCAAGACCGCCTCATTTAAGATACGAAGATTCTTCTCGATAAATGGTTCTCTTTTAAATGTACAGATTGCAATACCAATCTTCACATCACGCACTTTCTCCCGTGGCACGGTGGCATGATAACTTCCACCCGCAAACACACTGTTATCCGATAATGCTGTCAGCGTAAATGTATACATTCCCCTGGCATCTGCAAACGTATAAGGAAATTCAAACTCTGTTTCCTTCTCACTTTCGACAATCGTCTCGCTGATCACATGTACCAGTACATCATCTTTGATCTTTTCCTTTGTAAGAAGTGTTACCATAAACCTGCCAGACAACGTAAGTTTTAATGATACATCACCAATCACGGTGTATTTCTTCCATTTTTCAATAGACAGACCGTTGAAATATGTATCAAATGCAACGAATGCATCCTTCTGCATCGTAATCTGCTTTTTTTCATAAGAAAATGTGATCCTGCTGTTATTAGCCACATCCTCCAGTGCCTTCCTCTGATTTTCCATCAGAGTCTGCTCATGCAACACTCCCGGTGTTGGTCTGCTGCATTCCTGCTCCGTCCGGTAATATAACTCTTTCTCGGTGCATCTTCCCACTTCCGGGAATAAAATCTTCTGAATCTCCATAACTCTCTCCTGCTTAATTCAACTCTGCCTCGCACATATCCAGTGCTGCTTCAATCACCTTATCCATATCATAATATTTATATCCACCCAGACGTCCACCGAAGATCACTTTATTCTCCTTGTCTGCCAGTTCTTTGTATTTCTGATACAGTTCATTATTTTTATCGTTGTTGACCGGATAATATGGCTCATCGCCCTTTTCCCATTCCTTGGAATATTCCCGGGAGATAACTGTGGTCGGCTGCTTGCCAAACTCAAAATGCTTATGCTCAATAATTCTGGTATATGGTAGCTCACGATCCGTATAATTGACAACTGCATTTCCCTGGTAATTTTCACAGTCTAACTCTTCTGTCTCAAAACGAACGGTACGATACTCCAGTACTCCCAGTTTAAATCCGTAAAATTCATCGATCATTCCTGTGAACACCGTCTTTGGTGCAATGTCTGCATGTTCTTTTACAAATGCAAAATAATCGGTATCCAGCAGTACATCCACACCGTCTAACATCTTTTCTACGATCGCTGTATATCCACCGATCGGAATGCCCTGATAGCGGTCATTGAAGTAATTATTATCATAAATAAAGCGAAGTGGCAGTCTCTTGATAATAAACGCAGGCAGCTCCTTGCAGTCACGCCCCCACTGCTTTTCCGTATAGCCCTTGATCAGTTTCTCATATACATCTGTTCCAACAAGTGAAAGAGCCTGTTCCTCGAGGTTTTTCGGTTCTGTAATGTGCAGCTCCTCGATCTGCTCTGCAATCTTCTTCTTTGCTTCTTCTGGTGTACGGATTCCCCACATCTTACTGAACGTATTCATGTTGAATGGTAGATTGTAGAGTTCATCCTTATATACGGCAACCGGAGAGTTGATATAATTATTGAACTCCGCGAACTGATTGACATAATCCCATATTTTCTTATCTGATGTATGAAAAATATGAGCACCATATTTGTGGACATTGATTCCATGTACATTTTCGCAATATACATTTCCGGCAATATGGCTTCTCTTGTCAATGACAAGGCATGTTTTTCCTTTTTTCTTTGCCTCATATGCGAATACTGCACCATATAAACCTGCACCAACTACAAGATAATCATAATTTGTTTTCATTCTTACTCTCCCTTTTCCTTTAAATATTGATTCCAGAACTCCATCGAGGTCATCTCTGCAATAGCATTCTGATATGCACGCTGCGCCATGGCATACTCTTTTTTTAATTTCAGCCACAGTCTAAACCATTCACAGGGCATCTCAAACAACTGTTTCATCTCTTTTTGTGTATAAAATCCAAGCTTTGTATCTGGATCATAAATCCAGACACCCTTTTTTCTATAATAGCAATGTGGACTTTCCCCCGCCATAATCGGTTCCGGATTTCCACGTCGTGCTGGCAGCAGCCATCCATTCAGTGAAAGAAGTTTTTTCCTGTCAATGTTGTTTGAATTATGCTTTTCTGCCAGAATATCGGTAAGCAACACATCTTCTTTCTCCGGTATTGTTCCCGGAAAAATCTCCGTATACCGGTATCCGGTCGACATGAGTTCTCTGTGAAGTTCCTCCGCATCTGTCTGCATCAGCCACCCCGGTCCGCGCAAATAATCGTCTACCGCTCTTGCTACAAGTCTGATATCCTTATAACGATACCGGAACAAATTCACCAGCATGCGCCGACACACCATTCGAAATGCCTGTCTGCCGCCATATCCCCTGACATAAAGACCATTGACGATCAATGTGTTGCGTACATCATAATACTCATTGACAGACGGACGTTTGTGTTCAAACGCATCATGCCAGACGCAGATCCCATTCATCCGGATCGGTTCTGTACCTGCACGAAGCCCATATTCCACATCATCGCAATGAAGGAACACAGGTAACGGAAACCCTTTTTTCTTTATCACACTTACAGGAATACAACAATACCACCACGCATTGTAGTCTGCTCTCTCATTTCTCTCATTGAGCAGAACATTTTCGGTTCTGCGCAGATCCATCCCCGCATGGATAGGCTGTATTCTTCCACCCTGATAGCTCCCTCCTGATTCCTGCTGCACAAACGTATAATCACTGCGCAGCATCGCACCACCGATGATACGTTCCCTGTACTCATCCTTCAGCAAGGCAAGCAGCAGATATGTCTTCTCTATCGCGGAGGGTTTGATCTCCACATCATCATCCATTAAAAGTACATGTGTTGTACTGTCATCTTTCAGAGCCTCTGCCATTCCTCTTGCAAATCCTGCCGCCCCACCGGCATTTTTATTGGGACAGATCGTAAGCCATGACTTATCTGCATGTTTTTCTAATGTTCTTCCATTATCTGTAACAATGACATGAATATTCTGATACAAAGGTGACCATGGATTCTCCCACAGTTTTTTCCTTATTATTTCAAGATTACGGGTTACATATGTTTCTCTTTTATAGGTGCAAATTGCAATCACGAGATGCACAGTTCTCTCTGAAACCGTGGAGGTAGTATACCCGCCCTCACCGAGTATACATCTCTGTCCCTCTCCTGTCTCTATTTCTGTATACAGTATTCCCTGAACTTCTGCCGTACTCATTTTATTCAAAAGCGAAATTTCACAAAGCTCTTCCGCCTCTGTCTCAAACTGTTTTTCTGCAAGAACCTTTCTTTCTATTCCACCAGACGGCTTTTCCCACTCATTCCAGATTCGTAATATCCCTCTTCCTTTTACTCTTACCTGAAAAGAAAGATTCTGAATCTTTGTATAAGTCAGCCACTTTTCCACTGAGCATGCGTTAAAATAGGTATCAAAGCGGATCAGCGTTTTTTCTTCTAGCTTAAGGGACTGCTCTTTAATCTGATATGTTCCCTGCAGGCATCTGATATACAGTTGTTCTCTCTCCTGCTCGCCTCCCTGCGGAAGCTCCAATTTCTGTATCTGCATCCGCCTAGACCCCTTTTAAGTATGCCTCTGTAACCTCCATAACCTCTCCACTCTGTTTCATTTCTCCATGATCAATCCATGCTGCATGTGTACACATATTACGGATATCTTCAATGGAATGTGATACCAGAAGTAACGTCGTTCCCGCTTCTAACATTTCTGACATTCGAGCTTTACACTTCTCCTGAAATTTAAAATCTCCTACCGACAAAATCTCATCAACGATCAGAATATCCGGCCGCACCATTGTCGCGATTGCAAATCCGATACGTGCCTGCATACCGGAAGAATAATTCTTAAGCGGAACATCAAGGAACTCCCACAGTTCTGCGAAGTCAACAATCTCATCGAAATGCTCCTCCATAAACTTTCTGGAATGTCCGAGCAGGGTTCCATTCAAAAAAATATTCTCACGCGCTGTAAGTTCCATATCAAATCCTGCTCCAAGCTCGATCAGAGGAGCGATCGTACCATTGACCGCAACCGTTCCTTTATACGGAGTCAGAATCCCACTGATCAGCTTTAACATGGTAGATTTACCTGCTCCATTTGTTCCAACCAGTCCCCAGGCTTCTCCCGATCTGATCTGAAGTGTGATATTTTTCAGTGCCAGAAACTCTTCAAACATGAGCTGACGCTTCACCAGTTTCACAAAATATTCTTTTAAATTATCGATCTTTTCTGTTGCCATATTAAAACGTACCGTAACGTTTTCCAAATCGATGATATAATTTTCTTCCATGCTGTTCCTCTTAAATATATAATATAAACTTATCCTGGCTCTTGCGGAATGTCAGAATTCCAAAACCAAGGAATAACAGTGAGATGATGCATCCTCTTGATACAAGTACCATGGACGGTACAGTTCTTTCAAGTACGATAACCCGAAACTGCTCAATATAATAGTACAGCGGATTCAAATGTGTAACAATCCAGCGAATCTTGTCCGGCAGCATCGTTACCGGATAAAAAATCGGTGTGGCATACATCCATGCTGTAAGAAATACATTATAAATATAACGCACATCCCTGAAAAATACAGATGCCTGTGCCAGAAACATTCCCATACCAAGAGTAAACAGATAAATCTGAACTGCTACGTAGGGAAGCAGAATAAAATAAACAGAAAATGGCGTTCCCGTGATCACCATAACCAACACCATCGCTCCCAGCGAAAACAGAAAATCCACCAGATCACTTGTCACCTTCGACAGCGGGAAGATATATTTTGGAACATATACTTTTTTAAGAAGTGCTCCATTATCCGTAACAGAATAGATGGCATGTACCGTTGCATTATTTACATAATTATAAATTGTCTGACCAATGATCAGATAAACAGGATAATTCTCCACATCAAAACGGAAAATACTGGAAAACACGATCACCATCACCAGCATGATCATCAGTGGATTTAAAATACTCCAAAGATATCCCAGAAAACTTCTTCTGTATTTCAACTTGACATCCTTTGTCACCAGCTCGATCAGAAGATCTCTGTATCCTATCAGACTTTGCCTCTTATATCTATTCATTGTATAAAACCTTTCCCTTTTTATGTCCGAGCAAAATTCTTCCGTATTATAAAACATTTTTTTCTATTTGACAACTTAATTTTCTTTAAAGTATACCTTCCCTTGAATGAGAAAATAATTTAGAATATAGAATTTACCTTTTCGCTCAATCTTTTGTTATTTACTCAAACTTCGCACTTGAATAAGTGTATATGTACAATAATAATTGGCATAAAAATAGCATGAATACCATCTTATTTGATATAATTGAGTTGCTCAGAAATAATTAAAATCAAAGAACTCATGCTACGAACAAAAGCATAACATACGTTACCTAGAATGATAACCAAATTTCTAAAATAATTTGAATTTTTTATAAGATTTCATATATTATCTGCATGTAATCAGCTAATGCCTATAAAAATAAAGGCATCCCTGTTGTGAAAATCTTTCGTACCTGTTTATGGCGATAATACTGGTAAATAATCTTGATATAGCAAATGACAAAATCCCTAAATTAGTTGCCCCATTTATGAACACTATGCATTCTTTGTTAATATCTAAACTACAAACTATATAACCACTGAAGTTTGATAACTGAATTACTTCAGATATTGAATTTTCAAGGTACATAACCAAATTTTATATGCGAAATTTGAGTTATTTGTTATTTCTTCCTGCTTTTGCAGACTTGATATATGATTGCTCCAATTGGAAGTATCTTATATTGTGTCTTTCTAAGCATTACAATACTTTTCTTTTTTATTGCTTTATAAACTTCAGGATACTTCTCTTTCAAATCCAAATCCCACTGTTTTAATTCTTCTTGAATTTTTTTAGTACGTCCAAGACTAATATAAATTTGAAACTGATTTTCTACAACCTGTCCTATGCATCGTTCCATATACTTTCGGCTTTCATTCGAAATACCATCAAAGTGATTGTAATACTTTAATAAGTTGTCCAAAACCCTCCTATGTTGTTCTCTATTTTTTTGCATACTTTTAATGTCCACACTTTGACCCTTTCTGCCAAGTCGATACATATATATAAACTTTGGATAAAAATAGACCGTCTTCACAAAGGGGATCGGATATGTTATGTATTCACAATCCACATAATAGCAGTTCTCATCTATTGTAATTACATTGCTTTTTAATATCTCAGTCCTTATAGTCAACGCATGCATTTTTATAACATCTTGTACTTCACCCTTCGTAAAGTCTGCAATCTTACCATACTGTTCCTTTTTACTAGTACAATATTTTTTCTGTAAAACTTTGTATGTTTGATCTTGAATACATACAAAGTCAGTTGCCACTAGATCAGTTCCCATTTTCTCAAGTAATGCTACAAACGCCTCTAATTCCTCCGAATTTAGCCAATCATCTCCATCAACAATTTTAAAATACTTTCCTGTCGCATACCGAATTCCATAATTAATTCCCGAACCATGTCCTCCATTTTCTTTATTGTACAAAAAGTATGTTTTGGGATACTTATCACAATATCGTTGCGCAATATCCGCTGTATGATCTTTTGACCCATCATTAACAACCAATACTTCAATTTTCTCTAGAATTGAATCTATCTCAAACGAAGCAAGGCATCTATCCAAATATTTTTCAACATTATATGCTGGAACTACAATACTTAGTATTTTATCCATATCTTTCACTCTCATTTTCGAAGTATTTTCTGATATATACACTTTCTAATTTTAGCAGGTTGCAATGTCATTCCCATGGTAACGAGAACAGCAACCATATATTCCCTATTACTTAACCAATGCATTTGCCGCTGGTTTTTTCGAAATGCAACATAACGTTGAAAATATGTCCATCCTCCACGCCTCTGATACACTTCATCATTATTACGCATCTTCACTAATACTTCTGGAATATTATAAAATTCCATCTTTTTTACCATCATACGTGTCCATAAATCATAATCCTCAAGTAGAGGCATATGTCGATAATTTCCAACGCTAAGTACAGCACTTCTGCGAAACATAACTGTCATATGATTTATCGGATTTCGATACTTACCATATCGTCGTATCTCTTCGTCATATTCTGGCATCTTCTTTTGCCTATAATAATCCCCATCATCATTAAATTCCTGCATCCAGCCACCACACACATCCACAGATGGATGTTCCTGCATATATGAACACTGATGTAAAAAACGATTCGGCTCTGCAATATCATCTGTGTCCATGCGTGCAATCAACTCATTTTCGCATAATTCCACCCCTTTTGCAAGTGCACGTCCCAACTGTACATTTTCTTTGAACTGAAATACCCTAATTACCTGATAGCGTTTCACCATATTGTCAATCACTTGATATAGCTCCTCTGTTAATAAACCATCCTCCATTAAAACAACTTCACTCGGCAGAAGTGATTGATTAAATATACTCTCCATCGCCTGATATAAATACTCAGGTTTTTCTTTTTTATATACTGACATTAACACCGAAAACTGACATATACTCTGCTCCATATTCAATAAATCATCCTTTCAATGCAGTTTCCTGTGTTGCATCTACACCCTCTGTATTTTCTTTTTGGAATAAAATTTTAAATGTCAAAAGCATAATTTTGATATCCATCCATAATGAATAATTTTCAATATATGTAATATCAAACTTTAATTTATCGTATGGTATAGTATTATATTTTCCGTATACTTGCGCATAACCTGTCAATCCTGCTTTTACTTTAGTTCGAAGCACAAATTCCGGAATTTTCTTTGCATATTGATCTGCAATAATCTTTCTCTCAGGTCTTGGTCCTACCATAGACATATCCCCTTTTAAAATATTAAACAATTGTGGCAATTCATCAAAATGTATGTTACGAATAATCCTGCCTACTGGAGTCACTCTCTTGTCACCTTTGGCAGCCAATCTTGCACCATTTGTTTCAGAATCTACACTCATACTGCGAAATTTATAAATCATAAATGGTTTTTCATCTCTGGTCAAACGCTCCTGCTTGTACAAAATCGGACCACCATCATATAATTTGATTGCTAAAGCAATAAATAACATAAATGGTGATGCAAACACAATTCCGATTAGTGCCAATACAATATCACAGATTCTTTTGACAAATCTCTGATTAATAGATAATCCCTGATTGCGAGAGAGTAATAATGGTGTATCAAACAAATGTATGTCATCGGCTCCGCAAAGCAAAATATCTGAAATTTTAGGTGTTACATAAGTACGCACCGACTCTTGATAACAATATTTCATAAGTTGATTTCTTACCTGTGCTGGTAAATCACATAAAACAACTCCCTTATATTGCTTAATCATAGCATATAACTGTTTATTTCCCACCCTATAACTAACAGTTCCACAAATATCATATTTATCTTTACGTGTATTAATTTTGTTAATCAGTTCATCTGGAGAATAATTTCCATATATTACTAATAATTGACGAGGTGGATATAACCATGCATACAATTTACGTACAATATAAATCCAAGGAAGAATGAACAGTATCTCTATTGCTACAATACTCATCAATGGTTTTGGACTTACATAATCCCTACAAATCATACAAATTTCAAGATATCCAATAATTCCACTAATTATAATTGCCAAAATATGTGATAATGCAATATCTGTTATTCTCATATATCCAATATTATAACCACCAAACATTTTCGTAAAAAAGAAAATAATGAGTACATATAACCCTATAACTGCCCAATTTCCTTTTCGATAGAACCCAAAGTTTTCCTCATAAACAGTATACCATATATATGCAAACAAAAGGGTTTCAACAAGCAATGATATTAAATTGGCTCCATAATTTAACAAATGTTTATATTCTTCTTTTGCGTTCATACCTTTTCCCCTAATAATACCTCATACACCATCACATTCCAGCCCCGGTAAGAATATTCCTTCTCCGTGTATCCCGCTACTTTCTGTAATGTGTTCTGTACATCTGCATCCCCGGCATACATTTTCGGAACAATCATGTAGACATGATCATAATCTTCCTCCCGGATCGCATTGAATGTCATCTCACATATCGTTCCATATTTTAACAATACGCAGTCTTCTACCGGATAATAAACCGTCTTTGGTTCGTCAATTACCGTATATTCAAACATTCTGCTCTTTTTATTCCAGTTTGGATAAAACTGGGCAAAGAAATACGTATTCTCAATGGATGGTGTTCCGATGAGTATATTCTGGTCTGTATCAATGTCTGCTATTATTTTCCGCAATACCCCATCCCAATACGTATACTGCCTGTTATATTCCATCGTCTGATTGAAGTTAAACTTTCCATTCTCTTCAGTAGAACAGATATAGAAATATCCATCATGCTTATGGGCAATCTTCTTGATTGTAACAGGATCGATCGTCACAACGCTCTGTACTGCCAGAAGCAGTGCAAGTCCTGACATGCCGACAACTTTTATTGCATGTTTCATATTGCAGGCCAGCACCAGTACGCCGAGTCCAAGCGTCAGGACATATTCATACGGTGTAATGTATCTGGCATTCGGATACGTATAATAAATATATTGAAAGCCAACAAATACCAGCTGCATTGCTCCAAGCGGAACTGTAAGCGTCCAGAATTTTCTGTTGGTAACGATCCTTTTGATTCCATACTGAAAAATCACGATCACAAGGAACACCACTGTTCCCGCCAGCAATAGCCAGTTAAAGTTCAAGATTCCAAGCTGCAGGTTTTTGCTGACCGTGTTTCGGTCTACAATTCCAAAGGAATTGATCACCTGATATTCAAACTGAATGCCATTGTTGCTTGCCCAGGTGCCTGTCGCAAGGATCAGATACGCTGCAATGACCGGCTGGATAATGTCCATCACAAACTGTGCCCGGCAGAATGTATAAGTGAAACGCTTCACAAATCCTGCATGATGCAGCCCAAAGAACCTCACAAGATAAACTGCTGCCATAAATGCTCCATAAAAAGCCACATTCGGCTCTTTTGTTGTAAGGAACAAAAAACCTGCAAAGGAAGCCAGCAATCTTCTGTCGCTCAGATACAGATAAGTAAAGAGTACCATAAGTGCCAGTGTCGGTTTATCCAGGCTGACCGAAGCGATCATTCCAAAAATCAATGGATGAAACAGATATACCGCTGTTGCCAGTACTTTCATGCTTTTCTTAGCCTTCTGCACAAACATTCCAAGCAGTTCATAAAACGCTGCACCAGACAATAGGATCAGAATGATATCCACAATGTGAAGCCCGATCGCATTCTTCGTATCCAAAAACACACCAAACAAACCAAGAAACGCATATCCCACCGCCATATGGTCCGCCAGATAGAAATCGGACAGATTCCGCAGGGTAAAATCAAACTTCGGTGCCGCATATAAGAATCCCATGCGGAAATATGTGTTGCTGTCCCCGCGTGGTGTCGATGGCAGTGTTTCTAATGACAGAATAACAAATACTGCCATGAGTACAAATAAACCTGTATGTTCTCTGCACCATTTTCCGATGCTTTGCATCACTTTCTCACGTTTTAAGCCGATTCCATTAAATACTGCCCCTGCAAGATAACAAATGAGTCCTGCGATCATAGGCAGTTTCTTACTGTGATCTGTCACCGGTGAGATCATTGCAATGATCCAGAACAGTGCCAGCAGACCATGGATCACGCTCCACTGTTTTACCAGCTTACTCTTGCATTGATATAAGAAAAAACTGATTCCAGCTCCAAACGCAAAGAATAAAAGGAAACACAGATCTGATGTCCGATATTTTCCCATGCTCCAGAAACCGGAGATTCCAAAAAAGGAAATTATTTGTAACAGAAATAATATTAGACTCACTTGCAGCTGCTGCTCTGCATTCTCTAATCTCTTCAATTCCACACTCCTTACTCCATCTCTTTTGTTTCTTTTTCTTCCGTGCGTTCACTGATGATATACCGGGGTCTGTGCTTTACTTCCATATAGATTTTGCCGATATATTCCCCCAGCACACCAAGACAGATCAGCTGTACACCGCCGATAAAGCATACGATGCTTGTCATGCTCGCCCAGCCTGCTACCGAATGTCCTGTCAGTGCTACGATCACAGACCATACCACCCCGATAAAACTAAGCACTGCGATACCGCACCCCAATCCTGTGATCAGATGTAATGGTCTGACACTGAGGCTTGTGATTCCATCAAATGCCAGTGCCAGCATTTTGCTTAAAGGATAATGGCTCTCTCCTGCAATACGCTCATGTCTCTCATAATAGACAGAAGTACTCTTAAAACCGACCAACGGGAACATTCCGCGAAGAAAAATATTCACCTCTTTGTAATTTGCAAATTCCTGCAGCACTCTTGAGGATACCAGACGGTAATCTGCATGGTTGAATACTACCTCTGCCCCCATCCAGTTCATCACCTTATAAAAACCTTCCGCAGTAAACCTTTTAAAGAAGGTATCCGTATCCCGCCTGCTTCTCACTCCGTACACGATCTCGCAGCCGTCTAAGTATGCATCTACCATGGCATCCATGGCATTGATATCGTCCTGTCCATCACAGTCGATCGATATCGTGATGTCACACACATCTTTCGCTTCCATCAGTCCTGCGAGGACTGCATTCTGGTGTCCGCGATTTCTGCTCTGGCTGATTCCCTTATAGTGGTAATCTTCTTTTGCAAGCTGTTTTATGATTTCCCATGTCTTATCTTTACTTCCATCATTTACAAATAATATTCTGCTCTCATCCGATATTTTTTCTTTTTGCACAAGGCTTTTTATTTTTTCCAAAAACATACTGCATGTGATCGGCAGTACCTGTTCCTCGTTGTAACAGGGAATCACGATATATAAGATAGGCTGCATGTCTATTTCTCTCCATTCTTGTCTCTGTCAATTGATTCTATCACTACATAATAACCATTGTCAAAAGTAGTCTGGTACCCTTCTTTCAGGTAGTCCACCGCGGACTGCTCCGGCATCACGTATACAGTGTCCGGGTTCATATCTTCTACCGTAGGTTCGATCCGGTATCGTCCAAACTGCTGCGCTGTACCAAAGTTTTTGGTATCCTCCATATTCTGCAGGTACTCCGATGGCAGCATCTTCGAATGCACTAACACGAGCGGGTAACGGAGCATGACCGTTCCAATCTCCCCATCGGTAACACTCTCTGCATATTCCAAGGCATCCTCATATCCATAATAAAAGTAATGTTTGTCCGTATCAAAGTACCAATGTCCAAAAATTGAAAAAGATACCAGATACACCGGAACCACCAGATACAATAATTTATTTGATATTTTATCACACCAGATTCTGACGCCATCCACAATAAAATAAATGATCACCAGATGCACACAATTTATTTTATTGACATTCACATAGCTGATCACGCTTGCCACGGAACATGCCGCCACAAACCACAGCAGCATAAGATCTGCTGCCTGATAGATCTTGTTCTTCCAGTTTTTTACGAACCGGATCACAGCTGCGATCACCCCTGTGATGAGAAACGGAATGGAACAATAATAATAAATGCCTGTATTTGCTGTGTTAAAAATATCGCGGTCCTGCTGGCTAGCGATCAGATAAAAGAAATCTTTCAGTTTTCCTGCCATATGATCCAACGATATCTCACCGCTCCTCATGCTGTCCATCCTTGGAATGGACAAAAGTCCAATCTGCAGTTCCGGAAGATATCCACGATTCACAAGCAGAAACAGCAAAAGCGGCACTGCAAGTACTAGAAGGATTGCAATTCCCACAAAAAGGTATGGATTCAATGTTATTTTCCGGTAATAAATTCCATATATAAAACACAGAAACAATAATACCGGCACAAAGATCCACATCACAGCATAGGCGTAGAGCACCAGTCCAAACATCAGAAATGCCCCGATATAGGATTGCTTTTTTCCTTTCCATGCTGCGATCAGAAAGCACATTCCAAACAGAACGAATGCCGGGACAAGATTAGACTCTAACCCCCACCGGCTCATCATGATATGCCACGGCGTGATTGCAAGCAGAAACATTCCAAATAATGCTGTCTTTCTGTCTCTTATTTCTCTTAACAGCCAGTAAAAAGCAATCAGAGTCACACATCCAAAAACTGCCTGTGGCAGACGTATGGAAAAGATATTGGTTCCCAATATCAGTTGAAACGGAATCGATAAATAGGAATATAACACATTCATTCCGTTTCCCCAGGAAATGAAGTACACCGGATAGGAATATCCGTGAGAATCTGTTCCATTGCTAAGCAGTGCATAAGCTTCATACCCTGCATAGGCTTCGTCTGCATTGACCCCCGCCGGATATCCTGTCAGATACAGTACCCGGAGTAATACGCCAGTCATGAATATAAGAATCCACGCTATGTAAAAATATCTGTTCTTTTTTCTCTCTACTGTCATTTCCTCTGGTCTACTCAATGCGCTCTGCCCTCTCACCATCTTTCAACATTTCACGTGTCAGGATCACGATGTATCCAATATATGCCAGTGTGTTCACAATTGACAGTGCTGGCAGGTTAATCTCAAACATAAATAAGTACTTACCGTAAATTGCAAGGCTGGCAAGATACATTCCAACCAGACATGGCAACGTCCGGATCTGCAAAAATACTACCAGGATTGCCAAAATCTCATATAGGTATCCATACCGTTCATGCATGGACGGCAAGATCAGTACACAGGTGTAAGCAAGCAGAAATGCCATGTAAATCATGTTTCTGGTTGTCATCGGCACTTTTTTCACGATCCATGTCACCATAAGCAATGCGATCACTACAACCGTAAGTGCGATTGCCGGTTTCTTCATATTAATATAAAATGCATCCATATTCGCACTCTGAAGCAGATTCCAGAATGTCGGATAATTCATTGTGATCGACTTGTAGCTTCCGGTCTGGTTCAGGTATATGGTAAATACTTCTGCAACACTCCGTCCCATAATCAGTCCCGGAATGCTTAAGATCACCATCATGACCAAGATGATTCCAAAGTACAGAACACTGAATTTCTTTTTCACAAAATATGCAAACAGGAAAAATGGTAATAAAAATACCGCCTGAAGCTTAAATGCAAATGCGACTCCATATAAAACAAAGGTTAGTTTGTATTTATCCCTGCAAAATGCCAGTAAAGATGCCACACAGAAGAATGTGTAAATTGCATCACACTGTCCCCAGTAAGAGGAATTTAAAAATACGATTGGAGACATTAACACCAGCATATATGCCATTGCACCTTTTAATACCCGGTCTTTTTCGCTGAAATCATATACAAAGTATCCCATTGCCGCTGCCAGCAGATAATCAAAGATACAGGACAGCAATTTATAAGCGCTGAGCGGCTCAATTGGAAGATAGGTAAAGATTGCGATCAAAAACTGATACAGCATATTGTAATCGCCGACCTGGCTTCCTAACGCATAGATTCCGTCGTTCTCCTTGATCACGTCATACCATGGTAGCAGACACCAGTATGCATCATTTGATATGATCTCACGGAATGAATAACGGATTATCATCGAGATCAGCGTGACACCTATCACACAGAATAAAAGAATATGCTTTTCCACCCATTCCAAAAATCTTTTTTCTATTTTAAACATCTCATCCTCCAATTTGTATCATTTTCTTATGTACTGCAAAGTAACTGTCCAGCCCCGACTAACAACTACCCACAGTTATCTTGCTCATAACGGTACGCATCTGCTCCGTATAATCAGCCAGCGTATAATGCTCATCCGCATATTCCATAGCGGCTCTGCCCTGCTGCTGCAACATCTCTTCATCCACGCACACAGCCTCTGCTATCGTCTGCTCGATACTATCCATATGATAATCCTCAAAATATCTGCAATAGTCCCCCAGTTCATCCAGACCATTCCCCTTCATGACAATTGGAATGATTCCGTGTCTTAGTGCGGTAAGCGCAGATGTCGATGGGGATTCGGAACAGGACGGCAATAACAGATAGTAACATTTTGCTGCAATCTCCTGAAATTGGCCACTCATGGTATCGACAAATCCACAGACATGTACATTCTCTGTGAGCTTGTATCCGGCTTCTTCCGCCTTCTCCGCTCCTCTTGCCCCACACAGATACAGGTTCCATTCGGGATGTTTTGCAAAAAGTTCCACCAGAATATCGTTCCCCTTGTGGATAAATCCATCTACACCGTAAACCAGAAAGTTTGTCTTCTTTTTTCTGGAAAAGTCTAACGTAAAGTCCGGATTTTTCAATGCGGATGGCCATACACGGTCTACCGGTTTTCCGGTATCTGTAAAGTAAGATGGCTCTCCAAGACAGATGATTCGGTCTGCCTTTTTCTCGTCATCCTTTTTATAGTACACACCTGTGCGTTCAAGATGGAATGTTCTCCCGGTGCGTTCTGTAAAATACCGCAGTCTTTCTGTCTCTCTCTCATAAGAGATGCGGTACGGATTCTCGGTTGTATACAATATCGCAGCTGCATCTGGATTTTTCTCCTTCGCATAGAAGAAAGTATCTCCAAATCCTAAGATATAATCATAATAATTTTCCCGGATCTCCTCTATTGCGTTCCTGTCATAACATGCACAGACATCGATTCGCAGATTCAGTTCGATGCACACCTTCAGGATCTGCATCATCTCCTGACGGTTTGTATGTCCGAAATTACGGTTCAGTTCGCGGATGGTTCGAAGATAGTCGAGGTAGCAGATCAATATCCTCTTCTGTTCTGCTGTACAATCCCGGTTCAGATCGGCAACCATCTGCTCCTGTCCGATTTTCTGCAAGTGTACTTTCTTTAGCAGGTCCTTGCATTTATTTTTTAATTCTTCCTTCATGCACCCAGTGCCTTTCTGTATTGTTCTTATACCTCATGATACTTTCAACTGTCCTGCCAGGACTTTGCTTCCATCCTCTCACTCATTTTGGGATGTCCGTGGCATCAAGTGCTTCATAGAATCCCTCTGCCACTACAGGAATTGCAAACTGCTGTGCCCTGATATAACTTGCCTCCTGCATCCGGCGGAGTTTCCCGGGATCAGCAAAAATCTCTTCAATAGCCTGTGCTAATTCTGCGGTATTATATGGATCAACAATTCTTCCCTGCTCCCCATCTTCCATAAGATCAAATGCTCCATCTGCATATTTGGACGCAATGACCGGAAGGGATGCACACATGGCCTCTAAAATCACAAGGCCATAACAGTCTTCCCTTGTTGGGAGTATGAAAACATCACTCTCACGGTAACATTGACGCAATGCTTCCCCTTCTAAGTAACCTTTCCACGTCACCCTGTCTGCAATCTTACATTCTTCTGCCTGTCTGCGCAGTTCCTGTTCTTCGGATCCTTCCCCGACAATGACCAGACGGATTTCCCGGTCGGTGTCTGCCAGTGCCGGGATCAGCAGATCAATACCTTTTCTTCCGATCAGGCTTCCCACATAGAGCAATGTCTTTCCCGGCTGATTGTTTTCTTCCTTCTTCATCAGATATTTGTCAATATCGACTGTGAGCAGACTTTTATGGCATAATTCCGGCTTTGCGCCAAAACTGACCTGGTGTTTCAGTGTCGCCGTACTGCTGCTGATAAAACCTGCTGCACGATGAATCACGTATTTTCGGAAGATTCTCTGAAGCTTTCCGATTGCCTTCTCCGAGTTGGCGGTTCCGTCACTCCACGACAGAAATGGTACTTTCTTTCTCCTGCACCAGTGTACCGCCTGAAGAATTGTTGCATTGTACTCCATGCAGATCACAATATCCGGCTTTTGCAGTTCCAATTCCTTGGTAATCCCCATGGACAGCACAATCCGCTTATCATCATATTTTCTGTGAATGGTGATCACTTTGCACTCCAGAAATGTATGACTGCCGAGTTCTTTCTCCGGCACATCCCACTGTCTGCCGATCTGGCGGTTTTCCGACGCATAGATCACATGAAAAGAATACTCAGAATCCTTATTTTGTATATACTTAAAAAATGCCACACGGTAAGGCGCCGGTGCATTTGTGATAATCACTACTTTTTTCACTTTGTTCTCCCACTCAAAATGTTTATATCTGTTATAATCTACATATGGAAGCTTCATATTTAATGTTTATAGTTGGCATAATCTACATAAAATTCTATATATACATGTACATTATACCATATGTATACCGTTTCGCAACAAATGCTTGTATTTTCCTTTTACCGTAACTATAATGAATATATGTGCGCATATGGGTACAACAGACAAATATCTGGAGGGTTTTATGAAGTTATCACTGATCATCCCATGCTACAATGAGGAAGAAGCTTTACCATACATATATGAGGAACTGGTGAAGGTTTCTGCCACTTTAAGCGATTATGAAATAGAATATCTCTTTGTGAACGATGGCTCTAAAGACCATACCTTAGACAAACTCAAAGAACTTGCGGCTCATGACGAGCGTGTAAAGTATTTTTCGTTCTCCCGCAATTTTGGCAAGGAAGCCGCCATGTATGCCGGTTTCTGTAATGCTGACGGTGATTATGTTGCCGTGATGGATGCCGATCTGCAGGATCCACCATCACTGCTTCCTAAGATGCTTGAGATTCTTGCCACCGGAGAGTACGACAGTGTGGCAACAAGACGTGTCAACCGCGAGGGAGAACCACCGATCCGTTCTTTCTTTGCAAGACAGTTTTATAAACTGATCAATAAAATTTCCGATGCTGACATTGTAGATGGTGCCAGAGATTTCCGGCTGATGAAGCGCGATATGGTAGATGCCATTATAGAATTAAATGAATATAACCGTTTTTCGAAAGGAATTTTTGGCTGGATTGGTTTCAGAACCTATTGGCTGCCTTATGAGAATGTAGAACGTGTTGCTGGAGAAACAAAATGGAGTTTCTGGAAATTGTTTAAATATGCTCTTGATGGCATTGTCAATTTTTCCCAGACACCGTTGTCGATTGCGTCTTTTGGAGGTATTTTCCTTACATTTGTCTCCTTTATTGCTATCATTTTCGTCATTGTCCGCAGACTGATCTGGGGCGATCCGGTAGACGGCTGGGCATCCCTCGTCTGCATCATTACCTTTATCGGAGGCATTCAGTTATTCTGCATGGGAATTATGGGACAGTATCTTTCCAAGACTTATCTGGAAACCAAACACCGTCCCCATTATATCGTAGCGGAATCTAATGCAGATGATCCGGTGAAGATTCATTAAGAATATAAAATTTCTCTTCCTCGACCACATTTTGGGGATTGATTCCGTATTTTTCTACAAGAAATCTTCCAAATGTGGTCTGAAGGAAATCTTCCAGATTCTTTACATTCTCCTTATCCACGAAAACGACCGTCGGCTGTGGATGCTTCTCATTCTCATAATATGCCACCCACTCTTCATTAAATACCGGAGTACTGATACATGTCGCGGAAGTAAATTGTCCCTCTGTGAACGTATTGCAGAGTGCCTCCCCTCCCAGATAAAGAATGGTGTCATGACTATCAGAATAGCTGCGGATTTCTCTTTCTTTCTCCTCATAGTTTTCTGCTTCTTCCGGATATACATAAATACCTGCCAATACTCCATCCGTCATCTGTACCCGGTGTTCCGTAATATTTGCCGGTCCGGTTCCAGTGATCCGGACAAAGTAACCTCTTGTGAAGAGTACTCCCGCAGCAAATGTGATAATGCATATTTTCTGTAATCCCTGATTCCATTTCACATTATATTTTCCACCATCCGGATAAATGCCTGTCAAACGATCCTTCTTTTCATCGATAATGTATTCAGAAAAGAGAAGCACAACCGCGATCAGATCAAGATATAAAAACGACGCATTCTCCTCGATTCCCATATTCGATCCAAACATCACGCCCAGATATACTGCAAATCCCGGAAGCATAAAAAGCCAGAATAATACCCGATCCTTTTTCTTCCCGGCAAAGTATAAGACCAGACCACTGACTGCTGCCAATAGATAGCGCACCTGCAATCCAATCGGACCACTTGGACGGATTCCTGTCACATTGCTGACAACCAGAACAGCTGTCGGAACTGCAAGCAGATAAAAAAGAATATTTTCCTTCTGCGGAAAACATTTTTTCATACAAAGATATCCGGCAGCACAGATTCCCAGAAACATAACACTGCGTTTTCCAAGCGATAACATCTGTGTTCCATAGGAATACATCCTTCCATCCTCTGCGTGTGTTCCATCACTCAAAATCCCCTGAATATTCGCAAGTAATTCCGGGACAGACAGATAGGACAGGATATATACAAGAAAGATGCCTGCACAAATTGCACAAACCCCTGCAAATACAAGCGGAACCTGCCACTTTGCATTTTTTCGGTTCAACAGCAGACAGGCTGCCACAAGATATACCGGAAATGCAAGGATAATCGTTGGATACGCCAGAACTGCCACAGAAAACAGAATCGCACTGATAACAATCTTCCACCAGCTGACAGTCCCGCCGTCATTTGCCTGCCTTATCACGTCATAAATCAATACGGATGTGAGAACAACAAAGAGCATCTCCAGCAATCCATATTCCAGATTCTGGGTTGCCCTCGGCAAAAAGGCCGCTGTCACAATTGCCGCAAGGAATGCACTCTCCTGTGCAAAATACTTTTTTAAAATACGGTACACGATATATGCGACTGCAAATTGCAGAATCACCGATAAAATACGCAAAAAGACCACAAGTCCTTCCAGACTTCCTGTTATCCGGTAGAAAACTTCTGTACCAAGCCATGCCGGCCACGAAGAAGTCATATGCAGATCCCACATTGTATCAAACATCCGGTCTCCGTTTAAAAGCCGTATTCCCATCACGACAATGTAAGATTCATCATGATCCATTCCGATATAAATTTTGCATATTGCAGTAAAGAAAGCAGCAAGCAGTAAAACTGCCTGCCACCACAAGATACCTTTATACTTTTTATTCATCCGATTCCTCATCATAACTCCATACATTTTTGGCAATGTAAATTGGACGGTTCTTCACCTCAATATGCATTTTGGCAAGATACTCTCCAATAATTCCAAGCACCGTCAATTGAATACCGCCGATCAGAAGGATCAACACGATAATCGTCGGATATCCGGGAATTTCAATTCCAAATGCCAGCTTCTGAATGATCACAACGATCATATACATGATTGCAAGGATCGAAGTTCCAATTCCAAGCTTTGTTGCCATTTTAAGCGGCTTTGTCGAGAATGAGATCACACCTTCCAGTGCGTAATTCACCAGCTTCCAGAAGGACCAGGATGTGGTTCCTGCATTCCGCTCTCTCACTTCATATGGTCTGTAATAAGTCTCAAATCCGATCCATGCAAAGATTCCCTTAGAGAAACGATGGTATTCTGTCATCTGGAGAATTGCGTCTACCACACATCTTCTCATACAGCGGAAGTCACTGGCATTCTTGTATAGTTCCACATCGCAGAGCTTATTGATCATACTGTAAAAAGCACTTTTGAACGCTGTCATGATTTTTCCCTCTTTGCGTTCTTCCTGATAAGCCGCCACTTCATCATACTCCGGATGTTCCTCCAGAAAATCCATCATCTCCCTGGCAACTTCAATCGGCTGCTGAAGATCGGTATCGATAATAACGACATAATCTCCCTTTGCGCGTTGAAGTCCTGCATACAATCCTGCCTCTTTTCCAAAATTTCTGGAAAAGTTTATGATCGTCATCTGCTCTTTCTTCTCTGCATACAGCTCTCTCAACACTTTTAATGTTCCATCTTTGCTGCCGTCATTGATAAATACAATCTCATAATCATAACCTGCTAAGATTTTTCCTGCTTCCTCGCAGAACAGTCTGACATTTCCCTCTTCGTTATAACACGGTGCAACTAATGACAGTTTCAAGCTTTCTCACCTGTACCTTTCTTCTTTGTAAATACCAGAAACTTACTGAATATATAATTGAGAACCAGAATAATAAACTGGATCACAAACTTTGCGATCAGATCATTGATATGCATGACCTCTGCCATTAACCACACTCCCCCGACTTCTATAATCATCGTGGAAAGTCTGGCTCCCACAAATTTCGTAAATTCTCCAAAACGCTGTTTCAGATTCTCTGCCTCTGAGTGAAACACGAATCTCGAATTTACAAAATATGCAAACAGGATCGCAGCCATAACCGATATGGTATTCGCAATATTCATATTGATCGGTGTTGTAAGTCTGAGTACATAATAACATACCAGATTCACTAAAGTGGTACATCCTCCGAAGAAAATGTAACGCAGTACATCATTATTCCAGCATTTCAAAATCAGTTCTTTTATTTTCTTCATCTATCGTTCCTTCTCTTATTCAAACTTCACAACAATCGTGTTGTTGATCACCCGCACACTTCCCTTTGCCGGATAGACTGCCATATTCTGATACTCCTCCGTAGCCCGGATTGCGTCTTTTTCCTCGCCTGATGTAAGTGCAAATCCAAGACCAAAACAGTAATTCCACATTGCGATATAGTGATAGTCACCCTCTAAATAGATGTCCTGGCTCACACCCATGATATCCGGATGCAGATCTTCCACACCACTCGAATATGCATGATAAGTTCCCATCATCGCCACTTTGGTCGTCTGTGGATATTCATCCAGATCCTGAATGCGGTCTAAAATATTACTGCACACTGCATACGACTTCTGATAGCTCAGATTCATGGAATTATACGCAAGATTGGCGTTAATGGTATTATAATAAACCAGATAAACCAATGCAAGAAGTCCGGCTGTTTTCCACAACTTTCCTGCTTTTTTCTCCCATTTTCCACGCTCTATATACAATAATAACAGGATATACACAAAACATACGGCCATTTCCATAAGCGTATGGTAGGTGACATCTGCCGAGACAAAATTCACTGCAAAAGCTACGACTGGAAGCAATCCTGCTGCAAGAAAAGTCACGATCACGCCCGGAATATCTTTGTATACTCTGTTTTTTATCACCAGAAATACCGTTGTTGCTGCCACAAACAAAATGACGATCAGATTGGCATACGCATAATGATTCGCCTCCTGAATGCCGGTCTTTAAGTACCACAGATCCGCCAGACAGCTTAAAGTCTTATGAAGTGCCTGTTTATACTGCCCAAGTGTCAGGATACCCATACTTCCGATTCCCTGATAACTGGTCAGCGTAATCCCATAGTAGGCATTGATAATGGAATCTACCACTTTATAGAAAATTGCACCGCCAAGTACCAGAATCAGATATTTCCAGTCATCCAGAAACATCTGTTTAAAACTTTTTCCTTCAAACATCATATCCATGATCACGATCATCATAATGACAACCAGTGTCACACTGATATACGCCTGATAAGTTCCCATACTTAGACCGATGCACACGATACCTGCCCAGATACCATGCTTTATTTTATAAGTCAGATACACTCCAAGTACAGATAACAGAAATGCTGCCATGTACCCATCTGCGGTAAACATGTATGCAAAGGTAGAGGTTGTGGTCGGAAACGACACGATCAGTCCCGCCACCAAAATGCATGACAGACGGCTTTTTACCTGGAACATATCGATCAGCAATACCACTACAATACTGATATAAAATAATGACAGTGCTCCATTCACCCATGGCATGTCATACTCCGACGACAATCCACTGAAAAATCCTAAAAAACATCTTCCCGAATAAAAGGTTGCCCCGGTTCCTTTGAAGTTAAACATACTGTCCCAGGTCGGCAGAAAGTTAAAGAAACGGTATGCATGCGCAAGCAGTCCCAATATCCAGGTTGCAAGGAATCCTGTGATCCATTCACGCTGCACTGTTATCGTCCTGTTTCCAATCTGTATTTCTTTCATGTATCATTCTATCCTTTCTTATCCTCTGAAATCGACGTGCTGTCTCCAGCCGTTTTTCTCTGGAAGCCATACGCTACCAGTAACACCCGTCTTCCACCACATTGGCTCCCTTAGGCTTCTCTTTGTCCGTAAGCCTTACCCATGCATCGGAATAGTATTTCTGTAAGAACTGATGGTTTTTATCTTCATCCCATCTTTTCCCGTGGATACCAAACAAAATCTGTGTAATACCACCCAGATGTACCGCCTGCTTTCCTGCTGCTTTCATTTTCGCTGCCAGTGGAAAGCCATAGGCGCCACAACCTAAAATCGCAAGGTCAAAATCCACTGCCATCGCTTTCCGGTACATATCCTCCAATGCTTCAAACCAGGTCGCATAGCGTTCATCTACTTCCCCTGCGTTAGTCTGCACGGCTTTCTGTACGATCAGTTCAAACTCCGGCAGAATATTCGTTCCCGGAAAAATCTTTTCTCTTCTCGCATACTGACTTCTGATAATCTCTGCCTGCGGATGGATCACCAGTACCTTTTTCCCTTTCAACGCCTCTGTCCACGGATGCTCCGGACAGCGGAACGGATCGATATAATGCAGATAGGTCAGATGCATTTCTCTGGTAAAAAAATGTTTCAGATAATAATCTTCAAAAGGCTGAAACCATGCTGCCAGATAATCCGTGCTTTTACATCCATTTATCATCTCTTCAAAAAACTGATCCATCAATGATATGTCATTCGGGAAAAATCCAGCACAGTCACAGAGCTGCTTTACATCTTTTGGCAATATTCTCCTGTCGTCAAATTCATAGGCACGCATATTCGCAAGTTCCACTGCTCCAAGCCTGCCTGCCATAAACGGTCTTCCACTTAAAATATCCTGCGCCATCTCCTGCTGCACCTGTTCAATGCTTTCAATCTCACGGCCAGCAAACTTATAATGCATTTTTTCCATAAGTGGAATTGCATCTATCTTATTCTGCCAATATAAACGTCTTTTTCCCTGTGCAAGATAATACAGATACGTAATCGGTCTTTTCATTTATTTCTTCTCTCCTAATGCCTGTTCCAACGCCAACTTTAAGTAATGCCCCTGCTGAAGCTGATTTGAGACAAGCAACGCATTTTTTTTCAGTTGTTCATAGTCCGCCTGCTTTATTTTGCCCGGGAGTTCACTTAAGCGTTCTATCACAATCCCACACTCATGCTCCTTTATAAAAGCAGCCATTCCGGAATGTTTCCACACAATTGCAGGGATTCCTGATGCAAGATACAATCCACATTTGTGGGAATTGTTGTATTTTAAGTACTCACCAAGACCACCTTCTATCTCGTCTTTTCCGGTTCCATCCCACACAAGTCCGTAATCCATCGTACAGACAGCTGCCGGTACCTCTGCGGCTTTCAACACTCCGTGGTATTCACACACCGACGGCAATTCCTCTTTTTTCTTATCTTCAAGTTTTCCCCAGAGATGCATCTCTAATCCCATGTCCTTGGAAAATGGAATACTCTTTAAAAACTCTGATTTATTCAGGTTTCCAGCAAATGCAATTTTAGCCGGCTGCATGCCTGTATCCTGCTGCACGGCACACTTTTTCTGTTCCTGTGCTGTTTTTAACTGCTTCTGTTCCTGCTCTGTCATGAGATAATCCCAGATTCCTACCGGAATGAGTCTGGATGTCACACCATTCTTCTCCAGAAGCTCTCTCGTATTTGTATTTGGCATTAGCACAACATCCGCCATTCCGATGACCTGTGCTTCACCACGCATTTTTTCCTGAACGATCGGGTCATCCGCATTTCCGTACCGGAAAGCATTCAGATCATTGATAAAACAGATGATCTGATATTTTTTTACCTTCTTGATCGCTTTGACCAGTTTGATCTTCACATGATTTTCCGGGATTGCAAAAAATATCGAATCTTTTTTTCCCGCCCGGAACAATAAAAAACATGCAAGATACGGTAAATCCAATATTTTCATATATTTCGAACAGCTCTTTGGCATGCTCCAGATTGTTTTAGATTCTTTTTGTGCCAGCACTGCAAACACATCCTGCATTGCTTTTCCGGCCGCATCACATGTTTCTCCGGCACGCTGGCTCAGTGCATAAATACTCATACTGTCACCTATCTTTCCACATAAAGTAATAATCTCTCTTTTATCTTATGGAACAATGTCATGCCTGACGCAAGCCATCTTCCAAGTATATCCGCAAGTTTCTTTGCAATTTTGCTTTCCAATGTTCCAAAAACTTTCTGTCTCACCAGATCGATCACAATACACCCGGTCACCACACATGGTGCAAACACACAGATGAGCGGAAATAACAGCGGCGAAAATGCATAGTTCTCCAGTGGCAGAACCAGATAAACAAGCCGCTGAAAACCAAAGGAAAAGACATACACCGCCAGAACCCCGCTTGCGATCCGGTTGATAAACGAACTTTCAAAAGACATATTCCGAAATGCGGTAAATAATAAAATTGCAGAAACAATCGTAAAAATGGAACAGTCACGATAGAAAAAACTATAATGTCCTGTCACGCTATATAACGCCATTTCCAGTAAAAATGTCAGCAAAATATTTCCCAGTAACAGCATGCATAATCTTCCTGTCCGATACACATGTTTATCATACAACCGGATATATCTTCCGATCATATAGATAACTGTCATCTGTACGACATTTTTTCCTTCTGATCCCATTATATCAAAATGCAAAAAGGTTGGCACAATACTGAATAAAAACAGACAGAACCATAAAATATTCCGCAACTGCACCTGACTCAACCGTTCTGCTGCTTTATTCAGATATCCGGACAATATGGCAATGATAAAATATGCTGTCAGATACCAATACTGATTGGATAATATTGGGAAAATGGTTGAAAGAAGATCCAGTTTTCCAACAGGAACCCCCAGCGCTATGCGTATGATCAGGTGTAATACAGTATAAAAAATGACCATGAGATCCAGTCTGATCAGTTTTTCCAGCTGAAATCTCACTCCGAAATATCCAGAGATCAGCATAAAACAAGTCACGCCCAAATTGGTAAAGCAATTGGCAAATATGAGCAGATAACGGTTCATCTGTGAAAGTTCATTGCCGCCATATGCAATTGTATGCATGAATATGATTCCAAAAATACATAAAACCCTCAATAGTTCAATGCTTGAATTTCTTGTTTTTGCTGCCATACTGCCTCCGTGCTATTTTCTCTTTATTTTTCTTATTGCCTTCTGGAAAGCCTTTCGAATCAACTGCTTCATCTCATCATCCAGCACTCCCTGAAACATCATTCCCTGCAAAATCAATGTTCCGGCTTTTCTTGTATCCCTGATCATAAGAGGCATGACAATATGAATCACAATGTAGGTTGTAAGTGTTGCGACCGCTGCTCCCAGGATTCCAAAATGTGGGATAAGCAATGCATTTAAAATCACATCCGTTGCAAGACCTGCCAGTGCAAAATAATTGACATATTTATTCTTATTCTCAGTAGCAAGATACACCTGAGTCAGGCTTCCGATAGAAGAAATACCGGAATACCACACAACGATCACCAGTGCACCTCTTGCACCCAGATATTCTGTTCCATACAGGAAATATATCACCCAGTAGGAAAAGATACTGATTGCCAGAGACCATGCAACATTTAAGAGCCAGATTCCCGCATAGGACTGTTTTAAACGTTTATAAAACATTCCTTTATCCTGCTCCGCATTCTTATACAGGATCGGACTGACAGACTGGATAAATGCTGACGGTATCATTCCCCACAATCCGGCGATCGCCAGTGCTGCAGAATATAATCCGACAGATGTATTGTCTAACATCTGTTTTAACATAATCTGATCGATCTTCGAATAAAGGATTGCAATCAGTCCCGATATCATATAATGGTAGGACTGCCGCATTATTTTTTTGCCAAGTCTAAGTGACACCTTCGGTCGGAAACCATTTTTCCGCACATAAAATATCATCAGCACAAACGATAGCAGCAGGGTATCCACGGATGTTGCAAATGCAAACCATAAAATATCTGCATTATTTGCAAGAAGATAGATACGGTATAGTGACATTCCCAGATAGGATATCACACCTGCAATACTGGTGTATTTTCCTAGAAGTTTTCCCTGAAACCAATACATAAAAGTATCAAATGCACTTGCCAGGATCGCAATTGATTCGAGGACTGCAATCTGTACGATCAGCGGATCATCACCATCCGTGATCGAGACAAGTGCGATCACAGAGATCGTTGACAACACTGCTGTGATAAATCTCATAAGAATGCCTGTCCAGATGACTTTATTGTCATCTTCCTGTCCCATTGACACTTCCTTGATCACAATGACGCTGAGTCCAAGTGATGTAATGGACGAGAAGAAAGATACATATGCTGCCACATAATTGATGGAGCCAAAATTATCCGGTCCAAGGTATCTTGCTGTTGCCAGGGATACGAAGAAAGACAGAATCATATTCACAATTCTTCCACCAAGCAGCCAGCTCATATTGTTGATTACTTTTTTCCTGCTATTATCCATGCCCATTTCCTGCCAGTTTTCTTTGTTATGACTTGTCTGATGTATTTTTTACATCCTGCTCAATTCTTGACTCGATCTTGATCCAGCTCTCCGGATAAAAATCGCCTCTCCAGAAAGATACGATCGGTGCAGTCACTACTTTCTGCGGATTGGCATTCAGATATGCAGCCCACCAGCTGAAAGAACTGTTTGCAGTAATATCATGTTTACATTCTACCATGCAGAAAAACTCGTCAATATAAGACATATCTTCCTGTCCTGAGATAAAATAGTAATTATCTTTCTCTCCAAAATTTTCCTTCACCCATGCAATATCATCGGAAAAAAAGCAGTAGTTTACTTTTCCAACTTTTTCTTCCATAATCTTCATGGCATCTTCAAAGTATTCCATTCGCAGGTTCGTATCTGCCAGCAGATAATCCCCCCGGCGGATATGCACTGCAACGGTCTCTCCAAGAGAATGGATCAGTTCTATGCTTTTTTTTGCAGTCTCACTCAGTTTCTTTGGACGGAATAATCTGCGCAGATCATCGGCATACTCGTTAAAGTACTTATCACTCTGCCAGTAACCGCTTAACATGACATCCCCATTCTGTTCAAACACTTCCGGATGATAGACAAAGTTTCCATTCTCTTTAAATATCTTTGTCTTTGCCCCGATTGCCTTTCTGCGTCTGATCTTATTAAAAACCGCACGGTTTAAAAAATCTCTTTTATATTTATAAGTAATACGTTCCACATATTCGATGGTCAGTTCATCAATTCCCAGTTCTCTTGACATCCCATTGTCTGCCATATAAGTGTTGATATACAGATCAGCTCCCTTTTTCTTTGCCAGTGCATATCCACATGCATACGCAAATAACTGGTTTCCAAATCCTCCGGTCAATTCTGCTATTACTTTCATAAATTTCCTCTTTTCTGATTCTTTTCATACAGCATCACGTATTTACCCACTTGATGTCCACAGTCGTATAACTGCTCTGCGACAAGTCTCTGTGCTCTGGACGGTCTGATTTTTCCCTCGTCATATTCTCTCACATATGCATCCAGTTTCTCCGCCAGTTTTTCAGGAGTTGATGTAAAATAATCCACATTTTCCAATCCTTTTCCCTGAAATTCGGTAAGGCCAGGGGCTTCCGCCAAAAGAACGTTCATCCCTGTAAAAATAGCCTCCAGCGTTGCAATGCTGAGTCCCTCATAAATGGAAGTCATCAGAAATACATCTGCTTCCTGTAAAAACGGCATCGGATCTGTACTTCCCACAAAGGTGATCTGTTCCTGTATTCCAAGTTTCTCTGCCAGCTGTTCTTCACGCTCAGTCTCTCCCTTTGCATAGCCCACATGCCGGTATAAGATCCTGTCTTTTTCCTTCATCAGTGCAATTGCCCGCAGTAACAGTTCGTGATTCTTGACATGCCCACAATTGCCGACTGTAACAAGCACAAGCTTGTCTGTTGTCTGATGCTCCTGTTTGATCTGCTTTTTCTCCTGCTCCGACAGAAAGGAAAACTTCTGGTTATTACACCAGTTATAGATCGTTGTTTCGCAGACATTGCCAAAAACCTGTTTCTCATTCTCTGCCACACCATCACTGATCGCCACAAAGCTGACCCGAAGCGGCTTTCTCATGATCCACCGCGTTGCTGCCTTTATTTTTCTCTGAATTCCTGTATGCGCAAAGGTGCTGTGCACAGTTCGTACAATGTGTCTGCTTCCCGTTATTTTCGCAATAAGTGCATATTCAAACGCCAATGACTCCCTGTGAATATGTACAATATCATAGGAATGTTTTCTCATATATTTCCAAAAAGAAATCAGATGCTTCACTTTGGACATTTTTCCGTTTCCCTCTGTCGGAACCCAGACAGTCTCATAACCAGCCTGTTCTAATTGTCCTGCAAATGGTCCTTTGATCTTCCCTGTTGCCATAATACTGCAATTGCAAACATCTTTCCAATAAGGATATGCATTGTAGATCATCATCTCTGCCCCGGACGGGTGCAGCTCATGCAAAATGTGCAGTACACTCATTTTTTCACTCATTCATTTCGATTCCTTTTTTTAATACTCTATGCGTAACCGTTTAGTATCCTCACGGTTACTTCCTTCTATTCTATACTTCTTATTTCATATCTTTCTGTTTAGCCTCAATCGTTTTTAACATGATCTCAGCCGTAGACTTCCATGTAAAATCCTGCATAATTCTCCGGTGCGCATTTTGTACGATTTCTTCTCTATATTCCGGTGTATTACAAAGTTTTTCCACATACTCCGATATCTGCATGGAATTATCACAGAGAAAACCATCCTGCCCACTTGTGAGAATGTACTCCGGTCCCGGCGCTCTTCTTGCAACTACCGGGCATCCATAATACATGGCCTCCAATATTGCCATTCCAAAGATTTCCACACGATTCAGATTTACCATAACATCTGACATACGATAGAATTTCCAGACCTGACTGTTCTCAATACTCTCGATACGGTAAACTTTGTCCCGCAATCCGAGATCATCCATCTTTTTCTCAAATTCCGGCTGCAATTCTCCCTTTCCAATCGAGATCAGACGGTACGAATCATCTTTTTTACTGAGTTCTGCAAAGATATCCAGCATCTCAAGCGGATGTTTTTCATCGATCAGCCTTGCCAGAAACAGGATCACTTTCTGATTTTCCTTAAAACCAATCTCCTTCCGCAATTTTCCGACATCCTCTTTTTCGTAATCTTCATGAACTGCAGCCAGATCCAGACAACACGGTGCTACGATCACATCTTTGATCTGCTCTGATTCCATCTGCTTTTTTACATTTGGCGTCTTCGCCATCACCGTCATCTTGCGGTAATAACGGATATTTGGAATCAGAATGTCAAGTAACATTTTTTTCAAAGAACTCGTATTATGGCTTCCAAGTGCTCCGATATATGGAAGACATACCACATGATTTTTCTGACATACTTTTCTGACCTGTTTAAAGTTCATCTGATTATCGGAAAAAACGATCACACCATCTACATCCGATGTAATAAAGTCACAGGAATGCAGTGAATGAAACCCGAATGATTTTGAGTGAAGATAATGCATATGAAGATTCTCTGCAAACTCTACGGTCTCATCTGTATCACCTTTGATAAAACTGTACATGTCCACACAATGTCCTATATCTGCCAGGGCTCTTCCAAGCCCCATATCCTGTGTATTGTAAAACTTTCTATGACTCTGATCTGTCATCCCCAGCGCGATTATCTGTATTTTCATATTACTTATTCCCTATAATTTTATGATATATATCCTCAAGGATCCGATAGTTATCTTCCGGTCTTAGACGCTTTTCATAGAATGCCTTCGCATTCTGTTTCATTTTACCAATATCCATCTGGTTATAAGTTCGAATTTTGTCTGCAAGATCATCCGGAGAATCATAGACAAATTTGATGCCCGTCTTATTATCCTCCACCATTTTTGCGAGATTCCCGACATTTCCTGCAATCACGGGAACTGCATTGGAATATGCCTCGGCAATTGTCATAGCGAATGCTTCGTAACACTGGGATGCCATGATCACCGCTCTCGCACCACGGTACTTTTCCTGTACCTGTGTCTTATTCAGATATCCGGCAAACTCAATATTTTGAATATGATGTTCCCTGATATAAGTCTTCATCTCATCCATCATCGGTCCGTCACCCGCAACGATCAGCCTCTGATCCGGCAGTTTTTCAAATGCCTTGACAACCACATCGATTCCCTTTAATGCCTCCACTCTTCCCACAAACAGGAAGTAATCCAGTTCCGTATGAGGTTCTTCCGGTGCTGTTTCCTGGAATGTAAAATTTGGTTTGATATAGACTTTGTCCATATCAATTATTTTTTTTGCTCCCTTGTTCAGTTTGCTGAGTTTTTCTTTGTTAAACTCTGTCAGGCAGATAAAATTGACTTTGCGATATGTTCCAAGCATCCTGTGAATCTTAAGAATCGCTGCACTCACGAACGTCTGGGCTTTGCTGTTTCGATAACATCCATATTTTAAAGAACACTGCAATCCTTTTTCCGAACATTCCTCGCAGATTCTGTCCCCACGAAAATAAGATCCCGCCGGGCAAAGCATCCTGAAATTGTGCAGTGTCTGCACGACTGGCACTTTACAGTCAAATGCGGCATAAAAAACAGACGGACTTACCATCATCAGTGTATTGTGTACATGGACTACATCAATATGGTTCTCACGAATGATCTTCTTCACTTCCCGATAGGTTTTGAACGAATACACCGCACTGAATGGTATTAATATTTTCTGCACAGAATTCATCTCATTGATCTCTGTGTTATTCCTGCTATAGGTGATCACTTCATTCCCATACATTTCCAACAGTTTTTTTTCGTTGGCAACTACCACATCTTCGCCACCCGGAATCTGGTATGCGTTGTGAACCTGCAATATTCTTAACTTTTGTTTTTCCATCTCAACGCTCCCTCACTGTATAATTTTTGTACACCAGATTTGCTGTAAACAAGATAAATGGATTCAAAATCGGATTCATCGGGGACTGCTCTAAAACAGCATACACTGCAAATATGGTAAAAAAGATAATCTCACGATAATAGCCATTGCTGTACATCTTCCACTGACTCCTGCTTGCCCAGTAAACAAACAAAATGGCAAATAATGCGCCACAACTGATAAATAAGTACATATACAGATTATCAATCGTCGTATAATTCATGTCCCAGAAAATGTTGACTGTTTTCGGGAATAATGTCATCCCATATGCCTTATAGTAGTTATTGGTAATCTCGATACGACCGCTCAGCATACGGTTGATACGAAACATAAATGTATTGTTGATCTTATAGATCACCATCCAGATCCAGCTGATGATAAATACTCCCGCTGTTGTCATAGTGAGCAACTGATAATATTTTTTATTTTTGCTCAGTTTGTCCAAAATAATGAGTGCCCACATTGCAAAGAACACGATCAGTCCTGTACGGCAGAACGTAACCTCGAACGCAAGCAGACAGACTGCTGCGCTCACTGCAAAATACCAGAAATTCAGCTTTTCATACTGGATGTAAAGAACAATTGCAATGGTCACAAAAATCATATAATATGCCGCATTAGACTTGATATATCCAAATGCATAAACGGAATATATGGAAAAATCCGTTGCAACTGCCGTATTTGCCTGAAGATCCAGCACTCCGCAGAATGCAAGCATTATCATGAGCAGTGTTCCGATCACCCGGATCCACACAGTGGACTTCATCAATGTATCAAACCGGATATTCTTCATTCCCCACAAAGACATGGTGATAAATAAGACATTCTTTTCTCCGACCCGGAGCCAGCATACCGCACTGACCGCCAACAGCAGATAAAGGATCAGAAATTCCCGCATCGTATACTTTGTTGTAAGAACTTTTACTGCCAGACAGACCACTGCCATAACAAATGCAATCTTAAAAAAGGTTTCATAACTGACATATCCGAATGTTTTGATAATGACCATAATTGCATAATACATACAAAAGCTGATGTTTCCGATCATTTCAAACTGTTCTGTATTCTGTTTTATATCAATCAATTTCTTCTGGATAATATTCATTCTTTTCCCATTACTCCAAACTATATATCAAATAACATCCAGTGCTTCCTTTCAGTGTATATCCAAAGGACTCCATCTCGTCCGAAATCTGTCTTACATCTGAGTTAAACACAATAAAATCACATCCATAGCCTTTTGCTCCATCATGAAGAGCCTGATAATCTATTTGTTCTGCATTCATCAGATTATATAATTCCATCTGCTGTTCTGACGGATTATTCATATATCCCCAGATATTGCGTCCATAACATAATGCAATATTCGCCGTATACTGTCTGATATAACAAAGCAGTTCATTGGGGACGATCACTGTACTGTAACCTCCCTCTGTAATCCTCTGTATCTCGTCCGACACATCAATTGCGACCTGAGGTATCTCATAATCATTCTCCGGCACACAATACGTATCTCCATTGAAGAAAAATGTCCCCGTTTTTGCGATCACAATGCAAAGTACTCCTACTGCAATCAGTCTTAATAGATTCATCTTTACTTTTGCAGCAAGATCTGTCAGCGTAATGCCAAGTGTGATAACTGTCGGAATGACCCAGAAAAGCCTCCAGTAAACTCCGCTCATAAATTTTTCTCCCACCACCTTGTATACAAGTGGGTTAAACAAAATCACAATCGCAACTGCACTGAATGTAAACAGTCTTTTTCTCCTGTCATTCCCTTTAACCAGACAGAAGACAAGTGCTACAAGAAAACACGCCCAGACAAACCAGCCGTTTCCAATGTAATCTTTAAAATCATCTAAAATATGAAACCAGGTTTCTTTCATTTTTTACCTCAGAAATATACTTTTAACAATTGCCAGAAAAACAAATAGCACAGAAGACATATCACACTCGGTATCGCTGTGCACCATATTTTAACTGTCTTTTTTACACCTCCGCGGTGGAACAGGTTCACAATTCCTCCGACTCCGATAACCACCGGAAGTGCAGTAATGCCAATACCGGATGCCAGTGCCCCGGCAAGACCGGTAAGCGCTGTCACTGCGTACCATATTTTCTTCTCATTCTTTTCCAGCAATTCACATATCAGATAAAACATCATCGGTATAAACAAACTTGCAACCAGCGCTTTTCCCTGCCAGATACGAAGCAGCATAAGGGCTGAGATCGTGTGCGTGGAACTATATCCGTACATCTGCAGTGCACTGATGAATATTAAGAATATACTCGTTTTTTCCCTGTTATTTTCAAAAAAGAAAAGACCGATCATCGCATAGACAATGTAACACATCGGAATGAGAAATACCGGAAGATATCTGTGAGAGAGTATTGCAGGAGGAATATCACTGATCTTACTGATATACGCCACAAACATGGTCCACGGAGAAACCATATCCTTGCGCACTTCTCCCATATCCCAGAAAGAAAGTGCTCCGGTAACCGGGTTCAGCGTATACATGACATTCCGCTCAACTGCCATCACTTCTTCCACAACAAATCTGGAATCATCATCATCAATATGCTGATACGCACTGACAAAATAGGTCTGAATTCCAATCAGAAACACCGCTCCCAACACAAACAGGATGGTTGTCCAACTCATCTTCTCCTGCTTTGCCCACACCGTTTTCTTCCTTTTCCGTCGAAAAAAGAGTACCACTACTGCTATCACACACGCAATCACAAGAACTGCAGAATAGGCACACTGAAATGGATGAAAATGTTGTCTCCTTAAAACCATTGGAACAGCAATCATCTGTGTCAAAGCCATCATCGTGAGAAACCCTGTCAGCCATGAAAAAGCAATATATTTTATTTTATGGTCAATTTGTACCAGACCAGCCCATATTGTTCCGATCAAAAGTGGAACAATTACCATGAGCAAAACCAGAATCAACAGATTCCTAATTTCCATATATAATAACTCCGTCTATTTTGATTTCACTATTTGCCATTGTATTCTCAATCTCATAGAGATCCGTTCCTGTCACTTCACGTCTTTTACATCCGATAAGAATCTGATCACAGACCGGAATAATTCCATATGCATCGGAAGAAAACATAAGATCCGGTGTATTCACGATCACACGGTCGTATTTTTCTTCCATTTCCCTGATAAATGTTTTCAATACTTTTGAAGACATGAGTTCCCTGTTTTCTTCCACAGAAACTTTACGGCTGATCACGGTTACTTCGTCTTCAAATTTTTCTGATTTTATCTTATCAGCAGAAGCCTTACCATACAGATACTCACTGAATCCTGCGTCCGCATCTTCCGCATCTGCTGCAAGATTAAGCAATAATGTGTTGTACTCCATTGATGCATAAGCTTTTGCAAGATCATATGCCCCATCTGCATTTTTTGCATGATATGGAAGATATGCAATACTTTTATGCGCAGCATTTTCTTTTTCCAGGAATAAAAATGCTTTCTTAAATTCTTCTGCTCTGTCTTTTTTATGCACGAATGCTACCACAGGTGCTTTTAATTTCTGCTCAATCTCTTTTGCAGTTTTTGCCACAGTTCCTATGAGATAAACAACAGAAACCACAAGTATTCCTAATAACAATCCTAAAAAGATGCCTGCCAGACCACCTTTTACCGTCGCAGAGACAAGATCCTTTGTGGTTGTTGCCGTCTCCGCAGATGCCTGCGTATAAGATGTCACATACGGTTCACTCAAAATACTGACTGCATCTTTTCCTGCATACTCATCATAGAGCTTTTTCTGACTGTCCAACAACTCCTGCATCAGCTGTTCTGCATCGGCTTTTGTTTCGACTTTGACATCTCCATAGGTCTCCGGATACGGAATATAAAGATTCAATATGCTTGTAACAACCGAATTACTGTATCCAAACATTTTCAAATATTCCTGATAGGTCATATTATGTCCGGTTTCACGAAGGAATGTCTCATATGCTCCGTTACTCAGCGCCATCTGCTGCAGATCATACATGCGTTCCGTTATGCTGGAGTCATTATACTGGCTGATATAAAATGCACCATTTACCTGCTGAAGTTCTTCATAATAGACAACACTCGGCTTTGTATTCTTATAACCATAAGCACCTGCCGCAAGTCCTACAACCAATGCGCAGATCAGAAGAATGACCCAGTGTTTTAAATTGTATTTTGCTATTTCCAGCAGGCTGTATTCTTCCTCATAATTTTTATTTTCCATTCTTTACTATCCTCTCCTGTTGTTATTTCCTATATTATTTTCCAGTATGTTTAAAAACTGCACCGACTGTCTTAAGCAGGATTTTCACATCCAGCCCCAGAGACCAGTTATCAATATATTCCAGATCCAGTTTTACAACATCTTCAAAATCTTCGATATCATTTCGTCCACTCACCTGCCATAAACCGGTAATTCCAGGCTTTGCACTCAGTCTTCTCTTGTGATAAGACTTGTAATGAACAAATTCATCCAATGTAGGTGGTCTTGTTCCCACCAGGCTCATATCGCCCTTTAACACATTAAAAAACTGTGGGAACTCGTCAATGCTTGTCTTCCGGATAAACCTTCCGACTTTTGTCACTCTCGGATCATTTTCCATCTTGAACATCAGCCCATCCATCTCATTCTGCTTCATGAGCTCTGCTTTCCGTTCCTCTGCATCTACATACATGGAACGGAACTTATACATATAAAAATATCTTCCATTTTTTCCTACCCGCTTTTGCTTAAAGATCAGCGGACCAGGAGATTCGATCAGAAGAGGCGGTGCAATGATAATTCCAATGAGAATCGTAAATATAATTCCAACAAGGCTTCCCACAATATCCATCAACCGCTTCAATAAAAGTTTCCGATAATCATAGTAATTATTGTAGAAAGAAATCACCGGAATATCTCCCATAGAATCCAGTGCCACATTGAAATCTTTAAACTGATTTAATATTTCTACCGTAAGATGCACTCTCGCTCCCATATTCTCAAATTCCATAACGACATTATATAAGGATTCTCCCGTGTCATACGGAACACTGATGAACACCTCATCCACGATCTGCTTTCTGGCATACTCCAACATGTCATCATATCCTGCAACTACCGGTATTCCGCAGATCTCTTTTCCGATCATATAATCATCAATAATGATCACACCTGTTACACGTTTCGTCCATTCCCGCTCTTTTGCTACCGATTTTAAAATGTCTTCTGCCCGGTCTACCGTTGTGAGCAAGAGCATCTGACTGACCGATGATTTATTCTTGTAGATCTGCAACAGATACTTTTTCAGCAGCAGATGGCAGATATACATGACCACTGCATTGATCACTACTGTGGTAAACGAAATTCCACGGGACATCGGCGAATTTTCATGGCGTGCAAACTCTATCATGGAAATGATCGCCGCCATCAGAATATTCATTTTCAGAACAGCCTTCAGTTCCTCCAGCTTGCCGCGCTGCATATATTTCTCATTGTAATCAAAAAATATGGCAATGATTGCATACGCTACAACAATGATCTCCACATCCCCGGATAACTCCGCTAACATACGCTGGAACGATACCCCTCGATACAACTGATACCAGAAAAATCCCGCCAAAAAGTAGCTGACTGTCATGCAAATTGTATCTAATGCCAGTAATATTAAATTCTGAATTTTATCTTTTTGCTGATACATCTGTATGATTTCCTTTCATGCTAAATTGTGATCAGTCAAATGCCAGTGCAAAAGCAGCCCCATTCCGATCAAAATTACAGCTGTAATATCTGTCGTGCCGGATCATTTCCCCATACTTCTCCTGAAATTCCGGTTCATCCACCTGTATTGTCTCAGGCGCATACTGGTCGTTTTTCACATAAATATTGGCATACGGAGTGAAAACAACCGTTTTTCCCTCTTTCATCACTTTCAAACAGCACTCCAACGCAGCCTGTGTCACAGATAATGCTTCATTAAATTCACCCATATCCAATAATTCCTTTGTCCCGATAAGCATTCCGTGGAGTGCTACTGCACTGACACACTGCTGGGTAATCGCTCTGCAGAAATATCCAACATATTCTTTCTCATTTCCAACAAACAGCCCGCCTGCTGTTCCATGCAGTCCAAGTGCCATTCCGGCTGAAATAATATGTTCACTTGTGCTTAACAGTTTCGGGCCGACAATTCCAACTTCTCTTCTTTCTGCATTTGATACGAGAAGCCGAAGCCAGTCTGCCTTTTCGCATCCTTCCAGGTTTGGAAGAAAGATGCAATACTTTCCGGCTGCTGTTCTTACAGCAGCATTCACATTCTCTGTATTGTACGCTTCCCCGCATTCTATCACTTCAAGATTGTGATATTTTGTCTTTTTCAGATTTTCCTCAACTGCTGCCCGGGTGGTTGTGATCACGGACACCAACGGCTCTTCGTCAAGAGGATAATATACTTCGTACATACCGTAATATTTTGCCATCTCGACTCTGGCATGCTCCTCACCGGAAGCCTTAAGATCCAGCCCAATCGCTCTTTTTCCTGCTTCATAGCAATATAATTTGCTCTCCGGATTCATTGCTGTGGAATTCGGATGGCAGCGCCAATGATACAATACCTGAGGAATGTGTACTACCTGTGTGCACTTTGCAATACAACGCAAAATAAAATCATAATCCTGTGATCCGTCACAGCTACTGTCAAAATGTCCTGCCTGTTCAACTACACTCGTCTTTGCAACAAAAAAATGGCAGATATAATTGCAGCTCTTCAAATAATCGGGATTATAATCCGGTTTAAAATGTGGATCAAAATACTCTTTCAAATCCAGAGATACTTTGTCTTCATCCGTATAAATGACATCTGCTTTTTTCTCATTGATCACTTTTACCACTTCATAAAGTGCATTGATCTCAAGAATATCATCGTGATCCAGCAGACCGATATAGTCTCCGGCTACCAGCTCTAATGCTGCATTGGTATTCCCTGAGATACCATAATTATCATCAAGAAGTTTGTACTTTACACGAGCATCTTTTGAGGCATACTCCTCTAATATCCCGCTGATACTGTCATTCAGGCTTCCATCTGCAATGCATAATTCCCAGTTTTCATAGGACTGTTTCTGCACTGACTCGATCATTTCCCTCAAAAACTTTTCCGGTGTCCGGTAAGCCGGCACGATAATGCTGATCTTTGGCTGTATTTCAAACACAGTCTCTTTCTGTTTCTGAAATTCTCCGGCATCCGGCACCTGATACGTTCTCCAGATTGCATATGGAACATCTTTTTTATTCAGGCGCTGTCTGCGAATGTTTCTTAATGCACGGAATCCCTCAGTCTTAAGATAGTACCAGTCATCTTTGTCCCGCATCGGATCTTTATAGGCTTTCATCGCTTCCTCATTCGGATATCTTCTCCGGTATTCTCTGTAGCTACGCTCCAGATCCGCTGTCGTGATCTCATGAACCGTTTCAAACCCATCTATTGAAAATGTAATCTTATACCCTGTATGTTCTGTCGTCATCCAGACATAGTTAAATCCCCATTCCGCCTCTTTTGCATTGGTTATTTTCAATGCCTGTGCCACATCCATGCGCACATTCCGGTTCAATGGAGCCTGTATTAATCCACCATGTTCATCCGTCAGTTTTATATTAACAGGAAGATATTCATTGTCTTTTGTGTGTGCAAATGCCCATCCACAACAGACTGCACTTCCCTGATTATATTCGATTCTGTCTATATGATATTGTATTTTCTTTATCATACTCTCTTTAACATCCTTACTTGAATTTTTTCTTGCGCCCATACTGCGTTTCCATTCTTCAAGTTCCCTTAATTCTACTACGTTTGTATTTACTTTCTGGTACATATCCCGGATTGGATAAATTCCACCCCGCACATATTCCTGAAAATTCTTTTCCATCTGCTCATACGCTGTTATCTCTTCTCCGGTAAGTTCCGCCAGTTCGAATAAATGTCCAAGTTCAAGAGCCTGACATCTTTTGATCTGATGATGTGCAAGAAATAATGCCCGGTATAGCACAAAATTCTTAGGGATTGGAAAAGAAAAGGTCCACTCGTAATCGATCACATTCCAAATGCCATCTCTGACGATCAAATTAGAAAAAATCAGATCAATATCGCTGTCCTTTGCACACAATAATCCTTCCGGTAAATCTATATTTCCAAAAATCTGCTGAAATTCCTGTGTCATTTCAAAGGGTATATTTCCACCATCCGCCTTTATCCATGCAATATATTTTTTTACATACTCCGTAACAGTATCTTCTCTTCCATCTTTCACTGCATTCTCCATCAGTTCCTGCAGTGTGACTCCTTGGATGAAAGGGGATTCCACATAATTCTCTTTCAAAAGACTCTCACAAAAAGAGATTCCCGGATCATTAAAATGCAGTGACAACCCCTGATACATATCCACGATATGAAGAAGATGTTCTTTTCCCTCTTCTTTTAATGCATACTTTCTTACTGTTTTCTCTCCCTGTTCATTTTGGACAATGTCGGTGCGTATCTGAAATCTGCGCTGTCTTTCATTAGAATATTTTGAAAAAATCGTTCTGGTCACTTAATTGGTTCCTCTCTCACTCGCAATCAGTAAAAATGAATTTGAAAACTCCTGAAACAATCCTTCTGCTATCAGAGTATTATATGCGGAAAGCTCATTAAAAAACACATATCTGTCCCGGTCAATATTTCTTCTGTTATCATTTAACTCGCCCTCTTTTGGCAGATATTCATCCGAATAGATCACAGATGGGAATTTATAATCAGGATATGGATAATAAAATTGAAGTTCCGACAATCCTGCCTCTGTAAATATCTTCTGATATTCCTTTCTGGTAAAAGTCCGGTATTCTTCACAGCCTGCATAATCATGGATTCCATTAAAATATCCACCATAATGATCTTCCTGACAGCCTGCCAGATATTTGAGTCCCAGTCTGTTTCCATCTGCCATCACAATACTGCCGCCCGGCTTTAAATGCCTTTTTAAAATTTCTATCAGTGTCCGATAAGGATCATCCGCTTTTTCCGCAAGCATCTGTGATGCATACCCAATTACTCCGCATAAAATGATCACATTATATTTTCCAAGTTCCCTCTCTATATCTGCAAACTTCCCAGCGTAACTCGTCACATCTTTTTTTTCATAATCAGGGACATTCTTTTTCAAACGCAGCTCGACAATCTCTCTTTGAAGATTTGTATCTGTGATATAGGTAAGGCTGTCTGCCTTTTCAAGCAATGTTTCCGATATTGCACCACATTCTGCATTCACTTCCAGAACCTCATCTTCCCTGTTGATTGGCAGCCACTCAACGATATTGGAACGGACTTCAGCCAGATGATAAATCCACGGATAGGTTGCTTTCTGTTCTATTATTTTTCCATAATCTGCTTTTGATGTTGTCCTGATCACTTCATAGATCTCAGATAACACTTCTGCATCTGCTATTCCTGTTCCAATCTCGTTTTTCATGTTTCTCCCTTTATCTAGCGGATTCTCTCTACACTGACCTGTGAATTCATGTCATAAAATCCCACTGTGTTCTTGTCTGATACAACTGTGATGCCACACACATCATATAATCTGTGGTAGGCCTTAAAATTACCATCTGCATATCCGGTACAACTGATGGATAAGAGGTATTCGCCTCCCTGCATATCCATATTCTGTTCAAAAGTCGCCACATAAACCTCTCCCGGATGAACCGTTCCAACATCCACTTTTTCATACATTGTATTGGTTCCAGTGACCGCAGTACCCTGAATATTTTTAAAAGTCAGTGTAAATATCGGGTTTTGGATTTCCTGATTAAATAACACTTTGGATTTGATTGCAAAAGAAGTTCCCTTTTCAATGCAATTGGTATACGAACCATGTTCATCGATAATCGCAAAATCAATGATTTCTGCCTCGCCGGTTCCATATTCATCCACTCCCGGATTTATTTTATAATGAGACTTCCACAGTTTTGTCTCTGTGCTGCCCTGTTCTTCATTTTCCTGCAGCACTTTACCATCCTGACCACTCACCGTCTGGTTTAAAAGCACACGTTTATAAAGATTGATCATCTCTTTCGGTGCGCCCTCAGACATCTTGTCTCCCTTATTCAGGAGCACCACTCTGTCACAGTACTTGGAAATGCTCGACAGATCATGGCTTACAAAGATAATCGTCTTTCCCTGTTCCTTGAATTCTTCGAATTTCTTATAACATTTTGCCTGAAAAAACACATCCCCTACTGACAGCGCCTCATCGACGATCAGGATTTCCGGGTCAATATTAATTGCCACTGCAAATGCAAGCCGCACAAACATACCACTGGAATATGTCTTACACGGCTGATTGACGAAATCCCCGATATCTGCAAATTTTAAAATATCATCCAGTCTCTGGTCGATCTCTTCTCTGGAAAAGCCGATCATCATCCCATTCAGATAGACATTCTCAATTCCGGTATATTCCATATTGAATCCTGCACCAAGTTCAAGCAATGCTGAAATCCTTCCGTTAATCGCCACTTCTCCTGCGGTTGGATTTAAAACTCCCGTAATAATTTTCAATATGGTTGACTTTCCGGAACCGTTAGTTCCGATGATTCCTACCGTCTCGCCCTTTTTCACCTCAAAGCACACATCATTCAATGCCCAGTGCTCATGGTATTTCTTCTTTCTTGTCAATCCAAGAGACTCTTTCAGACGATCCGATGGTTTATCGTACAATTTATACATCTTGCTGACATGATCCACTTTTATCGCTATATTGTTATCCATGTAATTACCTTTCTGCGAAAAACTTACTTCTGACCCTATAAAACATCTGCAAAATGGATGCGCAGCCGTTTAAAAATACCTGTTCCAAGACACAATAAGATCACACTCAATATCCAGAAATATATTGTATATCCCGGATGCTCCCAGAAACCAATTTTATTGATCAGTGCATCACGGTATCCGTTCACAATATAATACATTGGATTTAATTTTAAAATAAATACACACCACGATGGAATCTTTGTCATAGTATTAATATCCCACATAATAGGAGTCACCCATACGCCGACCTGAAGCAAGATTCCCACTACCTGTGCAAGATCCCGGAAAAATACTACGATTGCACTTGTCGCATAGATCAGACCTGCAACCATAACGATCATGCAGAAACTGTAATACAAAACCTGCAGCGTATAAAGATCCGGTGTATATCCCATAAACGCAAATAAAACAATGGTAAATGCTACAAAAAACAAGTGTGTAAATAGCGCTGAAATCAATTTTACCACCGGCAGTGTCTCAATCTGAAATACGACTTTTTTTACAAGGTACGTATATTCGATCAGCACGCTTGTTCCACCGCTCCATGCTTCCTGAAAATAAAACCACGGGATCAGACCTGCCATCAGCCAGATGACAAAGGGTACTTCCGCACCGGTTCTAAGATCGTTCACTTTGGAATTGAGTCCCACTTCAAATACAAACCAGTACACAAGCACTGTGACCACCGGTTGAATGAACGCCCAAATAATGCCCAGATAAGACCCTGCAAATTTTTTCTTGTAATCATTCTTTGCCAGATTCATGATCAGTTTGCGGTTCTCCCACAAAATAGACGGCAAAAATACTGTTTTCTTTTTTTCTGACATATTTTTAACTTTCTTTAAAACAATTTATTTGTGGTTTTTCACATATTCTGTGATTCCACCCCACACTTTATCTTTGTCTGATAAAGTAAGGTCTTCCTCAGTCATTCCTTCCGGCATCGGCCATTCCACACCGATCTCCGGGTCTTTCCACAACAGTCCGCCCTCATCATTTGGATGATAAAAATCTGTTACCTTATAACAGAATTCTGCGTAATCGGACAATACGATAAATCCATGGGCAAATCCCTTTGGAATAAAGAACTGTTTCTTATTCTCTGCAGATAAAGTCACACCAAACCATTTACCAAATGTCTCTGAACCCTCGCGCAAATCGACTGCAACGTCAAACACCTCTCCGTTTACCACACGCACCAGCTTGTCCTGTGGATAATTAATCTGAAAATGCAATCCTCTTAATACGCCTTTTTTGGATGCAGACTGATTATCCTGTACAAATTCGCAGTCAATTCCTGCCTCTTTGAAATCATTGTAATTATAAGTCTCCATGAAATATCCACGGGCATCCCCAAATACGGCCGGCTCGATCACTTTTAATCCTGCAATTCCATTGCAATTGTCTGTTACTTTTATTTTTCCCATTTTTTATACTTCCTTTTCGAATCTTTTTTATCCATAGATGAAAATAAAGACTTTATAATCCCTCTGCAATTTCCATCAGATATTTTCCATAATCTGTCTTCAATAATGGCTGTGCAAGTTTCACAAGCTGCTCTTTGTTAATGAACCCCCTCTTGTAAGCAATTTCCTCGATACAGGAGATATATAATCCCTGACGTTTCTGGAATGCTGACACGAAATCTGCCGCTGCAAGAAGCATGTCATGATTTCCGGTGTCTAACCATGCAAATCCTCTTCCCAATGTTTCAACATTTAAAGTTCCACGGTTCAGATATTCATTATTTACGCTTGTGATCTCTATCTCACCCCTTGCGGATGGTTTTACATTCTTTGCAATCTCAACTACATCATTGTCATAGAAATAGAGTCCCGGTACTGCATAGTTCGACTTCGGATTTTCCGGTTTTTCCTCGATGGACAATGCTTTTCCATTCTCATCAAATTCTACAACCCCATATTCTCTCGGGTCTCTTACATAATAGCCAAAAATGGTTGCGCCGGCTTCATTTTCCGTGCGCTCAGCTGCGCTCCGAAGAACTTTTGAGAAACTCTGTCCGTAAAAAATATTGTCTCCTAATACCAATGCCACTGCATCTTTTTCAATAAATTTTTCACCGATAATAAATGCATCTGCGAGTCCTCTCGGCTGTTCCTGCACAGCATATTCAAAATGCATGCCAAGCTGCGAGCCATCTCCCAAAAGTTCCTCAAATACAGGCAGATCTCTTGGCGTTGAAATAATAAGCACTTCCCGAATCCCTGCCAGCATGAGAGTAGATAACGGATAATAAATCATCGGTTTATCATAGATAGGCATGATCTGCTTTGAAATTGCTTTTGTCAATGGATACAAACGTGTTCCGGAACCTCCGGCTAAAATAATTCCTTTCATTTTTCATCCTCCGCTTTTCCTTAAAATATCAGACATTTCTATTTTTTCTTCGTATTTTCTCTTAATATTTATTTAAAAATTTCTACTCTTTAAAAACGCAAACAAGCAGTATCGCCTTGTTCAGACGGTACTGCTGTTTTTTCCACTATTACTTACCCTGATACATATCCTCATAGTACTTCTGATAATCACCACTGGTAACATTCTGCATCCAATCTTCATGCTCTAAGTACCATGCAATGGTCTTCTTAATACCATCTTTAAACATTGTTTCAGGTTCCCAGCCAATCTCAGCTTTGATCTTATCCGGTGCAATGGCATATCTGCGGTCATGCCCCTTACGGTCTTCCACGTAAGTAATCAGGTCTTTGCTGACATTCGCTTTTCTCGGATCACTGTCCGGAAGGATCTCCTGCAGTGTTTCAAGAATAATATTAATGATCTCGATATTACGTTTTTCGTTGTGTCCACCGATATTGTAGGATTCTCCCAGTCTTCCCTGTTCCTGTACCATATCGATTCCCTTCGCATGGTCATCCACATACAACCAATCACGGATGTTCATTCCATCTCCATAAACCGGCAGCTTTTTGCCATGTAATGCATTGTTGATGATCAATGGAATCAGTTTCTCCGGGAACTGGTATGGTCCATAGTTATTAGAGGTATTGGTAATATTCGCTGGGAAATGATACGTATCAATATATGCTTTCACCAGCATATCCGAAGATGCTTTACTTGCAGAATACGGACTGTGTGGCTGATATGGGGTTGTCTCATAGAAGTAGCTCTTGCCGTCATCCGGAAGAGAACCATACACTTCATCCGTAGAAACATGAAGGAACTTCTTGCCCTCCTTAAAGCTTCCGTCCGGTAACTCCCATGCTGCTTTTGCGCAGTTTAACATCACTGCAGTTCCAAGCACATTTGTCTTAACAAACACTTCCGGATTCTTAATGCTTCTGTCAACATGGCTTTCTGCTGCGAAGTGGACAACACGGTCGATATCATTCTCCTCAAAGATCTTCGTAATCGCATCTTTGTCTGTAATATCAGCCTTTACAAATGTATAGTTGTCTCTATTCTCAATGTCTTTTAAATTCTCCAGATTTCCTGCATAAGTCAATGCATCCACATTGATGATACGGATCTCATTGTCATATTTGCGGAACATGTAATGAATGTAATTAGAACCGATGAATCCGGCTCCTCCTGTTACTAAATAGGTTCTCATATTTTCCTCCTAATTAACCGTAATTATTGTATATTTTACCATAACTTATACACAAGCACAAGTTATGCACTTCTTAGTTTTCTATGAAGATTTTTCGTGTTTACGGATGAGCTCTTATTTTCCAAGCATAATTCGGACATACGGTGTAAAACCATGCAAGAGTGCCTGTGTCCATCCAAAATTTTTCTTCAGAAAATAAAACCACGGTTTAAACGGTGCACCCTTAATACTTTCCTTTTTTTTCAGTCTCTCCAGGCGTGACAGACTTGTATCACTCCATCCTCCCTTAAGATCATTATCCGGACATACGCCAACATATTCATGATACACATACATTGGGATTCCCCTGCGTTTCATTTCCAGCCCGTAATCAAAATCCGCCAGTGAATGAATATAATGTTCATCAAAATTCGGGATTTCCATAAACACATGCTTCGGAAGCAAGAGACAATTCATATTAAAAGAATCGCATCTTCTCTCTTCATCTGACGGCTTTACCTCCGCATAATGAATTCCGTTCTGATACCGGATTCCTCCATAGGAAAATGTACCATTTTTATCACACATTGGTCCAACAAGAACGGTGTCTTTCCGATACCCAAACGTTTTATCCTGCAGAGTCTGAATCATTTTACTGATTGCCTCCGGCATAAAGTCAACATCATCATTGACCAGAAGATAGTAGTCTGAATTTGTATTTTCTTTTGCGTATGCAATTCCTTTTCGCATGCCACCAGCCCAGAAAAGATTTCCTGTTCCACGAAGCACATCGATTGTCATTCCACTTCTCTTTAAGACCTCTAACGCTTCATACGTGCCGTCTGTGCTGTTATCGTCCACAATGACATACTGAAAAGCGATACCTTTATTTCCACCGGACAGACTTTTGATGCACTGAAGTGTTTTTTCCCTGCGGTTGAAACATGTAAAAATCACAGTTATCATAACACCTCTCCTTTATCCTTTGCCTCTAACAGCATAAATTTCAAATTTGTCGTAAAGTATCTTTTAAACAATCGAACTGGATCCTGCATGAGACGGTAAAACCATTCTAAACTCATTTTCTGCATCCATTCCGGTGCGCGTTTAATAAGTCCTGCATGATAAGAAAATCCTGCTCCGACCCCGATCATCACACCATGAAGCATCCCCTGATGTTCATACATCCAGTTTTCCTGTTTTGGTGCCCCAAGTCCAATCCATACAATATCAGCACCACTGTCATTTATCTGCTGGATATACGTCTTTTCCTCTTCCTGGCTTAAGGAACGGAATGGCGGAGATATCATTCCTGCAATCTGGATATCTGGATATTTTTCTTTTAATTTTTGCTGCAGTATCTGAAGTGTTTCCTCTTTATCTCCATAAAAAAAATGTTTTAATCCATTTTCTCTGGCGAACAGTTCTCCCATCAGATCCGGTCCTGTCACCCGTTCTGCCTCTGTGTAACCACGTTTTCTGCTCACAACAGAAAGCGGTTTTCCATCCGGAAGTGCAATCGCTGCCGAATTCTGCACATTACGATAAGCCGGATTGTCATGTGCCATTACGGTTGTATGAACATTCGAAACGCAGATATATTTTCCTCTTAATTCTTCCAGATTGTTTTCGATATATTGCACCGTCTGAGCCATGTTCGTAACGGCGATATTTACTCCCAGAATCCTGCATGTCTTGATCGTACTCATTTTTCTCTTTCCGCCTTTTTATGCCTGTAACGCCTTCATATAAACATCCAGGGCATCTCTCCAATCTGCCATCCGGTAGTCATCCGTAAGCTTCATCATATAGTTCTCCAGAATGGAATATGCCGGTCGTTTTGCAGAAGCCGGATTCATCTGCGCATACTGTTCGCTTGTCACATGCTTGACCTTTGTTGTCTTTCCTGCACGTTTGAAGATTTCCTCCGTAAATTCTGCCCAATTCGTATCTCCCTCGCAGGTGGCATGGAATGTACCATAATTTTCTGTCGGTTCAAAATGATGGATTGCCTTTGCCAATTCTACTGCACTTGTAGGCGAGCCAAGCTGATCACATACCACACTTACTTCATTATGTGTTTCGGACAAGCGAAGCATCGTTTTTACAAAGTTTTTTCCATCTCCATATAACCATGCGGTACGGAAAATAAAGAATCTGCTGGAAAACTGCTGTACAAACTTTTCCCCTTCTAATTTTGTCTTTCCATATGCGCTGACCGGATTTGGCGCATCAAATTCTGTATATGGTCTTGTTCCATTTCCCTCAAACACATAATCTGTGGATACATGGATCATTTTCGCACCTGTTTTCTCTGCTGCAATACTCAGATTACGCGGTCCGATTGCATTGATCTTATACGCAAGATCCCACTGCGTCTCACAGGCATCTACATTTGTATGTGCTGCACAGTTAATGATAACGTCCGGTTTTGTCTCCTCTACCATTGAAATCACTGCCTGGATATCGGTAATATCCAAAGCTCTTACATCTTCACCTTCCACTACATCTGTATTAATAAATATCACATTTTCGCCTTCATATTCTTTTCGAATTGCTCTTCCCAATTGACCATTGCAGCCTGTCACAAGAATTTTTTTCATTTTCTATCTCCTTTTCTTCTCTTGGTAGTGTCAAAAACTACCCATTTTATTGTTCTAAAATTCTTTTAAAACCTTGAT